>WNFL01000256.1_pt2 | contig 11399 bp, 14 predicted proteins | sample 5400361 | NCBI WGS metagenome assembly WNFL01 (sample SAMN13153351, study PRJNA577476) | soil metagenome | isolation source: 40 cm soil on Douglas fir-dominated hillslope | place: USA:California | collected 2013-09-17
GGCGAACAAAGATTTAGCCGCTCCGCCCCTCGCTCCACAACTCTTCCATATAATCCTTAAGCGCCTCTTTTAACGGAAACTGCGGCGCGTAGCCCAATTCCGCTTTACTCGCGCTCAAATCCAGGGGGAATTCACCGTGGCCGCCGCTGTCCTCGCCGATCACCGTGATCTCGACTTTCGGCAGCAGCTCGCGCGCCGCTTTGGCGAGATCCTCCGCGCGCGTCACGACGCCGCTGCCGGCGTTGTAAGTCCGCTGCTTCGGCGCTTCCGCCGCGCAGGCCAGGTCGAGCGCCAGCGCGACGTCCTTGGCGTAGACGTATTCGTTGGGAAAATATGTCCCGGCGTCGATGGTAAACGGCGCGCCCTTGATGATCCGGAGCGCCAGGTCGCGCATGACCATTCCCACGGTCGAGCCGCCGACGTAATGGCCGCGGCCGAAGACGCCGGCCGGCCGGATGGTTACCGTATCGAGGTTATAAAGATGCGTGTAGGCGTGGAGCAGGTGCTCGGAGCAGATCTTGGTCGTGGTGTAGAGGTTGTGGCCGCCGGACGGCGCGTCTTCCCGGATCGGCCCCTTGATCTTCTCCCGGTCGTAAACGCCGAAGGTGCTCACGTAAACCACCCGGCGCAACCCTTGCAGCCGCGCCGCCTCGAGAACATTGATCGTCCCCAAAATATTATTCGTCGAGCCGGTGTACGAGTTCTCCGCCACGCGCTTGCCGATGAGGCCGGCGGTGTGGACCACGGTGTCGACGTTGAAGTGCTTGAGCGCGGCGAGCAGCGCCGGCAGGTCGCGCATGTCGGCGGCGACGACCTCCGCCCGGTTGGGGCCGACGATCTTGTCGATGTATTCCCGGTTGGGGGATAAATCGTAAACGGCGATCTTATGCCCCGCGTCCGCCATCCGCTTCGCAAAATGACAGCCGATCAGCCCGCCGCCGGTTACTAAAACATTCATTTCCATTTCCTCCTCATCCGATGTAGGCCAGATTCTGGCCGCTGTCAATCCGGCAAATCTCCTCTTGCCTTTGGCTTTTGTTAACGCTAATTTCTAGCCGCCTGACGCGACGGTGAAAGGAGACCTCCATGACCAAGAAGCGAAAGGGCCTGGCTGCGCTCGCTCTGCTGTTTATCTCCGCGCTCCTGGTCTATTCCCCGAACGCCGGAGCGCAGACGGCCAAGATCCGGGTCGGCAGAACGACGGGAGGGAGCGGTTTTCACATCCCGTCGTACGTCGCGATGGACAAGGGCTTCTTCAAAAACGAAGGGCTCGACGCCGACTTCATCGCGGCCACCGCCGGCGTGCTGGTCCGGGCCTCGATCGCCCGCGAGATCGAATTTTCGCCGATCCCCGGCGGCGGCTCCGAGGCGATGCTGCAGGGCGCGCCCGTCGTCTTCATCGTCGGCGAGTCGCTGATCTCGCAGTGGACGCTCACGACCACGCCCGACATCAAGCGGGTGGAGGACCTCCGCGGCAAAACGCTGGGGCTCGGCCGGCCGGGCTCGGCGGATTACAGCGAGGTCGTGGTCGTGCTGGGGAAGTTCTTCAAGATGGAGCCGGGGAAGGACTATAAAGTCATCGGTTTCACCGGCGAGCCGGACCGGATCGCGGCGCTCGTCAGAGGCTCGATCCAGGGCGGCGTGCTCTCTTTCCCGCACGCGGCGCGCGCCGAAAAGGAGGGCATGAAGGTCCTCATGCGGACCGGCGACCATCTGCCGCGCCTCGGCGGGACGTTTCTCACGCACAAGGACTTCATCAAGGAAAAGCGCGACGTGGTCAAGCGCTTCATCCGGGCGATCGTCAAGGCCGAGGATTACGTCAAGGCGAACAAGCAGGGGACGATCGAGGTGATCGCGAAGTATTTCGAGATCAAAGACCCCAAGGTCAACGAGAGCATCTACAATCAGGTGCACGACAAATTCAGCCCGGAGATGCCGGCCAACCTGATCCGCGACCTGTTCGAGTCGCGCACCACTCCCGAGCTCGGCTGGCCCAAAGGCAAGCCGCTCCCCGACCCGGAGCAGTACGTCGAGCGCGGCCCGCTGAACGAAGTGTTGAAGGAGATGGGGAGGACGGCGGGAAAATAAAAGTAAAAAGCCGGAATCGAAGAATCAGAACGTCTTGGCCGCCTCCGGGCGCCAGCTGGCGAGGCGCGACTCCAGCCATTTGACCGAGAGCGTCAGTATCAGCGAGATCGCCATGAAAATGGCGACGCCGACGAAGACGACGTCCACTTTATAGTTCGTCGCCGCCGAGGCGATCATATAGCCCAACCCCCGGCTCGAGGCGAAAAACTCCCCCACGACCACGCCCAGAATCGCCCGGCCGATGGCGAGCCTGAGACCGACGATGATGTAGGGCAGCGAGTTGGGGAGCACCACGGTCTTCGTCACCTGCCATTCGTTCGCGCCGAACGCGCGCACCACGTTCACCAGGACCCGATCGACGTTTTTGACCCCGGCGTAGGTGTTGATCAGCAGCGGAAAGACCGCGCCGGCGAAGACGATGACGATCTTCGACCAGATGCCGATGCCGAACCAGAGAATGAGCAGCGGCAGGAAGACGATGCGCGGCGTCGCGTTGAGCGCCGTGACGTACGGGTCGAGCAGGGCGTCCAAGGTCTTGGACCTGCCCATGACGAGCCCGGCGGGAAGGCCGACCAGGATGGAAAGCCCCAGCCCGACGACAAAGGCGAGCGCGCTCACGTAAAAATGTTGTTCCAGCTCGCCGCTCGAGAGTAGCCGCCAGAACGTCGCGCCGACCTGGGCGGGCGTGGTGAAAAAAAGCGCCATGCCGCGCGGCAGGGTGAGCCACAGCGGGATCGTCTGCCAGAAGAGCAGCAGGAGCGCGATGAATCCTATCCCCAGGATGTACGGCTCTCTCTCGTGGTAAAACCTGCCGAGGGGTCTCACCGCGTCTCCTCCCCCGCGCGCCACGGCGCCAGCAGCGCTTCCAGCCGGCGCATCGTCTCGGTCAGCAGCACGGCGATCGCCGCCAGGATAAAAATGCCGACGAACATCTCCGGCAGGCGATAGGTGTCGCCGGCCTGCGAGATCGCGAAGCCGATGCCCTCGGAGGCGGCGTAGAACTCGCCGACGATGATGCCGACCAGGCCGCGGCCGATCGCGAGCCGGGCCCCGGCGGCGATATACGGCAGCGTGCTCGGGAAAATGACTTTCAGGTAGAGATCTTTCTCCTTGCCGCCGAAAGAGCGGATCACGTTGATGAGCAGCGGGTCGGCGGATTTGACCCCGGCGAACGTGTTGAAGACGAACGGAAAGACCGAGAGGAGAAAGACCAGCACGGCTTTGCCGAACACGCCGACGCCGAAAAATATGATCAGCAGGGGCGCCACGGCGACCAGCGGGCTGGCGTAAAGCGCGGTGAGAAAGGGGTCGAGGGTGTATTCGACCCGGCGTCTCCAGCCCATCACGGCGCCGAGCGGTATGCCGACGACGACGGCGAAGAAAAAGCCCCAGACGAAGGCGCGGCTGCTGACGGCGAGGTCGTGCCAGAGCTTGCCGGCCGCGATCTGTTCCTTGAAGGCGGCGGCGATGAGGGAGGGCTTGGTGAAAAAAAACGGATTCAGCGGGACGACGTAGGTAAGGACGAGCTCCCAGGCGGCGAAGAGAAAAATCACCGAAGACGCCCCCAGGACCAACCGCCGGTGGCTCTCGTAAAAATCTCTCATGGGCGTTGCTGGACGATCAACTCTTCTTTTAATACTTCCCAGATTTTGAATTTCAAGTCGTTGAACTCGGCCGTGAGCCGCATCTCGTAATCCCGCGGCCGCGGCAGCCGGACCCCGATGATTTCCTTGACTCTGCCGGGCCGCGCGCTCATGACCACGACGCGATCGGACAGGTAGGCGGCCTCTTCGATGCTGTGGGTCACGAAAAGGACGGTTTTTTTGGTCCGCTGCCACACCTGCAGCAGCTCGGCCTGCATCAAGTCCCGGGTCTGGGCGTCGAGCGCCGCGAACGGCTCGTCCATCAAAAGCACCTCGGGATCGGTCGCCAGCGCCCGCGCGAGGCCGACCCGTTGCTTCATGCCGCCCGAGAGCTCGTGCGGATAATGGCTCTCGAATCCGGAGAGGCCGGCCATGTGGATCAGCTCCATGGCGCGGCTCCGCCTTGTGGAAGCCTCGACGCCTTTCAGCTCCAGCCCCAGCTCGACGTTGATTCCTGAAACCCCATGGCGCGGTCCTGGCCGGGACCGGTGATCGGCGCGCCGTTGAGCTCGATCAGGCCGCCGTCCGGCTTGACGAGCCCGAGGAGTATATTGAGAAAGGTGCTCTTGCCGCACCCCGACGGGCCGACGATGCTGACAAACTCCCCGCGGCTCACGTCGAGGGAAAGATCTTCCAAGGCTATGACGGGCTCTCGGTTCTTCGGCCGGAACGTCAGAGTGACGTTTTTCGCCTGTATGCAGGTCGCCATGTCGTTCAATCTGCGCGCTACTTTATACAAAAGCGCCGCCGCACTACAAGGAGAAAGGCCGGGGCCCGGCGCCCTTGAAAACCCGGCTTGAGGTGCAGTATACAAAATGAGATCGAGCAGGAGGGACGGACATGATCAAGATCAAAAAGCTCTACCACCTGGGCTTGCCGGTGAACGACCTCGACCGCGCGACCAAGTTTTACAGCGAGGTCCTCGGCATGAAATGCACCAAGGTCGGCTTCGACGTGGACAGCGGCGGCCCGTACAAGGACGTTTACGGCATGTACCCGGCGATCTCGCGGCTGTTTTTCGAAGACGGCATGTGCCTCGTCCTCTTCGAGCGGCCGAAGCCGATCGAGCGGGGCGATTTCGACGACGGCACGGCGCACATCGCGCTGCAGACCGACAAGGCGGATTTCGACAAGGCCGTGGAAGAACTCAAAAAGGCCGGCGTCAAAGTGCTGATCGACAAGCCGGTGGCGCGGCCGACGGGAAGAGGGCTGTACTTTTTCGACACCGAGGGGAATTACATACAATTACAGTGCCCGGAATGATCGGCAGACACGCTGAAAACGCCCATATACGGCGTTGCGCTCGACCCGCCCCGCTCGACGTACTGAAAAAAGTACGCCTGCGCTGAGCCTGTCCTGAGCGAAGTCGAAGGATCGGATTTTCGCGCGCCTCGTATCTGGGACGTTTTGAGCGGTCTGCAAGATTATCCGGGTCTTTTGATCTGTTACCCGCCCTTTACAATTCTGCCGTCCGGCTCGATATAGGCGTCGAGCTCCTTGCCGTCTTTGATATATTCCACTTCGTAAGTCACTTTGTCGCCGGACTCGATTTTTTCTATCGACTTGATCTTGGCGCCGGCCGTCACTTTTTCTATCGAAGTTCTCACGGGCGCCGGCACTTGATTAATCGTTACGACCGTTTCTTTTCTGCCGAAAAGAGAGCAGCTCGCGACGAATAGACCGAGTGCGAGGATAATCAACGTTCTTGACAAGGCGCGCTTCATGATTCTGTCCTCCCGGTTCCCATGGTCGTAGTCGCGGCGCCGGGAGGGAACATGGCCCGCCGCCGCGTGTTTGCCATGAATAGGGTAGCGGGCGGGCGGGAGCTAAAGACACTCCGGATATTACCTGGTACGTGTTAACAGAGCAGGCGCGGATTATTTTGGGGCGAGCCGCCGCGCCACCGTTATGAATCCCGTGTGCGCGACCATGCGGTGCTGCGGGCGGATGCTCATGCCTTTGACGTGCCAGTAGCGCAGCAGCGTCTCGAAGCTCTCGATCGCGGCGAAGCCGCCGTGCTCTCTCAGCGAGTCGACAAGCGTCTTCACCTGGAGGACCGTCGGCACATAACAGAGCAAAATCCCGCCGGACCTGAGCGCGCCCGCCGCCCGCGGCAGAACCTGCCAGGGCTCGGGCAGGTCGAGGATGATGCGATCGACCTCCGTCTCCTCCAGCGCCTCGGCGACGTCGCCGAGCTTTAAGCTCCACTGCTCCGCAGGGCCGTAATAGCGGGCGACGTTGTCGCGCGCCATGCGGGCGAAGTCTTCGCGCAGCTCGTAGGAGATCAGGCGGCCCGTGGTGCCGAGCGTGCGCAGCAGCGCGATCGTGAGGGCGCCGGCGCCGACGCCCGATTCGATCACCGTGCAGCCGGGGAAAATATCGGCCCAGGTTAAAATGGTCCCGATGTCCTTGGGATAGATCACCTGCGCCTGGCGCGGCAGGTTGGGAATCAGCTGCGCCAGCGTCGGGCGAAAGACCAGGAAGGCGTCGTTCAGCGACGAGTGCACGATCGACCCCTCGTCGCGGCCGATGACGTTCGCGGCGTCGACCTTGCCGTCGCGGATGTTGATCTGCTTTCCGCCCGCGAGCCGGCGCAGGTACTCGCGCTCCTTCCGGTCGATGAAAATAACCGTCTCGCCGTCCGCGAGCGGCCCGCTTGGAATCATTGACAGTCCTTTCGAGGGAGATGAGGCAAAATAGAAGAGTTATCGGGTGAAGTCAACGTTGCAAGGCGCGCAACCGGAATGCGGTTGGCTTTTAGAAAAGCAGATGGTAGCTTTCTCGGAACATGGCCGATCCATCGACATCGTCGCTCCATCACCACGAAGATTGGCACACGCCCAAGGGCCGCGCGATCCGCGAGGTGATCTTCGGCATGAACGACGGGCTGGTGACGACGATCGGCTTTCTCGCCGGCGTCACCAGCTCGATCGCCCAGGGCCGCTACATCCTGCTCGCGGGCATGGCGGAGATCGTCGCGGGCGCCATCTCCATGGCGCTCGGCGCCTATCTGGCGACCAAATCCCAGCGCGAATTTTTTCACTCCGAGATCGAGCAGGAAAAATGGGAGATCGACAAGATGCCCGAGAAGGAGGCGGAGGAGATCCGGGAAATTTACGGCGGGATGGGATTCACGAGCCCCGAGCAGGAGATGATCGTCAACCGCGTCACCTCCGACAAGGACGTGCTGCTCCGCTTCATGAAGCGCGAGGAGCTGGGTCTTTTCGACGAGCACCTCGACGACCCGGTCAAGGTCGCGGCGACGATGGGCGTGTCGTTCGCCGCCGGCGCCCTGCCGCCCATCGCGCCCTATTTTTTCATCGCCGATCCGCACCGGGCGATCTGGGTGGCGATTCTTCTCTCGGTCGGCTTTCTCTTTTTCGTGGGGGCGGCGAAGACGCGGCTCACCAAGGCCAATCCGCTCCGCTCCGGCCTGGAGACGACGCTGCTCGGAGTGGCCGCCTGCGGGGTCGGCTACGGCCTCGGGTGGCTGGCGGAGAAATTTATCTGAAGGCGTAGCGCGCCAGGCCCCGTCGATTCAATTCTTCGATCAGGTCCTTGATCTCCTGCGGCCGCCGGAGGTCGGCGACCAGCACCGCGTCCGGCGTATCCACCACGACCGTGTTTTGCATTCCCAGAAGGGCGATCAGGCGGCGCGGCGAAGAGGAGTAGGCGAGGCAGTTCTGCGAGCGGAAGCCGAGGCGGCGTCCGACGCCCGCGTTGCCGGCCGCGTCTTTCGGCAGCATGCGATGGAGCGCGTCCCAGTTGCCGACGTCGCTCCAGCCGAAGTCCGCTTCCAGCGTCCTCACTTCGCCCTCCGAGCCGGCCTTTTCCAGAACCGCGTAGTCGATCGATACGCTCGGCATCCTTCGGTACTCGCGCCGGAGCGCCTTCTCGAGCCTGGGCGGCAGAGCTCCCAGCCCGCCGCCGCGCCCGGCCGCCGCGATCTTTTGGATGCGCTCGAGGCCGCGCGCGACCTCCGGGGCATGGCGGCGGAACGCGGCGAGAATCGCCGAGACGCGCCAGATAAAAATTCCGCTGTTCCAGAGCGCGCCGCGCGCGATCAGGCGCCGGGCCTTTTTCACGTCGGGCTTTTCGGCAAAGCCCCGGACGCGATAAAAAGACGCTCGCCCCGCCTCGCGCTTCCCCTTCAAGATATAGCCGTAGCCGGTCTCGGGATAGGCGGGACGGACGCCGATCGTGAACAGGGCGTCGTGGCGCCCGGCCAGCCGGGCCGCCGCGTTTAGCGTCCGCGAAAAGCGCCGCGGGTCGGAGACCCAGTGGTCGGCGGGGAGCACGACCATGACCGCGCCGGGGTCGCGCGCCGCCAGCTCGACGGCGGCGAGGCCGATGCACGGCGCGGTGTTTTTCCCTTGCGGCTCGATCAGGAAATTGGCTTTCGGCAGCATCGGCAGCTCGGCGCGCATGGCGCGCTGATGCTCGTCCACCGTGACGACGAGCACGTTCCGGCGGCCGAAGAGCGGCGCCGCGCGCTCGACCGTCTCGCGGATCAGGCTCTTCGGGCTCAAGAGCTTCAAGAGCTGCTTCGGCCGCTCGGGGCGGCTGAGCGGCCAAAAGCGGGTGCCTTTGCCGCCGGCCATGATCACCGCGTAAATCTTTCTCTTCATTCCGCTGCCTCGTTGGGTTAGATATCATATATAAAACAGAAAAGCAGAAAGCTGTAACGATGACCGATATATCCACCTGGACGGTTCCCGCCGGCGCACCGCCCGTCCGGCTCGACGCGTTCGTGCGCCGCACCCTGCCGCACCTGTCGGCGCGCGAGGCCGAGAAGGCGATCGGGGAGGGGGCGTTTCGGATCAACGGCCGGCGCGGCCGGAAAGGCGACCGCCTGGCGGGCGGGGATACTCTCACGTTCCAGGGCGGCGGCCACTGGCTCGCGCCCGCGCCGCTGCCGCGCCCGGACCTCGCCGTCCCGGTGCGGTACGAAGACGAATCGATCCTGGTCCTCGATAAGCCGGCGGGAATGGCGACGCACGGATTTTCCGGCCGCGAGACCGCGAGCCTGGCGAATTTCATCGCCGCCGCGCGCCCGGAGCTATTGAGCGTGGGGCGCAGCCGGTGGGAGCCGGGATTGATCAACCGCCTCGACCGCGGCACGTCGGGGCTCGTCCTCGCGGCCAAAGACCAGGCTGCGTTCGACGACCTGCGCGCGCAGTCGATCACAAAGAAATATTGGGCGCTGGTTTGGGGCGAGAGCGGGCCGGAAGGGACGATCGACCTCCCGCTGGTCCACGACAGCGGCGACCGGAAGAAAATGACGCCGGCCCCGACCGGGAAAAAGCGGCCGCCGCGCAGCTGGAGCGCGCTGACGCGTTTCCGCCGCCGCGGCTCGGCCGGGGGCTTCAGCCTGCTGGAGGTCGAGATCGAAAGGGGTGTGACCCATCAGATCCGGGTCCATTTGCAGGCGTCCGGCCACCCGATCGCCGGCGACCCGCTTTACGGCGGCGGCCGCGCCGACCCGTTTGCCCTGGGGCGCCAGTTTCTGCACGCCTGCTATCTGGGTTTCCGCCATCCCAAAGAGGGACGGGACGTCGTCGTGGAGTCGCCGCTGCCGGAGGAGCTGGAGCAGGTGATCGAGAAGATTGGACTTAGAATTTAGAATTCAGAATCTAGAATCCAGAAGCATGGAGGGCAAAGAACTTCAGCTTCCGAATTCTCCCTTTTGACTTGTATATTCTGTCTTCTGTATTCTATTTCGAGTCAACTGCCGCCGCCTTGATGCCTTTTTCCTTGGCGCAGACGGCGCAGTAATTGATCTGGGTCAGCGGCTCTTCCACCAGGCCCTCGTCGAGGTTGTGGGAGATTCGCTTGCACGAAAAACAAATATAGTAAACGCCGTCGATGCTCTTGTTGATCTTCTCACGGTTGAGCACGCGCCCCTTCAGCTTCTCGACCCGGATGCCGAGCAGCTCCTCGTAGTTTTTTTTGATTTTGAGCCGGCCGGCCTCGTCGCTGGCCAATCCCTGCTCTTCGGACTCGTCGTGATTGTGGTCGTCCAGCGAGCTTCTCGACTTAGCCGTGGATCGCTTTTTCGTCCTCGCCATGTTCCTGCCTTTTTTGGTTGGTGAAGCCGGGGCGGATCAAATCCAAAAGCCGGCGGGTCTTCCGACCCCCGGCTTTGCTGCTTTTATCATGAAGAAGCCGGCCGCGATTGTCAAATAGAAAGGCGCCTTAATAGCTCTTGCCGAGACTCTTTAGCCCCTTCCACGCCTCGCCGTTGTTCGGGTCCAGGGCCAGTACTTCGCGGTATTTGCGCTCCGCCTCGCGGGGTCTGTTGAGACGCGCCAGCGCTTCGGCCTGGAGCATGCGCCATTCCGTGTTCTTCCGCTGCATCATCACGCCCTTTTGCAGCACGTCGACGGCCTCGCTCCACTTCTCCAGCCGGGCGTAGGCGGTGCCGAGCGCGCCGTAGAGCGCCGACGACTCCTCGCCGCCCTTCTGCGACGCTTCGAGATGCGCGACGGCCTGCGGGAAGTCTCCCCGGGCGGCTTCGAGGCGCCCCAGGGCGAGCAGCACGGCGGGATGTTGCGGCTGCATTTGCTGGGCTTTGCGGATCCACGGTTCCGCCTCCTCGACGCGGTTGCGCATCAGCGCGACCGTTCCGAGCCCGATGTAGGGGATGAGCTCCGCGGGGTTGGCCGCGAGCGCCTTCAAATAAACCCCGTGCGCCTCGCTGGTGTAAAGGTCGTCCGCCAGCGCCATGACCTTCTTGATCTTGCGCCCGTCCAGTTCGAGCGCGGTTTCCGCCGCTTTGGACCCCGGCCGGGTCTTTTCCTGGGCGACGAGGATTTGCGCCCGCAGCAGATGATAATCGGCGTTCTTCGGCTCGAGGGCGACGGCCCTCTCGACCTCCGCGAGCGCGCGGTCGTCCCAGCCGCTGGCGTGCAGCGCCTCGGCGAAGCCGTAATGGTGCCGGTCCGGCGCGACCCAGGGAGGATCGCCCTTCCATGGCGGCGGCGTGAGGAACGGCTCGAGGATTTTCCGGTTCAGGTCCGACGTGCTCCGCCCGAGGCTCCGCGGCGCGGAAAACTCCAGCCGCGCGTTGTCGTCGGTGTTGTATTCGGCGCCTTCGGCCAGAGCGAGGATCTCCTTTCTCCCCATGCGGTAAAACCCCAGGACCGAATAGAGATCCGAAAGTCCGAGGTCGTTGAAGTCCTCCCGCATGACCGGGCTGCCGGAAAAAATCTTTGCCAGCCGCGGATAATCGAACCGCTGCTCTTTGAGGCTGCCGACGAGCAGGAAATCGCTCTCCTGAAGGTTCCAGAACGACACGTGCGGGAAGGCCTCCGAAAAAGTTCTGAGGACCATGCGGAGATCGTCGGGCGACATCGAATAGTCGTGGATCCACTGGGTGAAGACGCCGTCGGGGCCCAACTTCCGCCGCGCGGTGGCGTAAAAATCCCTGGTGAACAGGCTGGCGATGCCGGCGATCCAGGGATTGGAAGGCTCGGAGATGATCAGATCGTAAAGCCGGGGCACCGCCATGAGATAGTTGCGCCCGTCGGTCGGGATGAGGCGCACGCGCGGGTCCTTCAGGACGTCGCCGTTCTTCGCCCCGAAAAAAGCCGCCGCCTCGGCGATCGCCGGCTCGATTTCGAGCACCTCGATCTTTTGCACCGGAAACGTCCCGACGGCCTTGACGGT
>WNFL01003962.1_pt2 | contig 11399 bp, 10 predicted proteins | sample 5400361 | NCBI WGS metagenome assembly WNFL01 (sample SAMN13153351, study PRJNA577476) | soil metagenome | isolation source: 40 cm soil on Douglas fir-dominated hillslope | place: USA:California | collected 2013-09-17
CTCACGCCGAACTCTTTACCATGCTCTCATTTTGAACGAGCCGTTCGAGAGAATTGTCCAAAAGTCTCAAGTCGCTGGGCTGGATGTCGTCCCCGCCGATAAAAACCTCGCCGGTGCAGCCGGGGAGCTTGTGACGTCTGAAAATCGCGAGTACCTACTCCAGGGCTACTTGCGAGACGTCCAAGACCGTTACAAGTTCATAATTCTAGATTGTCCGCCGGCACTCGATCTTTTAACTCTGAACGGATTGGTCGCGGCGCATTCCGTCTTGGTTCCAATCCAATGCGAATATCTGGCGCTCGAAGGCGTCTCCGAGCTTCTTGACACGCTAATGAGAATCCGCCGAACTCTCAATCCAGCATTGGAAATTGAAGGTATCCTGTTGACGATGTATGATGAGCGCACGACGTTATCCCGCCAAGTCGCAACCGACCTCCGAAGTTTCTTCGGCGCTCAAGTCTTCCAAGCCGTAATTCCACGGAACGTCCGCCTAGCCGAAGCACCAAGTTTCGGTAAGCCTATTATTTTCTATGATATACACAGTAAGGGCGCAGAAGGCTATACGCAACTCGCCCAGGAGGTCATCAGCAATGCCGAGAAACGCGTTGGGGCGGGGGCTCGGAGCGCTCATTCGGGAGCCTGAAGCTCCTCAAGCTCCTGCACAGCAACCAGCAGTCTCTAGCACGGCTCAGGGTGCCGCAACGGCTCCTGCGCGCGAGCCAGTTCCGTCCGGTCCTCAACAAATCGATATCGATTTGATCGAGCCGAGCCCTTATCAGCCTCGCACGCGTTTCCGCGAGGAGGCCTTGGACGAACTCGCCCGTTCTATTAAATCGAGCGGGATCATTCAACCCTTAGTGCTTCGCCCAATCGGCAACCGGTTTCAGCTGATTGCCGGCGAACGCCGTTGGCGCGCGGCACAGCGAGCCGGCCTCAGCAGAGTCTCCGCAATCGTCCGCCAGGTTCCCGACGAGCTTGCGCTCGAAATGACTCTCGTCGAGAACATCCAGCGCGAAGATCTGAACCCGATCGAAGCGGCGCGCGCCTTTGAACGATTGATGGAAGAATTCGATCTTACCCAAGACGTCGTGGCGGAACGCACCGGCAAAGATCGTACGACTGTCGCGAACGCCGTCCGCCTGCTCAAACTCGAATCCAAGATTCAAGAATGGATCGAAGAAGGAAAACTCAGCGCGGGCCATGGTCGTGCATTGTTGGCCGTTCTGGACCCGCAACTCCGCATGCGTTACGCGCAACGCGCAGCCCGGGGCGGCTTGACCGTCCGTCAGATCGAACGCCTCGCTTCGCGCCGCGCCCGCGGCCAACGCGCAGTCGCCGAAGTGAACGTCGACGCAAACATCAAAGCCGCGCTGGAAGATCTGCAGCGTCATCTCGGCACGAAAATCGTTCTTCACCAAAAAACAAAAGTGCGCGCAGGCCAGCTGATTCTGGAGTATTACGACGACGCGCAGCTGATGGGTCTCTACGATCGCTTGATGAAGTAGCAGCGAAGCACAAACGAAAAACTGTCCGTAGGTTCAGTCGTCGCATTCGACACTTTGCTCTGTCGGAATCGTTGACTTGTTTTCCCACGCGGCTAGAGTGGAAGAGTCGCACTGTGAGGGATTTCATGGCATGGAAGTGGCCCGGCTCAGGAAGCAGCGGTAACAGCGAAGAGTGGACTGGATTCATCGATCAAGGCGTCACGATGGAAGGGACGCTGACGGTGACCGGCACGTTCCGCATTGACGGAAACGTGAAAGGGAACGTCATCTCTGAGCAGACTTTGATTCTCGGTGAAAACGCCAAAGTAGAAGGTCAGATCGAAGGCAATCGCGTGGTCATTGCCGGTCGCTATGACGGCGTAATTTTCGCCAAGGGACGCGTTGAGATTCAGGCAAAAGGTGTCGTCACTGGCGAAGTTCACTCGCCATGCCTGGTGATTGATCCCGGCGGCATTTTCGACGGCCGCTGCCACATGCTCGGCTCTTCCGACAGTTCAACCAGCGTCACGATACCAATCCGCGCGATGAGCCAGGCTTGACCCGCAAGAGTGCCTCGAGGACTGCCGAGTAGTGCGAATAAGAATGCTGTTCGCGTCCATTCTAAAATAATCTTATTTACATTACATTAATAGTAAATAATTATTGACCCTCGGACCGCCGCCCCAACGCCCACTGATCCCCTGAACCAGCGAGTCCCCGCCATCGCCGTATCTTGGTACACTGCTAGCCGGCGCCGATAGCCTGTATCGGCGAAATCGCGCTTCGCGATCGAGGTTTGCACTTGAAAGTACTGGTCATTGGCAGCGGCGGAAGAGAGCACGCGTTGGTATGGAAGTTGCGTGAAAGTCCGCGCGTCGAGAAAATTTGGTGCGCGCCCGGCAACGGCGGCATCGCCGCTGAAGCCGAGTGCATTGCGATTGACCCCGGAGACGTCACCGGCCTCGTCGCTCTCGCGGAAAAGTTGCGGCCGGATCTCACTGTGGTCGGCCCGGAACTGCCGTTGGTAAACGGTCTTGCGGACGCGTTCCGCGCGCGCAATCTTCCCGTCGTGGGCCCTTCGCAAATCGCGGCTCAACTCGAAGGCAGCAAAATTTTCTCCAAACAATTTCTGCTTCGCCACAATATTCCCACTGCTGCCATCGTCGGGGTTTTTGAAAACCCCGAAGAAGCCGTCGCCGCACTAAAAGACGCCCGTTATCCGCTCGTCATGAAGGCGGACGGCCTTTGCGCCGGCAAAGGAGTCCTCCTCGCAGCCGATGAGAACGAGGCACTCGCCTTCATTGACAGCACCATGCGAAGACAAAAATTCGGTCCGGCAGGCCGTAAGTTGTTAGTGGAAGAAACGCTCCAGGGAGAAGAAATCTCCTTCATCATCGCGGTAGACGGCGAGCGTTACGCGCCACTCGTCCCGACGCGCGACCACAAACGTATCCGCGACGGCAATCGCGGTGCGAACACCGGCGGAATGGGTGCCTTCTCTTCCGACGACCTCCTTCCCGCGCAACTTCGCGAGACGATTATCAAAACCATCGTCGAGCCTACTCTCCGCGGTCTATCTGAGGACGGCATCCGTTACCAGGGTTTCCTCTTTATCGGCCTGATGATCACTTCCGAGGACCCGAAAGTCCTCGAGTTCAACTGCCGTTTGGGCGATCCCGAAACCCAAGCCATCTTCGCCCGCCTCGACTGCGACTTGGCCGATATACTCGCGGACCTGGCTTCCCGTCGCTTTGACCCAGCGAAGTTCCGCTGGAAATCTGGTGCCAGCGTCTGCGTTGTGATGGCGTCTGAAGGTTATCCCGGCAAAATTCAATCTGGAAAGCCAATCTCTGGGCTAACCAGTGTCGAGGACAATATCGGTGTGAAAGTGTTGCACGCCGGCACGCGCCTCGTCGGCGACGTTCTGGTCACCTCCGGCGGCCGCGTTCTCGGCATCACCGCTGCGGCTCCCACTCTGGAATCGGCCGTTGCCGCTGCCTATGGAGCCGTAAACCAAATCAAGTTTGACGGAATGCAATTCCGGCGCGACATTGGGACGCAAGCGGGCTTTGCTCACTCTGCAGGCGACTAAGTCATGCCCAAGGTCTTGCATCTTTTTCGTGCGCCCAGAAAGCGCCTTCCGATGGAAGCTTTGGCCTCCGCGACGGCTGTAGCAGATCGTGGCTTTTCCGGCTGCGCCCACGCCCGCGCTGCCAGCAAGCGTCAAATTCTGCTCGTCGACCGGGAAACATTGGACGCGATGGACCTTCACCCGGGAATCATTCGCGAAAACATCACCACCGACGGCCTCAACGTGAACGGACTGCCGCTTGGCCAGCGCCTCCGCGTCGGAGCTGCGCTGCTCGAAGTCGCATCGGCTTGTACGCCTTGCGACCAACTGGAGAAGGTGCGGCCCGGCTTGCGTCGCGAGATCTACGGACGGCGCGGCATGCTCTGCCGCGTTGTCGAAGGCGGAGAAATTCGCGTCGGTGACGCGATAGAAAAACTCTAAATCGCGGCGTCTTTCAATCTCTCGCTGCTGACCGATGGACGGTCTAATTAATCATTTGGGCGCTTGCGAAGGGAAGGCGCCTCGGCTGGCCGATCTTTATCGCCTTTGGCCGCCTTTTCCGCCGGCTCTTCCGGCGGCAGGATCCAGTCGAAACCGCGTTGATCTTCCATTTTTCCAAGAAAAAATCGCTGTTTTGGACACAACAGAGGCACTGCATCCCGCAGCAATTCTGCCGCGTCAACTGGGTCCACTTTTTGCGCTTGCCCTTTGGTCAGCAAATCGAGCGCCTTGCTCAATTTGGGATCCGACCGGAACGACGAAAACCGCGGATCGTTTCCCTCGAGCAGCGTCTGCAGCGTCGGCCCCTGGCCCTCAGCAGGAAAAACCGTTTCCACAAGCGTTTTCGGCGCATGCTTTTCCGGCGGATAAATCTGCGTAAACCGTGGCCGCAGAATCCGTGTCTGCCAAAAATTCTCCCGCGATGTCAGCAACTCTTGCGTAATCCGGTATTCCACCGTCCACGCCTCGGGACCGTAATTCTTGGGCCCGTATCCAATCACCACCAATTCAAAAAATGGCTGGTCCGCCGGAAAGTCGATCTTCCGCTGCAGTTGCGAAACGAGCGGCCGAAGCTTTTCCAAAAACTCGATGCCCATCTGTTCCAGATCCGGATCCGCATCTCCGCCGTAGCTGCCATCGCGCGGATCGCGTCCCGCAATTCGTTGAATGTTCCGGTCCATCCGGATCGGTTTGGGGTCGGCCAGCGACCGCCATTCGGACGCGCCAAATAATATAGCGATGTGCTGGCCGTCCACATCCACAACGCGCGGCGGTGGCGCGCCCTGCTCGACGGGTTGATCCACCGCCGCAAACAGAATCGCATCTTTTGCAAAGTGGAGGATGACCCGCCCGCCCGTCAGGCTGGTCACGATTTCATTGTCCTCGGACCTGCTTTGCGCCACAGCCCATGGCGCGCAAAATCCGGCGGCGACAACGGCCGCCAGCGCAATCGCAACCGTTCGCCGGCTCGACATCGCCGCTGTGTCGAAGTACCAATCGCATGCACAGTAGCACACTCTTGCACGCCGGTTATGCGTTTCGTGCCTGCCAACTATTCCGGTAAAATAGAATCTTGAATCCAGCGTAGGGGAATGAATATGGGGCTGAACAAACCCAAATCGATTAAGCACGACGGCAAGCGCCTCTCCGATATTCTCGAGGCGCACGATAAATTTTTCTCCGGCAAAGACGGCGGCGCCCGCGCTGACTTGACGGGTGCGAATTTGAGTGGAGTGGACCTGGGCGGCGCCAATCTAACCGGCGCGATTTTGCAGAACGCCAATCTCGAACGCTCCGATCTGCGCAAAGCCAGGCTAGCTCACGCGGATCTGAGCGGCGCAAACCTCCGCAAAGCCGATCTGCGCAACACGGACATGACGGAAGCAGTTTTGCCGGGCGCAAATCTTTCCGAAGCCCAGGCCAGCGGTGTCGAATTTTTCCGCTGCGATATGTCCAACGTAAATTTTCAGCGCGCGAATCTTCGCAACACCAACTTCCGCAATGCCAATGTTGACGGCGCAAAGTTCTCCGGCGCGGACCTCGGCGTCGCCGTCCTTCGCGAAACCGATTTATCGCACGCGGATCTCTCCGGCGTTGATCTTTCCACAACTCTCCTTCCGCGAGGGTACGCCGCTACCAGCGTCAAAAAGGCGTCAGTTTGATCGAACCCAATAGTGGAAAACGACTTTCTCGCGTGATAGCCTCACGCAGAACTGCACAAGCCCTCAGCTGAAATTCGGTGGCCACAACTACGACACAAATCGATAGCTCGGCCCTGCGCGCTCGCGTGTTGGAAGTCGTTCGCCAGTTGCTGATCGAACTCGGCAGCCAAGGCGCGCTCCCGCTACTCACCCTTCAGTCGAATCTGGACCGCGACCTGGGCCTCGGCAGCCTCGAACGAGTCGAACTCATCGCTCGCTTGGAGGCGGAATTTGGGGTACGCCTGCCAGATCTTGCTGCTGCAGAAGCCAGCTCCGCCGCGGACCTCGCGACTCTCATCGACCGCTCTCCTTCCGACAATTTACCTGTCGAAGAGTCGCCGTCCGCACTTCGCGCCGCGATTGAGACCCAGAAAATGCAGCTCGCAGCCCCGGAAAAGGGCGTCTTCGCCGCGGAGACAATTAACGACGTTCTCCGCTACCGCGCGCTCCACGACGCATCCCGCGTCCACCTCGACATCACCGAAGACGCCGAATTCGATGAAAAAAATCTCACACTCACTTTTGCCGAACTCTACGCTGCCGCTCAGCGCTGCGCCACGGAACTCGCGCGTCTTGGTGTTCCACCCGGCGGACGCGTCTCGCTCATGCTTCCCACTTCCCGCGCATTTTTCGTTTCGTACGCCGCAATCCTCCTCGCGGGCGCCATTCCCGTTCCCATCTATCCGCCGTTCCGCGCCGATCGCATTGAAGAATACGCCGGTCGCCAATCTGCGATTTTGAACAACGCCGAAGTTTGCTTGCTCCTCACTTTCCGCCGTGCCGAGATGGTCGCAAAACTCTTAAAGCCGCGTGTCCGCTCGCTCGAATCCGTCCTGGACGCGGAGAAGCTTCTCGACGCCGCAGACAAAGCGCCGCCTCTCGCACCCGGTGCGCTTCCATCCGACCTTCGCGGCAGTCGCGTTCGCAAAGCAAGCGACATCGCGCTTCTCCAATACACCTCCGGATCAACCGGCAATCCAAAAGGCGTCACCCTTACGCACGCCAATCTGCTCGCCAACATGCGCGCCATCGGTGAAGCCCTTCAACTCACTTCCGAAGATGTTGGCATCAGTTGGCTGCCCCTCTATCACGACATGGGCCTCATCGGCGCTTGGCTCACGCTTCTGCATTTCGGCACGCCCCTCGCCGTCATGTCGCCGCTCGCCTTTCTCACGCGTCCCGAACGCTGGTTGAAAGCATTTCACAAACATCGCGGCACAATCACTGCAGCGCCAAATTTCGCCTATGAGCTTTGCGTCCGCAAAGTCGCCGATAAAGACATCGAAGGCGTCGACCTCAGTTCCTGGCGCGCAGCGCTCAACGGCGCTGAACCTGTCAATCCTGAAACGCTCGACCGCTTCGCCGAGCGCTTTGCCTCGTACGGCTTCCGCCGCACCGCGCAGCTTCCCGTCTACGGCCTCGCCGAGGCCTCTCTCGCCGTGACGTTCCCGCCCGTCAATCGCGGCCCGCTCGTCGATCGTGTCGATCGCGAAATGTTTACCTCGCAAGGAGTCGCCGTTCCGTCCGACGATGAAGACTCTTCTATCTCGTTCGTTTCCTCCGGCATGCCTATTTCCGGACACGAAGTCCGCATCGTCAACGATGCGGGCGAAGAAGTTCCCGACTGCACTGAAGGATTTCTCTGGTTCCGCGGCCCCTCCGCCACGCGCGGTTATTACAACAACCCGGAAGCAACCGAAAAATTGTTTCCGATCGGTCCCGCCAAAGATGGCGAGTTCGCCTGGGTCAATTCCGGCGATCGCGCCTATCGCGCCGAAGGCGAGATTTATGTCACGGGCCGCGTGAAAGACATCATCATCAAAGGCGGTCGTAATCTTTATCCGCACGAAGTTGAAGAGCTCGCCGGCCGCGCGGAAGGCATTCGCAAAGGGTGCATCGTCGCATTCGGTCTGAAAGACGAAGGCACTGGCACGGAAAAGCTTATCGTGGTCGCCGAATCGCGCGAAGCAGATGCCGCTGTTCGCGCAAAAATCGCGGCCACCGTCACCGCGCACGTTTCGCAAGGCCTCGGCCTCCCTCCCGATCGCGTTGAACTCATTCCCCCCGGCAGCATTCCCAAAACCTCAAGCGGCAAACTCCGGCGCGAAGAAACCAAGCAGCTCTACGTTGCCGGTCGACTCTCCGCCAAAAAAACTCCCGCATGGGTGCAAATCGCCCGCCTCGGCGCCTCCGGCACCGCGCGCACCGCTGGCCGCACCGTGAGTTCGGGCCTCCACCGCTTCTGGGACATCATCCGCGGCGTCTACTTCATCTGTCTTTTCATCGTCTGGATTATTCCCGTTTGGACCATCGTTCTCTTTTTCAAAGACGAACGTGCCGCTGGCCGTTACACCTCTGCGGCACTAAAAGTTCTCTTCGCCCTCGCCGGCAGCCGCGTCCGCGTCGTCGGCAAGGAGTACATGAACACTCCCGGCGCCAAAATTTACGTCTCCAATCACGGCAGTTATTTCGACGTTCTGCCGCTGATGCTCGGCCTCGGCGTGCCCTATCGCTTCGTCGCAAAACAAGAAGTGCACAGTATGCCGTTCATCGGAACGTTCCTTCGAAAAATGGGTCATCTCTCTTTCAATCGCGGCAACACCGGCTCGCGCCGCCAGGCCGCGCAAACCATCGAAGAAGTCCTCCGCGCCGGCGATTCCGTTTTCGTTTTTCCCGAAGGCACCTTTGTACCGGAACCCGGCATTCGTCCTTTCCAACTCGGCGCCTTCAAAGCAGCGGTCTCCACCGGCGCGCCCATCATTCCCGTCTCTCTCGCCGGCTCGCGCGATTTTCTTCGCGACGGCACAATTCTTCCGCGCCCCGGCAACGTCACCATCACTTTGTCGCCGCCGATTTTTCCGGACTCCGCCAATACGGGCAATTCTCAATCCTCCAACTGGCAGGAACTCGTCCGCCTCCGTGACGCCAGCCGCGAAGCTATAGCGCGTTTCGCCGGAGAACCTCAGCTGTAACGTTGACTGCAAAACTTTCTTTTCTCTGCAACCTCGGCGAAATCCACAGCATCTTTATAACTAGACAAGCGAGAGAGTCTTCGCGGCATACTGCTTCCCCTGCCTGAAGCGGCCCGCGTACGCAAGGTCGCGCCGCTGGCGCGCGTGCCTGCGATAAAACCAAACCTTAGGGAGGCTGTATGAAGTGGAAGGTCGTAGTGTGCTTGCTCGCAGTGTTTTCCATCGCGGCGATCGCGTCCGCCCAGGACGTACCGAAGCTCGACGTCTTCGTCGGATATTCTTATTTCCGCGATAATCCCAGCACGCCCGGCGTAAGTAGTTTTAATCTTCACGGTGGCAGCGCCTCCGTCGCGTACAACGCAAACCACTGGCTCAGCGGCGTCGCTGATTTCGGCGGCTATCATGCCAACAACATTCTCGGCTCGGGCGTTGACGGCACTGTTTCCACGTATCTCTTCGGCCCGCGGATTTCCTATCGCCACCATGAACGCTTCACGCCGTTTGCGCAAACTCTTTTTGGTGTCGCGCACGCGAGCGGCAGCGCCTTCGGCACTTCCAGTACTAGCAACGCGTTCGCTGCATCCTTCGGCGGTGGCGTTGACGTGAAGGTCTTCCATCGCTTGTCGCTCCGTGCCGCGCAGGTCGAGTATTTGCTCACGCGCTTCCCGGAAACGACAACCAGCCGCGAAACGCAGAACAATCTCCGCGTCTCCACCGGCTTCGTCGTTCACTTCTAACTTGAGCTCGAACGCAGGCGAGTCAGCCGAAATTCTCTAGCTGGCACGCGCGTCAAACCATGTCGGTTGCCAGGAGCGACTCAGAGGCCGCGGAGCAACATAGGCAGCCGTGGCCTCTGCTCTCTTATCAAATTCCAATGAAAAAGCCGCGACACATTCGTCGCGGCTTTTTTCTGATTCCTGCGTGCGATCCAGCCAACTTACCGGCTCAGCGTATACACCACCGTAATCACCGTCTCCACTTCCACCGGCGAGCCGTTTAACAACGTCGGCCGGTACCGCCACTGTGCAACCGCATCCAATGCGGATCGCACGAGCAGCGGGGCGCCGTCCATCACTTCAAGCGAAGCGATCGTGCCATCCGCGGCAATCACCGCATGCAGCCGCACCTGTCCGGAGAGTCGGATCTGCCGCGCGAGCGCCGGATAAATTGGTTCCACGCGGCGCACCAGCATCGCCTGTTGCACCAGGCCGCCAACGCTGATTCGCTGCTTCTTGTTTTTGTCCGGATCTTCCGGTGCGATCGGCCCTTTGCGTGGATCGAAAATATTCAGACCATCCGGATGGTCGCCGGGGCCTGCGGGTAATCCGATATTGGGCCCATCGATCGGCGCGTCCACTAGCCTTGAGGTGCTTTGCGTCGGTGGACGTGGCGAAAGATGCTGATTAAAGCAAACCACGCACTCGCCATGAAGCGTCGGCGCAGTTGGCCGAGCATCCGCTACCGGTTCCGGCGCCGAACGATAGTAATTCGGAATCGGCGTAAACAACGTGTACGGCAACTTCTCCGTCTTCGCCAGCAACGGCGTCAACACCAGTCCCACCAACACCAACGATTGCAACGCAATCGAAATTCCTAACGCCCGCCTCTTGATCTTCCGTTCTCTCACCTTCTGCTCTGAATCTCCTTCAATCAAACATCCGCCCAGCGTTCCTATTTGCGTGGCGGAATTCCTTTTTTCTTCGTTGGACATCGCACACCTCTCCAAAATTTTCCCGCAAGCCAACCTGAATTTTTTGCTGCACCGGCGGTTACAGGCTGCCTTGCTTCCGCCGGTACAGCGCTCGCAGGGATGTGAGGTTCGCGCGTCCTCTCCCTAGCTTGGACACCGCTCCGCGTGCCCGGTTCCCGTCCGTTTATTTATTTGCTAGTTTATAACCACCGAAAAGCCGCCGTACCCGCCGGGCGAGTCAACACAGCTCTCCCTAACATCTCTAAATCCAGCCATTTACGACCCTGTATCAAATCGGCCCTCTCGCGCATCCATTCACTCAAGGACGTGGATCTAAGGAGGGCCAATCCCATGGACCGGCAATATCCCGAAACTCTCGGGGTTCGCCGCACCGGTTGGGCGGCTCTGGACCGCGATCCGCAGCAGGACACCGTCGAATTCGTTTGTCCCCACTGCGGCGCTCGCGACCAGAAGAACGCGCGGCGCGAGCGAACTCTTTATCGTTTTACCGATGGCTTTCTACAAGACCTGCAGGGCGAAGTGACCGTGTGCCACGCCTGCAAAAAACAGCTGCGCGTTGTTCCCGTCGTATTGCTGCACGATCAGGACGAAGAGCGCCGTTTCGGCGCCGTCTTCTCCGACGATTTCTCGCTCGTCTCGCGCTAGTCGTCGCAGCTCTATTGCCGAAACGCCGTTTTAGCGTTTCGTGATTTTTGTTTCTGCTTCTTTACTTACAACTTAAAACTGCTTATCCCAAACAAAGGCGCGAGGAAATGTTCCTCACGCCTTTGTTTGGCTTCGTTGCGGGTAAATTTCTTGAAGTTTTAGCGATACCGCCAGCAGTGATCCCGTTCATCCCTGAAGCGGTACACGCGATGGTAGCGATGTGGTCTGTAATATCCGTACGCCGGTCCAACGTAAACCGGTCGTGGCTCATAGTAATACCGCGGCCCCACATAAACTGGATACGGTCGCCCGTAA
>WNFL01035437.1_pt2 | contig 11399 bp, 13 predicted proteins | sample 5400361 | NCBI WGS metagenome assembly WNFL01 (sample SAMN13153351, study PRJNA577476) | soil metagenome | isolation source: 40 cm soil on Douglas fir-dominated hillslope | place: USA:California | collected 2013-09-17
CCCGCCGCTCGCGGATCCCGGTCCGGCTCGTGATCCACTCGTCGGACGTGTCGACCATCTTCTCGAGATCGGCGTTCGTGAGGATCTGGCTCGGGACATAGCGGCCCCAGCCGGTCACGTGGGCGCGCTTCGCGGAAGCGGCGGCGGCCGGGTGGCTGCCGTTCGAACCGAAGGTCATCTCGTTCACAGTGGCTCGACCTCGATCAATGGCTGCTTGGCCTTCACGAGCTTGCCTTCCTCGGCATGGACTCGAACGACCCTGCCGGCGAGGTCGCTCTTGATCTCGTTGAACAGCTTCATCGCTTCGATCAGCCCGATGACCTGGCCCAGGCCGACCTCGCCTCCGGCCGACACGTAGGGGGCCGATCCGGGCGCCGGGGTGGAGTACCAGATGCCGGTCAGCGGCGCCTTGACCGACGGGCGAGCCGGCGGCCCGACGGGGGCGGCAACGCCATCGGTCGGCGCGGCTGCCGCGCCCGAAGCCACGGAGGCGGTGGCAGCTGGCGCGGGCGGGGCTGCGGCAACGACTGGCAGCGCGACCGCCGAAGGCTTCCGAAGCACCAGCGCGGTCTCGCCGGCCTGAATCTCGAGCTCGGTCAGGTCGGTCCGGTCGAGGAGGCTCGACAGGTGGTCGATGAGCGCAAGCAGCGACGCGTCGGCCGGATCGCTGAGCGGCGGCGCCTCGGGCATCGCCTGGCGCTCGGCGTCGAGCGGCGCGAGGGGCATTGCCGGGTCCGCGGGCACGTTCGCAGGCTCGGCCGGGTCGGCGGGGAGCGGGGCGGCGTCCGCGGGCGCCGGCACCTCGCGCGGCTCGGTCATCCCGCCCACCGTCGGAAGATGAGCGCCGCGTTCTGTCCGCCGAAGCCGAACGAGTTGTTCAACGCGATCGACATGGTGCGCTTCGCGGCAACCCCCGGGGTGAGATCGAGGCCCTCGGCCGCCTCGTCGGGGTGCTCGAGATTGATCGTCGGCGGGATGATCCCGGTTCGGAGGGCCTGGATCGTGGCGATCGACTCGAGCGCGCCGGCTGCGCCGAGCGAGTGCCCGAGCATCGACTTGTTCGCCGTGATCGCGACGTCCGGCGCGTGATCGCCGAGGAGCGTCCGCAGGCCGAGGAGCTCGGCCGAGTCGCCCTCCGGCGTCGATGTCGCGTGAGCATTCACGTGGTCGATCTCGTCGGCCGAGATCCCGGCCTTCTCGAGGGCGCGGCGCCCCGCCCGCACGGCTCCCGCGCCCCCGGGCGGGGGCAGCGTGATGTGCGACGCGTCGGCGGTCGCGCCGTAGCCGATGAGCTCGGCGAGCGGCTCGGCTCCACGCGCAACGGCGCTGTCGAGGGCTTCGAGGACCAGCATCCCGGCACCCTCGGCGATGACGAAGCCGTCGCGATCGCGGTCGGGTCGAACGGGCGTGAGGCTGCCTCGGGATCGGCGTTGCGGGTCGACAGGGCCTTCATCGACGCGAACCCGCCGACGACGGCCTCGTGGATCGCGGCCTCGCTTCCGCCGGCCAGCATGAGGTCGGCATCCCCCCGCCGGATCGTCTCCCACGCCTCGCCGATCGCGTGGGCCCCGGTTGCGCAGGCCGAGACCGTTGCGAAGTTCGGTCCCATCGCCCCGAAGGTGATCGCGATCTGGCCCGACCCGACGTTCGCGATCCCCATCGGGATGAAGAACGGACTGATCCGGTCCGGGCCCCGCGCGGCCATGACCAGGACGCCGTCGAACAGCGTCGTCACGCCACCGAGACCGGAGCCCATGATCACGCCGGTCCGCTCCGCGAGCGAGCCCTCCAGCCGGCCGGGCAGGCCGGCCTGATCGAGCGCCTCACGGGCGACCACGAGCCCGAACTGGATGTAGCGGTCCATCCGGCGGGCGTCCTTGCGATCGATGACCGCACTCGGATCGAAGTCCGGGACCTCGGCCGCGATCCGCGAAACCACTCGGCTCGGATCGAACGTCTGGGTCGTCCGAATCCCCGAGCGGCCCGCTACGAGGCCCTCCCACGTCGAGGTGACGTCCGGCCCGAGGGCCGACAGGGCCCCCATGCCGGTCACGACGACGCGACGCGCTGCATCGCTCACGAGCGGCGCCTCATCGCACCAGCTTGCCGGTGCGCACCGTCGCGGCGCGATAGACGTCGCCCGGCAGGCCTCGAGTCGAGATCGCGTTCGAGACCGCCAGCACGTCGTACTCGGTCCGCCGGATCTCCGCGGTCACGACCTCACCATCGAACGTGACGAGCGCCCATGAGGCGGTCGAATCGCCGTCGAAGGAGTAGCCGCAGCTGCCGGCATTCACGATGACCTGATAGCCGAACTCGCGGACCTCCGGGATGTGGGTGTGGCCGCAGCCGATGACCCGAGCGTCGGTGCGGGACAGCCGCTCGAGCGTCGTCGATGGATCGAGATCGCGATCGAACCCGGCCGTCTGCGACCCGGGCGACGCGTGGGTCACGAGGACGAGCGAATCCCCGATCCGGATGCGACGCTCGGCCGGCAGACGTCGCAGCCAGGCGAGCTGGTCGTCGTCGAGGGCGTCATGGCCCCACTCGGCGATCGATCGCGTCGCCTCCGGCGGGCCTTCGGGCAGCCACGGGAACGCGGCCGCGTAGTCGCCGTCGGCGACGGCGATGTCGGTGTTGCCCTGGACGACGATCGCGCCCTCGCCCTCCATGACCCGGATCGCGTCGATCGTCGCGCCGGGCTCCGGGCCGTTCATCACGAGGTCGCCGGCGATCGCGATGACGTCGGGCTTCTCGTGTTTGAGGGCCTTGCGGACGGCATCCAGGGCCTCGAGGTTGCCGTGCACGTCGGAGAGCACGGCGATCCGGGTGCTCAACGGAGGATGCCTTCCGGGGGGATGATGAAGCTGAGGGTGGCCTCGCAGGCGACCTCGCCGTCGACGCTGGCCACGCCCTTCGCCCGGCCGAAGCGCTTCCCGAGCTTCTCCATCGTGATCTCGAGGCGAAGGACGTCGCCCGGCACGACGATCCGCTTGAAGCGGGTCTCGTCGATCGCGGCGAAGAGTCCGATCCGGTCACCGAAGCCGGGCTGTTTCGCGACGTAGACGGCCATCGTCTGGGCAAGCGCCTCGACCTGGAGGACGCCGGGGAGCACGGGCAGCCCGGGGAAATGGCCCTGGGCCCAGAACTCGGTCGCTGCGATGGCCTTGATCCCGACGATCCGCCTGGCTTCCGCGTCGTACTCGACGATCCGGTCGACCATGAGCATCGGCCAGCGATGCGGGATCAATGCCTCGATCTCGCGGGTCGTATGCACGGTGTCGCTCATGGGCCGGTGGGTCTCCTCGGTGCGGTGATCAGGCGGAACGAGCGGCGGCGGCCAGGAAGGCAGCGCTGCCGACCCGATCCAGGAGGCTCGTGGTCATCCGGCCCTCGAGGAACACCTCGTTCTCGAGCAGGGCCTTGTGGATCTCGACGTTGGTGGTGACGCCGGTGATGTCGAGCTCATCGAGGGCGGCCTTGCCGCGGGCGATGGCCGTGGCCCGATCGGGGCCCCAGGCGATGAGCTTACCCAGCAGCGAGTCATAGAACGGCGGGACCTCGTAGCCCGGATAGAGGTGCGAGTCCATCCGGATCCCCGGGCCGCCTGGCGCCTGGTAGCTATCGATCAGTCCCGCGGCGGGTCGGAAGTCGTGCTCGGGGTCCTCGGCGTTGATCCGGAACTCGATCGCGTGGCCGCGGATCACGACGTCGGACTGGCGGATCGCGAGGTGCTCGCCCGCGGCGATCCGGATCTGGGTCGCGACGAGATCGATCCCCGTGAGCATCTCCGTGACGGGATGCTCGACCTGGATCCGGCAGTTGATCTCGATGAAGTAGGCGTTCCCCGACGCGTCCACGAGGAACTCGAGCGTGCCGACGTTCTCGTAGCCGGCTTCCACGACGGCCTTCACCGCGCGCTCGGCGAGCTCGAGGCGAGCGTCCGGGGAGAGTGCCGGTGTCGGCGCCTCCTCGAGGATCTTCTGGTGCCGCCGCTGGACCGAGCAGTCACGTTCGCCGAGGTGGATCCCGGCGCCGAACTTGTCGACCGCGACCTGGACCTCGACGTGACGGTTCTCCTCGAGCCAGAGCTCGAGGTACAGCGAGTCGTCGCCGAACGCCGCGGCAGCTTCCGAGCGGCAGACCCGCAGCGACGACTGGAGCTCGCGCGGCGTCCGCACCATCCGCATGCCCTTGCCGCCGCCGCCCGCCGAGGGCTTGATGAGGATCGGGTAGCCGATCCGTTCGGCCTCGTCGAGGGCGTGCTGGTCGTCGCGGATCATCGCCGAGCCCGGGATCGTGGCGAGGCCGTAACCGCCGAGCAGGCGGCGTGTCCCCTCCTTCGAGGCGAACCGGTCGAGGACCTCCGGCGACGGCCCGATGAACGTCAGGTCGTGGGCCCGAACCACCTCGGCGAACGACTCATCTTCGGAGAGGAAGCCGTATCCGGGGTGGATGGCATCGCAGCCGGTGACGACCGCCGCGGAGATCACGGCCGGCGCCGAGAGATAGCTCCGGCGCGCGTCGGCGGGTCCGATGCAGATCGCCTCGTCGGCAAGCTGGGCGGCGAGGCTGTCGCGATCCGCTTCGCTGTACGCCACGACGGCCTCGACGCCGAGGGTCCGGCAGGCACGCAGGATGCGAACGGCAATCTCACCGCGATTGGCGATCAGGATCTTCTTGAACATCAGCGGGCCTCGGCCGGCGCGGTCAGCTCGAGACGGACGAGCTCCTGGCCGTATTCGACGGCCGTGCCACCCTCCACGAGCGTCGTCGCGACGATCCCGTCGGCGGGGGCGACGACCTCCTGGGGCACGCCGAGGACGTCGACGCTGCCCAGGCCGTCACCACTCCGGACTCGGGTGCCGGCGGCGGCGCGGGGGCCGGGATGGAAGACGCCGACGGCCGGCGAGTAGGCCACCTTCGGGTCCTGCTCGGCGAGGCGGGCGGCGGCGAGGCTGGCGCGCACGGGGCCGGTGCCGTTCGTGGCGACCACGGGGGCGCCGTCGCCCGGCCCGACGCCGGTCAGGCGGGTCGTTCGAGCCGTCGCCGACTCGGGAGCCCCGCGAGCATGGCCGTGGCCTTCGTGGCCGGGCTGTGCCCTCGAGGGCTTGTCGGTTGCCCGGCGACCGTAGTTGACGTCGGGCGCGGTGGGCCGGCGGAGGCGGACGCGCCAGTCGCCTTCGCGAACCTCGAGCTCACCCAGGTGCGTGGTCGCGAGCTTGGCAATGAGCGCGGGCAGGAGCGAGTCGGTGAGGCGACCGATCTCGGCGTGATCGGCGAGGCGGCCGTTGGCGTCACCGCCCACGGGCTTGCGTTCCTGGGCTTCGCGACCGTCCCGCTTCGCTTCCGGCACGGCTCAGTCCTCCTCGGGCGGCGCGGGCGGCTCATCGCGCCGTGATCGATCGGGTGGCGTCGCGACCGACTTTCGCCCCGGGTCGAGGAGATCGCGCAGGCGGTCCCCGAACCCGCGACTGGGCGGCGGTGCCGCCACCGGTGGTGCGGTGACCTCAGTGTACGAGCCAAGCGCGCGATACCGCGCGTAGCGGGCCTCGACGAGCTCGTCGGGCGTGAACGCGGCGAGGCGATCGAGCTCCTCGACGATGACCGCTCGCAGGCGCCGAGCCGTCTCGGCGGGATCCGCGTGGGCCCCTTCGCCGGGTTCGGCGACCACGCGATCGACAACGCCGAGCTCGAGCTGATCCTGGGCCGACATCCGCATCGCCAGGGCCGCCGTTGGCGCCTCGTCGGCGGTTCGCCACAGGATCGCGGCGCAGCCCTCGGGGCTGATCACCGAATACACCGCGTTCTCGAGGGCGATGACGACATCGCCGACCGCGATCGCGAGCGCCCCGCCGGAGCCGCCTTCGCCAGTGATGATCGCGACGATCGGGGTTCGGAGGCGGCTCATGAGCCCGATGCTCCGGGCGATCGCGTCGGCGATCCCGCGCTCCTCGGACTCGGGCCCCGGATGGGCGCCCGGCACGTCGACGAAGGTGACGATCGGGAGGGCGAAGCGCTCCGCCAGCTCCATGACCCGCATCGCCTTCCGATAGCCCTCGGGATGAGGCATCCCGAAGTTGCGCCGGATGTTCTCCTCGGTGTCGGCGCCCTTCTGCTGGCCGACGAACGCGATCCGGCGGCCCTCGATCCGGGCGAAGCCGGTGACCATCGCGGCGTCGTCGCCGAAGCCCCGATCGCCATGGAGCTCGATGACCTCGTCGGCGAAGGCGCGCAGGAACTCGAGGGTTCGTGGCCGGCCCTGGTTCCGGGCCAGCTGGACACGTTGCCACATCGCCGCTTTCGGGTCGGCCGGGAGCGCGGCGGTGCCGTCGGCCCCCTCGCGGGCGCGGCCCAGCAATCGGTCAACCACGGCCGACCTCGGTCAGCTCGTCCGGGACGACCTTCTCGGCGAGGGACGACAGGAACCCGATCGGGCTGAAGCCCGGACGCCCTTCGGGCACCTGGGGCGCCTCCGCAGGCCGCATGAAGCGGAGCAACGCGCCGATCTCTTTCCGGAGATCGCGCCGATGGACGACCCGGTCGATGAAGCCGTGCTCGAAGAGGAACTCGGAGCGCTGGAAGCCGGGCGGGAGCTCCTGGGCGATCGTCCCGGCCGCGACGCGGGCGCCGGCAAAGCCGATCAGGGCGTTCGGCTCGGCGAGGTTCACGTCACCGAGGACGGCGTACGAGGCGAACACGCCACCGGTCGTCGGGTCGCTCATGACGCTGATGTACGGCACGCGCGACGCCCGCAGGCGCTCGAGCGCCGCACAGGTCTTGGCGAGCTGCATCAGGGCGAGGGTGCCTTCCTGCATCCGGGCACCACCCGAGGCCGAAACGATGATGAGCGGAACCCGCTCCGCGAGGGCGTCCTCGGCGGCGCGGGTGACCTTCTCGCCGACGACGGCGCCCATCGAGCCGCCCATGAAACCGAAGTCCATGACGCAGATCGCGACATCGCGGCCATCGATCCGGCCGGTCCCACGGACAGCGGCATCGCGCATGCCGGTCGCGAGCTGGGCCGCCGCGATCCGGTCGGGGTACGGCTTCTGATCGACGAAGCCGAGCGGATCGAGCGACTGGAGGCCCGGATCGCGCTCGGCGAACGAGTGCTCATCGAGCAGCAGCTCGAGGCGCGCGGCGGCGGAGAGCCGGAAGTGGTGGCCGCACGTCGGGCAGACCCGATCGACCTTGTCGAGCTGCTTGTTGAAGAGCATCTCCGAGCAGGACGGGCACTTCGTCCAGAGGTCGGGCGGGTAGGCGTCCTTGCGCGGCCGGAACGATGGCAGCTTGATCGGCATCAGCTCACCGTCAGGCGGGCACGAGCCCGTTGCTGGTGCGCTGCCCGAGCGGCGCGGGCCATCGGCGAGCCGCGACGACGCCACGCCAGCCAGGCCGCGCCGGCGAGGCTCAGGGACGCGGCGACCGCACCGCCGACGAGGACGTTGCGCGCGTCGATCCGCTCGTCGAGCTCGTCGTCGAACGGCAGAGCCAGCGGGTCCGCGGTCGGCTGGCGAAGCTGCATCGGAATCGCGTTGGCGCTTCGCTCGGCGCCCGCGGCCAGCGGCAGGCGCATCGCTGCCGCAGCCTCGGCCAGCCGGAGGGCGAGGCGCTCCTCGAATCGGAACGACGGGTGGAAGCGAGGCAGGTCGCCGGCGAGCGGGCGAGATACGAGGCGAACCGCCTCGTCCAGGGGCTCGGTGGCGGTCAGGCCCGCCCGGCCGGCCAGCAGCGAGTCGAGGTATCGGTCGGTGACGAGCGCCTCGATCTCGCCGACGTCACGCCCGAGCAGGGTCATGCGCCCAGATCGCGGGCGACGTTCCGGAGCGCGCGGTGGATGAGGACGCGGACCGCGCCTTCCGAGCGGCCGAGGACTCCCGCGATCTCGGCGGTCGACATCTCGTCGACGAACCGCAGGATCAAGGCCCGGCGCCGGTCGCCCGCGAGACGTCCGACCGCCCGCATGGCGGCACCGGCCTCCTCGCGTCGGACGACGCTCTCTTCGACGTTCAGCGGATCGGCGATGACCGTCGTCTCGTCGATCGGCTCGGTCGGCCGCCGACGCGCGGTGCGGCGCTCGTTCGAGATGATGTTCCGGGCGATGCGGAAGAGCCACACCCGGAACGTCGAGGCACCTTCGCCATCGGCCGGCCTCGCCCGCTCCTGGAACCGGTGCAGGTTCGCGAGGGCGGCCAGGAACACGCGCTCCGTGGCGTCTTCCGCCACGTGATGGTCGCCGAGCTCGTAGTACGCGAACGAATACACCTGGGCCAGGTACCGCCGATACAGCGCGTCGAAATTTGCGGGGTCGCGTCTCGCCGCCTCGACCAGGGGTCTGTCGAGATCGAGGTGGCTGATCCGCGGGGCAGCCTCCCCGGCTGCTCCTGCTCTCCAGAACACCGGCCGTGCCATCGCGTTACACCCCGACCGCGGCGCTCAGACCAGGCCGCCGATGCGGAGATGCCGAATCTCGCCAACGAGCACGTGCCGCGGCGGGGCCCCGGGCGTGCCGCCACCAACGAGCAGCGCGCCGGTCTCCGGATCGACGCCCACCGCCTGGACCGTCTCCGCCCAGCCGTTCGGCTGTTCGAGGCGGACGGGCCGGCCGTTCGTGAGCTGACGCGCGGACCAGCCGTCCGCGTCGAAGCGGCCATCCCGCAAGGCTTCGACCCTGGCCCCGAGCCGCTCGATGAAGTCGATGAGCAGCGCGTCGCGATCGATCGGCATCCCGCCGGCGGCCTCGCCCAGTGATGTCATCGACGTCGCGATCTCGGGCGGGAAGTCGTCCCGGCGCCAGGCGCCATTGATCCCGATCCCGATGATCGCCCGGGCGTCGGGCGTCCCGAGGCCGTCGGTCTCGCCGAGCACGCCCGCGAGCTTCCGAACCGTCTCCGTCTCGATGACGAGGTCATTTGGCCACTTCAGGCGAATGGTCCCCGGCGCGAGCCCGGCCAGGACCTCCGCGGCATCGGCCATCGCGAGCGAGACGATCGCGGCGAGCCGCCACGCCCGCTCCGGGTCCAGCCACGTGGGCCGGAACCCGACAGAGCAGAGGAGGGCCGCGCCCGATGGCGCCGTCCACGATCGACCGCTCCGGCCGCGGCCCGCGGTCTGCTCATCGGCCGCGGCGACGCAGACCTCGGGGACACCGTCGCGGAGCCAGCCCGCGACGACGTCGTTCGTCGACTCGACCCGATCGAACCATTCGAGGCGGGAGGGGTACCTGATCGCGACGGTTGGAGCCACGGGCCCTCAGCCTGCCCGCGGGAGGGCCGCGTCGGTCGCCTCGGCGTCGACCGGATCGGGTCGCTCGAGCTCGAAGGCGCCGTGGAGGGCCTCGAGCGCCGCGGCGAGCTTCGTCTCCTCGATGACGCAGGTGATCCGCACCTGCGAGGTCGAGATCATCTCGATGTTCACGCCCGCGTCGGCGAGCACCCCGAACATCCGAGCGGCGTAGCCGGGAGCACTGTGCAGGCCTGCGCCGACGATCGAGACCTTCGCCACCGTGGCGTCGGTCTTGAGGCCGGCCGCTCCAAGCGTGGTGACCACGGGAGCGAGGACCTTGCCGGCCCGCCCCAGCTGGTCTCGCGGGACGGTGAATGACACGTCCGTTGCGCCGTCATGGCCGACGTTCTGGACGATCATGTCGACATTGATCCCGGCCTCGGCGAGGGGCTCGAAGACGATCCGGGCGACGCCCGGGCGGTCGGGCACGGCCAGGATCGTCACCTTCGCGACGTCCTTGTCGCTGGCGAGCCCGCGAACCTTGTTGCGCTGCTCCACGAGCAGATCCTCCCTGATGAAGGTCCCGGGCACGTCCTCGAACGAGCTCAGGACCTCGATGACGACATCGTTGATCCAGCCGAGCTCGACCGCTCGGGCCTGCATGACCTGGGCGCCCTGCTCGGCCAGCTCGAGCATCTCCTCGTAGCCAATCGTCGTGAGCTGGCGGGCGTCGCCGACGGCGCGAGGGTCGGCGGTGAACACGCCGCGGACATCGGTGAAGACCTGGCAGCGGGTCGCCTCGAGCGCCGCCGCGAGCGCAACGGCAGTCGTGTCGGAACCGCCGCGACCGAGCGTCGTGGTCTCGTCAGTCGAGCCGCGCTGACCCTGGAAGCCGGCGACGATCACGACGTTGCCTCGATCGAGCTCCGTTCGGATGCGGCGCGGCTCCACGTTGGCGATCCGGGCGCGGCCGTGGCTGTCGTCCGTGGTGATGCCGGCCTGTGCGCCCGTCAGGGAGATGGCCGGCACGCCGATCGCGTGGAGGGCCATCGAGACGAGCGTGGCGCTCTGGTGCTCCCCGGTCGCGAGGAGGACATCCAGCTCGCGCGCGTCCGGTTCGGCAGTGATCGCCTGGGCGAGCGCGAGGAGGTCGTCCGTCGTGTCACCCATCGCCGAGACGACGACGACGAGCTCGGCGCCGGTCGCTCGCTCCCGCGCGATCCGCTGCGCGACGCGGCGGATCCGCTCGCCGTTCGCAAGGGACGAGCCACCGAACTTCTGGACGACGAGGGGCCCGTTCATGGGTCGCGCATTCTAGCAGCGGCCTTTCTCGCCTCCGATCACGCTCATGGTGCGGAAGCGCTTCGGCGGGCGCGCAGGCAGGCGGCTCAGCGCCGCTCGACGGGCCGCTCGACGGGCGGCCGAGGGAGCGGCTCAGGGCCGCTCGACGTCCGGCAGTCGTCGGATTCTCACTGACCGCAAGCGATTGGTCGTTCGATGGGCGATGCGTCGTCAGGTATTCACTCGGTGCAAGGATCGGCCCAGATCCAGGGCGAGCTGTGGTCGGGCTTGCAGCCGGTGAACGTTAGTCAAACGCGCTTTGACTAAGTCCCAGCCAGTGCATGAATGACAACTGCTGGACGGCGCACGACGTGGTCGTGCTCTCGAACCGTGCTCGTCTCAGGCTGCTCGGCGGGCGCGGACGCGATGGCGGCCTGCAGGTTGGCCGGCGGCTTGCACCTCGCGCAAAGGTGACAGGAAGAACAGCCCGGAGATCGGTCCCGCACCGCGCTCGAGGTCGAGCTGGCGCACGGGATCGTCGATCCACCCGAACGCAGCCCGTCCCTGCAGCGGGTAAGCCGCCCCGAAGACGCCTTCCAGCGCCTCGATCCGACGTCGGGACGTGCGCGACTCGCCGATCGCCAGGAAGCGAGCCACGCGCCGAGGGCGCCAATCGCGTTCGAGTGCGATCTGCCTGGCGAGTCGAGTCTTCCGGTCGTGCGTGTGGATCGTGGCCTGCGCATCGGGCACGACCGACTTCACCTCGTTGACCGCGACGATCGAGGCCGCCCGGTGGAAGGCGAGGACATCGACCGAGCCGCGCTCGGCGCCGATCGCGAACGAGACCTCGACCGCCACCTCCCAACCCGCGCGTCGATAGCGACTGACCA
>WNFL01090001.1_pt1 | contig 11399 bp, 4 predicted proteins | sample 5400361 | NCBI WGS metagenome assembly WNFL01 (sample SAMN13153351, study PRJNA577476) | soil metagenome | isolation source: 40 cm soil on Douglas fir-dominated hillslope | place: USA:California | collected 2013-09-17
CGTTTTCGGTGGCATACAGGTAGCGGCCCAGGCTGTTATCGACAATATAACGGACAATGACCTGCGGCGTGTAATAGCTGCCCTGCTTTTTGCGTGTTTCAAGGTTATCGGCAGTCTTGATCGAGCCGTTGACTCGTACCAGCGTTTTGCCCAGGTACTGCTCATAGGTGTTGCCCATGATGTCAGCGGGCATGGAGCGGTAGCGGGCCTCATACAGTTTGCTCAGCAGCGCAATCAATACTTTGTCGCTGAAGACAACCTGATCGGCTACCCCCGGCGCAAACAGCGCCGAATTGTGCGTTTGATCGAACCTCCGGAAAAACGTTCTGAGCAATTGGTTTATATCAGCGTAAATATTGCTTTGACCTAGCTCATAGAAACTGCGTAATGTTCCGGGTGGCAGAACCAGATGGTCCTCGGCAAAGCGCGTCAGCACAAGCCGGTCAATAACTCGCTGTACTACCGCACGCAATGCCAACAGATCGATCTCTCCATCAGGCTTAAATGCCCACGCGTTATCGACACGGTGCTCCACAATGTCTTGTGCCAGATTTTCGCGCCATTCATTGATGAAACGTAGATAATCGCTGTCAATTTCGGCGGTAACGCGTTGGTTGTTGAGGCTGTCGAGACTGCCCTCAATGACATTGTGATAGGCCAACTGCCACAGCAGATCAAATTCATCGATGTAGGCGATAGGTTTTTCAAAAGACAGTACCAGCCAGTCTCGGCGGGCATTGAACAGTCGCAGTTTTTCAAAGTTTGTCAGGATCGCCCACGTGCCATTATTGGCAAATGCGTAGTTAATTGCCTGCTGCTCCTCTGGTGTGCGATCAACTGCCATTCCGGGTAACGCCAACTGTCCTGGCGTGACTACACCACGAATATCTCGGCGGGCCTGTTCAAGCTCTTTGATAATGCCGAATCGCTTGGCCTCTACAAAGATCGTTCCGCCTTTTTCAGGAGTCAACATCATGTCAGGCCGCCCAACCTGCGTTACCTGTTCGTAGCGGTACCTGGCAGGGTCTTCAATGGGCCAGCCAAGCACATCCCGCAGTAAGATGTCAATGAACTGGCGAACGACGCTGGCTTCGCTCATGACCTTGCGTTCATCGACAGCAAGTTTGTTGTACTTATCAATTAGTGCTTTTAAGTTCTGTTTGGCCTGTTGTTCTGTAAGGGTCATATTCTATCGATGGGTAGGTAAGATTATAGGTAGGGGAATATTATATCTCGCTAAGGTCCTCACCCTAAAGTCCGTGTCCAAGGGCCAGGGATGAGGGTCAAATAAAAACGCGGGGCTTCCATGCTCGGAAACCCCGCGTTGTGCTTATTTGGTAACGATCAGATGCGATCAGGGTGCGGCGACTTCGCTGCCCTCGCCGATATCTGGTGTGTCGGACATCGCTTCCAGATCGATTTCGGCATCAGCGTCGAGTGCGCCCTGGCTTTCGAGCGTGGCATTCGGCGCGATGAGTTCGCGGTCACGGTAGGTATGGAAGCCCGTACCCGCCGGGATCAGTTTGCCGATGATCACGTTCTCCTTCAGGCCGTACAGACGGTCTTCCTTGCCCTCGATGGCTGCGCCAGCCAGCACCTTGATCGTATGCTGGAAGCTGGAAGCCGAGAGGAAGCTGTCCGTGCTCAGAGCGGCTTTTGTCACACCGAGCAGCACCGGCACACCTGCCGCTGGCTCTTTGCCATCTGATAGCAGCTTGTCGTTGATATCAAGCAGCATCAGGCGGTCGATCAGTTCGCCAGGCAGCAGTTCGCTGTCACCACTCTTGGTGATCTGGACCTTGGAAAGCATCTTGCGGATGATCACCTCGAAGTGCTTGTCGGCGATGTTCACGCCCTGGTTGCGGTACACGTCCTGAACCTCAGCCAGCAGATACAACTGGCAGGACTCCGCTCCCTGAATGCGCAGGATGCGGTGCGGGTTCTTGGCACCTTCGGTCAACTGCTGACCAGCCGCGCTGGACGGGATTTCGTACTGGTGCTCTTCGCGGTTCTCATAGCGAATGTAGAGCGTATGCCCTTCCAGGTGAACCGTGCCACCCATCTTGGCAAGCAGCGTCGCAACAGGGTTGCCTTCGTTGTCGATCTGGTGGGCAAGCACCTGCCCTTCCTTGATGTCCTGCTCATCCTCGACCATCAGTTCCCAATCCACCGGAATGGTGTGCTGTTCACTGAAGACTTCACTGTTGATAACCGTGGCGATACGGACGCCTTCAACTTTGGACAGGCGTAGCGTGCCGTCGATGTCCGTCATGACCGCCTCGCCCTTCGGCTTCTTGCGGGCCTCGAACAGTTCCTCGACACGAGGCAGACCGCTTGTGATGTCGCCGGACGCCTGGGCCGTACCACCGGTGTGGAACGTACGCAGTGTCAACTGTGTGCCTGGCTCACCGATAGACTGTGCAGCGACGATACCAACCGCCGCGCCGATCTCGACCAGTTCACCACGTCCGAGATCACGTCCGTAGCAGTACGCACAGATGCCGTGCATCAGGGCGCAGCTCATTGGGCTGCGGACATACACGTCGTCGATCCCTGCTGCCACCAACGTATCCGCCACGTCTTCGTCAATCATGCCATTGCGGTCCACGATCAACTCGCCGGTGGATGGATGGTAGTGTGCAGCCGCAGAGCAGCGGCCCATGATACGCTCCTGGAGCGTTTGACCTGCGATGTTATCCGACTTGTGAACCCACATCCCCTGCTCGGTTCCGCAGTCCAGACGGTTAACGATCACATCCTGGGCAACGTCGACCAGACGGCGGGTCAGATAACCAGCGTCGGCAGTACGCAGCGCAGTATCGGCCAGACCTTTACGCGCACCGTGTGTCGAGATGAAGTATTCGAGCGCCGTCAGACCCATACGGAAGTGGCTGCGGATCGGCAGGTCGATGATACGACCCGACGGGTCAGCCATCAGACCGCGCATACCCGAAAGCTGCGTGATGGGACCGAAACCGCCTTTGGTCGAGCCGGAGATTGCCATGATGGCAATCGGGCCAAACGGGTCCAGCGTATCCTTGATCACGTCGCCAAGTTGAGTCTTGGCATCGGTCCAGGTATCGACTGTCTTCTGGTAACGCTCATCCTCGGTCAGCAGACCACGGCGGAAGTCGCGCTCGGCCTGCTCGATCTCGCCGCTGGCCTTCGCCAGGATTTCCGTACGCTCAAATGGAACGGTCAAGTCCGAAACGGCGATGGTTGTGCCGGAAATCGTCGCATAGTGGAAGCCCAGGTTCTTGATGGCATCTACGATGTCTGTAGTGATATCGCCACCCATCTGCTGATATGACTTCGCAACCAGCGTCTGCAACTGCTTCTTGCCCATCGTATCCTGAACATAACGCATCTCATCTGGCAGGATGCGATTGAAGATTGCACGGCCTACCGTGGTAATCTCCGGCTCAGGCTGCGCCTCCTGGTTATCATAGTAGTTGCCCAGCAGGATCGGCGTGTGCAATGTCACCTTGCCCAACCCATACAGGTACTCGATCTCGTCCATATCCGAGACGAGTTTGCGGTCTGACAGATTGGAAATTTCCAGCTTGGCAAACTCCTTGCGCTTCTTGGCAAATTGGTTGAAGTCATAGCCGTTGTAGACCGCGACATCAATTTCCTTGTTCAGCAGCGCATTGAACAGGTTCACTTCGGCAGGAGTTGGCTTGCCGAGCTTTTGCCCTTCGACGGGCACAGCGTCGGTCCTGTTGAACATGATCACTTCGTTACCGTTGAAGTATTCATGCTGATCGACCCACTGCTGGCCTGCGGTGTTGAATGCCACACCGATCTTGATACCTTTGGATTTAATGTCATCCCAGTGACGGTATTTTCCAGCGTCCGCGTGGCGTGTAATGATATCAGCGGTTGGGTCCATTGTCAGGTAATAGTTGCCGAGCACCATGTCCTTGGACGGGCCAACGATAGGCTGTCCGTCGGCGGGCTTCAGCAGGTTCTTGGTGCTGAGCATCAACGAACGCGCTTCTGCAACAGCCTTGTCGGACAGTGGTACGTGAACAGCCATCTGGTCACCGTCAAAGTCAGCGTTGAAGGCCGAGCAAACCAACGGGTGAATCTGGATGGCCTTGCCCTCGACCAACTGCGGCTCAAACGCCTGGATGCCGAGGCGGTGCAGCGTGGGTGCGCGGTTGAGCAGTACCGGACGATCCTTAATCACCTCTTCGAGCACTTCCCAGACTTCCGGCTTCTCGCGCTCGATGATACGTTTGGCACCCTTGACGTTGCTGGCGTAGTTGTACTGGACTAGCTTGCTGATGACGAACGGACGGTATAGTTCGAGCGCCATTGTGCGCGGCAGGCCGCACTGGTGCAGCTTGAGCTTGGGTCCGATGACGATTACCGAACGTCCAGAGTAGTCAACGCGCTTACCAAGCAGGTTCCGGCGGAAGCGGCCCTTCTTACCCTTGAGCATATCACTCAACGACTTCAGTTCGCGGCGACCACGGCGGCTGAGCGCCTTGCCGCGCTGGCTGTTGTCGATCAGGCTGTCGACAGCTTCCTGCAACATACGCTTCTCGTTGCGCACGATAACATCCGGTGCGCCGAGTTCAAGCAGTCGCTTGAGGCGGTTGTTACGGTTGATCACGCGACGATACAGGTCATTCAGGTCGGAGGTAGCAAAGCGGCCACCGTCAAGCTGAACCATCGGGCGCAGGTCGGGCGGAATAACCGGCAGCACGGTGAGGATCATCCACTCCGGGCGGTTATTGCTCTTGCGCAGACTCTCGACCACGCGCAGCCGCTTGGTCGCCTTCTTCTTGCGCTGCTTGGAACGTGTGGTGCGGACTTCCACCCACAGTTCATCGCCGAGCTTGTCAAGGTCCATGTTGCGCAGGATTTCGTAGAATGCTTCCGCGCCCATGTCGGCCTTGAACACATTGCCATAACGGGCCTTAAGTTCGCGGTAACGCGGCTCACCCAGGAAAGTTAAAACTTCCAGGGCGTTTAATTCCTGGCGCTGTTCGATCAGGGTGGCACGGGCGCGGCTAACACGGCCCTGACGCTCATCCTGCAAGACTTCGATTTCTTCTGCCGCCGTCGCACTACGGGCATCGGCCTGGACATCCAGCCGGGCCAGTTCTTGCTGGCGGTGTTCCTCGATCTCGCTCTGAATCTCGCTCAGGCGGCCTGTAACAGCCTGCTGAACGCGGCTGAGCAATTCGTTGTTGACGAATTCGCCGCCGTCGGCAATCATCTCGCCCGCTGATTCAAAGACCAATGGCGTATTGAGCGTCTGGCCCTTCATCGACTCGATGCGGCGCTGAAGGCTCTGAGCCTCTTTCATGATCTCTTCGGTCAGGCGGTCCCGCTCTTCGTTGTAGCGATTGTGAATGTCATCGATCTGTGACTGAAACTCGCTCAGGTCCACGTCGCGGGACTGGCGAATGGCCTCGATCTTTGTTTCGATGTCGCCGCCGGAGTTGGTTTCGAGACGCACCATATCGTCCTCAAGGCGCTTGACGGCCTTGGAACGGGCATCCTCGTCGACGTTGGTAATGACATATTGCGCGAAATACAGGACGCGATCCAGGTTGCGGCGGCTGACATCAAGTAGCAGCCCCAGGTAGCTCGGAACGCGACGCGTATACCATACGTGAGCAACGGGCGCGGCCAGTTCTATGTGGCCCATGCGCTCGCGGCGGACCGAACTGCGGGTTACTTCGACGCCGCATTTGTCGCAGATGATGCCTTTGTAGCGGACGTTCTTGTACTTGCCGCAATAGCATTGCCAATCTTTCGTTGGCCCAAAGATCGCCTCACAAAACAACCCATCCTTTTCTGGGCGCAACCGGCGATAATTGATGGTCTCTGGCTTGGTAACTTCGCCATATGACCACGACTTGATCTGCTCTGGCGAGGCCAGGCTGATACGTAGCGCGCTAAAATCCTTCGCCTCCAAGGCGTGCCTCCTGTGCGCTAATGCGAACTTGACTCAAAATGTGGATAGACGGGCGGACGGTTTTGAACATAAGATGAGTGAAAAAGCATATGAGGCTAAAACAGTCCATGAAAACGCCAAATCAGCGCATGGAACTTTCTTCCAACGCTGAGTTTTGTTTCGTGGACCGCATTCAGCCATATCTTATTGGGGGTAATTATACCGTTTTTGGGCATTTTGTCAATGTCTGACGTAGGCAATTGCGTCAAATACAACCTGACCCCGTTCTTTAGGGCCGCCTGATAGTCGGTTTGACCGATCAATAGTCGAATCCAAAGGCGACCTCCTCACCGAATTCAGAGAGGGCGAACATGCCGGCGCTGACTGCCGTTTCCTGCACTTGCGAGAGGAGATTCACCTATAATCATTTTGATACAATCGCCCTATGTGTTGATACCACAGCGTATTGTGTCCGCATGGCATCTGCATAATCACAGACAAAGGACCGTATTCAATGTGACCACTCCACCAGCTAAAGCAAGAGGCTTCTTGCGAAGTCGCGTACTTCAACCGTGGCTTCTCAGACTACGCAGGTGCTATTGCACTACGTTAGCGCCTGAAGGCTCAGTCCGAGCCTACTTGGTCAGACGGTCTTTACAGCGTTTCAAGTCTTACGTGGTGGACTTCCCACCGCAGCCCTGGAACTTGAAGTTGTTAAAGAACGCCCTGACCGGGGCAATTACGCCCAAACTTGAGGAAATTTTAGCCTAGAAAGGAGACAGGCGCAAAGTCCCCATCCGCCTGAAGGCAGGTGTCCCCTTTGCGCAATCTTATGAAATCATACAAAGATAAAGATATTTACCTGAGCCAGTATCATCCTCGGTCACGTCTGGAGGTCAAAGAAACGACGATTTCAAAACCACGTTTTTCGGTAATTGATGCACACAATCATTTAGGCGAACCATTTGGCGGCGGTTGGGACAAGCGATCACTGCCGGAATTGATCGATGTGCTGGATGCTGCCGAGGTACGGCTACTGGTGGATTTGGATGGTGGCTGGGGAGAAAACATTTTACAGGCCCATCTGGACCATTTTAAGAATCAGGCTCCCGAACGTTTTCTAATCTTCGGCGGTGTAGATTGGTCAGCGTGGCCCGAACATGGGGATCGTTTTGGGGAATGGGCCGCCGCCAGATTACGAGTTCAGGCGGATTGGGGCGCGCAAGGGCTAAAAATCTGGAAACCTTTTGGCCTTCACGTTAAGGATCAGCATGGCGTGCTGGTATCTGTTGACGACCCTCGGCTCGACCCACTATGGGAAATGGCAGGAGAATTAAAGTTACCAGTTCTCATCCATGTTGCTGATCCGGTTGCCTTCTTTGATAAGCTTGATCCGAGCAATGAGCGATGGGAAGAATTGAATTCCCACCCGGACTGGCAGTTTCCCAGTCCCCCTTTTCCGTCCTTCCAGTCGATCATGGATGCTTTCTCCAATCTGATTGCCCGTCATCCGGCGACAACGTTTATCGGCGCGCACGTGGGCTGTTACGCAGAAAATCTCGCCTGGGTAGGGCAAATCCTGGATCGCTGTCCCAATTTTTATGTTGACATCGGCGCACGACTCGCTGAACTTGGCAGGCAGCCGTCTACAGCCCGACGCTTTTTCCTGCAATATGCTGACCGCATCCTATTTGGCACAGATGCCGCTCCGAATGTTGAGGTTTACCGAGTGTACTATCGCTTCCTGGAAACCGACGATGAATATTTCTGCTATTCACCGGACGGAAAGCCGACTCAGGGTCGATGGAACGTGTATGGGCTTTATCTACCCGACGATGTGCTCCAAAAGGTGTACTGCCTTAATGCAGAGCGGCTGTTTGACAGTGCCCACACGCTGCCTAGCAGATAGCGGTACTGTCCGTCGTTGCAATAAAAGTGCCTATGGCACAGCCGTAGTCGTCGGAACACCTGCACAACTCGATGATGAAAATACCGTCCCTGCACCAATCCACCCTTGCAGATTCCCGTACTGAACTTGCCACCAGGAACCATTCGCGGATTTAGCAAGCGGTGTCAGCACGGTCTTCTCTGGAATTGAAGCCAACGGTGAATGCGCGAGTGATGGGTCGGGTCGCAGGCTCGCCGCTGTGGTCGTCAGAAGTGTACATGGCGCTGACGACGCCACCTGAGCACTTGCCGGGGTAGCTGTCACTTTGCCCGTCGTCGCGGGTGCTGAGGATTGACTCGCGCCCGGTATGGATTGACATGATGAGCCGAGCGTCACAAAACTAGCGCTGACCCATCCTTCAACACCAGTATCGCTCGTGATTACGTGTAGCCACTGACCATCGGCACTGCGCTCGATCACGTTCAGGAGTGAGCCACCAACAACGCGCCCGATAGCCTGCTGCTGCACCGACGGATCAGTGCGCAAGCTGATTGTGGTATTGGCTGTGGCTGTGCAAACACTCTTTTCCATATTGACCGTATACGTGCTTGAGTAGTGAACCTGAGTAGGCAATGGTGCCGCCGTATCCGTTGGGGCCGGAGTGAGTGAGGGCATCATCGTCGCCGTATCAGTGGGCTGCGGTGTGTTGCTCGGAGTTGGCGTCACTGCGCGTGATCTGAAATTGCCCGCCGCAACCGCTCTCCCCGCAGAAGCCGCCGCCGTATTCTGGGCGGAAATGAGCGGGATAACCAATGCGGCAACCACGATAAAGAACGCGGCCCCCAGGTTGAGCAATCCCCGCGAATTTGTCAGTGCAAAGCCCGTAAGCCTTCTCTCTCTGAAGTACAGTATCAGGGCAAGCAGCAGGCCGGCTATGCCACCAATCACGGCCAATTGCAGACCCAATTGATTTGGTTGTACAGCCGTAGATTGGGTTCCGCCTGCCGCATTTGATCCACGTTGACCGCCGGAGAAGGTGTTTGTACCGCCAGGAGCACCTCCACGATTGCCCTGCGGTCCCGGCGTACCTGTTTGCTGCGGCGTAGCAGTCGTATTGCCAGAAAAAACGGCTCCAGCACCCTGGCCCGCGCCTTGTCCACGATTGCTACGATTTCCGCGCCCTGGCGTGCCTGCTGGCTGCGGTGTGGCGTTCGTGCTATCAGGCGTAGAGGCTTGATTCGCGGCGCTATTATCGTTACTGACCGGGACGGTGCTTGCCGTAGAGGTCGCGTTTGTGTTAGTCCTGCCCGCCGCATTCGCATTCGCCTGATTGTTGAACCCACCGCCCCGTCCGGCGAACTGGCCTGCACGGGCCGCTGTCGCACTGGCGGAGGCAGCCTGCACCGTGCCAAACCCGATCATTACGCAGGCGACCAGAGCCAGACACACGGTAAACCAGCCCGCTTTGACGCTCCCCCGCGCACTACGGACCCAGCCGTAGATAATATTCACGAATAATAGAACGATACCCGCGATCAGCAGCCAAGTCGCTTGGTTGAAGCTCGTCAGGGCAGTCAGAAAATCCATAATGACAACTCCTATTCAGTGCGCAGCGCCTGGATTGGGCTTAGCCCGGCGGCACGACTAGCTGGATACAAACCGAAGAACACGCCGACTACCGTGACCACGCCGACAGCCAGAACGACACTCGCGGGACTGATGACGGGATCCAAGCTCTGTACTGCTGAGCCAAGCAGTGAAACAACAATATACGAGAGGATTAGCCCGGCGGCACCACCGACAAAGCACAATACAATGGACTCGGTGAGAAACTGCGACAGAATATCTCTGAACTTCGCGCCGACAGCTTTGCGCAGCCCGATCTCGCGGGTTCGCTCGGTGACGGTGACAAGCATGATATTCATGACCCCGATGCCACCAACTAACAGGCTGATGCCACCGATGACCGCAAGAAGCGCAGTCAACGTGTTGATAGTGGCACTCAAGCTGGTCAAAGTGGCCTGAGAATTGGAGACAACAAAATCGTTGTCGTCGGTAGGTTTAAGCTTGTGGGTCCCACGTAGGACTGTCGTTACCTCAGCCGAAACAGTCGGGATCAGGCTCGGATCGGATACCTTGAGATAAATCGTGCTGACTGGCAGGTCACCATAAATATTGTGTCCCGACGACAGTTTTGCCTGTGCGGTGGTGATCGGTATCACGATAATATCGTCCTGATTTTGACCGAGACCACTGCTTCCGACGGCTTGCAATGTGCCGATGACTTTGAACGCAATGTTATGGATGAGAATAGATTGACCGATGGGGTCTTCCCCATTTGTGAACAGCTTCTGAACCGTTGTCTGACCAAGGACCGCCACCCGTGATTCGGTGAGTTGATCGTTCGAGTCAAACAGGCGGCCCGCATCGACAGCCCGGTTCTGAAAACTGAAATATTGGTAATCTGTCCCTGTTATCGACGTATTCGTCGTATTCGCGCCAAACTGCGTGGTGGTTCGTACATTCAGCACTGCTACAGCGCCAACGACGCCCGGCACATTGTTGGGGTTTTGCAACGCAAGCAGATCACGCATCCCCAGTTTGACGTTAGCCGCATCGCCGCGTCCGCCAAACCCACCGCTATTACTGCTGTTTATGGTGATAAGGTTTGCCCCGGTTGATAAAAACTGGCGGTTGATGAAGCCCTGGGCAGCCTGTCCGAGCGTCAACAGGATAATCACGGCGGCAATACCGATCCCAATGCCGAGAGTTGTTAATGCCGCGCGCAATTTGTTGATCTGGAGCGCGACGAGGGCAATTCGGACATTCTCAATCAAGCTACTCATAGCGTAACGCCTCGATAGGACTCAGAATCGCTGCTCGACTGGCGGGGTACAACCCGAAGAATAGACCAATGGCGGTGCTGACGACGATGGCGAGGATCACAGCCGGAATTGACACGGTAGGCGTAAGGGTAGGCAGTAGAAAGCCGCTTAGCATGGCTAATCCAGCGCCAACCGCAACACCGAGCAGCCCGCCAAGCAGGCACAGGGTAATGCTCTCGATGAGAAATTGCATGAGCAGATCGCCATACTTCGCGCCAACAGCTTTGCGCAAGCCGATCTCGCGCGTTCGCTCGGTGACAGACACCAGCATGATATTCATGACCCCGATGCCGCCGACGATCAGACTGATCCCGGCGATCATTGCCAGGAACAGGGTCAGCAAGGAGAGGACTGAATTCAAACTGTTGACAATGTTGCCCTGCGAAAAGACGTTGAAATCTTCCAGGCCCACATATCTGATGTGATGACGGGCCGAGAGAATAGTCGTGATATCGGCCTGGGTTTGAGCCAGCACATCCGGGCTTTGGGCCTTTACCATCATCTCCGACACGATATATTCGCCATCAGCCGCACGGGCATTGGCCCCACCCAACCGACTCTGCGCCGTCGTGATTGGCACAATCGCGGTCCGGTCCTGATTGCCAAAACCGCCACCTTGCGATTGGAGCACACCAATTACGGCAAAGGTGAGGTTGTTAATACGGATAGGCTGTCCGATTGGAGTGGGGTTTGCCGGAAACAGTTTCTGCAC
>WNFL01022728.1_pt2 | contig 11398 bp, 8 predicted proteins | sample 5400361 | NCBI WGS metagenome assembly WNFL01 (sample SAMN13153351, study PRJNA577476) | soil metagenome | isolation source: 40 cm soil on Douglas fir-dominated hillslope | place: USA:California | collected 2013-09-17
CAAATATGATAAACACTCACGTTTGAAGACGCAACTCATGGAGCGTGAAGTCCCAATGGCAACCCGTAAACCGGCCGGCAGGCGCCGTGCCAGTCAAGCGCGATCGAAAGCCACGGTGGAACGCATCCTCGACTCGGCGGCCTCGCTCATTGTCGAGAAAGGGGCGGACGCCGTAACCATGACCGAAATCGCGCGGCGCGCAGATGTGGTCATCGGATCGCTTTACCAATATTTCGCGGATAAATCCGCAATCAACCGCGCCCTGTTGGTGCGCCACCACGAAGAAGTGGGACGAATGCTGAGGGGGTACCTGTCCGATGTCGGAACGTTCAACGATTTCGCGGCCGGCATCGAAGCGGCCGCCGCAAAATACTATGAGTTGCATCAATCGGACCCCCTGTTCAACGGCATTTGGTCAGCCGTTCAGACCGATGCCGAATTGCAGCGCATCGATCTTGCGGACACGCTCCAAAATGCCCGTCAATTGCACGCCATCAGCAAGCCCCTGCTTCCTGCCGTCGATTCCGACGAACTGATGGCTACCTGCGCCTTGTTGATTCAGTTCGCACTGACCACGGGCCGTTTCGCGCTGGCAATGCCGGCGCCGCTGAAGCGCCAGATGCTGCCCATTTACAGAAGGATCATGCGCGGAGCGCTGGACGCGCTCTATGCTGAAAACGCGCACAGCCGGCCCGGCAAAAATACCCCGCGCCGCGGTCGCGGAGACCGATGAAACTGACAATAGCTTTATCCCGGCATCGCGCCACGCCCCTTGAGAGCGCACCAACACCACACAGAGGCCCGCCGCAATCAGCCGCAGCACCGCGGCCACACCCTCATCTGTCAAATTAATGTTGCATAGTATAAAATGAGTATATCCTCTTGTTTCTAATAATCATCGTAACTTCCGTGAATCGCGGCTCGGGCGACTGACTTGACACACTAGTGCCATCTTGTCTAACCTGTCGGGGTGAACATAACGCAAACCCCGGAAGCAGACCCCGCCGACGCGCGCCAAGCGGCAGTGCTGGAGGCCGCCGTCGGTGTCTTTGCCCGCTATGGATATCGTAAGACATCGATGGATGAAGTGGCCCGCGCGGCCGGCGTGTCGCGGCAAGGGCTCTATCTGCAGTTCGCCAACAAGGAAGAGCTGTTCCGCAAGGCGGTGGAGCAATCGCTCAACAGTCAGCTGAGTGCAGCCGTCGCCGCCCTCTCCCGCCGAGAAGACGGCCTGGAGCGGAGGCTGATTGCCGCCTGCGATGCGTGGTCGGGACGGTTTATCGGGTCGCTCGGATCGGACGCGGCGGACCTCATGTGCGCAAGCACCTCGCTCGCCGGAGCGACGCTTGCCCACTACGAGACTCAGTTCGAACTCGCGGTTGCCCGCGCCATCGCGGATTCGCCGCTGAACGGTTTCTGCGCTACGGCCGGGTTGTCGCCGGCGGATTTGGCGCGCGCGCTGCATGCCACGGCGCGCGGCTTCAAGCAGCGTTCGGCATCTCGAGAAGAATTCATCAAGGGGATGACGGTCGCGGCGCGCATGTTCTGCGCGCCGCTGAGTCAATGCGAAGGCAGGATGCCGAAGCAGACGCCCGAAGGGCGCCCGAAGGGCGAGGGCCAGGATGGCCCGAGTCAATCCAGGTAGAGAGGTATTTCTGATGGTCAAGTCGACTCCATTTGGCGCCCGCTCGACGGCGGACAAGGTGCTTGCGGGCATCGACCTCACCGGCAAGCGCATGGTGGTGACGGGCTGCAATTCCGGGATCGGATTCGAAACGATGAACGCGCTCAGTGCCAACGGCGCGCAGGTGATCGGGCTCGCGAGGTCGCTGCGGGACGCCGAAATCGCCTGCGCCAACGCGGGCCCCTCCTGCAGCCCCATGGCCTGCGATCTCTCAGATCTCGAGTCGGTCGCGGCGGCGGGCGGCGCGATCCGCGCACTTCAAGTTCCACTGGACGCCGTCGTGGCCAATGCCGGCATCGCCAATCTATCGACCCTGCAAACCCGGTACGGCGTGGAAATGCAGTTTCTGGTCAATCATATCGGCCACTTTGCCTTGGTGAACGAGCTGTCGGGCCTGGTGCGCGACGGCACCGGCCGCATCGTGATCGTGAGCAGCAGCGCCAGCGTCAATCAGGCCCCGGCCGAAGGCATCATGTTCGACAACCTGGACGGACATCGATTCTACAAACCGTTCGCGTTTTACGGACAGTCGAAATTGGCAAACGCCCTGTTCGCCAAGGAGCTCGCGCGCCGCTTGAGCGCCCGCGGCATCGCCGTCAATTCGCTTCATCCCGGCGCCACGAGAAACACCCGTCTCAACCAGTATCTGAGTCTGCCGTTGAAGATCGCGCTGTCGGCGGCGCAATGGTTCATGAAATCGGCCCAGCGGGGTGCGGCAACCCAGGCATTGCTCGCCGGAAATCCCGGCGTCAGCGGAATCACCGGAGAATTTTGGTCGGATTGCCAGATCGCCAAGGGTAATCCCTTGCTGGAGGATGCGGGCCTGGCCAGACGCCTCTGGGAAGTGTCGGAAGACATCGTCGCTCGGAATACCGCCTCCGCTCCGAAATCACTGCAGCAAGCGGCCTGAACCGGAGCGGGAAATTTCCGGAATTGGCCGTCCCGGCGTACAGTAGGGGCATATGCCCCTGCAACGCCGCAATAAATCCATGCCAAGCTCTCTGAGCGTTGCGCGCAATGCATGCACTTGCGGCAGCCTGCGCAAGGCGTCGCGCCGGATTTCGCAGTTCTACGATACTGCGCTGGCTCCCGTCGGCATCAAATCGACTCAACACTCCATTCTCTCCGAAGTGGACCGAGGCAGCCGCGAGGGCCCGGTCACCATGTGCGAACTCGCAACGGCGATGGTCATGGATAGGTCCACCTTGGGGCACAACCTCAAGCCTTTGGAGCGGGACGATCTGGTGGTGCTGAAGCTGTCGGCAGACGATCGGCGCAAGCGTTACGTCGAGTTGACGAGAAAAGGCCGGCTGGTGCTGCGCAAATCCCGGCGTCTGTGGCGGCACGCCGAAGACCGCTTCGAAAGCATCTTCGGCAAAGAGCCCGCGGCGGAACTCAGAGCGGTCCTGCTGAACATTGCGAGCAACAAGGAACTGAACTCGCTGCCGATTCTCTAGCGCGGGCGTCTGCTTCGGCATCCTGCCTTCGCATTGACTTGTCGGGCGGTTTAACTTACATTTGCAAACAATTAAGGGCATATGCCCCTATTTGCCAAGTCCATGCACACGAGCCTCCGCGCGATCGTCGCATTCACAACCCTTCGAACTCGGTGAACGCACGGATATACAATCAAGCCACGGCGCATCGATGCAATATGCTTCGCGCGCCGCAGCATATTTTGCGGCGTCGCCCGGCCGTGGCATGCTCATCACTCGGGTTCTTGCCTAGTCCCTCGCTGTCGGAAGTCCGGCCGGCCGATCGCCGGTAGCTTCTGCGTTCCAATCGGAGCCGATCATGTGGATTGTCAAAGTAGCCCTGCAACGCCCCTACACCTTCATCATGTTGGCGGTGTTGATCGTGTTGATGGGCGGCTACGCCATCCTGAACACGGCGACGGACATCTTTCCGAACATCAGGATTCCGATTGCCGCGGTGATCTGGCGCTACAACGGCATCCTGCCCGAGGAAATCGCGAATCGCATCGTGCTGTTCTCCGAGCGCATCGCACAAACCACCGTCAATGACGTCGAGCACACCGAATCACAGTCGGTCTACGGCACGGCCGTGGTCAAGTATTTCTTCCAGCCCGATGTCGACCAGGATCTATCCTTCGCCCAGATTACCGCCGTCTCGCAGACTCAGCTGACGTTCTCGCCCCCCGGCACCACTCCGCCTTTCGTCCTGTCTTACAACGCCTCCAGCGTGCCGATTCTGCAATTGGCGCTGTCGAGCGACAGCTTGCCGGAGTCTCAAATCTACGATCTCGGCAATACCATCCTGCGCACGCAGTTGGCGACGGTCGCCGGCGCCTCAATCCCCTTTCCGTTCGGCGGCAAGCAGCGGCAGGTGCAGGTGGATCTCGACCCGCAAGCACTGCGCGCGAACGGTCTGTCCGCGAACGATGTGGTCAGCGCGATCGGCGCTCAGAACCTGATTCTGCCGGCAGGCACGCAGAAAATGGGCGCGCTCGAGTACTTCATCAAGCTCAACGCCAGCCCGAATCAGATCGAAGATTTGAATAATCTGCCGATACGCACACGCATCGGCACCGTGACCTATGTCCGCGACGTGGCGCATGTCCGCGACGGCTACTCGCCGCAGACCAACATGGTGCGTTTGGAGGGACGGCGGGCCGTGCTCATGAGCGTCCTGAAGACCGGCAAAGCGTCCACGATCGACATCATCAACAGCATCAACCAGAAGCTGCCGCAGATCCGCGCGTCGCTGCCCACCAATTTAAAGATCGAGCCGCTCAGCGACCAATCGGTGTTCGTGCGCGGAGCCATTTCCGGCGTCGTCCGCGAAGCGGTGATCGCCGGAGCACTGACGGGCTTGTTGATCCTGTTGTTCCTCGGCAGCTGGCGCAGCACGCTGATCATCACCATTTCAATCCCCCTGTCGATCTTGGCCTCGATTTGCTGTCTGTCCGCGCTCGGCGAGACGATCAACATCATGACCCTGGGCGGACTCGCCCTTGCGGTCGGCATCTTGGTCGACGATGCGACGGTCACCATCGAGAACATCAACTACCATCTCGAGCACGGCAAGGATGTGGAAACCGCGATTCTCGACGGCGCGCACCAGATCGCCCTGCCGGCGCTGGTCTCGACCTTGTCGATCTGCATCGTGTTCGTGCCCATGTTCCTGCTCGCCGGCATCGCCAAATTCCTGTTCATCCCCTTGGCCGAAGCCGTGGTTTTCGCCATGTTGGCCTCCTACATTCTGTCGCGTACGCTGGTCCCGACGCTGGCAAAGTTCTGGCTCAAGGAACACATCATCGGCGCGAAGCCCAAGAGCCGGCACTTCCTCGCGCGATTTCAGGAGCGATTCGAACGCGGCTTCGAGAAGATGCGCGAAGGGTATCGCGCGTTGCTGGGAGCCGCCCTGCACAGCGGTCCGCGTTTCGCGGCCATCTTCCTGGGCTCGATGGCCGCCACCGCCCTGCTGGCCTTTCCGCTCGGACCGCTGCCGGGACTCGGCCAGGATTTTTTCCCGTCCGTCGACGGCGGCCAAATCAAGCTGCATCTGCGCGCGCGCACCGGCACCCGCATCGAGGAAACCGCCGCGCTCTGCGACGCGATCGAGGCAACGATCCGCGAAGTGATCCCGAAGAATCAGATTGCGAACATCGTCGACAATCTGGGACTTCCCTACAGCGGCATCAATCTGGCGTACAGCACCTCGGCGCCGGTGGGTCCGGGCGATGCCGATATATTCGTGAATCTCAACGAGGGCCATCAGCCCACCGCGGACTTCGTACGCGTGCTGCGCACCAGGCTCGGGGCAGCCTATCCGTCGACGACGTTCGCGTTCCTGCCGGCTGACATGATTACCCAGATATTGAACTTCGGCCTGCCCTCGCCCATCGATGTGCAAATCGTCGGATTCAATGTGCCGGCCAACCGCGTATTCGCGAATAATTTGTTGCAGAAACTGCACGGGGTGGCCGGCGCGGTCGATTTGCATATCCACCAATCCGGCGACTATCCGCAGTTCAACGTCGACGTCGACCGCACCAAGGCGCAGCTCGTCGGTCTGACGGAACAAACGGTGGCGAGCAATATGCTCGTGTCTCTGTCCGGGAGCTTCCAGACGGCGCCGTCATTCTGGGTCGACCCGAAGAGCGGCACGCAGTACCAGGTCGCCAGTCAAACGCCGCAGTTTCGCCTGGAAAATCTCAACGATCTCGGCAATACCCCGCTGAGCGGCGGGATCGGCGGCTCGTCGCAGATATTGTCGAACCTTGCCAGCGTCCATCGCAGCGTAGCGACCCCTGCGATCGATATCTACGGGTCGGTTCAGGGCACGGATCTTGGATACGTGTCCGCGCAAATCAACAAGATCATCGCCGAATCGGAAAAGGACCTGCCGAGGGGCTCCCACGTCGTTTTGCGCGGCCAGGCACAGACGATGAAAGCCTCGTTCAACGGCTTGTTGATCGGCCTGCTCGGCGCCATCGTGCTGGTATACATGCTGATCGTCGTGAACTTTCAATCTCTGCTCGATCCGTTCATCATCATCACTGCGCTGCCCGCCGCATTGGCCGGAATCGTCTGGATGCTGTTCCTCACCCACACGACGGTCAGCGTTCCTGCGCTGACGGGGGCGATCATGTGCATGGGTGTGGCAACTGCGAACAGCGTGCTGGTGGTGAGTTTTGCGCGGGAACGCATGAACGCCGGCGACAATGCCTTCGAGGCGGCACTGCAGGCCGGATTTACGCGGCTGCGCCCGGTTCTCATGACGGCCTTGGCCATGATCATCGGCATGATCCCGATGGCCTTGGGGCTGGGGGATGGCGGCGAGCAGAATGCGCCGCTGGGACGGGCGGTCATCGGCGGCCTCCTCTTTGCAACCGTCGCCACTCTCTTTTTCGTGCCGACCGTATTCTCGATCATTCATGGGCGCCCTTCGTCGCACCCGATTCATTCCGTGGAGATTCCCGATGCCTGAGCCCAGCGCCGACGACCCGGAAAAAATTCTGCGCCGCAAGATTCGCCGTTATTCGCTGATTCTGCTCATTGTCGCGCTGTGCCTGGCCTTGTGGGGCGAGGTGACCCGCGTGCGGGCGCGCGCCTCGCTCGGCAAGGAAACAGCGGAAGGGTCGATACCCACGGTCATCACCGTTACGCCCAATCGCACGCCGCTGGGCGAGGAACTGGTGCTTCCCGGCACCGTGCAGGCGTATATCGAAGCGCCGATCTACGCGCGCACCAGCGGCTATCTCAAGGATTGGCGCACCGATATCGGAACGCAGGTGACCAAGGGTCAATTGTTGGGCGAAATCGACACGCCCGAAGTCGACCAGCAAATGAGCCAGTCTCTGGCCGATCTTGCGACCGCGCGCGCCAACGAAGCCCTGTCCAACACCACCAATACGCGTTGGAAGGGATTGCTCGCCACGGAATCGGTCTCCAAGCAGGACGCCGATGAAAAGGCGGGCGATGCCGCGGCCAAGAAAGCGGCCGCCGATTCCGCGGCCGCCAATGTGGCGCGGCTGCGCGAGCTCGAGTCGTTCAAGCGCGTCGTGGCCCCGTTCAGCGGCGTCATCACCGCGCGCAACACCGACATCGGGGCCTTGATCAATGCCGGTCAAAGCGCCGGAACCGAACTGTTTCGCATCGCCGACATGCACAAGCTCCGCATATACGTGCAGGTGCCGGAAAGCTACGCCGCCGCCACCCGTCCAGGGCTCGACGCGGAGCTGCATTTTGCCGAGCAGCCGAGCAAGACTTTTACGGCAAAGACGGTACGCACCTCGAACGCCCTCGACCCTGCTTTGAGGACCTTGCAGGTCGAACTCGAATTGGATAACGCGAACCGCGAAGTATTCCCCGGTGCCTATGCGGAAGTGCACTTCAAACTCCCGGCCAGCGCCGAGAGCCTGCGCCTGCCGGCGAATACGGTGCTGTTTCGGGCCGCCGGGCTGCAGGTCGCGACGGTGGACGGACAGAAACACGTGAAGCTCAAGAGTATCGTTCAAGGACGAGACTTCGGTAACACCATAGAAGTACTCTCGGGCCTGGGAGCCGACGAGACGGTGATTCTCAATCCGCCCGACTCGCTCACCGACGGAGTGCTCGTGCGCATTGCCGCCCCGCCTCCTGCGCAATCGAAGGACAAGAGTAAAGCCACATGAATGGTTCGCTCTCGAGCGCAACGCTCCTGCTCATAGGCACGCTGACGGCCTGTTCATTCGCGCCCGCCTACAAAACGCCGGATAGCGTGCCGGCCACGAGCGAGTACAAGGAGTCCGGCGACTGGAAAGCGGCGCAACCCGTGGACAATCAGAACCGCGGTGCGTGGTGGACGATATTTCGAGATCCGCAGCTGGATGTGCTGGAAACCCGGGTCGGAGACGCCAACCAGGATTTGAAGGCGGCTTTCGCGCGGCTGCAGCAAGCGCGTGCCGCCACCCGAATCGCGCGGGCCGATCTTTTTCCAACCCTGAGCGCCGCATCTTCCGCGACACGCTCCAGGACGTCGACCAATTCGCTGACCTATGTGCCGGGCAGGAGGCCGATCTACAACAATTTCGACCTGGAAGCCGATCTTTCCTATGAATTCGACGTCTGGGGCCGAGTACGCAACGCCGTCACGTCGGCCAAAGCGAGCCAGCAGGCAAGCGCTGCCGACCTTGCCACGCTGAATCTGTCGATCCATGCCGAGTTGGCGACCGACTACTTCACACTGCGTTTCGAGGACGCCCAGCAAGTGCTCCTCGACCAAACCGTGGCGGACTATACGCAGTCGCTGCAACTGACGCAGAATCTCTATAACGGCGGCGGCGCGGCGATAGCGGACGTGGCGCAAGCCCAGGCGCAGCTCGAGAGCGCACGCACACAGGCCGCCGATATCCGGCTGCAACGCGCGCAGACCGAACATGCCATCGCCGTGTTGCTCAGCGAAAACCCCTCGGCGTTCCATCTAGAGCCAAATCCTCTGCCGGTGGAATTGGCTCCCCCGCCCATCGATCCCGGCCTGCCCTCCTCTCTCTTGGAACGCCGTCCGGACGTCGCCGCGGCCGAACGCCGGGTCGCCGCCGCCAACGCACAGATCGGCGTGGCGCGTGCGGCGTATTTTCCCGTGTTCAGTCTCGCCGCCGCGGCGGGCCTCGACAGCACGCGTTCGTCCAATTGGCTGAATGCGCCCAGCCGATTTTGGTCGTTGGGCCCCGCAGCCGGTGTGCTGACGCTGTTCGACGCCGGCCGGCATCGAGCGCAGACCGCGCAAGCGAAGGCGATTTACGATGAGCAGGTCGCGGATTATCGAAGCACCGTCCTCACCGCCTATCAACAAGTCGAGGACAATTTGGCCGCCCTGCGCCAACTGCAGCAGGAGAGCATCAGTGAGGCGGCGGCCGTGACGGCAACGGCCAAGGCACTGCAACAGGCGCAGTATCGTTACAAGGCGGGACTGGTGACGTATCTCGAGGTCGCGACGAACGAGACTACCGCCTTGCAGGCGCAGCTTTCAAATGTGACCATTCAAATGCGCCGCATGAGCGCGAGCGTGCTGTTGGTGAAAGCCCTGGGCGGCGGGTGGCGGAGAGGAGACTCAAAGCAAGCGGGCGGACCTGGCGAGAACTACGCCGGCCCGGCCACCTTGGCCGACGACGGAATGCGTGTGCAGCCCTAGTGCCGTTGTATCCGCACACCTGCCCGCCTACAGGTGAACGACCCCACAAAATTCGTATTCCCTAGACTTGAGAGCGACTTCGGCGATTGCGCGAGGAGGCCCAGTCCGAGGCGGCTACCTCAGCCGTGACTTCACCGCCCGCTCGCCGCATCAAGTCGCGGCCTAGCCGCGTCAGCCCCGATCCGCCCGGTGTGGCGCCGGAATAATCTGCCTGCAAGTGGCCGTGGTCGATGACTGCGGTTACGATGAGCGCCAGGCTCATCTGCCGAGCGCGGAGTATCATGGTATTCATGGACTCTACGGTAAATCCACCGGCCATAAATTTGCTGCTGCAAATTCGCACCGACGGTGTAAAAACGGTGTCGAAGTCGTTCAGCGGTTGGCCATGTCCAGCGGCGGGCGTTCCGCCTTGACGCGGCGTTACCGAGCCCGACCTGGGATTCCAATCGCGGGGGTTATAATGCCTCGTGATCATTCATCTCATCGACGGTACATACGAGCTCTTTCGCCATTTCTATGGTCTGCGCCGCTTCACCAAGGACAAGGATCGGCCGTTCGGCGCCGTCGTGGGGGTGCTCAACACCGCCCTGCAGATGATCGAGGAGGGCGCGACGCACCTCGGCGTTGCGACGGACCATGTCATCGAATCCTTCCGTAACCAGCTTTGGAGCGGGTACAAGACGGGTGAGGGCATTGAACCTGCCCTCCTCGCACAGTTCCACCCGCTGGAAGATGCCCTTGCCGACTTAGGTGTTACCGTTTGGCCGATGATCGAGCTCGAGGCTGACGATGCGCTGGCCTCCGCGGCGGCCTTGGCCTCCAAGGATTCTCGCGTACAGAAAGTGTGCATTTGGACGCCGGACAAGGATCTTGCACAATGCGTACACGGAGATTTTATTGTGCAGGTAGATCGAAAGAGCAAGGCCATTCGGAACGCCGACGGCGTGCAAGCCAAGTTTGGGGTGGCTCCCGCGCTGATTCCAGACTATCTCGCGCTCGTCGGCGACAGTGCTGACGGCTATCCCGGTATCGCCGGTATAGGACCGAAAGGCGCAGCGAGCCTGATCTCACGCTACGGAAGGATCGAGGATTTTCCGGCGGAGACCCTCGGGGAGCGCCGCGATCTCGCGCTGCTATTCAAAAAGCTGGCGACCCTTCGAACCGATGCACCGCTCTTTACCGACGTCGATGAATTGCAGTGGCACGGACCCACCGAGAGATTCTCAACGTGCGCCGCGCGGATCGGGGACCCTCGTCTGCTCGCCCGTGCCGACAAGGCTTTTGCGGCACGCCGGTAATTCGCCAAAATGCGGTATGGAGCCCTTCATCACATCCTTCTCGGGCGTTCGAATTCCAAGAATCATCTATGGAACGATCGCTCCTCGGGGTTCTTTTGTCGGCGGTTGACGGCGGCGGCGGGCGGCGCTTTAACTCTTCACGGGCGCTTTGGTCACACCCGCTTTCGCCGCGCGCAGCAGCGCCTGCGAATACAGAACGTGAAACCCCAAGAGCAGCCGGAACGTTCCACCGAGCGTCCTGACTCCGGCCTGATCGTCGCGTGCGGCTGCAACGGCCGAACCGAACTGCAGTCGAGTTCTGTCGCCGTTCAGCGGCACGACCCGAAACCATGAGCGTGTCCGTTCATAGCGATCACACATCAGCAGTTGGGTCGCCGTCCGCTTTCCAACGTACCACACTGCAAATGAAGCGGCCGATCCGTCCGCGAGCGCACGCGCATCGGAATCGCTCGACGGTGTGCGGACGAAAGCACGGAGCAGCAGCCGCTCAATTCGAAACACCGGCGATGTATAGAAGGCGAATACGAAATCCGCCAGACTCACCACCCGATCGACGGTGACCGAAAAGCAATCGCCATACTTCCCCCAGCGCTCGGGGCGAAGACCCCCTCGGTACGTCTTCAGCAATGCGTCATCGGCCACGGGTTCTCGGGTTACACCCACACCAGCTTTTCCGACGACAAGGCCTCCTCCCCATCCCACCGATACGCCACGAGCGGACCATCCTTCGCGACGCTGTAATCCAGGCACGCAAATCGGGGAGAAATCACTTCCGGCT
>WNFL01259930.1_pt1 | contig 11396 bp, 12 predicted proteins | sample 5400361 | NCBI WGS metagenome assembly WNFL01 (sample SAMN13153351, study PRJNA577476) | soil metagenome | isolation source: 40 cm soil on Douglas fir-dominated hillslope | place: USA:California | collected 2013-09-17
AAATGGGGAAATTCATCAGATATATCTTTCGCAGATTATAAAGGTAATAAAAAAATAGGAATAGCCCAAGGGCCTCCTCTTTCTCCTGTATTCTCAAATATTTATCTTATAGAATTTGATAAGAATATGAAAAAAAAGTATGGAGAAAACTTTATACGTTATGCGGATGATTTTATTGTTATATGCAATACAGAAGCTCAAGCAAACTCTGCTAAAGAATATTCTATGAAGTTATTAAATATGGAGAAGCTGAAACTATCATCAGATGACAACAAAACTATTATTTTATGTATTAAGAAACAACCATTAATCTTCTTAGGGCTAAAAGTTACTAGACAAAGAATTATTTCTAAAAAAGAAGACGCTGAAATAAGATCAAAAATTGTTAGATTAATTGACGAAAAAACACAAGATAAAGACAAAATAGATAGAATTAATCAATATACACAAGGATTATTTCAATCTCTTAAGTACTATCATTGCGAAAAGTTATTTCATAAAATAAATATTATTTTAAATAGCAAGAGAAAACTGAGTAAATTTATTCGCGTTAAAGAGATTGACATTACTAGGATAGATCCGATAGTAGATGTTAAAATATGGGAGTCATACTTTAATAATCGTTTAATTTAGGGGCCTAGATTTCTCCAAGCCCCATACAAACCACGAGCCTACCCCCTCATATATCCTTTACAAGAAAATAAACATTGGTTTGTAAATTATTCATAAATCCTTATCTTTATCTAGGCCGTCTACTATATATCCTTCCAATAGCGTTTTAATGGACATTTTTCGCTTGGTTGCTTTCAACTTGAGTGAAAGATGAATTTCGGCATCAATGCGAACCTGTTTTGTTGTTTTTTTGTCACTTTGTTGACTTGTCGTCATTTTCTTCCTCACCCCTTCTTCCTTAATCAATACTTACAATAGACCCTTTCCCTTATAGGAAAGTTATACACCAGAGCGTTGAAGTTTTTATTCAATCTTTCGCGGCTTGATTACCGCCCATGCGACTGTTCTTCTTACTGTCTTTATAACGAGCTGGGTAACTGCTTGTTTTAGCTCTAAACAGATGCTCATGCAGTAGGTTGCGTTTACTTTACGCTGCCTTAACCCAATAAAAATGCCTTACTCGTTTGTGGCTCGGGGGGAACCGAGCTAACACAAACCAATAAGGCATATAGTACTATCTCAAAATCCCCCTATACCACAAAAAAAGCCCTTATTTCGTTCTCCTAAGGAGACGAATTAAGGACTAACAAGAGTCACTCGCTTTATTCTTTACCGTCTTAAAGCCAAGACTAAATTATTTTTACCAAATTTAATATATCATCAATGTATGGAAGTTTCAAGCCCTGCTTTTTGTATTCTTCAGAGAATCGCGATAACACCTCACGGTGTTTTAGTAATTCTTCAATGTAATAATATTTTCCATTAAATAGCAGTATTTTATTAACCAAGTGACATCTTCTGCAGCCTTTATTTATAAAGTCAATTGGTTTAGCGCCTTCAAAAACATGAAATAATAAAGCCTTGCAATTTCTGCACCTGACCTGTTTTAGAGAAACTCTTTTTCCTACCCGATTCATTGAGTGAATTATACATTAATTGAGGATTAAATTATTTTATATTCTTATTTTCAAAATAAGTATCAGCTATTGTTGGAATGTTTTTATACCCAAAGTTATCCCAGCTAATCTTATTATATGTTCCTCTAGTAATAGTGATAAGTTCAAGTTCTGTCATATCTTTCTTGCCATATGCATTAGTTGTGGGTACGTTTGCGGTAATTTGTAAGAGGTAAATGTTTCCATCCATTGGAAATATACTTTGAGTCAATTCAGCTGTAGTCTTCCATACGCCTGACTTTGCCGCATTAGTGTCCCAAAATCCTTCTCCAAGGTTAAGAGTAATATCAATCTCTTTTTTGCCGGGTAAAAGAGCATTAGTATCAATATCTCGTGCATCAACAATAGAAGCACTTTGTCCATCGTTCAATTGTGCATTGATCTTTTCCTGAAGGGTCTGTGGAGCTTTTGGTAAGGAAGTAGGAATGCTTGTTACAACATTATTGGCAGATACAGCGTTTGTTTCTTTTGACTGATCGTTATGTGATAGTGCTCCAACCAAAATAAACATACCAAAGATACATGTAATGAACCATTTTATACCTCTACTCCACTTAGCGTGAGACCACATTAGGTATAAGCCAACTGGAAAAAATAAGACAAGCATCAAGATTATCCATGATGTTCTTTGATACCATTTTGTTATGGTCTCCATCCACATGATTATATCAGAATGTTTCCATATATGGAATGGTAATATAATGCTAGTTTGAGAATAATTTGATTATGCCAATGCGGTATAGTCAAGACAATCCTTTTGAAAGAGAACGTAAGGTATTGGGTCAATCAATTAAGTTATTACGAGAAAAAGCAAGACTAACTCAAGAAGAATTAGCTGAAAAGGCACATATAAACGTATCCTATTTAGCAAAAATTGAGAATGGCTATGTGAATACTACTATAAGGTATCTAATAAAGCTTTCAAGGGGTCTTCAAGTGAAAGTGAAGGATCTATTTGATTTTTAGGTTCGTTTAGTTGATTATAGACTTCTTTATCAAGATTATCCAATACCTTCTCAACATTTCCTTGTACATCAACATAAACATGTAGCTTTTCATTTCTATGGACAAAGTAAGGGATTGTACTCCTGTGCGTAACGGCAAAAAAGCGTAATAAACTTCCCTCTTGAGAGGTTAACTTCTCCTCATTTTTGACTTTTCTATAGATTCTAAGTATAAGACGACTGAAAGTTTCGTTTACCAAATCTCCTAAAAAGGATTGAAAAGCCTCTATTTTGTCCGAAAACCAGTCATTTAGCCTCGCCTTTTCGTACAAAGTAGTTCTGTGTTTTTGCAAGCCAGCCTTCTTAATAGCTATATCTAGACTATTTCCAAGAAATAAGTAGGGCGCCAAATCATACAGCCATCTCCTATATTGTTCATCTGTATACGCGGACCTGCCTGATGAGTCCATACAGAAATTATACATCTTTACAAATGCTATATTTATTTAATTTTGCTGACTTATAGTTATTGAGTTAGCCTCATTTGCTTTATTACCAGTTACAACTGGCCTCAAAACTGCGTCGCATACCTGTAATTGTGCGACGTGGAAATACTTTTACTCACGAGTGAATCACTGAAACTCTTTCTTTGATTTGTCACTAAATTCTATAAAGTACTTGCCTGATTTTCTATCAAAAGTAATCTCATTAGGTAGTAATTCTGTTTCTTTCTTATCCTTATAATTTGCCATCAACTCATCTTTTTGGATGCGAGGTTTTAATTCTTTATTTAAATACTCAATTAATTTTTTACGCTCTAACTGTCTCCATATAGGCATATTAGGTGCATCCCAATACATTTCTTGAATGTATACTCTTATAATTGCGGGGAAATAACCTCTGACAACATTTTCTGCAATCTCCTCCCAAAGATAGTCAAAAAAACAGATGCGTATATTGTCAAATTCGTCTACACCACTACTTATTGGAAGTATTCTATCTAATACATTCATTGCTCTATTTCGTTCAAGCTTACGGTCATCCATACTTGCAATATGTCCTAAAAACTCTACCAAAGCATCCGCATAGCTTGCTGTCAAGCTCTGACGATAACGAGAAACCTTTTTTGCCGCTTTTTCATCTTTGCCTACGGTTCCATTTTGAATCGCTTCCGAATACATTTGTGGAAATTCTCTTCCCAAAAATCTTTCAATCGGCGACATTAATTTCCTGGTTTCTTCATTTGGAGATGTCCTATATTGCCAAACCAATCTTTGAGCATAGTCATTTAAGTCATATAAAGAGTTCGCAATCTTTTGAGAAGCTCCACTGTCCTGGAATTTACTAGCTTTAATAGCGGTACTCAACGCTTCAATAAAAACATCAATATATTCTTCTCTCATGCGAGTTTCCTCAGTCACGCCTGAACTGTAACTACTCCACATACCTAATACAGAAAATTCTTCTATAAAGTATGAGTCTCCAAATAGAGACTCATATATTGGTGCATATAACGTTACGCCTTGGTGATCAAGTTGTTTATATAAATAAGAATCTGGATTTTCAAAAAGGCGTCTTACAAGTTTCTGAAAACCCATCCCAATGGTTCGTTGTGATAAATTTTTTTCTTTAATTTGCTGAATAAGAGCAATTAAAAAACCTATCCGATATGTGACGATGTAATCTGCTACAGATTTTTCGCTTAGGAGTAAGTTTAATAGAGAAATAGCATATCTTCTATAATCAGTGTCACTAATTACTTCTCCTTCGCTTCTGTCTTCAAATTCCATTGCCGCATCCATAATCTTATTAAGATTACTCCAAAGTATAGTAATGACAACTTCTATGTCTTTTTGGACTCCTGTTGACGCCTTTTGCAATAGAATATGATAGAACCGTTCTGCTCTCCGCGGATTAAATAAATTCCTAAATCGTGTTGCAACTATTAAAAATGATATTGGCGCTAATATATACGCTAGAAATCCAATTTGTTCCCAAAAAACTGGATAGATAAAGGGTGCAGATAAACTTGATATTTGAGTGATTAAAGATGAAATAAAAATTGCCAGCAAAGCCGCACCACTCAAGATCCATACCAAATGGCGTAGATACCATTCCTTAATTAATAAAGTGATTTTCCATACAGGGTCTGCAAGTTGAAATACTGCAAAAACTATACCCAGTGTAGCTACCGCTTCTCCAAGAGAAAAGTTTATAGGCGCAGATTGTGGGTTATAAGTGCAAATCTTATCTCCAAAACCATAAAAGCAAGGGAAAAAATGCGTTAACTGAGACGTGAAGAAGGAGGGAGAAAGTTCCGACATATTAATAGAAGAATCACATATACTATATCAAAGTTAGCCATTTTAATCCATGTCCTTGACTAAGCAAGACTTTTTTTGATAAGTTTATTCATGAAGACTTAAATAAGTAATCATTTTCTTTAAGCGTTTATATAGAGATTAGCTCTAAAAGAAGTTCATGTCTAAAGAAGCCCCGCATTCCTAAGACACAGAAACTAACTACAGAAAAAGTTAAAAAGGAAAAAGGTTTGCGTTCTGTTTAAAGAAGAAACAGATTTACCGTCTGACTTATTAGGTGTTCTCTATGTGCTTTCTGATAACAATTCTGAATGGGAGTTAAAGATTGCAAAAGAGCTAAAGGAAGCAGGAATTAAATTTAACTTTGAAGCTGCTTTTTAATAATGCTTTCAATAGTTTTCTCTCACTTTATAAATCTAATTCACTTTATATTATCTTCTTGCTAAATTGCTATTGAAGACTTAAGGAAGAATTATTTCTGCTAGGTTGTTTATAAAGAGATTAGTCTTAAAGTAGTTGATCCCTTAGGAAACAATAGATATCTTAGTGGTTAGCAATAATTAATTTTCCTCTAAAAAGTCCTTGTCCCCAGCGTTGCATGAAGTCGTGTCTATGCATAGGTCTGAATTGAGATCCAAGAACATCAGAAGGATCATGGATAATAATAGTGTTATCATCTGCGGCAATTAGCGTAGTTATATGAAAAATATTTCTCTCGTCCATAACTTCTGATTTTAAAGCTGGGAGAAAATATACATCTGCAACTTTTCCTTTTGCGATTGCAGCTTGCTGTGCTTCTGCAGCCCTAGCTTTTAGCTGAGTAAAATCAAATCCTCCTGCTGTATACACAGTAACGTCCCTGTTAGGAAACTCTGTGCGAAAGGCATTTGTCATAAATAATGCGAGTACTTCTTCAGAAACAGAATCCATGTCGGTCATAAAACCCTTCTCTCTTGTTATATATAAAAATTGTTTTTCAGAAATGGAAATTCCCGTTAAAGCCTGAAACATTGAAAGAAATGTCGCTCCCATGCAGGTTCTTTCTCCCTCTTGTTGTCTATATGGTGGGATAGCTAGTAAGCCTGGTTCAAGAGCTACGCTTCGCTCTTGTTGTTCCACTGCTGTACTTAATTGTGATACCATTGCAGCTTCTGCTGGTAGTATCTTCTCTCTAATTATTTGTGTTTGAGCCTCAGGTAAATTAGCAATTAATGACCTTTGATCATCTATAAGTGAAAGCTCTGATCCCCATGCAATTGCTCTTGAAAGATGTAATGAAAGGGATGGTGCAATTTGGGCAATTTTATCTGCCGTTTCTTCCATAATTTGATTTAACGGATTTAGTTGCTGTCCTGGTTGAAGAGGGAATTGAAAAGGTCTTGCGGCATCTAATTCAATAAGACCAGATCTTATAACAGATATGCCTCTTTCTTGCTCTGGCGTACCTTGCAATAAATCGTGTGACATATTTATTCCTATTTCTATTCTTCTAGTAATCTTTGTTCATGTCCAACAAGTCCATGAATGGATCAGAGTCAGTTACTCTAGATCCTTGATGTCTCCCACTCGTCATATTACGAACCAATTTTTGCATTAATTCAGGATCAAATTTTGCGTTTTTAAGTATATTTAAAATCCAAGGCAATTCATCCTTTGTCATATTGCGTGGGGGGGTATATTGATCATGATCCGTAGTACCTATATGAATTCTTGGATCCTGGACAAAAATACTACCGTTTTCCCATGATTCTATTCTCCCTCTATCTGGTTTTGCAACAGGTTGACCATATTCTTGAATCATTATACCCGCGTGATTATCAGGATATGTTTCAATGAGTGCTTCAAATCTTGGAGAGAATACAACACTTCCTAATATGTTTGCATTCTTTTGAAGAAAAACCAATCTCAATTGGTCTTTATCTCCTCGTGGCTTCAGTCTTAACCTATCTTTACTTTGCCAATCAGGATCATTTTTCAGTAAATGTATAGCTATGCCATATTCTTCATCTGCGCTATTTAATACTATAAATCTTTCCCATGCAGCTCCTTCACGCTCAATGCTAGGATCTGATTTTCCTAGTTCAGCATAATATTCAACTGTTACTGATTGAGGTGAGGCGAGATGTCGTATCATTTCTTCATGCAATTGCCTTTGCATTGCAGCTTCTGCCGCTTCTTCTATAGGATCTCTTATGATTTCTGTTTTAGGTTCTCCAACAATATCTAGATTTAATGGTCTATCAAAAGTTTGACCCCCTATATTCTCATGCATCATGATTGTTTTGTGAGCAACCTCTCTAGCTGAGTTAATACTAAAATCACTTGCATCAATCTCCTTTTGTAAATCTACATCTACCCACTCTCTAGGAAAACGCCCAATATATGAAGGAGCTCCTGCTGAAGCAGCCCTTGTTCCTCCTCCTGGTAAGTTAAGTTTGAATACATGCATTTTACCAGTATGATTCTTTCCATCTGCTGTGTGAGTTACTAACGTAATATATTCATCATCTGGTGTTGGCTCCCACATGGGAGGGGAAGAAACGATAAAAAGTCTTTCGTTTGCGCCAAGGATTCCAGGATTATTTCTTGCTTGATTTAGCATATTTCTCATAAAACTAGATATATCTAAGGACGCAACGGCAAATTCTGCCTGATCTCCCCACATCCAATTAGCAAGACCATCTACTTCTGTAGGATTATCGTATGCTTCTGCAGCTAAAAGCACATAATTTCCAAATGCTCCAATTTCACCAGAAGGATATAACGCATTAACTATATCACTTACTTTTCTTTTAAATGTACTCTCTCCTTCTTCGTTAGTTTCCACTGATTCGGGTTCATCAACAGTAAAAGTATCTGGAATTGGAATCCTAGATCTTCTTTCTTCTGCTTTTATTAGTGCTTCTTTACGTCTTGCTTTTAGAGTGTTTATTTGAGGAAATCTGGAGTAAGCTTCTTCATCCATCAAAGGTATTTCGCAATTTTCTAGACTTACACCATGTGCATTTAGATAGTTGTATGCATTGGCAATGCTTTCCAAATAAGTCGCTTTACCGCCAAGACTGCTACTGAAGTGGTCAATCATTCCTCTATCATAATCTGAGGAGATAGTCCCAAAATCTGGTCTTTTATACATGGTAACAGAACGATTACCTCCGCCACTTTCTTGATATATTTCAAGGTGAGGTAAAGGAGAACCCAGAGGCGCAGCAAGTGAATAGTATAAACCGCCATTTTCATACCTTATTTTGCTTAGTGAATATCTTTGAACTTGAGCCTGTTCTTTTTCCTGGCTATCGCTTTCTACAATATCAATAAAGCGTGGGGTTACAGCTTCCATAAGGGAATAGTTATCAAGTCCAACCATTCCAAATGTTTCTTTAACACTTTGGCGTGCTGCCTCAAAGTGTTTCTGAGGACTAATTATTTCTCCATCTGATCCTAGTGGCATAATTAGTGAAGTATATAATAAATAACTTCGCTTGTCAAACTATAAGTCTATATTTTCCTTCTAAAATTGGAAATCTTTACAAACTTATACTTATGAATTTATGCGTATTGACTAAGTGTTATGTAAATGTTATTTTAACTTTGGAGACTTAAGAAAGAATTTTTCATCCCAGGTGTTTTAAATTAGATTAGCTTTAAAATCAATTCATGACCTAGAAAGTCCAGCATTCCTAAGACATAGGAATTAAAAGAATCCTCTCGTTAGATTCTTTGGTTTGCAACGTAATAATCAAGAAGTCTTCTGATCATTGCCTGATATGAAGCCCCATTTTTATTTGCAACGTCCTTAAAAAAATCGATACTTTTCTTAGTAAGTGTTAATGTTACCTTTGTTTTTTTATCATTTAAACTCAATTCTTCAGGGCTAGGCAAAAAATCATTGATTACCTTTGCTTCTATAGGCTCGTCGTTATATTTGATTTTGTTTTTCATATATACTTTTACCCTTTCTCCAGAAACCTGCGCCAATTATTCTAATTCGGCTATTCCTGTATGTAAAACGGACAGTTAAAACACCTCCTTTCACTTTTCCAAAACAATAATATCTTTCTTCATTTTCACTATGAATCAAATCCTTAGCAATTACACGTTTTGGGTCAATAAATGCATACTGAGCAGTTTGAAAGTTAATACCATGTTTTTTAATATTCTCCTCATTTTTTGATTTATCCCACTCAAATGAGGTGATCATAAATATATTACTAAATTACCATATATTTTACCATATATCAATAATCTATTTTTAACAATTTTTTCCTTAGCATCAAACCACATCGCATATTTCACAAATGATTTGCTATAATTCGGATAGAGGTTAATTTACTCAAAGATAAACCTGAATAATTATGCAAGTTTCAGTTATTGATTCCTCTCAAGTAAAGATAGAGTCATTTGATCCTATACAATTTCAAGAACTTTTGTCTGCTGAAAATTCAGAAGAAATAAGCATAGCTATAATTACCATAAAGGGTACTAATAGAAAAATTAGACATACTGTAAGTAATATTTTTTACTTTGTTCTTGAAGGAGAGGGGATATTTACCATTGAAGGTAAACAGTATAATGTCAAAAAATATGATCTTGTTTCAATTCCAAAAGGAACTGTCTATTTTGATTCAGGGAAGATGAAAATGCTTTCCATTTGCCATCCTCGATTTGATCCTACTTCTGTTGAATACCCTCAATAGCATTTTTTTATACCCAAAAATTAATGTATTGTTGGGTGGAGGGATGAAATTGTTTTTCTGTTAGCAAAAAGTAGATACGCCCCAATTATGGAGAGCACTACGCAGACAATCCACGGGAAAGAAGGACTAAATTGATATAAGAATGCAGCAAGAAGTGGGCCAATAATTCTAGTCACTGATTGGAATGATTGTCCAGCTCCCTGAACCCTTCCTTGTTCTTGCGGACTTGCAGCAGCAGATATAAGCCCTCCAAATGAAGGCTCAAAAAGCCCACTTCCAAGAGCATAAATTAAGAAATAGATATATGCGGCAAATGTAATAGGGAAAATAGGCAAAGCAACATTAATTGAATATGCAATGGCAGTAATAATAAAGCCAGTAATAACCAATTTAATAACACTTACTTTTTTTGTTAGCTTGCCCACAAGATATCCTTGTGTAAACATATCCCCAAGTCCTAAGATGAGAAAGTAAATTCCAATGTCTGCTGGGCTTCTGTGCAGTACGTCTTTATAAAACACTCCACTTATGCCTTGAAGCATAGCAAAAGCTGTGAAGTAGAAGGATCCAATCAGCATCAATTTTTTAAGAAGAGGGTTTTTTAATATATAATTAAGCTGTGCGAAGGGATTTAGATGGTGAATCGTAAAATCACTCATTCTGTGTTCTTTAACCAAACTTTCAGGTAGTACAAAATATCCATACACCACATTTAGCAATGTTAGACCGNNNNATAGGAGCAGAGAGTGAAATATGCGAGGCAATCCCTCCAATTGTGGGACCTATTATAACCCCAAATCCCACTGTTGCCCCAATTACTCCAAAATATTTTCCGCGCTCATGAGGTTGTGTAACGTCTGCAACATAAGCCATTGCAGTACTTATATCCCCACCAGTTAGGCCGTCAATAATGCGACCCAAGAATAATACCCACAAGGCTCCTCCAATTCCAAATAAAATGTATCCCACGCATGATCCCAAAAGACAAAGAAGAAGAATTGGTCTCCTTCCATACTTATCACTTAAAGCGCCTAAAACTGGAGAGGCAAAGAATTGGCAGAAAGAATAGAGTGATATCAGAAGTCCTACTTGGAACGCAATTTCATTAGGACTTTTGACATATTTTGCAACAATAAATGGAATAACGGGGATAATTATCCCAATACCAAGAATAGATAGAAATGCCGTGAAGAGAATGAAAAGGAATGGCTTATTTTGAAAAACACTTTTATCCATTTACTTATTGTAGCATTATGAGGTAGGGACTAGTTTTAGGACTTTTTGCTTCAAAGAGTGCTCCGGAAGCTTCATAAAACTACCTAAATAAATGTTGGATAAGTAAGAAGGGGTCTTGTATAATATGAGTGTGGGAAAAGGTATTGGTAAGATAATTGAACTAATAAAATCTAACAGATACATTCTAGCTCTATCCGCAATTGCTCTCTTTGCTCTAGCTATACGTATTATAGGGATCGACCGTGTTCCACCTGGAATACCTACAGATACTCTTTTGTATTTTTCAAATGCCAGGTCTATTGCTGAAACAGGTAGAGATATTTACGGCCATTTATTTCCGCTCTTTTCTTCACACAAAGGCTTTCTGCTAAGTCCTGTCACTGTTTATGTTATTGCTTCATTTTATAAAATATTAGGTTTCTCATTTATAGTAGGCTATTTACCAAATATTTTAATATCGACAGCATCCATCCTGGTTGCAGGATTAATGGCTACGTATCTTACGGGGAGACGTAGAATTGGTATAGCTACTGCATTATTACTTTCTGTTTCTCCATGGCATTATCATTT
>WNFL01387799.1_pt1 | contig 11396 bp, 9 predicted proteins | sample 5400361 | NCBI WGS metagenome assembly WNFL01 (sample SAMN13153351, study PRJNA577476) | soil metagenome | isolation source: 40 cm soil on Douglas fir-dominated hillslope | place: USA:California | collected 2013-09-17
AGTTGCTCTCCAGCAGAGCCTGCTTCCTCTTCAGATTTACGATGGGAATAAAAGAAAAATTAAATCAAATCTCACCAACCATTTTTGGCACCATTACCCTAATTTGAAAATTAAACTTTCACCAGCTTCCATTTTCCCTTTCTAAAGATCATTATCCCCGCAACAGCGATGACCGACTCAGCTATCGCGATAGCGGCATACACTCCATTAGGTCCGAAATCGGATTGGATCGCAAGCCAATACGCAAGAGGTATCTGAAAGCACCAAAAGCCGAATAGGTTGAGAAGTATTGGTGTCTTCGTATCACCCGCGCCATTAAACGATTGCGTAATCACCATTCCATATCCAAAGAACAAATAACCCAAAGCCACGATCTGTAGGCACTGCGTTCCATAGCCAATCACTACTTCATCCGTTGAGAAAAATCTAAGAATAGGTGAAGACAGGAACAAAAATATGAACATCACAAAGGCGAGGAACACCATGTTGTAGAAACCAGTCTTCCAAACCGATTTCTCAGCACGATCAGGTTGGCCAGCTCCTAAATTTTGCCCTACCAAAGTTGCTGATGCGTTTGCCATTCCCCACGAGGGAAGAATGGTGAATACAATTACCCGGATGGCAATCGTATAACCTGCCATGGCGGCACTTCCGAAATGAGAAATAATGCGTGCTAGGAAAACCCAACTTGCCGATGAGATCAAAAATTGCCCCGTACTTCCGGCCGATACTTTAATCACCTGAACGATTATCTTCCAATCGATTTTAAAATTATTGGCGTTGAATTTCACGATGCTCTTTCTGAAAAACAGAAAGTACAACTGAAATACTACACCGATTCCTCGGCCAATATTAGTGGAGATCGCTGCGCCCTCCACACCGAAAGCGGGAATCGGCCCCCAACCAAAAATCAAAATCGGATCTAGGATCATGTTGATAAGGTTAGCAAGCCAAAGCGCTCGCATTGCGATGGCAGCATTACCTGCACCGCGAAAAATTCCGTTGATCAAAAACAACATCATGATCGTGATGTTGCCCGTGAGCATCCAGAAAGTAAATTGCGATCCTATTTGTATGACGGAGTCAGACGCTCCCATCAAGCGCAACAAATCTTTGTAAAAGATTAATCCGCTAATCGAAACAAGGACAGACGCAACAACCCCTACCAGAATTGCTTGTACACCGGCAACGGCTGCACTTTCATACTCTTTTTCGCCAACTCTTCGCGCAACTAAGGCTGTTGCACCCATACTCACTCCCCACGCCACGGAGTAAACAATGGCAAGCATTGATTCGGTAAGACCAATGACTGCAACGGCATCACTGTTGTTGAGTCGGCTTACGAAAAATATGTCGACTACGGCAAACACAGATTCCATCGCCATTTCCAAAATCATTGGGATGGATAAAAGGAAAATAGCGCGGTTAATGCTGCCTTCGGTGAAGTTTTGTTCTTCGCCTTTTACAGCAACCTTAAATAAATGATAAAACGATTTAATACGTGAACTGTAACTCATGATTGAAACTGACTTTAAATAATAAGTAGAAAACTAATTCTGGCTAAGAGCCAAAAGACACACTGCTTATCTCTGAGATTGCAGCAATTAGAACGTCAGCTTCATAGGCATTAAGCGAAGGAGTCGTAAAACTACTCTTTTCTTCGATTACTTCAAATATTTCTCAGGCAGAGGAAAGCCCATACTCTCAGCGCACCAAAAAATATTGATGACATAATATCGGTGATTGTCATAGAAAAGCTGAATGCTGTTAATGCCGCGGTTCGTTACCGGTCCGTCTTTCTTTTCCTTTGTTTCATAAGCGCTGAATAAATGAGTCACTGTTCCAAACGTTTCAGTATTGCGGTGAAGTTCGCGCTCAAAAAATCCGGTGGAAATTCTCGAACTGAACAATTGAATGTATTCTTCAGGTGTCAGTGTTTTTAAAGTAAGCTCACCCGTTTCAGTTTTTCGCGTAGGAATAAGCCGGGTTTCCGGTTTGAATAAATTTTTGAAACGGTCCCAGTCTCGTGGAGTGTTTGGTTCACCTGAAATGACATCATACAACGCGGCAACAACCGCATCGACCGATTTTACATCTGATGAATAATCCTTTTGGGCCAGGGCGCAGTTCGTTAGAATGACCAATAAGAAAGTTATCTTTTTCATAACTGATTTTTGTAACATGAAAGATAGAAAATGTTATTGGTTATTTTTGCCAAATGCATTCACCCAAGTATTCAATCATTGTTCCTGTTTTTAACCGTCCACAAGAGCTGGATGATCTGCTTCAAAGTTTAACCCAACAAACTTTTCGCGACTTTGAAGTTTTAGTGATTGAAGACGGTTCAACCATTTCGAGTGAAAAAATTTTTGAGAAATATTCCGGTGAACTTTCTATCACCTATTTCTTCAAGCCCAATTCCGGTCCGGGTCCAAGCCGCAACTTTGGTTTTGAAAAGGCATCCGGAAAATTCTTTGTTGTCTTTGACAGCGATTGTCAAATTCCAGCGAAATACTTAGAGTCAGTTGAGAAATTTTTGGAATCGACTCCACTCGATGCGTGGGGAGGCCCTGATCGCGGTCATGAAAAATTTACCGCCCTTCAGCAAGCAATGGCATTCACGATGTCATCAACGCTAACCACGGGTGGAATTCGCGGAGGAAAATCAAAAAGCTTTCAGCCACGAAGTTTCAATATGGGTATAAGCCGGGAGGCGTTCAATAAAACGGGAGGCTTTCACTTCGATCGGTTCGCGGAAGACATTGAATTAAGTATTCGAATGAAAAAACTCGGACTGCGAATCGGCTTAATACCTGATGCTTTCGTTTACCATCAGAGGCGAGCAACGCTAAAAGATTTTTTCAAACAGGTTTCCAATTTCGGAAAAGGCAGAGTCCTTGTTGGGAAGGCGCATCGAGGTGAAATAAAAATCACGCATTGGTTTCCATCGTTGTTCTTGTTAGGGCTTCTCGCCTTGATCCTGATGGGTATTGGCTTTCCCAAGCTAGCCTTCATGGGTGGTATCACCTACATTATTTATTTTGTTGCTATCGCAGTTGATTGCTTTTCTTTTACACGTTCCATTCACGTTTCCTTCTTGTCCATTCCTTCTGCTTTCGTGCAGATGACGGGCTACGGTTCAGGTTTTTTAAGAGAATATTTCCACCTAAGTAGGTGACTACCAATCACTATTCTTGCATTATTAAACTTTTATTAAGTAATTTTGAATACACCAACGCACATTTTTTACATGAAGGCAAATTTTTTAATGTTGCTCATGGTTGTTGGACTGGTTTCAACAACTGCCGTTGCCCAATCAAACCTTCCCAAAGGATCTTATGTGGTGGTTGCCGCATTCTCTCCTCATCACGAAGATTACGCCTTACGTTTGTCGAAGGGATTGAATAAAGAAGGCCTTCATACAAGCTATGGTTTTGAATCTGCCCGCAAATACTGGTACGTTTATATAAACCATTCTGCCGACCGCGATGAGTGCATCAACGAAGTAAAAAAAACAAGAAACGAAAGTAGGTTTGTCGATGCCTGGGTGCACACTATCAAAGATCCTGATGAAGTTGAAACAGCGACAGCCGAACCTGAAAAACAGAAAACTCCAGACCCGATAATTGAGGAACCAAAAAAGGAAGAGCCCAAAACCAATGTGGAGACAGAAGTAGTTCCGAATCCACCGGCAGCACCTGTGTATGAGCCACAAACCCTTAAGAACACTCAGGTCTTTTTAAGTCTGTACAATGCCACAAACAATGAAGTAGTCGATGGTGAAGTGGAAGTGGTTAATACTGAAACGAGCAAATTGATTGCGCGTGTGAAGGGGAACACCTATATCACTTTACCTAACCCAAAAACAAAGAGCGGTCAGATTACACTGATCAGTAACACGTTTGGCTTTCGCAAGGAACAACTGGAGGTGAACTACCTCAATACCGAGGCCGACACTTTAAAGCCTTATGTAACACTCGTTGGGAATTTTTACATGTTCAACTTCGCGCTTAACCGAATCCGCAAAGGCGATATCTCAACACTTTACAACGTCTACTTCTTCAACGATGCTGCGGTTATGCTACCCGAGTCAAAATATCAACTGAACAGCTTGCTTGAACTGATGAAAGGCAACGACAAAATGAAAATCACGTTGCACGGCCACACGAATGGAAGTGGTGGTGGAAAGATCGTCTACATGGGACCGAGCAAAAACTTTTTTGCGATGACCAATGATGTCAAAAACGGATCCGGTTCAGCTAAGGAACTTTCCCAAGCACGAGCGGAGACTATTAGAGAGTGGTTGATTGCCCAGGGAATCACCGAAGGCCGAATCGATGTAAAGGGCTGGGGAGGCGGCAGGATGATGTACGATAAGAACAGTGCTTACGCCAGAAAAAATATTCGTGTCGATGTGGAAGTGAATGAAGATTAAATTGGGTTCACAACAATTTAAATAATAAGCTAAAAGATAAAACGAGAAGGAGACATAGGAGTAAATATCCAAAGAAGAAATAAATTCTGAATTTTCTAACTTCTGGCTTTGATCTCCTCTTTCGGGCTGCCAATTCAATAATCCATCCCAGCGTAAAAAAACAATTAAGCAAAAATCCAATTACTTCATAGACGATTGGGATAGTCACATATGCAATGTAAAAACTTAGAAGTCCAGCGAAAATTATAATTAGATTGAAAGGAATTCTTGCCAACTCCCACCAAAGAACAACAAGATACCACTTGTTATTGCGAAGCCCTGGAGAGAAAATATTAGAAATCATCCTCTTACTTCAAACGAACTAAAATTCTTTAAGGATGACTCTTGAATATCAAGATTATCAACGCGAGCGCGACTTGGACCACGCCCACACCATTTCAAAAATTCATTCAATTGATTCTCCTCTGCCTCGGCCTCGATGTAAACATCCCCATTGCTTTCGTTTCGAACAAATCCTTTTATACCGAAAAGAACCGCCTGGTCTTTTGTGGACGCTCGAAAGAATACACCCTGTACTTTACCAGAAACAAGGATGTTAAAATGCCTTACCATCAGAAAATATAATCCGTGCTCAAAAATGCAGATTCCCGATTACGAATAATGTTACCAATTATTTTCTTGTTATCAGCAGTGATTTTAGTTGCCACGAGTGAGCGAATGGAGAATGCACGCAGTGCATCAGTTACAGACAACGTTCCTTCGGCAGAATCTTTTCTTCCATTGAATGGGAAAGTGTCGGGCCCACGTTGACATTGCGTGTTGATATTGATTCGCCCAACCTGGCTTGCAAATGAATCGATCAAACGAGCTATTGTTTTTGAGTCTTTTCCGAAGATGCTCAGCTGCTGACCAAAATTCGAATTAAGCACATAATCGATCACCTCTTTTTCCTGATCAAATGATCGGATCGGGATGACTGGACCAAATTGTTCTTCTGAATAAACTTTCATTTTGTCATTGACGGGATAAAGAACGGCTGGAGAAAAAAAAGTGCGATTGATTTCTCCTCCACCCTGGTTCATGATTTTAGCTCCGTGCGTAACGGCATCGTCAACGAGGTCTTTCAAAAAATCCGTTTTGCCGGGTTCGGGTAGTGGCGTTAAACTTACTCCGGTATCCCATGGCATGCCGGCTTTAAGATTGCCAACCACTTCGCTAAATCTTTTGAGAAACTGGTCAACAATGTCTTTATGAGCAAAAATAATTTTGATGGCCGTACATCGCTGACCGTTGAATGAAAGTGAACCAAGCACGCATTCGTTCACTGCATTTTCAAGATTGGCATCAGGTAAAATGATGGCGAGGTTTTTTGCGTCCAGTCCAAGTACAGCCCTTAGTCGGTGAGATTTTGGATGCGCCTTCTTCAACTCATTTGCTCCTTTGTTTGTACCAATGAAGGCAAACACATCAATCTTTCCCGTTTCCATCAGCACCCCTACCGTATCACGGCCGCGACCATAAATCACATTAATCACTCCGGGGGGAAAGCTTGTTTGAAAAGCTTCAAGCAATGGGCGAATCAACAGCACTCCATATTTGGCCGGCTTGAACACCACCGTATTCCCCATAATCAATGCCGGAAAAAGTGTAGTGAATGTTTCGTTGAGCGGATAGTTGTAAGGCCCCATGCAAAGTGCAACACCAAGTGGCACTCTTCTGATCTGGCCCATGATGCCTTGCTCTTGCACAAAATTAGATGACCTCCGGTCTAAATCTTTTAGCGCATTAATGGTGTCAACGATGTAATCGCACGTACGATCAAATTCTTTTTCAGAATCTTTCTGGCTCTTGCCGATTTCCCACATCAGCAGCTTCACCACCTCTGATCGTTTCTCGACCATTTTACCCAGGAAAACTTCAACATGTTGAATTCTTTCTGCAACGGTCATCATCGGCCATACTCCGTGCCCCAGGTCATAGGCATTTACTGCTGCATCCAGCGCGGCCAACGCTTCTTTTGATGTAAGCATTGGAGTGCTGCCAATAATTTTTTGTTTGTATTCCTTTCCTTCCTTGATGAACACAGGGCTTGCTACAGGACTCAGGTTGCCCTGCCACTGAAGCAATTCTCCATTGATCAAATATTCATGCTGTTCAATGCTTTCTTTCAACTGAACATCTTTAGGAATAGTTTGTTCTTCCGGGAAAAGATTGGATAAGTCTATCATGAATTTATTTTTATAGTTTCTAAAATTTTAACTCCCGAAGAAGTACCGATACGCGAAGCGCCTGCATCAACCAAAGCAACGACTTGTTCATGCGTTTTTATCCCGCCTGATGCTTTGATACCCACCGAGGACGGCAAGGTAGCCCTCATTAGTTCGATGTGTTCTTCTTTTGCACCCGTTGGAGCAAAGCCAGTGGATGTTTTTACAAAATCGGCACCGGCATCTGCGCAGAGCTTGCAAGCGGTTACAATCTCCTCATCAGATAAGTATGCTGTTTCAATGATTACTTTCAAAATTTTCTGATGGTCATGAAGAAGCTTGCTGCACTTGGCAATTTCTATTTTCGTCCAGGGAAGGTTTGTTTTAAATGAGCTCATATTCCAGACTACATCTACTTCGTCTGCTCCATTTTCAATGGCGCGCTTGATTTCATCGAGCTTGGTTTCTGTCATGGAATAGCCAAGCGGGAAGCCCGCCACAGTCACCAACAAAATTTTTTCATTCGCAATTTCGCGTTTAGCGCGCTTCACCCAAAAAGGTGGAACACATACTCCCAAAAATTGAAATTGTTTTGCTTCCTCTACCAATCGATCGATGTCTTTGATCGTGAGTACAGGACTAAGATTAGTGTGTTCGATGTAACGTACTATCTCCACCGACACAAGTTAGATTTTATTCAATCAATTTTAAACCCGCAGAGGCTTTATGACTGAAGAGATTTCTTGAAATCGTTTGCGCGGTGGCTAAGAGCAGTAAAGTGACAGCCCGCCTTCAACTCCTGCCCAACACAGACAGTCAAGGGGGCTGCAAAAAATGCTGTAGAAAATTATTTTATTTTAATGACGAATTCAATGTCTTATGCCACACTCTTTACAATATCGCATGGCAAAGGGCAAGTGCTTTTTAGGAGGATGCTTATGACCAAAGTAGGCGAAGCTAGAGTATTGTGGCTTTGCCATTTTGCGTAACATACGTTGTTTTTCCCGTGCCACTTGCTCTACACGTTTGTAAAATTCGTATTCAGCGTTGTAACTCACATTGCGGAAAAGCGGTTTCTGTTTTCGCGTGATGTTTTGCTGTGCTTTTTCGTGTGCCACTTGTTCCAGGTGTTTGTAGTATTCGTACTCAGCGGTGTGACGCACACTAGGTTTCCTGAAAAGCAGTTTCTGCTTACGTGTGATACGCTGCTTTTGAATTTTATGACTCTGCTCTTCAACAGCGGCAGGGCCTCGGTCACCCAATGAATTGCTCTGTCCACTGCACAAGAATGGCAATGCCACCATGGCAACGCCAATAAAAAACCACAGCTTTATGTTTTGCATAGCTGGGGTATAACGGTTGGTTTTGATCTTTATTTTATCTCGACTTAGGTTCTAGCATGGTTTGCTCTCTTCGGTAAGTCCACGGAGGTGTGGGGTCTTTTTCTTTCCAAAGGCCTTTGCCTTTCTCGCGGGCCTTTTCTTTTACGGATTCAAGTTCTACGATCGGATTTCTTTCGGCAGTCCAGGCGAGGCCCGCTTCCAGCAATTCCAAACGCAGATCAATTTTTCCTTCGATCAAAATAATTCCAAGGCGATTTCCCCAACGATCTTTGCCCTGTATTTTAACATTCACTTTTTTATCAAGGGCAATTTTCCTTAGAAACATTTGAGCTTTGTCGCCAAACTCTTGGCCTAATTCAGGGCTATCGATACCATACAACATGATCATGTACGACTCATTATCATCCGACAGTAGTTCAATGGTATTGCCGTCAATGACAGAAACAACCTTGCCTGAAAGTTCATTTTCAGCGTAGACAACTGAGCTTAACACCACGGCCAACACAAAAACGAAAGCTTTTTTCATTTGATCAATTTTGGTGGATAACGTAAAGTTGCTTGAAACAATCTACGCTTCACCGACCAAATCGGCCGCTCACTGACGGATGTAAGGTTTTAACAGAGGTTAGCAATTTCAATCCCGAAGGCTCGGGACAACACCTAAAATTCGATCACTTGCAATACTGCTCAATTGATAGTTTTGCCTTTCCATCGCCAAGCTGCAGGGCTTTTTTCCAATCTTCACAGGCTTTTTCTTTTTCCTTTAATTGGTAGTGAAAGTTGCCTCGTTGTTTAAAGTAGGTTGCATTTTTTCCATCAAGCTCGATCGCCTCGCTCATTCTTGAAACTGCAGCACCGAAGTCTTCAAGTTCAGCTTTGCAATTGGCGAGACCGGCATAAGCAGCAGCATCCTTTGAGTTGAGGCCAATTACTTTTTCGTAATCAATGGCTGCTTGTTCAAACTCCTGACTTTCTTCCTTGATCACCGCGCTGTTGAAATACACATCTGCATTTTTTGGATCCAACGCAATGGCTTTAGCCAAATTATCGAGTGCTGCTTTTTTATTCTCAAGGCCGAGATAGGCACGCGCCCTTTCCAACAACAAAGTCAATGTATTTTCACCTGCATTGAAAGCCGCATCAAAATCTTTCACAGCCAATTGGTACTCTTGCTGTTCGAGCAAACATTTTCCACGTTTGTAAAATAAATATTTGTCTTTGTTACCACCGGTCACGGCCTTATCGAGGTATTCTTGTGCTACCGGATAATTTTTGGTTTCAAAATAAGATTCTCCTAATTTCTGATAGAAGTTGGCATCCTGCTTATCGGTGAGCTTTTCCATCTGGCGCATGTCTTTGATTGCCTCCGGAAGTTTTTTCAATTTCAGATAAGCGTCTGCGCGATTTTCATAAGCGCGTACATAATCGTTTTTCTTGGCGATAGCTTTAGTAAAATCGGCAACTGCGTTGTCATATTGTTCCTGATTAAATAATGCCTTGCCTCGATTGTTATAGATCACCGGATCATCAATTCCCTGATTGATTGCATTGGTGTAATCTTCGGTTGCACCCACGTAATTGTTCTTGCGGAACCGTGCATCCCCGCGATGGTAAAAAACAGAAGCGAGCTTAGGGTCTTTTGCAATGGCTGCATCAAAATCATTAATTGAACCGTCAACGTCTTTACCATCGAGTTTGCAATAGCCGCGCATATCATATGCCTTTGCCTCCGTGTAGCCCGAGCTGATCGCTTTGTCGAAATCGGGAATAGCACCTTTATAATCTTGTGCACCATACTTACATGAGCCCCTTCTGAAAAAAATCTCCGGTGTGTTTTCTCCAAGCTCAATGGCTTTCGTCAAGTCGGGCAAAGCTTTAACCAAATCGGCAACTTCAAAATAAGAGTTACCTCGAGTGGTAAATACTTGTTTGTCTTTCGCTCCTGCATTAATAGCCTTAGTCAAATCATCGATCGATCCCTGAAAGTTTTTCAAATTGTGTTTCGCGATACCTGAAAGTGAATATTCATCAGCCCCAGCTTGGTTGGCCGAAATAACAAGGGCGAGATCAGCTACTACTTTCTGCCACTCACCTAATTGCGCATTGGCAGAAGCACGATTTTTCAAAGCTTGAGTGTAACCGACTTTGATTTGCAGCGACTTATCAAAATCTACAATTGATTCTTTGATTTGATTGGAGTTCAGTTTTGCTTTCCCGCGATTGTTATAAATCACTTCATCATTTGCTCCGAATGAGATGGCCTTGTCATAAGCATCGATTGCTCCCGCATAATTGTTGTCTTTGAAGCGACCATTGCCTGCTTGAAAATAAACTTCTTTATTCTTGCTGCCTGCAAGGATAGATTTCTCCAAATAGGCCAGGCCTTCTTTATTTTTTTGTTGCTGCAGATACGCAAAACCCAAATCTTCGAGTGTAATTACATCGGCCTGTTCCTTTTGAACAACTTTCTCCAAGTCGGTTATTGCGCTCGTATATTCCTTCGTTTCATAAAAAGACTTACCGCGCTTTTCATTAATGGTGACGTCTTTTTCACCTGCAATCTCGGCTGCGTTTAATGATTCAATGCAACCCTTATACTCTTTGGCATCGAATCGCAGGTAGCCTAAATACAAATTCACCTTTGCATCCTTTGATCCCGCTTTAACTGCCTTCTCCAAAAAAGTTTTCGCTGGCTCATTCTCTTTTAAATAATATTTCGAAAGACCGAGCATCTGCAACACTTCGACTGACTCGCCTTCAGCGATACGTACTTTATCCAAATCTTCAAACGCACCTTTGAAATCCGATAACGTAAATCGAAGCGTACCTCGGTTGGAAATCGCCTTAGTGTACTGTGGCTTCAGCGTAATTGCCTTATCATAATCAGCCAAAGCACCCTGAGTGTCACCCAAAGAAGATTTTGCTTTTCCCCGGTTGTTGTAGATCACTTCATCGTTACCATCTAAAGCAGTTGCTTTGTCATAGGCGGCAATGGCGCCTGCAAAATTGTTGTCTTTGAATTTTCCGTTACCTACTTGAAAGTAAACATCTTTGTTTTTGCTTCCCGCAGCCATCGCTTTCTCTAAAACAGCGAGCCCCTCTTTGGTTTTTTGTTGCTGCAGGTAAGCATAGCCCAAGTCTTCCAATGAAATCACATCGACTTGCTCCGACTGCGCTACCTTACTTAAATCTGTGATGGCTCCGCCATATTCTTTTGTTTCGTAAAACGATTTACCTCGCTTTTCATTAATTGAAATGTTTTTTTCGCCCGCGATCTCCGCTGCATTGAGCGATTCGATACAGCCTTTATAGTCTTTGGCATCAAAGCGCAAGTAGCCGAGATACAAATTCACTTTTGCATCTTTCGATCCTGCCTTTACTGCTTTCTCCAGAAATGTCTTTGCCGCATCG
>WNFL01013299.1_pt1 | contig 11395 bp, 7 predicted proteins | sample 5400361 | NCBI WGS metagenome assembly WNFL01 (sample SAMN13153351, study PRJNA577476) | soil metagenome | isolation source: 40 cm soil on Douglas fir-dominated hillslope | place: USA:California | collected 2013-09-17
GCGTTCTGCTCATCAACGACCGCCGCCATGCGCTTCATAGTGTCGATGACTTGTCCCTCGCTGGCGATGCCGTGGCGCAGCCAATTGGCGATGTGCTGGCTTGAGATGCGCAGCGTCGCCCGGTCCTCCATGAGGCCGACGTTGTTGATATCGGGGACCTTCGAGCAGCCGACGCCCTGGTCGATCCAGCGCACGACATAGCCGAGGATGCCCTGGGCGTTGTTGTCGAGCTCGCGCTGCACCTCCTCGGGCGACCAGTTCACGCGGTCGGCAACAGGAATGGTCAGGATGTCGTCGCGCGATGCGCGCGGCCGCGAACGCAGCTCGGCCTGGCGCTCCGCGACATCGACTTTGTGGTAGTGAATCGCGTGCAGCGTCGCGGCGGTCGGAGAGGGCACCCATGCGGTGTTCGCTCCCGCTTCAGGGTGCGCGATCTTCTCCGCCAGCATGTCGGCCATGCGGTCGGGCATCGCCCACATGCCCTTCCCGATCTGGGCACGGCCCGGCAGTCCGCAGGCGAGCCCGATACCGACGTTGAAATCCTCGTAGGCCGCAATCCAGCGCGCACCGCGCATGTCGTTCTTGCGGACCATGGGCCCGGCCTCCATGGCGGTGTGGATCTCGTCGCCCGTGCGGTCGAGGAAGCCCGTGTTGATGAAGCAGACGCGATGCTGCGCCGCCCGGATGCATTCCTTGAGGTTGACGGTCATGCGCCGTTCCTCGTCCATGATGCCGATTTTGAGCGTATGGCGCTCGAGGCCGAGGGCGTCCTCGGTGCGATCGAACAGCTCGTTGGCGAAGGCGACCTCGTCGGGGCCGTGCATCTTGGGCTTGACGATATAGACTGAGCCCGTGCGGCTGTTTTTAAGCGGCCCGGCCCCCTTGATATCGTGGATCGCGATCAGTGAGGTGATCATCGCGTCGAGGATGCCCTCCGGAGCCGGCCGCCCATCGCGGTCGAGCACCGACTGATCCATCATCAGGTGCCCGACGTTGCGGATGAGCATGAGGCTGCGGCCGGGCAGCGTGAGAGAGCCGCCCGCGGGCGCCGTGTACGTGCGGTCGGGGTTGAGCTTGCGCGTGAGCGGCTTGCCCCCCTTGTCGAAGGTTTCGGTGAGGCTGCCCCGCATCAGCCCGAGCCAGTTGCGATAGGCTGCAACCTTGTCGTCCGGGTCGACCGCGGCAATGGAGTCCTCGAGATCAACAATGGTCGTCAGCGCCGCCTCGAGGATGACGTCGGCGACGCCGGCTGGGTCCGCCTGCCCAATCGAGCGCGAGCGGTCGATCAGGATCTCCGCGTGGACACCACGGTGGACGAGAAGGACGGCTTCGGGTGCGTCGGCTGCGCCACGATAGCCGGCAAGCTGCGCAGGATCGGCGAGCCCATGAACCGAGCCGTCCGTCGTGGTGACCGCGAGGGCGCCGTTGACGATCGCATAGCTGGCCGAGTCACGATGTGAGCCCCGGTCGAGTGGGGCGATCTCGTCGAGCAGGTCGCGCGCATATTCCATGACGCGAGCACCGCGCACCGGATTGTATGGGCCCGAGCGCGTGGCGCCGCCGTCCTCGGGGATGGCATCGGTGCCGTAGAGCGCGTCGTAGAGCGAGCCCCAACGTGCATTGGCGGCGTTGAGGGCGTAGCGCGCATTGGTGACCGGCACCACGAGCTGCGGGCCGGCGAGTGTAGCGATCTCCGGATCGACGTTGTCGGTTTCGATCGCAAAATCCGGCCCTTCGGGGAGCAGGTAGCCGATCTCCGACAGGAACGATTTGTAGGCGGCGGCATGGAAGGGCTGGCCGGCGCGCGCCCGGTGCCAGGCGTCGATTTTGCCCTGCAACTCATCCCGCTTGGCGAGCAGCTCGCGGTTCCGTGGCGCGAGATCATGCACGATGGCGTCGAGCCCGCGCCAGAAGGTGCTTGCCTCGACCCCGGTGCCCGGCAGCGCCTCGCTCATGATGAAATCATAGAGGACAGCGGCGATCTTCAGCCCACCGACCTGCATACGCTCCGTCATCCGTCATCTCCCGCGTCGGGGGTTGCGAACCCCGTCGCCTGCTAATGACAAAACCGCGTCTCGAGCGGTCTGGTTCGAGACGGGCTGCCACCGAAATGAAATTGCGGAATTCGTCGCCCGGATCCGCTGGCTTCTAGGTAAAGCGTGCGGAAGGGATCTGTCTATTGCAGTGCAGCAAAACTCAGCTCTTCGCCCTGCGGCAAAGGTGATAGAAACGAGGCGACCATCTCCTGCGTCACATCCTCGAGCCGCGCCGGCCGCCACCTCGGGTTCCGGTCCTTATCGACGAGCAGGGCGCGCACCCCCTCGATGAACTCGCCGTGCTCGAAGAGCCTGACCGTCAGCCGGTACTCGACGACGAGGGCGGCTTCGAGCGAGGGCAGCGCCCTGGCCTGCCTGATTGCCGCCAATGTGAGTTTCAGGGCGAGCGGCGAGCGCCTGTCGAGGGCAGCCAGTGTCTTGGCCGCCCATTCACCCTCCATGGCAGCCAGCGCCCCGCGGATCTCCTCGACCGTGTCGAAGCGGAATGCGGTGTCGATGGCGGGCGCCAGAGCAGCAAGATCGGAGGGCGGCGGCGACATCGCAAAATCGGCAATCGTTCGATCGGCATTGCCGGAAGCCGCCAGCGCGGCCGCGAGGTCCGCCAGCTTCGCCGCTGGCACGAAGGTATCGGCGAACCCAGCGAACATTGTCCCGGCGCCGCGCATGCGCTCGCCCACGAGGCCGAAATAGACACCAACGTGCCCTGGCGAGTGGGCGAGCAGCCAGGTTCCCCCGACGTCGGGAATGAGCCCGATCCCAGTCTCTGGCATCGCCAGCTCGGAACGGTCGGTGACGATGCGATGGCTGGCGTGACCGGAGAGGCCAATTCCGCCGCCCATGACGATACCGTCCATGAGTGCGACGTAGGGCTTCGGATAACGCCCAATCAGCGCATTGAGCCGGTATTCGTCGGCCCAGAAGCTGCGCGCAACCGATGATCCCGCCGGAGCGCTGTCGTACATGGCCCGGACGTCGCCGCCGGCGCACAATCCCCGGTCGCCGGCACCATCGAGGATCACGAGCTCGACCGCAGGCTCACCCCGCCACGCCAGCAGCGCCTGCCAGATGGTGTTGACCATCAGGTGCGTCAGCGCGTTGAGGGCACGCGGGCGGTTCAGGGTTATGCGGCCGGCCCGGCCCTCGCGGCGGACGAGCACATCGGATTGCGGGGCATCCGTCATAGCAAGCGCCAAACCTCGTCAGGCGTGGGCCCAGGCGAAAGCGGCGAGTGCGCTGATCCCAAGCCCCACCAGGGGATAGTGCGACCTGGCGAACGAGCGAAATCGGGCTTTCGTCAGGTGCAATGTTCCGGCGCGGGACGGATCGACCGTATGCAGCACGCATCCCGCCGGGACGATCGTATACCACGCGTAGCACGTGGCGCTGATCATGAATGCCGCACCAACCTGCCAGCGATCATCGGCGAAATGGGCTGACGCGGCGAGCGCGGTCACTACGGAGAGCACGCCCGGCCCCAGCACATGATAGTGGATGCGATGACACATGGAGCTCCATTCGGAGCGTTGCGGCAGCGGGCGGCCATCGCTGCGCGCCAGCCATTCGGCGACTGCCACATTAAGCGCGCAGGCGGTCAATGCAGCCGCGCTCAAGACCGTGCACGCCTCGAGAATGGTGCTCAGCATGACGCAGCAACCCTTGCCAGATGCGCCGATTTCAGGAGGAACGAAGGCTCCCGATAGGACCCGTCTCGGCGATCTATCCGGCGAAAGAAAGGCTACGGAGAAAGCAGGTCGGCCCAAGCTGCCGGGGGGCGCGCGTCGTCAGAACCGATAGCCGTAGCGCGCGCCGACGAAATCCATACCCTCGTTGACGCTCGAGGTGTTGGCGTTGGACATGTGCTCGTAATAGATCGACAGACTGTTGTGCTGGTCGAAGCGATAGCCGAGCTCGAAGGGAATGTGGAACAGGACACGGCTGCCGAGTGCCTTGCGATCGAGCGCATCGGTTTCGACGTGGCCGTCATGAATGGCGGCGCCGAGACCCATTGCGAAAAAGACGCCGCACGGCGCCTCGATCTCCCACCGCGCATCGACGTAGGCATTGCTGGTATCGCCGCGCGTGTTGATGGTGCCGCCGATCGCCGGGCGGATCGTGCCCCACATGAAGGGGAGGGCCGGTGAGAAAATCGCCTCGAGATTGATGTCGGCCGTCTGGTGCTCGAGTCGGAAGCCGCTCCAGAGCCCTGGAACGTCATGGGCAACGACACCGCCGCGGATCTCGTAGAGGAAGTCGCCGGCATTGGCCGGAGCCGCCGGTGCCCACAGTGCCATCGCTAGCGCAATTCCGCACCAGCCGCGAAGGCGGTTGCCCAATCTCATGCGCTCGAACTCAGCTCCTGCTCCCCAGATGCAGCGACCATCAGCCGGCATTCGGGCGGAGGCAAGACGGCGGAGCACGCTACGTAGCTTTATCTAGCCCCTGTTGCCGCCCAGCACCTTGCGGGAGATGACCACACGCATGATTTCGTTGGTCCCTTCGAGAATCTGGTGGACGCGCAGATCGCGCACCAGCTTCTCGAGCCCATAATCCTTGAGATAGCCGTAGCCGCCGTGGATCTGCAGCGCTTCGTTCACGATGTCGAAGCCGAGGTCGGTGGCGTAGCGCTTGGCCATGGCAGAGTACATGGGAGCCTGCGGGTCGGCGCGGTCGAGGGCGTTCGCGGCGCGATAAATCATGAGGCGCGCCGCCTCGAGGTCGGTCGCCATGTCGGCGATCTTGAATTGCAGGGCCTGGAAATCGGCGAGGTCACGGCCGAACGCCTTGCGCTCGAAGAGATAGTCGCGGGCCTTGTCGAGGGCGAACCACGCCGGCCCGAGTGAGCAGGCGCCGATATTGATGCGCCCCCCGTCGAGGCCGCTCATGGCGAACTTGAAGCCCTGCCCCTCGATGCCGCCGACAAGCGCGCTCGCCGGCACGTGAGCGTTCTGCAGGATCACCTGGCGTGTCGGCTGGGCGTTCCAGCCCATCTTGCGCTCCTCGGGCCCGAAGGAGAGGCCGGGGGTGTCTTTGAGGACGGCGAACGCCGAAATGCCGGCAGCGCCTTCGTCTCCTGTCCGCGCAAAGATGAAATAGAAGTCGGTCGCACCGGCACCCGAGATGAACTGCTTGGTGCCGTTCAGCAGGTAATGGTCGCCCTGGCGCTCGGCGTGCGTCTTGAGGGCCGCCGCATCGGAGCCAGCGTCGGGCTCGGTGAGACAATAGCTCGAAAGCCAGTCCGCCGTACTTGCCGACCATCCAGGCCACCATGTTGTGGATCGAGATGTAGGCGGCGATGGCCGGACAGCCGTAGGACAGGGCTTCGAAGATCAGGGCGCCGTCTAAGCGCGAGAGGCCGGAGCCGCCTTGCTCGGAGGGCACATAGATGGCCGCCATTCCGAGCGGAGCCGTCTCCTTGATGACGTCGACCGGGAAGTGGCCGGCCTCGTCCCAGGCGAGGGCCGAAGGCGCCAGCCGCTCCTTGGCAAAGGCGAGCGCCGTCTCCTGGATCGCGGCCTGTTCTTCGGTGAGGGCGAAATGCATGGGATATCCGCGCGCGAGTATTGAGGTTTCGGCAGTCCGAGCAGGTTTAAGTCGTCCGAGGCCTTCCATCCCGTAATGCCCACTGATGTGGGCATCCACGCCAAGTGCCAAGTTTTAGCGTGCGTGGGAGTTCATGTGAACGCTTGTGTATGTTGTTGCTAGAAATGAACTGGGCACCAACCACGAGCTATCGGTTCGCTAAGCTTCAGTATGAACATTGCGATTCGCCCATCTCGAGATGCCGTTGCGCCGCTGGTTTCGCCAAACCGGGCTGCGCCGCCCTTCATCCATTTGCGTGTCCATTCGGCCTATTCGCTGCTGGAAGGCGCAATGACCATCGGCAAGCTCGCCAAGCTTGCCGTTGGTCACGGCTTTCCCGCGATCGGGCTGACGGATACCAACAATCTGTTCGGGATCCTCGAATTTTCGGACAAGGTCGCGGCCGCCGGCATCCAGCCGATCGCGGGTGTCGCTCTTGCGCTCTCCTTCGAGGAGCCGCGCGGGGAGCGAACGGCGCCGGCCCCCCAGGCGGCGCGCGGCCCCAAGGTTCACGACGGCATGGTGGCGCTCTTTGCCATGAACGAGCGGGGCTATGCGAGCCTGCTCAAGCTCGTGAGCCGCGCCCATCTCGGTGCGAGCGACTTCGAAGGCCCGCACGTCAAGCTGCCGGATCTTGCTGCGCATCACGACGGGCTGATCGCGCTGACCGGCGGTCCCGACGGCCCCATCGACCGGGCGCTGCGCGAGGGGCAGGCGGAACTCGCTGACGCGCGACTGCGGGCACTGGCGAGCCTGTTTCCGGACCGGCTCTATGTCGAGATTCAGCGCCACGGCCTCCCGCACGAGATCGATGTCGAGCCTCATCTGTTGAAGCTCGCCTACGGGCTTGAGCTGCCGATTGTCGCCACCAACGATGCCTATTTCGCCAGCCGTGACGACCACGAGGCCCACGATGCTTTGCTGTGCATCGCCGAGGGCAGCTATCTGGTGGAGGACAACCGGCGGCGGCTGTCGATCGAGCACCATCTCAAGACCGCGGGCGAGATGGCGGAGCTGTTCCGCGATCTGCCCGAGGCGCTCGAAAACACGGTCGAGATCGCAAAGCGTTGCGCGTTCAGGCCCAAGGGCCGCAATCCCATCCTGCCCCGCTACATATCGGCAGGTGATGGGGCCACCCAGGCGGATCAGCTCGCCGCCGAAGCGTTCGAGCTGAAGCGCCAGGCCGCGGAGGGTCTGAAGGCACGTCTTGCCGACATCGGCCCGGCCTCCGGTTTCACCGAGGCCGACTACGAGAAGCGGCTCGCCTACGAGATCGACATCATCACCCGGATGAAGTTCCCCGGCTACTTCCTGATCGTCGCCGACTTCATCAAGTGGGCGAAGGCGACAGGCATTCCCGTGGGACCGGGGCGCGGCTCCGGCGCCGGCTCGGTAGTCGCCTGGGCGCTGACCATCACCGATCTCGATCCCTTGCGCTTCGGCCTGCTGTTCGAGCGCTTCCTCAACCCCGAACGCGTCTCGATGCCGGACTTCGACATCGATTTCTGCCAGGACCGGCGCGACGAGGTGATCCGCTACGTCCAGCAGAAATACGGCGCGGACCGGGTCGCCCAGATCATCACCCACGGCAAGCTGCAGGCGCGGGCCGTGCTCCGGGACGTCGGCCGCGTGCTGCAGATGCCGTATGGCCAAGTCGACAAGCTGTGCAAGCTCGTCCCCAACAATCCGGCCAACCCCGTCACGCTGCCCGAAGCGATTGCAGGCGAACCGAAGCTCCAGGAGGCCCGCGATAGCGAGCCGATGGTCGCGCGGCTGCTCGAGATCGCGCAGAAGCTCGAGGGGCTCTATCGCCACGCTTCGACCCATGCCGCCGGCATGGTCATCTCGGACCGGCCGTTGGATGAGCTGGTGCCGCTCTACCGCGACCCCAAGTCGAACTTCCCGATCACCCAGTTCAACTGGAAGCTGGTCGAGGCGGCGGGGCTCGTGAAGTTCGACTTTCTCGGCCTGAAGACACTGACAGTGCTGCAGAAAGCCGTTGAGCTCATCAGGCGCGGGCGCGGCCTCGACATCGACCTCGCCAAGCTGCCGCTCGATGATATCCGAAGCTACGAGCTGCTCGCTAAGGCCGATACGGTCGGCGTGTTCCAGCTGGAAAGCACGGGCATGCGCGACAGCCTCAAGCGGCTGAGACCCGACCGCTTCGAGGACATCGTCGCCATGGTGGCCCTCTATCGCCCGGGCCCGATGGACAACATCCCCGTCTACATCAACCGCAAGCACGGCGAGGAGCCGGTCGACTGCCTGCATCCGATGCTCGAGCCGATCCTGAAGGAGACCTACGGCGTCATCATCTACCAGGAGCAGGTGATGCAGATCGCCCAGGTGCTGGCCGGCTACTCGCTCGGCGAGGCCGACCTGCTCCGTCGCGCCATGGGCAAGAAGGACAAGGCCGAGATGGCCAAGCAGCAGGCCCGTTTCGTCGAGGGCGCGCTGAAGAAAGGGGTCAAGAAGGACGACGCGGTCTACATTTTCGAGCTGGTCGATAAGTTTGCGGGCTACGGCTTCAACAAGTCGCACGCCGCAGCCTACGCGCTCGTCAGCTATCACACGGCCTACCTCAAGGCGAACTTTCGGGAGGAATTCCTGGCCGCGTCCATGACGCTCGACATGGGCAACACCGATAAGCTTGCGATGTTCGCCGCCGAGGCACGCAAGAGCGGGATCGCCGTCAAGCCGCCGTGCGTGAATGCGTCGAGCGTGGATTTCCTTGCCCAGCCGCCTCCAACCCTAGTCCCTCCGGGGGAGGGAGCAGCGGGCGCGATCCGGTACTCGCTGGCAGCGCTGAAGAACATCGGCGCTTCGGCGGTTGAGACGATCGTTGCGGCGCGGGCCGATGGTCCGTTCGCCGATCTCTCCGATTTTGCCAGCCGGCTCAATCCCAAGGCACTCAATAAACGGGCGCTCGAAACGCTGAGCGCGTCGGGTGCTTTCGATGCTCTCGAGCCGGACCGGGCACGCGCTCACGGCAACGTCGAAGGGATGCTGGGGCTCGCCTCCCGGCTGGCCGACAATGCGGCGACGGGGATCTCGGATCTATTCGGCGGCGGCGGATCGGGTCCGGTGGCCCCATCTCGGCTCGACATGAAGCCGACCAAGCCGTGGACGCCGATGGAGCGGCTCGAGAAGGAGTTCAACGCGGTCGGCTTCTACCTGTCAGGCCATCCACTCGACGAGTACGAGAGCGCACTCGCCGCGCTTGCCGTTCAGCGGTGGACGGATTTCGAGGCCGCGACTGAGCGCGGGGCGACCGCTGCGCGCCTCGCGGGAATCGTCATTTCCGCACGCGAGCGCAAGAGCCAGAAGGGCAACAAGTTCGCCTTCGCCATGTTCTCCGATACCAGCGGACAGTTCGAAGCGGTCATTTTCTCGGACACACTGAACGCCGCCCGCGACCTGCTCGAGCCAGGGACGCCCGTGCTCATGACGGTTGAGGCCGAGCGCGACGGCGATGCCGTTAAGATGCGAGTGCAGGCGATGGAGGCGCTCGACAAGGCGGCGGGCGGCGTGCAGCGCGGGCTCAAGCTGATCCTCGATCCCGATGCCATGGCATCGGCAAAAGATCCGCTGGCGGACATGCGGGGCGCGCTCAAGCCCGGCGGCAAGGGCGAGATTCTGATGGTCCTGCGCCTTGCCGATCGTTCTCAGGAGGTCGAGGTCGCCCTGCCGGGCCGCTACGAGGTCAGTCCCTGGGTGAAAGGCATTCTCTCGACCATGCCGGGCGTGCTGAACGTCGTCGAGATCTGACGCACGCGATTCCTGACTTGTGGGTGGCGACTGCCCTCCGGGTAACCGGCCGCCGCCCCGCCCATGGGCATTGCTCAGGAACGGCCCTGCTGTAGTGCGGCGTCGAGCTCGGCGCCGATCAGCACGATCACCGCGGACAGCCAGATCCAGGTCATGAAGGCGATCACCGCGCCGAGCGACCCGTAGGTCGCGTTGTAACTGGCGAGGTTCGCGACATACATCGAGAACAGCATGGAGGTCAGCAGCCATATGAAGGCCGCGATCGCGCTGGCCCACAGGATCGAGGGCCAGCTCGGGCGGCTGCGGCATGGCCCGTAGCGATAGAGAACAGTGAGCAGGGCAATGAGAGTGACGTACAACACGGGCCACCGCAGCAGCGTCAGGACGGTGTCGGTCCTGCTGCCTAGCCCGACAGAGGCGAGCATCGCCGGTACCAAGACGACGGCCGTCAGGGCGAGAGCAATGAAAACGATCGTGCCGAGAATAAACAGGAGCGCCTGGAGATTATAACTGAGAAAGCCGCGTGTCTCCTGGTCGCCATGGACGATGTTGAGCGCGTCGAAGAGGGCCTTGATGCCGGCCATCGCGCTCCATAGCGAGATGGCAAGGGTCGTGAAAAAGACGAGCCCGAGCGTGCCGCGGCCCTGGGCGATGATCCGTTCGACCTCGGCGCGGACCAGATCCAGGGCAGGGCCGGGCAGGAAGCCCTGCAACGTCGAGATGTGCTGCTGGATGGCTGCGGGGTCGGCAAATAGGCCATAGAGAGAGACCAGGGCGGCGATTGCCGGAAATAGCGCCAGCAGCCCGTAGAACGCCACTCCGGCGGCGATCAGGAAGACGCGGTGGCGATTGATGGCCTCGTACAGCCGCCACAGGATGTCCCTGGCCACCGGCACGCCCTGGGATGAGGCGAGATCCGACATGACTCAGTGAACGTGCCGGTCGGAGTGCCGTTCCGGCCGCGGCAAGCCTTGTCAAGTGGCCGCCGAAACACTATAAGCCCGTCATCTCACACGCGAACCACTGCGCTCGACGGACCGAAAGCCCCGTCTCGGCGCTCCGGTGGGCGGCCACGTGCCTTCGGGCCAGGGGCCGCCTTCTTTACGGTTCGCGGAGGATTGAACCGGAAAAAAAGGACTTAGATCAGGCATGCTGCCCGCATTCAACATGCGTCAGCTTTTGGAAGCTGGCGTTCACTTCGGCCACCAGTCGCATCGCTGGAACCCCAAGATGGCTCCATTCATCTTCGGGGCCCGAAACAAGATTCACATCATCGACCTGACGCAGACGACGCCGCTCTTTCACCAGGCGCTGCTGAAGGTGTCGGACACAGTTGCCCAGGGCGGTCGCGTGCTGTTCGTCGGCACCAAGCGGCAGGCCTCGGACGCGATCGCAGACGCGGCCAAGCGTTCCGCCCAGTATTTCATCAATCACAGGTGGCTCGGCGGCACCCTGACCAACTGGAAGACGATCTCGCAGTCGATCCGCCGCCTGCGCCAGCTCGAGGACATCCTGGCCGACCCGCAGGGGCGCACCAAGAAGGAGATTTTAACGCTCACCCGCGAGCGCGACAAGCTCAACAAGGCGCTGGGCGGGATCAAGGAGATGGGCGGCACGCCGGATCTCCTGTTCGTGATCGACACCAATAAGGAGCAGATCGCGATCCAGGAAGCCCAGAAGTTGAAGATCCCGATCGTGGCCGTGGTCGACACCAACTGCGACCCGGACAACATCGATTTCCCGATCCCGGGCAACGATGACGCCGGCCGCGCAATCACGCTCTACTGCGACCTTATCGCGCGCGCAGCCCTCGATGGCCTCGAGCGCGGACAGACTTCGGCGGGCGTTGATATCGGGGCGTCGGTGGCGCCCCCGGTCGAGGAGGTCGCCAATGGCAAGGCGCGTGGGTTCAAGGGCATCGAAGCTGCACGAGGTGAGCCCGACGACCTCAAGCGGATCACCGGCATTACGCCAAAGATCGAGCAGCGGCT
>WNFL01344334.1_pt1 | contig 11392 bp, 21 predicted proteins | sample 5400361 | NCBI WGS metagenome assembly WNFL01 (sample SAMN13153351, study PRJNA577476) | soil metagenome | isolation source: 40 cm soil on Douglas fir-dominated hillslope | place: USA:California | collected 2013-09-17
AGAGTTTCGAGATGACGTAATCTACTGGACATTAGAGATAATTAAGAATCACTTCAGAAGTGTTAACGGGGATCACATACCTGCTAACCGTAAAGCCTGCAAGTTCTTCAATAAACCTTGTACTTATTGGGACTTGTGTGAAACTAGTAAGGATAATCTAGAAGGGAAGATTGAGAGTGACTTTATGAGAACTGATAAATTGAGGAAAGGATTATTTGGATGAAAGATTTTAATGTTGCAGATTCAATGACAGAGGCACTTAATCATTTTGGTTATTTGATTATATCTTATGATAAGAGAGAATTAAAAATTGGAGAAATCATACCAAATGTAACTGGCTTTGATGAACCATGTCATATTATTGCTGTAGCTTCAAGAGAAGAGGTAAAGGAATATCAAAACTTTTACATGCAACGTGGTGCTGATCCTGCAAAATTTCGTAGTGGAAAATTTAGTTATAAAGTAGGATTTGACTAAAAGAAAGGAACTCATGACCCTAGATTCCCTACCTATGGTAATCCCAGAATTTTGGGCAATAATGACAATCATTCAAGAGGCAGAGAGTGAAGGTTTGACTGGAATGCAAGCTGTTGCGGAGGTAATCCGTCGTAGAACTAATATGAAATTATTCTCTGATGGCACTTATTCAAGTACATGCCTCTGGCCTTATCAGTTCTCTGGTTGGAATACAAAAGATCCAAACAGAGCTAGAGTAGCAAAGTTAACGTTAGATGATCCAATTGTATTAACAGCAATACAGGCTTGGAGGATTAGTAAAAATTCTAACATGACAAACGGCGCAACCCATTATCTTAATCCAAAGACAGTAGGAAGTATCTCTCTTCCAGAATGGGCAGCACCAGCTGATAGAGTGGCAGTAATTGGAAATCATGAGTTTTACTTGGTGAAATGATGTCAAGAAGATATGATGAGTTATTTTGGCATGATGATAACATTCCAATATTCTGTACACCACATAAGGAGAAGAAAATGAATCAAGTTAGATTTGTAACTATGTTTTCATACAAGGATGATAGCCTAAATGTCACTAATCCTCAGTGGTTTTATTGCTTTGAGAATAATAGACTTCCAATCTATAACCTTAATGAAGCCACTAAAAAGGCAAAAGAACTAGCAGGTAAGATCAAAGATAAAAAGATTTATGTTGCTCAACTAATTTCTGTTAGTGAGTTTGTTCCTCCTATTCCTGATCCTCCTCCTATTCAGACAACTTACTTTTCTAATTACTAAAGGAAAGGAAATCACTACGCCAACACTAGCTCAAGCTCAACCTAAACTATTAGAATCTTTCAAGATTCTTCTTATAGGACCATGGGGAGTAGGTAAATCCATAGCGGCGTCCGAATTTTATAAAATGGGAAAGGTTCATGTAAGTGAATTCGATGGAAAAGCAAGAAGCCTAATCAATCACTATCAGAATATCCCAGAGGCAATGTCTAATATTTCCTATGAACCATATCATTCCTTAAATTTTAAGGAGTTCTTAACTTGGATGGATGTGCAACAAACTGATGGGCCTAAGTTTAAGACTTGGATATTAGACAGTGTTACTTCAGCAAGTAATACAGCAATACTTTATCAACTTTGGAAAAAGGATAAACAAGTTAAGACCTCTAAGGCTGGACTTCCAGTAACAGGCTTTGATGAACTTAACGCAGAAACAGTTTTCTTCACGGATCTCTTGGAAGCCAGTAATCATCTCAATGAGAAATTTGGGACCAACATCATTTGGATTGCACATCCTGTTAGTAAAATGGAAATTGTCAAGGAAGAAGGTAAATTAGATGAGAGTAGAAGGTATGAATCTATCTCCAGCTATGGATATAAAGTTCCATCTTTAATCCCGACTAAATTTGATGAAATTTACAGGATGTATGTTGAAAAGATAGGACCAGATAAGTACAGAAGATTAGCACATACTAGTGTGTTTAATGATGGTAATATCGTAGCGCGTACTAGTATTGGGTTACCTCCTATTATGGATGTAACTGATGGCTTGTATAGTGCTATGATAAAACTTCTAAAGAAAAAGGAGGAAGATGTAGCGAGTGCAGTGAAGTAAAAGAAGTAAAGTTAAATCTAGAAGTAAACTTAAACTTAGAACTAGAGAAAGAAGAAAAACTCAATGCCTAAAGTTGATCTTTCAGAAGCAGACGTCAAAGCAGGCTATTTAATTCAGAAGCCTGCATGGGTCCCTTACAGAGTCAAGCAGACAACAAGTAAACCATCTAAGGCAGGAGATAGCACTAACTATTTCCTAGTAGTTATAGGCCTTGATGGTGAAATGAAGGACGTTGAAGTCTTGAAGATGTATAACTCCAAGATCAAGAAATTCATGACTCCGTTCTTCAAGGCTGCAAGTGGAAATCCTGAGCTTCCTAGTGGAGGCCAGGAGTTTGATGATTATGTAGATGTTATCCTTGAAGGCTATACTCAGCGCGGCGAGGATCAAGACGGTAATCCAATCAATGACATTAAGGATTGGAGGCCAGCTAGCAAGGTCTAGTTGGTGATGATAATGTCATTAAATTACCAATTAGTAGAAGAAGATTCTGACGACGACGACGACGATACTCTAGTAGATAATCCTCTTGTCATTGAAGAAGATGATGAGGATGACAAGTCCGATGATACTAAGACTACTACAATAGTTGAAGATGATGACGACGATGATGAGGATAAGAATAAAGACAATCCATTAGAAGTTGAAGACGATTTAGAAGAGTAGTTTAAGTCAGCACTACTCTTACTAGACTGGATACTCTACTGAATATTGCCGGGAATAGGTAGAGGACGAGGGGACAGATTCCAGCCGGTAGTTTTAATTGAAGAAAGGGAAGAAATATGATTTGGCTAATTCCTTACGTAATCTCAGGATTCATTTCAGCACGATTCTTTCAAAAGACATGGCGCGCTTGGAGTATTGATGAAAATAATAGTTATAAGCTAGAGATTAGTTGGTTCATGTTTATTTTTGCATTTCTAATGGGACCTATTGATTGGATTTCTACAATGATAGTTTTCAAGAAAAAGCATTGGACATTATTCTAATGAATGACCTTGGCTTCTACATACTAACCTTCATACTAGGTATCTTATTAGGTAGTTACGTTGTTCATGTTGTTTATGCTTGGGTGTTTTATAGGGAAGGATTTTAATTGTGAAAGAAACAAGAATTCAAACTGTCGAGAAAGATTTGACTTCATATAGTAGAAAAGGTGGAACTCTTAAACTTCATGGTACAAGAATTAAAACATCCGTAAATGGTGTATCAGAAACAGATGGAAGTAAGATTACTTTATCTTTCTGTCCAACTTATGGTGATGATTCCTCCATACAGGAATTAAGTTCTCTTACAGAGAAAGATTTGGAACATTTGAAAACTATTGTAGATCATCTATTAGATTTTGATGAAGTTAAACCGCCTCTTGTTGAAGAGAAAGAATTTTAATGCTAGAAATTATCTTTGGAAGCATCTTACTTATAGTATTTCTAATTCTACTTTCAGCAATTTGGCTTTCATTTGAAGAGAAGATTGAGAGAGATAAGGGGAGTAAGTAATGGAATATGTTATTGGCTTTAGAATCTTCTTTGAAGCAGAATCTCAGAATGACGCAGAAGAAAAGGGAGTAAAGATTTGGAATCACATAAGATCATGTAATGATATTATTGATTCTGAACCTGAAAGACCACCTACTTCAACTGGAACTGGAATTGAGGACGAATAATGATAAATCTTGACGTCAAAGACAGAGTAATTCTAGCAGTTCTAGAGAGATTAACTATTAAGAATTCTCGCCTAACTGATATTATCTCTAGTGAGTTACTTAGAGTAACAGGCCAGATTTCTCCTGATAGAATAGGTGAAGTTAGAGAGGCATTACTACTGAAAGTAGGTATTTCTGATTTGGAGGGAATATAAATGTTAGCAACATTCTATTGGCTTATAGTAGGTCATGCTGTAATGGATTTCTGGGCTCAGTCAGATGCATTAGCCCAAATGAAGAATCGTAACAGGCCAAATACAAGAGTTCCTCCTGGCCAGACTCCACAGGTAATGTGGCCTTATGCTTTAACTGCACATGCTTTAATGCATGGCGCCGCCGTGAGTTTAATAACTGGATCTATTCTTCTGGGAGTATCTGAAACTATTGCTCATTGGATAATTGATTTTGGTAAGTGTGATAATTGGTATGGCATACATATTGATCAATTTTTACACCTTTTTTGTAAGTTAATGTGGCTCTCCTTCATGTATAGTATCTAGATCAATTCTGATGACTTTACTATTCACAATGAACCCAATAGAATGGAGTAAGTGGCTTGACGAGCGCCCACTTATAGTAAGAAATTTAGCTAATAGATTTCCTCCAAACAAACTTTACAAAATAAAATCCACTAAGCAAAGAGTTACAATCCTCTCCTATTATGAGGATGGAACATTAAAAGTTTATGTTGGTAGTGATTATAATGCAATATTATTTGAGCGACAGGTTTTTGGAATCAAGCCAGAAGATTTAGAAGAGTCAGCACTACCTTCTACAGATGAAATAACAGGGATATTATTTCCTAATGCCTAACTTTGTCCCTGGAATTGGCCCTGCTAACGCGAAGATAGCTTTCGTAGGGGAAGCTCCAGGAGCAGATGAAGACAGTTCAGGAATTCCTTTTAGTGGGCCGTCGGGACAATTACTAAATGATTTAATGCAACAAGCAGGAACAAGTAGAAATCAAGTGTATGTAACTAATGTATCTAAGTATCGGCCGCCAGGTAACGACATTAAACAATTAGCTCTGATAGGAGTAGACATTGAAGAACAGAAGAAATTACTCTATGAAGAACTCTTATCTCTCCGAAAAAACTCACTCCACATTATTGTTGCCGTCGGAGCAACTGCTATGGAAGCCTTATGCTCTGAGAAAGGGATTACCAAGTATCGCGGTAGTATCCTTACCAGCAAGATTGATGGAATTAAGACCATTCCAATACTCCATCCTAGAAATATACTCGTGCCAAAGGGAAAGGGGGGTGTAGAATATTATTACAAGTATATCACTAAATTAGATATTCAAAAAGCTGTTAGAGAATCACAGTTCAAGGAGAATCGAACTCCCAGCAAGATGATTCAGATAGTTAAGTCTCCTTATCAACTTTATAAATTTCTTGAGGAGTATAAGAAACATGACATTGTATCACTGGATCTTGAAACTCATAGCTCTGTCCCTATATGTGTCGGGCTTGCTTTTAACAACAGTCACGCTGTTAGTGTTCCATTATTTAGCATATCTACTGCTAAGAGTAGGATTGATCTTTCAACTTCAGACCAAGTAGAAATATGGATGATGTTATCAGAGTTCTTAAATCAAGAAAGAATCAAGTTCCTCGGGCAGAACTTTAAGTTCGATCATCAATTATTGATTCGTCCATTGAAGCTGATAGAGTATCAGCCAGGAAAACTTCATGCGGATACGAGCTTAATGATGGAAGTATGTTATCCAGAGTTACCTAAAAATCAAGGTTTCATGGGAAGTCTTTTCTCTGAGGAGCCATACTACAAAGACGAAGGCAGAGAATTCAACTACAAGACTGATCGAATAGAACAACTACTTATTTACAATGGCAAAGATGTAACAGTTGCCTGGGATAATTATCTCGGACTACTAATTGAACTAGAAGAAATGGGAATGACGGCTTTCTACTTTGAATATGAGAATAAATTACATGATTTCTACATGGAGCTTGAAGCAGAAGGAATGTTACGAGATGAGGAAGCAAAGAATAAATTACTGGAACACTTTAAGCAAGAGGAAATCCTCGGAGATTCTGAACTTAATGAGATACTTAATATGTCTCTTAACGTTAATTCTCCAAAACAAGTATCTGAAGCTATTTATGGTATTCTGAATTTGCCGAAGCGCGAAACAGTTGGAGTTGATGATCTGGTTTCATTACTTGGCTTCCTGAAAACCAAAACAGCTCAAGATCAAAAGTATGATGTCATAAAATGTTCACGAGCAGTTGATTTAATTTTACGTCAACGTAGAATTAAAAAGACAATAGGCACATATTTAGAGATAGAACCTGACAGTGACGGCTACTTCCGTTCCAGTTATCGTATAAGTTCTAAGAAAGGGGATGATACTTGATTTCCGAACTAATGAGAGAATCACAAAAGAAAAGAAGAACAAGGCATTACGAACAACGAAGAAGAGAAGTAATTCAAATTCTAGGTAGTAAATGTGTTAAATGTAGTTCTACAGAAGATTTAGAAATAGATCATATTGATCCTACTACTAAAAGTGAGGCGGCCAGAGTTGGTCATGGTAGTTGGATAACAAATAATTATAATGAAGTTATGGAAGAATTAGAGAAGTGTCAATTGCTATGTAAAGATTGCCACAAAGTTAAGAGTGATAACGAAAAGAGAAACAACTTTTGCTGGCGTGGACATGATAAGAATATTGTTGGAAGACTTGGAAAGAAACAAATCTGTAAAGCTTGCGCTGCAATTAATCGTTCTAAATATTCTGCACGAGATAAGTACAGAGCTTCACTAAAATCTTAAGGAAGACGACAAATGAACAAGAAGAACACAAAATACGACGAAATCGAAGCAAGCCGAACTAAGAATTATGGAGACCCCTTAATCTCTCATGTAGCAATCGGCCTTGGTTGGGAAGGTAAGTTTAGAAATAGATATCAAGAGCTAGATGAAGCTCTTACAGCAGCAGGGATTGAACCAGGAAGACTCTTTCCTCCTGATTTAGTTGCTCTCTTCTTAGCAGATCACAAGACAACTAGAGCGGCGCGCCCGGTATTACATCAAGATTCTTATGATGACAATCACGTTTTCTTGAACTTCTCTGAAAGATTTAGGAAAGAATAATTGGCAGAGACAGGACGCAGTAGTACTAATTTACTTAAACCGCCAATCAGGCCGTGGAAATGTGGGTTCGCGTTTCAAACTCTGACTAAAGGTGGCTTAGGTGAACGTGTACGCTCAATTTATATCCCAGAGAAAGGTTACGAGTTTCTAGAAGTAGACCTCTCTCAAGTTGAAGCGCGTTTTTGTTGCTTACTTTCTAATGATTTAGAAACTCTTGCACTGTTTGATAAGGTAGACGTTCACAAGTTTACCTACAGGAAAATCTCTAACTTACCTGAAGATGCAGAAGTTACCTCTCAACAGAGATACTTAGGCAAGCAGGGAAGATACTCTTATCAATATGGCACAGGGCCGCGCACTTTCATGAATACTGTTAATTCTGATGCTAAGAAATATGGTATTGACCTGCAAATCTCTCAAGGGCAAGCAGACTTAATTCTCAAGTCGATGGATAAAGCCATGCCAAACATCAAGAAAGTCTTTCACAAAGAAGTAGAAGAAGCATTACTTGCTAATCACAAGATTCTACTTAGTCCAATACTACCATTTGGCCCGCCTGTAGGTAGAAGGAGGCAGTTCTTTGATAGATTTGGAGCAGACTTACTTAGACAAGCTTACGCGCAAATCCCTCAATCAATTCCACCAGATTATATTCGACGGGCTTACATATTTGACATTCAACCCAAATTGGTACAATCGAATAATACTCAAAATCTATTGCTTTGTGGTGAGGCTCATGATGCCTTGCTTTTTAAGTCTAGATTGGGCTTCAGAGCAGAAGCTATTTCAATCCTTAAAACATCACTCGAAACTGAAATAGATTTTTCTGCTTGTAGCTTACCTCGTGGTAAGATCAAGATACCTGTTGAGATTAAAGTTGGACAGAATTATAAGGATATGGAGAAAGTTGCTTGAACTTCCTCGAAAAGATGAAGGAACTTTGTATTGAGGCAGAAACCCCTGAATCTTTCATCTATTGGGCAGGTTTAAGTTCTATATCAGCAGTAGTGAAGCGTAATGTATTTCTTAATAAGAAAGTATATGTCTTGTATCCTAATATTTTTGTATTCCTGGTAGCGAGGAGTGGTTTGCGTAAAGGTCTTGCTACAAGTCTAGCTAAGCAATTAGTAAATGAATGCATGATAACAAATGTTATAGCGGGCCGCTCTTCCATTCAAGGTATAGTGGATCAATTAAGTAAACAGAAAACTTTTAAGAATGGTTACGTCTTGAATACTGCTAGTGGCTTTGTTGTATCTTCTGAGTTAGCAAGTTCTTTCGTAAAAGATCCTGCCAGCCAGGTAATACTTACTGATCTATATGATGCTAGTTATAACCCTACATGGGATAACCTCTTAAAGCGAGACGGCCAAGTCCAACTTAAAGAAGTATGCTTAACTATGTTAGCAGGTACTAATGAGGAGCACTTAAATGAATTCCTTGATCCTCAGTCTATAGGAGGAGGCTTCATTGCGAGAACACTTATCATTAAGGAGGAGAAGAAGGCAAGAATTAATCCTCTTATTGATTTTGATGACGATGATGTTGTTGGACTGGATGTTAAAGAATTAGTAGATTATTTGCGTCTACTAACACAGTTACGTGGGCGCTTTACTCTAACTAGAAATGCTAAAGACCTCTACATCTCCTGGTATAAGCCATTCTCTCAGCGCGCCGAGGAAATTATTGATTTTACTGGTACTGCAGAACGATTACACGATCATATTTCTTAAAGTCGCTATGCTACTGTCACTTGCAGAGGACGTGAGCCTTATCATACACAGACGACATATACAAGAAGCCATAGATGTATGCACTGGTGAACTCAATGGGATAATGGCTAATAGTAAGAAGCCAGGTAAGAGTGATCTAGCTGAGAAAATGTGTGTAGTTGTTGAAGTATTGATTAAAGCAGAAGGAAATCAAATATCACGGAAAGAACTACTTAGACAGAAGTACCTAGATTTAGATGTTGATGATCTTGGGAAGGTAATAGATACTTTAGAAGCTGCTGGAGTACTTGAAGTCCTGAAAGGACTTGATGGACCAGTATATAAGGCTACAGATAGACAGTTACAAGAGATCAATTTTTTGTTGAAGAAGAAAGAGGAGAAAGATTAATATGGATTTTAAGCAATATCAAGAGGCGGCGCATAGGTTAGCAATCTATCCAGTTGAGTATGCTAAGATTTATCCAGTTCTAGGATTAGCTGGTGAGGTAGGAGAATTTTGCAATAAAGTAAAAAAGGAACTTCGAGGCGACGTAATAACTGACTACAAAACCTCTCTAGAAGCAGAGCTTGGAGATATTTTATGGTATCTGGCAGAGATAGCTACAATTAATAACATTAACATGAATGACGTGGCTAAATTCAATCTCAAGAAGTTGAGGCTTCGTGAGGCGAGTGGGAAGTTGAAGGGTTCAGGTGATAACAGATGAGTTCAGATAGATTTATGTATCGAGATAATACTGTTAAACCCTCAGTATATCATGTGCATGGTAAGACATTTTATGTTAAAGAAGAGATTAAAGCGTTAGGTGGCATCTGGAATCCAACTAATAAAAGTTGGACAGTTCCAAATACATTAGAGAATTTAGAAGCGCTAAGATTACTACACATCTCTCTAAGAGTTAAGGTTAAACGTGAAGCATTTTGTCATGAAGATGAAGGAATAGTTTATGTAGATTCAGCAGATGCAGATAATGGATTTGTACATGACAACTTTTGTGGTAATTGTGATAGTAGTTACAGACAACCAGTCAGAGTAGAAAGAATAGATTAAGCCGTACTAAAAGGTTTAAGGTTTGCGATATTCCCTCTACCAGTACCCTTCTTCTTTTTCTTACCTTCACCAGCTTTACTGTAAGCAATAGCTACTGCTTGCTTTTGTGGCTTGCCTGCACTCATTTCTGTCTCAATGTTGCTTGAAAAAGCATTCTTACTCTTACCTGACATCAAAGGCATGTAGTTCTCCTATCCTATCTAAAAATCAAGTCAAAAGGCATGTTTAATCTTATGCTTACCCTTACTTGGTTTATGAGAGTAAATTGGCTTATTCGCTTCCTTCCTTTCTGCTTCTTCCTCAGGAGTTAAATCAACTTCAGTATGGCCGCCAATTATAGATGGAAGATTTCTAGCTGCTGCTCCAACTCCATAATCTTGTCCTCCTTTGCGGACATTAGTTATAGCTAAAGGCTCAGCTACATCAGAAAGGAATCTTTCAAAGGTATAAGGTTGGCCTATACCGTTTTCCCCTTTTAAGGCATTCATTGTAGCAGTTAACCAGGGCGCCGCTTGGTTTCTAAAGTGAGAGGAAATTACATCACTTGTACTAGCTCTATTAAAAGTAGGAGGAAGAGAAGATTCAGGTTTACCCAATTTCTCTAATACCTTTCTCCCACTAAAGCCCTCTAAGTTATACTCTCCTCCAGCTTTCGTTACCTCTTGACCTGTAATAAGTCTCGCTGTATCTGTGATAATTGGAAGCAATCCAGAGAAGAAGTCATAAGTAGTTTCTCCTACTTTAGCTTTTCCAAACATTTTACTTCTTGGATCAAAACTAATATCTACATCTTCTCCTGCTGCCTTACCTAGGAAGTAAGCACTAGCTGTTAATCCTCCAGCAAGAGCCAGTCCTCCATAAATGTCTCTAAGTACATCTAACTTCATTCCTTGCGGCGCATCTAATCCCAGAGAGGACGCACGCCCTAAAATCTTCCACTTAGCAAGGTATCCTCTAGGAGTAAACATAGCCTTATTAGCCCAGTAACCTGCTCCTTGTAAGGCTTTAGGAAGAGGTGTACGCCTAGTCAAATCATTGATATAATTAGTCATGTACTTATATTCATCAGTATTATTACTGGGATCTTTTCCTGCTAATTTAAGTTTCTTATCAAACATATCAAACATATTAGCACGAACTAAATTACCAGTATCCATGAAACCACGTGAAGACTGTTTTGCTAATGGAATTTTCTGAGACAATGTACTTGGAAATTCCTCAGGCCGCGCCTCTAAACCTTTTCCATAAGACGTCTGCTGAAGTCCAAACTGGTCGTATAAATCAGCATTAGGACGAGACTTCAATTCCTCCATAATAGCATTATGAGTCTTCTCACTAAAGAATGAATGAAAACCCTTACTCATCCCAGACCATGCTTCAGGTCTGGTAATAAAGAACATTCCTTGACGTAAAGGATAGGAGAAGTGGAACATAGTTTTCATTGTAGTAGGAATGGAAGTAATTTCGTCGAGAGCTTTTAGGATTGGATGCCTTGGAGATTTAGATTCTCCTTCTGTAGGGGTTGGAGGTTCTCCTTCTCCACCTGTAGGTAACTTGTTAGAAGGAGGCTTTTGTCCTCCTGGTGGCTTCCCTTCTGATAGCTGCTGATCTGTAATTTTCGGCGTTCCTTCTTCTTGTATCTTCCTTGGCCTGCCAACATTTCTTTTCCCCTGTTCTAGTTGTTGCTGGCTTATTTCTGG
>WNFL01016699.1_pt2 | contig 11390 bp, 11 predicted proteins | sample 5400361 | NCBI WGS metagenome assembly WNFL01 (sample SAMN13153351, study PRJNA577476) | soil metagenome | isolation source: 40 cm soil on Douglas fir-dominated hillslope | place: USA:California | collected 2013-09-17
GGCGCCGTACCTGAAAGACTACACACCCGACGAGCAGGCCGCGCGCCCGTTCCTCACCGAGGCCGACCAGTGGATCCTGAGCATGATGGGCACCACGGTCCGGCAGGTGACGCGCAATCTCAAGGCGTATCGAATCGGGGACGCGGCGAAAGACATCTACGATTTCACGTGGCGCGAGCTCTGCGACTGGTATCTCGAGATGGCCAAGCCCCGCCTGTACGCGGGGCCGGACGCACCCGGCGCCAACGCGGTGCGGTTCACGATCCATCGCGTGTTCAGCGGCGTGCTCCGGCTGCTCCACCCCTTCATGCCGTATCTCTCCGAGGAGCTGTGGCACGCCCTGCCCGGCACCGAGGGCGACGTGTGCGTGGCCGAGTGGCCCTCGCCCACCCGGGCGGCGAATCGTGAAACCGAAGCCCGGATCGAGCTTCTGAAAGAAGTGGTGGGGTCGATCCGGAATCTCCGGTCCGAGATGAACATCCCGCCCGCGCGGAAGTCCGCGGTCCTGATCCGCACCACCGGCGAGGAAGGGGATCTGATCCGCGCGCAGGCCGATCTCATCGCGCTCCTCGCCAAGGCGGATCCGATCGAGGTGAGCCCGGATATCCGGAAGCCCGCGGTGGCGGCGTCGACCGTGGTGCGGAGCCACGAGGTGTTCCTGCCGCTCGAGGGCCTGATCGACGTGGACACGGAGCGGAAGCGCCTCGTGCGGGAGCTGGACAAGGTCCTGCGCGATTTCGATCAGTCGATGCGGAAGCTGCAGAACGAGGATTTCCTCGGCAAGGCGAAGAAGGACGTGGTGGAGCGCGAGCGGTCCCGCCTGGAATCGCTCGGGATGACCAAGGAGAAGCTCGAACGGAATCTGGAGGTGTTGAAGTGAGGTTCACGGCAAGGAACGTGCTGCTGGCGCTGGCGATCGGAGTGGCCGGCGCGGCGCTGATCTGCGGGCTCCTGGCGTTCGCGGCGCACGCGGATGCGGCGGCCCCCAAGAAGATCGCCCTGGCGGGGCGCGACGTGGCGGTGACGGTGTACAACGAGAACCTGGGCGTTGTGAAGGACAAGCGCAGCTTCAGCGTCTCCCAGGGCGTTTCGGAGGTCGAGTTCACCGAGGTGGCGTCGAGCATCGATCCCACGTCGGTGCACTTGCGGTCCCTGGGCAAAGGCGACGTCGACATTCTCTCGCAGGACTACCGCTACGATCTGGTGAACACCGACAAGCTCCTCGAGAAGTACGTGGACTATCCGGTCGAGGTCCTGACCAAGGACGATCAGACCCGTCGCGGCTCCCTCCTCTCGTACGACGGGGCGTCGCTGGTGCTCCAGAACCCGGACGGGGGACTCACGGTCCTGAGCCGGGCGGAAGTGAGACAGATCGGATTGAAAGAGCTTCCGAAGGGCCTCATCACCCGGCCGACCCTCGTCTGGCGGCTGCGCTCGGAGCAGGGCGGGGCGCGCGATTTCGAGGTGTCCTACATGACCGGCGGGATGAACTGGCACGCCGAGTACGTGGCCGTGGTCGCGGAGAGCGGCTCGAGTCTGGACCTTCAGGGTTGGGCATCCGGTCCACCGCGCGCCCCAGCCGCCGAGGCCGTACGAGATGACGCGGGGCGGGCTCGCGTACGACATGCCGCAGGCCAAATTGCAAGAAAGAGGCTTCGCCGAATATCATCTGTACGAGCTGCCCGGACGCGCGACGCTGGCCAACAACGAGACGAAGCAGCTCGGCCTTCTACAATCGAATGGCGTGCGCTCGGTTCGGAAGTTCACGTACGACGGTTCGGTGGACCAGGATCATGTCCAGGTCCGGCTGGAGTTCCAGAACGACGCCGCGTCCGGGCTGGGCATGCCGCTCCCGGAAGGGACCGTCCGCGCGTTTCAGCGCGACACGGACGGCTCGCTGGAGCTGGTGGGCGAGGACCGCATCCAGCACACGCCGCGCGGCCAGACCGTCCGCGTCAGCGTCGGGGGCGCGTTCGACATCGCGGCCGAGCGGAAGCAGACCGACTTCCGCCAGGTCGGGAAGGGCGTCAACGAGGCCTCCTACGAGATCACGCTGACCAGCCGCCGCAAGGAAGGCACGGACGTCACCGTCATCGAGCACGCCGAAGGGGACTGGGAAATCTTGAAATCCACGGTGCCGCATCACAAGAAGGACTCGCGAACCTTCGAGTTCCTGATCCGCTGTGAGCCCGACAAGCCCGTCACGGTTGCCTACACCATCCGGACGCGAACCTGATGGCCGTGCGCGACCTGAGCCCCGCGGAATTCAAGCTGGCCGCGCGCCATCCAGGAGCTGAACGAGGGGATCCGCCGCGGGGACCGCTACCAGACCCTCCTCGGCGTGACCGGCTCGGGCAAGACCTTCACGATGGCGAACGTGATCCAGGCCGCCGCGCGGCCCACGCTCGTCATCTCCCACAACAAGACCCTGGCCGCGCAGCTCTACGGGGAGTTCAAGAGCTTCTTCCCGGAGAATTCGGTCGGGTATTTCGTCTCCTATTACGATTACTACCAACCCGAGGCGTACGTCCCGCACACGAACACCTACATCGAGAAGGACGCCTCGATCAACGACGACATCGACCGGCTGCGGCTCGCCGCGACGAGCGCGCTCTTCGAGCGGCGCGACGTGATCCTCGTGGCCAGCGTCTCCTGCATCTACGGCCTCGGCTCGCCCGAGGATTTTCGTCGCGAGATGCTGATGCTCGAGGTGGGGCAGAAGATCACCCGCGAGGCGATTCTCCAGCAGCTGGTGCACAACCTCTACACGCGGAACGATGTCGAGCTCCGTCGGGGAACCTTCCGCGCGCGGGGCGACGTGGTGGAAGTGCACCCCGCCTACGAGGAGACCGCGGTCCGGGTCGAGCTCTTCGGGGATGAGGTGGAGCGGATCGCGGTCTTCGACCCGCTGACCGGACGGACCTTGAAAGCCCTGCGGACCGCCGCGATCTATCCCGCCAAGCACTTCGTGACCACGCCGGTCCGATTGAAAGAAGGGACGCGCCTCATCCGCGAGGAGCTGGAGCAGCGGCTCGCGGAGTTCCGGGCCGAGGGGAAACTCCTGGAAGCTCAGCGGCTGAAGATGCGCACCGAATACGATCTCGAGATGCTGAACGAAGTCGGTTACTGCTCCGGGATCGAGAACTATTCACGTCCCCTCTCCGGGCGAAAGGCGGGCGAGAGGCCGCAGTGCCTCATCGACTACTTCCCCGAGGACTTCCTGCTCATCGTGGACGAGTCGCACGTCACCGTGCCGCAGATCGGCGGCATGTACGAGGGCGACCGCTCGAGGAAGCAGGTGCTGGTGGACTACGGCTTCCGCCTCCCGTCGGCGCTGGACAACCGGCCGCTCCGCTTCGACGAGTTCGAGCGGGTGACCGGCCAGACCCTCTTCGTCTCGGCCACGCCGGCGGAGTACGAGCTGAAGAAATCCAAGGGCGTCATCGTGGAGCAGATCATCCGGCCCACCGGGCTGATCGATCCCAAGATCTCGGTCCGTCCCACGCAGGGCCAGATCGACGACCTCCTGGAGGAGATCAAGCGCCGGGTGGAAGTGGGCGAGCGCGTGCTGGTCACCACGCTGACCAAGCGCATGTCGGAGGACCTGACGGAGTATCTCTTCCAGGCGGGCGTGAACGTCCGCTACATCCACTCGGACATCGACGCGATCGAGCGGGTGGAGATCCTCCGCGCGCTGAGGCTCCAGAAAGTGGATGTGCTGGTGGGGATCAACCTGCTCCGCGAAGGGCTGGATCTCCCGGAAGTCTCGCTGGTCGCGATCCTGGACGCGGACAAGGAAGGGTTCCTCCGCTCGGAGACCTCGCTCATCCAGACCTCCGGGCGGGCCGCGCGCCACATCCACGGCGAGGTGATCCTCTACGCCGACCAGGTGACCGCATCCATGACGCGCGCGATGGACGAGATGACCCGCCGCCGCGAGGCGCAGTTCCAGTACAACGAGGAGCACGGCATCACGCCGCAAACCATCGTGAAGTCGGTGGAGGAGGTGATCCGGAGCACGGCCGTGGCCGACGCCGCGTTGCCGGTGACCCCGGAGGATCTCCTGCCCAGCGACGCCCTGCGCCTGGATCGTGAATCCTTGATCGAGCTGCTCGAGCGAGAGATGCTCGCCGCGGCGGCTCGCGAAGAATTCGAGGCGGCCGCGTCGCTGCGGGACCGCCTCGACGAACTCCGGCTGGAAGCCGGAAAGGAGCGCTCGAATGCGCCTCGAAACGATCGCCGCCCCGCTGGTCCGGATCGCGCTGACGGAGGACATCGGGGGCGGGGACGCCACCACCGAAGTCGTCGTTGATCCCAAGGCCCGGGTCCGCGCGCACATCGAAGCGCGCGGGAAGGGCATCCTGGCCGGAAACGCCGTCGCGGCGCTGGCGTTCACGGAGCTGGATCCGGAAGCCGAGATCCAGTGGGCCGTGCCCGAAGGCAGCGAGGTCAAGCCGGGCGTGCGGATCGCCGAGATCCGGGGCCGCGCGCGCGCGATCCTGAGCGCCGAGCGGGTCGCGCTGAATTTCCTCCAGCGGCTGTCCGGCGTCGCCACGCTCACCCGCGCGTACGTGCGGGCGGTGGAGGGCACCGGCGTGAAGATCCTGGACACGCGGAAGACCACCCCCAGCTTGCGAATGCTCGAAAAGCACGCCACGGCCGTGGGCGGCGCGATGAACCACCGCTTCGGGCTCTTCGACGGAATGCTCATCAAGGAGAACCACGCCAAGGCGGCGGGCGGGCTGGCGCGCGCGGTGGAGAAGGCGAAGGCCCGTCCCCTGGGACTCCCGCTGGTGGCCGAGGCGCGGACCGTGGAGGAGGCCGAGATCCTGGCCACGCTGGGCGTGGACCGGATCCTCCTCGACAACTTCACGCCCAGCCAGGTGACGATGACCGTGAGGCGGCTCAAGGCGCTCGGGAAGGCGGGGAAGCTGGAAGGGCCACGCCCGGCCACGGCGAAGAGGGCCGCGAAGGGCGGCGGCACCGCGGTGGCCGCGCCAGAGTCGATTTCCTCCGGCGGGATCCCCGAGATCGAGGTCTCCGGCGGGATCCGGCTCGAGAACATCCGCGAGTTCGCGCTGCCCGGGGTGACCTACATCTCGGTGGGCGCGCTCACCCATTCCGCCCCGGCGCTCGATCTGTCGCTCCTGGTCGACGACGTCTCCTGACGGGAGCCCCTCGTGGCCGATGATCTGATCCGCGCTGTCTCCAAGGTCCGCTTTCTCGGCGTGCCGGTCGAGGCGCATGAGAGCCTCGGTTCCACGAACGACGAAGTCTTCCGTCGCGCCGAGGAAGGCGCCCCCCAGGGGCTGGTGGTGCTCGCCCGCCACCAGACGGCCGGCAAGGGCCGGCTGGGCCGGACCTGGTTCGATCAGCCCGACCGCTCGCTCATGTTCTCCATCCTGCTCCATCCGACCATCCCGGTTCCGTCGTATCCGCTTCTCTCCCTCACGCTGGCCGCCAGCGTCGCCGCGACGGCATCCATCGTGGGATCGGGCATCACGGTCAAGTGGCCCAACGACGTGCTCCAGCGCGGGAAGAAGTTCTGCGGCATCCTGGCGGAGTCGCGGGCGGTCCGACCGGGCAACCCCCCCCGGCTCGTTCTCGGCGCGGGCGTGAACGTGAGCTACCGCGAGGAGGACTTCCCCGAGGAGCTCCGGGCGACCGCGACGTCGCTCACGAACAAGGACGGCGGACGCCCGGATCCCTCGTGGCTCTTCTCCCACATCCTCCAGCATTTCGCCCACGAGCTCGTGATGCTCGAGGAGCGCGACCTCATCGATCTCCTGCGCTTCCTCGAGACACGGATGCCTCCCTCGGGGTCCCCCGTGAGGATCGCGTTGCCCGATCGGGTCGTGGAAGGGGAGTACCTGGGGCTCACGGTGACGGGAGCCCTCAAGCTGCGCCATCCCGGCACGGGCGCTCTGGAGACGCTCACGGCGGGGGTGATGCAGTGAAGTGCCCCTCGTGCGGCCATCTCGAGGACAAGGTGGTCGATTCCCGGTCCGCGAAGGAGGGTCAGGCCATCCGCCGGCGGCGCGAATGCCTGGCCTGCCAGCGGCGCTTCACGACCTACGAGACGCTGGAGGTGACGCCGCTCCTCGTGATCAAGAAGGACGGGAGCCGCGAGCACTTCAGCCGCGAGAAGATCCTGAACGGACTCCTGCGCGCGTGCGAGAAGCGCCCCATCCCCGCCGAGAAGATCCACGCGATCGTGGACGCCCTGGAAGCCGACCTGATGCAGAAGGGCCAGGATGAGGTCCAGTCGAGCGAGATCGGCGAGCGGGTGATGACGGAGCTGCACCGGCTGGACGAGGTCGCCTACGTCCGCTTCGCCTCGGTCTACCGCCGCTTCAAGGATCTGAACCAGTTCCTGGACGAGCTGCGGTCCCTCCTCAAGTGACGCAGACCCTCGAGCGCCCGATGTCCTTCCTCGAGCACCTCGAGGTGTTGCGCGCGGCGGTCTGGCGCGCCGCGACCGTGGCGCTGATCCTCGTCGCGACGGCCTGGTTCTTCTCCGGCAAGATCCTCGACGCGCTCATCCTGTACCTCCTTCGCGGCCAGAAGGCCCTGGCGCTGTCGCCCACGGAGGCCTTCTCGGCGCGGATCGAGGTCGCGCTCTGGACGGGCGGTCTGATCGCCCTCCCGTACGTGATGTTCGAGCTCTGGCGCTTCATCGCGCCGGGGCTCAAGAAGACCGAGCGCCACTTCGCCATTCCCTGGATGGTCGCCTCCGCGGTGCTCCTCTACCTCGGACTTTGGTTCGCGGTGGAGCTCCTGCTTCCCATGATCATCCGCATGCTCCAGTCCTTCGCCACCGAGCAGATCGAGTCCCGCATGTCGCTCTTAGCACTGCTCCACTTCTCGGTGAAGATGGCCGCCGGGTGCGGGCTTCTCTTCCAGCTGCCGCTCGTGCTCTGCCTCCTGGCGTGGTTCGGGGTGGTCTCGCCGCGCGTCCTGGCGCGCCAGTGGCGTCACGCCATCTTCTTCATCGCGCTGGCCGCGGCGGTCGTGACCCCGGGGGACGGCCCGTCCATGCTGGTGCTCTCGGCGCCGCTCGTGCTTCTCTACTTCGTGAGCCTCATCTTCGCCTGGTTGATCTGGCGCGCCCGTCACACGTCGCGCCGCGAGCCCGGCGAGCTCGGATAGGAAGGAGGGTTCGTGCTTCTCGCGATCGATGTCGGGAATACCGAGGTCACCCTGGGGCTGTTCGACGGGTCCACGCTCCGGCGCTCCTTCCGCCTGAGCAGCGAGACCCGGCGCACGCCCGACGAGCTCGAGCTCCTGCTCGGGCAGATCTTCCCGGAGCTCGCCACGGGCGGGACGCGCGCCGCCGTGATCGCCTCGGTGGTCCCGACCGCCACGCCGGCGTTCGCCCAGGCCGCGCGCGCCCTCACCGGAACCGAGGCTTTGGTCATCACCGCCGCGACCACGAGCGGAATCCAGATCGAGTACCGCGATCCCGAATCGGTGGGCGCGGACCGGATCGCGAACGCGGCGGCGGCGCTGGAGCTCCACGGCGCGCCCGTGATCGTGGTGGATTTCGGCACCGCCACCACCTTCGACGTCATCGTGAAGGAGCGGCGCTACCTGGGCGGGGTGATCGCGCCGGGCATCGTGACGGGAGCGGACCACCTGATCCGGCGCGCGGCGCGCCTCTCGGCGTTCGAGCTCCATCCGCCGGAACGCGTGGTGGGGCGGAGCACCGAGGAGAGCCTCCAGTCCGGCGTCTACTACGGCGCCGTCGGCCAGGTCGACGCGATCGTCCGGCGCATCGCGGCGGAAGAGAAGATCGAGCCCCTCGTAATCGCCACGGGGGGACTGGCCCCCATGATCGCGAAGCACTCCGAGACGATCCAGAGAGTCGATCCCGACCTGACGCTCCACGGGCTCCGGATCCTTCACCAGCGCGCGAAGTAACGCCTTGCGCGGCCGTTTCCCATCAGGTAGATTCGACCTGATTAGCACTCGTTTGGGTATAGTGCCAACCATGCAGGGAGGAGCAGAGATCCATGGCAAAGCAGCTGCAGTTCAATTCCGCCGCGCGTGAGGCGCTCCAGCGCGGGGTGGACAAGCTGGCCAACACGGTCCGTGTGACCCTGGGGCCTCGGGGCCGGAACGTCGTCATCGACAAGAAATTCGGCGCGCCCACGATCACCAACGACGGCGTGACCATCGCGAAGGAGATCGAGCTGGAGAACCCCTACGAGAACATGGGGGCCCAGCTCCTCAAAGAGGTCGCCACCAAGACGCAGGACGTGGCGGGCGACGGGACCACGACGGCCACCGTCCTCGCTCAGTCCATGGTGCACGCCGGGTTGAGCAATCCCATGTTCCTCAAGCGCGGCATGGACCGCGCGGTCCAGGCGATCGGGGCCGAGCTGAAGAAGCAGTCCAAGCCGATCAAGACGCCCGCGGAGATCGCCAGCGTCGCGACCATCTCCGCGAACAACGACCCCGAGATCGGGAAGCTCATCTCGGAGGCGATGGACGTGGTGGGGAAGGACGGCGTGATCACCGTGGAGGAGGCGCGGAGCCTCGAGACCACCAAGGAAGTGGTCGAGGGACTCCAGTTCGACCGCGGCTACCTCTCGCCCTACTTCGTGACCGATCCCGAGCGGATGGAGGCCGTCCTGGAAGACGGTTACATCCTGATCCATGACAAGAAGATCTCCTCCATCAAGGACATCATCCCCATCTTGGAGAAGGTGTCGCAGGTCGGGAAGCCCCTGCTCGTGATCTCGGAAGACATCGAGGGCGAGGCGCTCGCGACGCTGGTGGTGAACAAGCTGCGCGGCATCCTGAACGTCGTGGCGGCCAAGGCGCCCGGATTCGGCGATCGCCGCCGGTCCATGCTCGAGGACATCGCGATCCTGACGGGGGGCCGCCTCATCACCGAGGAGGCGGGGCTCAAGCTGGAGAACGCTGTGGTGGCGGATCTCGGCCGCGCCAAGCGCATCGTCGTGGACAAGGAAAACACCACGATCGTGGAAGGCGCCGGCAAGAAGAGCGACATCAAGGCACGCGTGGACCAGATCAAGAAGGAGATCGAGGATTCCACGTCCGACTACGACAAGGAAAAACTGCAAGAACGCCTGGCCAAGCTGGCCGGCGGCGTGGCGGTGATCCATGTCGGCGCCGCGACCGAGGTGGAGCTGAAGGAAAAGAAAGCCCGCGTCGAGGACGCCCTGGCCGCGACCAAGTCCGCGGTCGAGGAAGGCATCGTGCCGGGCGGCGGCGTGGCGCTCCTTCGCGCCCAGGCCGCGCTCAGCTCCCTCGAGGCCAAGGGCGACGAGCGGTCGGGAATCGACATCGTGAGCCACGCGCTCGAGGCTCCGCTCCGCACCATCGCGGGCAACGCGGGCGCCGAGGGATCGATCGTCGTGGAGCGCGTCCGCACGCAGAAGGGCGCCATGGGGTACAACGCGGCGAACGGGCAATACGAGGACCTCTTCGAATCGGGCATCGTGGATCCCACCAAGGTCACCCGGTCCGCGCTCCAGAACGCGGTGTCCATCGCGTCCCTGGTGCTCACGACCGAGGCCGTGGTGACGGACTCGCCCGAGGAGGAGAAGCCCAGCATGCCGGGCGGCGGCATGGGGGGCATGGACTAGCCTGCGACCGCACGCACGAAATCGGGCCCCCGGGGCGTTCGCTCCGGGGGCTTTTCATTTCGTAAATCCTGGTATGGAAATTGCCCCGTGAAGCACGATAATCGCTACCACCTTGGTCCCAAGGAGATAGGGGAACGGATGTGAGCTTCGACACCTTGACGGTCGACCGGCAAGAGCTTGTGATCAAACGATCAGAGCCCATCGCCCCGTACACGACGTTCGGCATCGGCGGCCCCGCCGACGTCCTGGTGGAGGCCTACACCGAACGGGCCCTGCAGCAGGTCGTGCGGGAAGCAATGCAGAGCCGCATGCGCTGGCTCCTGATCGGCGGCGGGAGCAATCTCCTCGTCGGCGACGCCGGCTTCCGCGGCCTCGTGATCGTGAACCGGATCGAGCACCTCCGCGTGAACGGCACCCACATCGTGGCCGGCGCGGGAGCGGACCTGGGCGAGGTGGTGGAGGCGGCGCGCGAGCACTCGCTCTCGGGCCTCGAGTTCGCGATCGACATCCCCGGCACGGTGGGCGGCGCCATCCGCGGCAACGCGGGCGCCTTCGGCCGCTCCGTGGGCGACATCTGCGTCCGGATCCGCCTCCTCGAGGGCACCGAGCTCGTGGACCGCACCCCCGCCGAGCTGGGCTTCGCCTACCGGCACAGCAACCTCAAGACGAACGACCACATCGTGGTGGAGACCGAGTTCGTTCTCACCCCCGGAGACCGCGCGGAGATGGACCGCATCATGGGGCAGCACGCCGCGCAGCGCGCCCGCCGGAAAGAAAAGGGTCTCAACACCGCGGGCTGCTTCTTCAAGAACCCCATCCTGGCCGACGGACAGAAAGTCGCGGCCGGTCAGCTGCTCGAAGCCGCCGGCGCGAAGGAGATCCGCGAAGGCGGCGCGGGCGTCCACGCCTACCACGCGAACTACATCGTGAACAACGGAGGGGCCTCCGCGACCGAGGTGCTCCGGGTCGCGCGCGAGATGAAGCGCCGCGTCGAGGAATCCGCCGGCATCACGCTCGAGGAAGAGGTGATGGTCGTGATGGATCCCGCGCGCGAGGGTGCCGTCTAGCGTCTCCGCAGCGTCTCCATTTGCGTCTCCGTAGCGTCTCCGTTCTTCTCCTCCCAACCCTCCGTCACGTCTTCATTTAGCTTGACCCTTCCTTCTCGCCGGAGCATCATCCCGATGCCCCCCGGAAGCCCACGCGACGCTTTCGCCAGCCCGCGTGTGGGGCAAAGAAACACACTCGATCTTCGTTTCGCCGCCAGTTCGCCACAGTTCGTGGAGTGGTGAGCTACGGCCTTCTGCCTCCTCCCCAAGGTTCACCCTCCTTGCGCTCACATTTCGTGCGGGATGCCTGTGGGAATTCCCGCCCCACCGGGAGCACGAGCATGCAGCCAAGGATCTCGATTCGTCTCTTCGGGAAGTTCTCCGTCCACTGCGGGGAACAGGAATTCCTGGCCCGCGCGTCCAGCCGGGCCAAGGAGATCCTGGCGTACCTGGCGGTCCACGGGGCCGCGCCGCGCGAAACCCTCGCAGGCCTGATCTCGAGCGAGGCCACCACCGAGCAATCCCGCAAGGCGCTCCGTCAGGTGCTCTGGAAGCTGCGCGCACAGCTGACCGTGGCGAACGGCGCGGACGCCACGCGGATCCTGAGCGTCTCCGACAGCTGGCTGGAGCTCGTGCTCGACGAGGTCTGGATCGACGTGGAGGAGTTCGAGCGGAACGCCGTGCGGCGCACGCCCCAGGGGAACGCACCGCTCACTCCGGCGGACACCAC
>WNFL01120192.1_pt2 | contig 11389 bp, 7 predicted proteins | sample 5400361 | NCBI WGS metagenome assembly WNFL01 (sample SAMN13153351, study PRJNA577476) | soil metagenome | isolation source: 40 cm soil on Douglas fir-dominated hillslope | place: USA:California | collected 2013-09-17
GATGGAGAAGAGCGCCTCGCGGCTGCCGTTCACCGGCATCACCTGCTTGCTCGCATCGGGCTTCGGGATGCCGTGGCGACGCGCGAGCCATTCGGCGATCGCCTCGCGAAGCTCAAGAAGGCCCAGCGTTACCGGGTAGCGCGACAGCGCCCCGAGGTTCGCGGCCAGCGCGTCTTTCACGAGCGCCGGGGTCGGATGCTGGGGCTCGCCCAGGCCCAGGCTGATGGGGCGCAGGCCCTTCGGAGGGGTGGCCGAGCCCAGCAGGGCGCGCAGGCGTTCGAAGGGATAGGGCTGGAGCAGCCCGAGGCGGGGATTCACCCCCTGATTTTACTTGAGGAACCGGGCCAGCCAGCGACGCAGCTTCCCGGCGCCGCCCTCCAGCTCGGCGATGCGCTTCTGGCCCGCGCGAAATTGGCGCGTCACGTTGTACCAATCGTTGTAGGCCCAGTCGTCACGGTCCGCGCACACCGATACCGCGGGCTGGATCGCCTCGAGCGCCTCGCGCGAGCGGCTGGCCACCAGGATGAAGTAGACGGGCGAGGCGAGGTGGGGCGCGCCGCGATCGGGCACCTTCTCGCTCACCTCGATCAGCTCGCCGGCGGACGCGGCCGCACCTTCGGGCGCGATCACCGAGTAGAAGGTCGGCTTCTGGCCGTACCACGTCGCGTGCGCAAAGCGCCGGCGCACGAGCTGGGCGAGCTCGTCGCGATAGAGCTCCTTCACATGGAACTCGTTCTCGGTCTTGCGCTTGTCCGTGTATTCGGCCTTGTTGGGGCACGAGATCACGAGCAGGCCTTCGGGCTTGAGGACCCGTGCGAGCTCGGCCATGAACTCTTCCTGCTCGTCGATGTGCTCCAGCGTCTCGAACGAGACGGCGACGTCGATCGTCGCGTCGCCCGCGGGGATGGCGGTGCACGAGCCCGTCTTGAATTCGGCGTTGGCAAGTTTCGCGTACTCGCGCTTCGCGTGGTCGATCGCCTGCGCCGACACGTCCACGCCCAGGACGGTCGCGGCGCGGCGCGCGAGGAGCGCCGCTCCGTATCCTTCGCCGCACGCGAGGTCGAGCACGCGCCGGCCCGCCACGAAGCGCGAGGCGAAGTGGTAGCGGTGCCAGTGCTCGATCCAGATCTCGCCGCGCGTGCCGGGGATGAAGCGCTCGCCGGTGAAGGGCAGGTCGTCCATCGGCCGATTATAAAATGGTGGGCCTTGAAGCTGCCTGTTTCTGCGCCGACCTGGGCGCTCCTCTTCGGCGCCACGACGTGGGGCATCGTCTGGTATCCGTACCGGCTGCTCGCGAAAGCGGGTGTCGACGGCATCTGGTCGACGCTCTTCACCTACGCGATCGCGCTGGGAATCGGCGTGATCGCATTTCCCCGTGTCGCGTGGGCGCTGCGGCGTGCGCCGAAGCTCGCGATCGTGATGGGGATTGCGATCGGGTGGAGCAACCTCGCGTACGTGCTGGGCGTGCTCGAAGGCGAGGTGATGCGCGTGCTGCTCCTCTTCTACCTGGCGCCGCTGTGGACCGTGCCGCTCGCGCGATGGCTCCTTCACGAGCGTCTCGACGGGCGCGGCGCTGTGGTGATGGCGATCGCGTTCGCCGGCGCCATGATCATGCTGTGGCACCCGGCGACCGGTTTCCCGTGGCCCGCGAACCGGGCGGAATGGTTCGGTCTCGGGGCCGGATTCTCCTTCGCGCTCGGCAACGTGCTGGTGCGGCGCCTGGAGGAGATGGGAGACGCCGCGAAGTCGATCGTGATCTGGGCGGGAGTGGCCGGCGTGGCGCTCGCCTACGTTCCCTTCAGCGCATCATCGGGGGCGGTCGCGCTCGACCATGCGCGCACCGCGCCGCTCATCGTGCTCGGCATCGGCGTGGCGCTCTTCGGCATGAGCCTTTCGCTCCAATACGGGCTTTCGCGGCTACCCGCCAACCGCGCGATCGTGGTCCTTCTCTTCGAGCTGGTGGTGGCGGCGATCGCAGCCTACGTCCTCGCCGGCGAGGTGATGCGCCCCCAGGACTGGATCGGGGGCGCCTTCATCGTCGCGGCTACGGTTTTCCCGTTCCGAGGTTCTTCTCGAAGAACTTCTCCATAGCGCCGTAGAACATCACCTGGTTCTCGAGCTTGCGGTAGCCGTGGCCTTCGTCGTCGACGATGATCCACTGCGGCGTGTTTCCCGCGCGTTCCATCGCGGCGCGCATGCTGGTGCCGTGCTCCGGCACAACTCGCACGTCGGAACCGCCGTATGCCATCAGCACCGGGCCCCTGATCTTCGCGGCGAGGTTCACGGGCGACGTGTTCTTCAGGCGCTCGTCGTCCTTCCCGATCACGCCGATGCGGCGGCGATACGAGGCGCGCGCGAAATCCGAGTTGAACGTGTCGGACCAGCTTGCGCTCATCAGCAGGTTGAGGTCGGTGACGCCCACGTAGTTCACGGCGCACCTGAAGACGTCCGGGTCGCGCGCCACACCCATCATTGCCGCGTAGCCGCCGTAGCTGCCGCCGTAGATGCAAACGCGGCCCGGATCGGCGATGCCCTGCGCGACCGCCCACTTCACGCCGTCGACGATGTCGTCCTGCATGGTGAGGCCCCACTGGTTGTAGCTCATCAACAGGTGCTTCTGGCCGAAGCCCAGCGTGCCGCGGTAGTTCGGCTGTATGACGGCATAGCCGCGCGAGGCGAGGAATTGCACCTCCGGGTTCCAGCGCCAGAAGTCCGGACCCACCCACGGTCCGCCATGGATCACCATCACCAGGGGCAGGTTCTTTCCACTGCTGCCCTTCGGGACCGTCACCGTGGCGGTGATCTCGAGACCGTCACGCGCCGGATACCGGACGATGCGCATGTTCGACATCTTCTTGGGATCGATCCACGGACGCGCATCGGCCATCCATTCCATCTTCCCGGCCTTCACGTCGTAAAGGTAGAACTGCGCCGGCTGCACGTCGGAGACCGAGCGAATGAGCACGAGGCTCTTGTCGCGGGACCACTCCAGAAAATTGGCGTTGTCGGGAAACGTCCTGTCCGCGATGCCCTGGACCTTGGCGAGCGTCTCGTCGAACCATGCGACGCCGGGCTGGCCCACGTTGTAGCCGACGCCCCGAACGCCCTCCAGGTCGGATACGAGGCCGCCGATGTCCCCGCGCGGGACCTCGGCGACAAGATCGCCCAGCTTCTTAGCCTCCGGATCGAAACGGTAAATCGCGTACCTGTCGCGCCCCTGCCGCGAGGAAACGTACAGCGTCTTGTTGTCCTCGAAGATGCCGGCGGGATACCACGCGCGTTGCGGCGTGTCTTCGTTGAACTCGTCGATCAGTTTCCACGGCGCATTCTCGGAGTCGCGATAGAAGATCTTCGTGTCGCCGCCCGGGATCGTGGCTACGAACACGCGTGCGACTCCCTTCGAATCGACTCCCCAGCCTTCGCTGTCCGCCACGGCGGGTTTCCCGAGGGAGATGTCCGCCTTGCGGCCCGTACGGGTGTTGAATCGGTAGAGGGCGCCGGACACCGTTTCGTGGACGATGATGTCATCCGAATCGTTCGGTAGCCGTCGTGCCAGCGCGAGCCGCCGGAAGGATCCGCGCCATCCCGCGGTGTTGCGCTCGTCCCTGCCCTCGCTGATCAGCCGCGGCGCGGTTCCGTCCGCGTCGACGGCGAAGAACCCCCCGCCCCGCTGTTCGACATCGCGCTCGCCCAGGCGCCCGGTGTAGTAGATGAGCCGCTTGCTGCTGATCCACTCGGCGAGCACGACGTCACGGTCCGTGAGCGCCGTGACGGGCTTCGCCTTTCGCGTCTTCACGTCGATGACGACGAGGTTCTGCTTGCCGTTCACGGGCGAAAGAGCCGCGATGCTCTTGCCGTCGGGCGATAGGTACATGTTCGCGTACTCGGACAGCTTGAAGAAATCCTCGATCGGGATCCGGTCCTCGGCGTTCGCGAGGGTAGCGAGGCAGGCGGCCGCGAATGCGGCGAGCAGGCGTTGCATGGGTCTCTCCGTATGTGTCTAGTCAGTGCTGGACAGTGGCGGAACACCGTCGATGTCGACGCGTGGTGGCGGTTTCCAGCTTTTCTTCCGGTGCTCTACGACGACGGTGGTGAAGATACCACCGCGCACGTAGAACTTCGCCGTGAGCCGCATGAACCGCGGCTGCGTGGCTTTCACGAGGTCGCCGAGGATCTCGTTCGCAACCGCTTCGTGGAATTTCCCCTCGTTGCGGAACGACCAAATATAGAGCTTCAGGCTCTTCAGCTCCACGCACCGCTTGTCGGGCACGTAATCCAGGTAGAGGGTGGCGAAATCCGGCTGTCCCGTCTTCGGACACAGGCACGTGAACTCCGGGATCTGCATGTGGATCGCGTAGTCGCGGGCCGGCGCGGGGTTGGGAAACGTTTCCAGTGCCTTGGATGCTCGAGCCATTGGTGTTGACGAGAAGTGTTCCGGTAAAATTGATCATTCTACTGAAGACGGGACGCCCGTCCCGCCTTAAAACAAAGACTTATCCGGGCTTTTTCCTTGCGCCTCACCTCCGTCAAGCTCTCCGGCTTCAAATCCTTCGTCGATCCGACCTCCATCGCCGTCCCCGGCCAACTCGTGGGCGTCGTCGGACCCAACGGATGCGGCAAATCCAACGTGATCGACGCGGTGCGCTGGGTCCTGGGCGAATCGTCGGCCAAGCAGCTGCGCGGCGAGCACATGCACGACGTGATCTTCAACGGCTCGACGGAGAGGAAGCCCGTGGGCCGCGCCTCGGTCGAGCTCGTCTTCGACAATTCGCTCGGCCGCATCGGCGGCGCGTGGGCGCAGTACGGCGAGATCAGCGTGAAGCGAATCCTCACGCGCGAGGGCGATTCCAACTACTACATCAACGGCCAGCACGTGCGCCGCCGCGACGTGCAGGACATCTTCCTCGGCACGGGCCTGGGTCCGCGCGCCTACTCGATCATCGAGCAGGGGATGATCTCGCGCGTGATCACGTCCAAGCCCGAGGAGCTTCGCGTGTTCCTCGAGGAGGCCGCGGGCGTGTCCAAGTACCGCGAGCGCCGCCGCGAGACGGAGCTGCGCCTGCAGGACACGCGCGAGAACCTCGCTCGCGTGGGCGACATCCAGGCCGAGCTCACGACGCAGCTCGAGCACCTCGCGCAGCAGGCCGAAGTGGCCGGCAACTACCAGGAGCTGCAGTCACAGCTCACGCTGAACCACAACCTCCTCGCATTCACGCGGCTTCGCGAGGCCGAGCAGGCGCGCAACCGCTACACCAACGAAGTGCAGAAGGTCCAGGTGGCGCTGGAGGCCGAGACCGCGAAGATGCGCGAGGCAGAGCGCGCGCTCGAGCAGCTGCGCACGCGCCACTACGAGGAGACGGACAAGCTCCAGGGGCTGCAGGGACAGCTTTACGCGGCCAACGCCGACGTGCAGTCCCTCGAGCAGGAGATCAGCTTCCTCGCCGAGAACCGCCGCCGCATGGGCAACCAGCTCGAGGCGATTCTGCGTGAGGAAGCGGAGGTCCAGCGGCGCATCGAGGAAGCCAGTGCGGAGCGCGACCGCTGGAAGGCCGAGATCGACAGGGCGCACGCGTCCATCGCGCAGCGCGAGGCGGAAGCGTCGGGCGCGCGCGCGGCGCTGCCGGCCGCGGAGGCCGCCGCGCAGCAGGCGGCCACGACGGTGCGCGCGACCGAGGCGCAGATGAACGCCGCCGAGCAGGCGCAGGGCGTCGAGGAGGCGCGCGAATCGCATTCCCTCAAGCTCCTCGCGCAGATCGAGGCGCGCAAGAACCGCCTGAAGACCGAGAACATGGCGCTCGTCTTCCCGGAGCCCGCGAAGCTCGCGGGGATGGAGGAGGAAAGGAATGCGCTCCGCGCGAAGATCGCGCAGATGGAAAGCGCGCAGCGCGAAGCCGAGGCGCGTCTTCCGCAGCTCGAGGAGCAGCGCCGCGGCGCCACCGATCGCCTGCACGAAGCGACGAAGGAAGTCGCGGGACTGGAAGCGGCCCTGAAGGCGCTCGAGGCGCAACAGGCGCTTCTCGACACCGATGCGAAGCTCAAGGACTGGGTGCAATCGCACGGCCTGGAGCGTGGCGAGCGCCTGTGGCAGGCGATCAAGGTCGAGGCCGGCTGGGACGACGCGGTGGAGGCGGCGCTCGGTGTGCGGCTGAATGCGGTCAAGCTCACCGATGAGGCGCAGCTGCCGTCGCTCCTTCGCGACGCGCCGCCGCGCAACTTCGCGGTGTTCGTCGAGCGCGGCAGCGAAATTCCTCCGGCGGCAAGCAACCTGAAGCCCCTGTCGTCGGTCGTATCGAGCGGCCGTGGCGGCGTGGCGAGCTACCTGCGCGACGCAATCGCCAACGTCTTCATCCTGCCCGAGGGCGAGGACGGCATGGCGCTCGCGCGCGTGCTTCCGCCCGCGGGCCTGCTCGTGACGCGCGCGGGACATCTCTTCAGCCGGCAGGGCGTGATCTTCCATGGCCCGCAGTCGGAGCTGCACGGCGTGCTGCAGCGCCAGCGCGAGATCGAGGAGCTTCAGGGACGCATTCCCCATCGTGCCCGCGAGCGCGACGACGTGCAGTCGCGCCTGAAGTCGCTCGAGATCGAGCTGGGCGACGGGCAGGAAGCGGCGCGCAGGATCCGCGACGATCTGGCGGGCCAACGCCAGCACGACCATGACCTGGAGGTCTCGTACCTGAAACTCTCGCAGACCTCCCAGCAGGCCGAGCAGCGCCGCGCAGCGATTCGCGCGGAGCTCGCCGTGATCGACGAGGAGGAAGGCCGCGAGCGCCAGGAGATGCAGGAAGCGCAGCACGCGCTGGAGCAGGGCTCGCAGAAGATCGAGGAGGTCGTGCAACGCCTGCAGGCGCTCGAGCAGGCCGCGCGCGACGCGCAGGCCGCGCTCGACGCCGCGCGCGAGAGCGTCTCCGCCGCGGAGCGCGCGCAGTCCGAGGCGCGCTTCCACGAGAGAAGCTGCAACGACAAGGCCGAGGCCCAGGCGCGCCTCGCGCAGTCGCTCGCCGAGCGCATCGCCACGCTCGCCGCCAATCGCCAGGAGGTCGCGACGGAGCTTTCGCAGCTCGAGGAAGGCCAGGTGCGCGAGCGCCTGCAGGCCGCCCTCACGGTGAAGGCCGAGCGCGAGAAGGTCCTCGCCGGCGCCCGTACGGAACTGGAAGGCATCAGCGACGAGCTGCGCGCGCTGGAGGAGGACCGCCTCACGGTCGAGCAGAGCCTGGATCCACTTCGCAACCGGATCACGGAGCTGCGCATCAAGGAGCAGGAGGCCGCGACGCACGCCGAGCAGTATTCGCAGCACTTGCACGAGGCGGGCGTGACGCGCGAGGAAATGGCCGAGCAGATCGAGAAGCGCGTGCGCTCCTCGGGGATGCAGGCCGAGATCAATCGGCTCAACGAGGAGATCGCGGCCCTGGGGCCGGTGAACCTCGCGGCGCTGTCGGAGCTCGCCACCGCGCGCGAGCGCAAGGGCTTTCTCGACGCGCAGGCGACCGACCTCCTGCAGGCGGTGGAGACGCTCGAGTCGGCCATCAAGCGCATCGACCGCGAGACCCGCGAGCTGCTGCAGGAAACGTTCGAGGCCGTGAACCGCAACTTCATGGAGATGTTCCCGGCGCTCTTCGGCGGCGGGCAGGCGAGCCTCAAGCTCACGGGTGAGGAGATCCTGGACGCGGGCCTGCAGGTGCTCGCGCAGCCGCCGGGCAAGAAGAACCAGTCGATCCAGCTCCTGTCCGGCGGCGAGAAGGCGCTCACCGCCATCGCGCTCGTGTTCTCGCTCTTCAAGCTGAACCCGGCGCCCTTCTGCCTGCTGGACGAGGTGGACGCGCCGCTGGACGATCCGAACACGGAGCGATTCTGCGAGCTGGTGCGCCAGATGTCGGCGCAAACGCAGTTCCTGTTCATCACGCACAACAAGATCACCATGGAGCTCGCATCCCAGCTCGTGGGGGTGACGATGCCGGAACCCGGCGTGTCGCACATCGTCGAGGTGGACATCGAGGCCGCCATGGAGCTCGCGCGCAAGCAGGCGGCCTGAGATGAGCGACCTCCAGCTCGCACTGGCAGCCGCAGGCGCGGTGATCATCGCGGGCGTCGTGGTCTTCAACGTCGTGCAGGAACGCTCCGCGCGCCGCAAGGCGGAGCGCGATTTCGGAGAGCCGCCGCCCGATGCGCTGCTGGACACGCCGCCCGCGCGGCGCGAGCCCACGCTGGGGGACTTGCCGCCCGCCACCGGATCACCCATGCCCATGGGACGAGTGCCGGCGCCGGACGAGACCTCGCCGCGGATGGCCGCGGGGCAGGACCTGAGCGCGGAAGTCGCGCCGGCCGCGGAACTGTCCAGCCGCATCGATACCGTCGCCGTGATCCTCGCCGACGATCCGGTCATGAGCGAGCAGCTGCAGCCGCTTCTCGCCGCGATGGGTACGTTCAACAAGCCCGTGCACGTCGAGGGAATCGTGGACGAGCAATGGCATCCGATCGAAACCTCGCCACGGCGCAGCTGGCGCGAGCTTCGCGTGGGACTGCAGCTTGCCGATCGCCGCGGCCCGGCGAACGAGGAGGACGTGGAGCGCTTCAATCGCGCCATCGCCGACTTCGCCGCGACCGTGAACGCGGTCTCGCAGCGCGAGGCGCCCGCGGCGGCCGCTTCGCGCGCGAAGGAGCTCGACGCCTTCTGCGCCGACACCGACATCGAGGTGGCGGTGAACCTCGTGAGCCAGTTCGGCGCCACGTTCGCCATCGCGCGCGTGAAATCGCTCGCGCTCGACAGCGGCGCCTCGGAAACCGCGTCGGGCGAGCTGGTGCGCTTCACGCACGACGGTTTTCCCGGCTTCGTGATCCGCCCGCTCGACGATCCGGGGACGAAAGCCTCGGCCACCTACTACACGGGCCTCACGTTCGCGCTCGACCTGCCGCAGGTCGCCGACGCGCCGCAGGTGCTGGCCGAGATGGTCCGCGTGGCCGAAGCCTTCGCCGCCACGCTCGGCGGCCAGCTCGTGGACGACAATCGCCGGGCGCTCACCGAGTCGGGACTCGCTTCCATCCGCCGCTCGCTCGAGAAGATCATCCAGCAGATGGAGGCGCACGGCATCCCCGCCGGAAGCGCGCTCGCGCGCCGGCTTTTCAGCTAGGCCGTGAGCGCGAAGGATCTTTCGGGACGCGCCGAGAAGCTGCGCCGCGCGATCGAGCGGCACAACCGGCTCTACTACAACGAGGCCGAGCCCGAGATCTCGGACTCGGAGTACGACCGCCTCTTCCAGGAGCTGGTGAAGCTCGAGACCGAGCATCCCGGGCTCCTCACGCCCGATTCACCCACGCATCGGGTGGGATTCAAGCCCAGCGAGGAGTTCGCGCCGGTCACGCACCGCGTGCCGATGCTCTCGCTCGCCAACGCGTTCGACGAGGAGGACGTGGCCGCCTTCGACCGGCGCGTGCGCGAGGGCCTCGAGGCGGAGAACGTCGAGTACTCCGCGGAGCTCAAGTTCGACGGGCTCGCGATCACGCTCGCGTACGAGGACGGAATCTTCGTCCGGGGCGCGACGCGTGGCGACGGCACCACCGGCGAGGACGTGACGCCCAACCTTCGCACCGTGCGCACGATCCCGCTGCGCCTCGAAGGGCGCCGGGCGCCGAAGCTGCTCGAGGTGCGCGGCGAGGTGCTGATGACCCGCAAGGATTTCGAGATCATCAACAAGCGCGCGCTCGAGGCGGGCGAGAAGGCGTTCGTGAACCCGCGCAATGCCGCCGCCGGCGGGCTGCGCCAGCTCGACCCGCGCCTCACGGCGCAGCGGCGCCTCTCGTTTTTCGCCTACGGCGTGGGAGCGAGCGAAGGCTTCGACCTGCCGCCCACGCACTCGCGCCTGCTCGATGCGCTGGAGGCACTCGGCTTTCCCGTCGCGAAGGAACGCAAGACGGTCAAGGGCGTGGAGGGCCTCCTCAAGTTCTACGAGGATGCGGGCGCGAAACGCCCGAAGCTTCCCTACGACATCGACGGGGTGGTGTACAAGGTCAACCGCTTCGCCGACCAGCAGAAGCTGGGCTTCGTCTCGCGCGCGCCGCGCTGGGCGGTCGCGCACAAGTTTCCCGCCGAGGAGGCCGCGACGGAGCTCCTCGACATCGACTTCCAGGTGGGGCGCACCGGCGCCATCACGCCGGTGGCGCGATTGAAACCGGTGTTCGTCGGCGGCACCACGATCGTGAACGCGACCCTGCACAACGAGGACGAGATCCGCCGCAAGGACATCTGGAAGGGCGACACGGTCGTCGTGCGCCGCGCCGGCGACGTGATTCCCGAGGTCGCGCGGGTGGCGAAGAAGGGCGATCGCGACCGTCCGTTCACGATGCCTTCGAAGTGCCCGGTGTGCGGCTCGGCGGTGGAGAAGTCCGAGGACGAGGCGGTGGCGCGCTGCACCGGCGGCCTCTTCTGCCCCGCGCAGCGCAAGCAATCGCTGCTGCATTTCGCCTCGCGCCGCGCCATGGACATCGAGGGCCTGGGCGACAAGCTGGTGGACCAGCTCGTCGAGGCCGGCATCGTGCGCACGCCCGCGGACCTCTACAAGCTCGGCATCGCGAAGCTCGCCGCGCTGGAGCGCATGGCCGAGAAGTCCGCGGCCAACGTGAACGAGGCGATCGAGAAGAGCAAGGACACCACGCTCGGGCGATTCATCTACGCGCTGGGCATCCGCAACGTGGGCGAGGTGACGGCCAAGGACCTGGCGCGCCACTTCGGCGGGCTCGACGCGCTGATGGACGCGGGCGTGGAGCAGTTGCAGGAGGCGCCGGACGTCGGGCCCGTGGTCGCGCAATCCATCGCGGGTTTCTTTCGCGAGCGCCACAACCGCGAGGTGATCGAGCAGCTTCGCGCCGCGGGCGTGAGGTGGAAGGAGGGCGCGCCCGCGCGGCCGGCAACGAGCGGACCCTTCGCGGGTAAAATCGTCGTCCTCACCGGAACGCTCGCGGCGATGACGCGCGACCAGGCCAAGGAGAGGATCGAGGCCGCGGGCGGCAAGATCACGGGCTCGGTGTCGAAGAAGACGGATTACGTGGTGGCGGGCACCGAAGCGGGCTCCAAGCTCGACAAGGCCAACGAGCTGGGCGTGAAGGTCCTCGACGAAGAACAATTCCTGAAGCTCATCAAATGACCAAAGTCACCAAGGCAGTCTTCCCCGTCGCGGGCCTTGGCACGCGATTCCTGCCGGCGACCAAGGCGTCGCCCAAGGAGATGCTGCCGGTCGTCGACAAGCCGCTCATCCAGTACGCCGTCGAGGAAGCGATCGCCGCGGGCATCACCGGCATGATCTTCGTGACGGGCCGCAGCAAGCGCGCCATCGAGGACCACTTCGACAAGGCCTACGAGCTCGAAGCCGAGCTGCAGGCCAAGGGCAAGACCAAGCTC
>WNFL01270922.1_pt1 | contig 11388 bp, 12 predicted proteins | sample 5400361 | NCBI WGS metagenome assembly WNFL01 (sample SAMN13153351, study PRJNA577476) | soil metagenome | isolation source: 40 cm soil on Douglas fir-dominated hillslope | place: USA:California | collected 2013-09-17
GCGTTCATGAGGATCACCCACACGAACACCGTGAGCGCCAGCGGCGCCACGAACTTGTGCGGGTCGCCGTGGAAGATCCCCTTCACCTGACTGGTGATGAAGTCGAAGCAGATCTCGACGAAAGCCTGTTTCCTCGAAGGCACTCCGGAAGTCGCGCCGCGCGCGAGCCACCAGAAGAACCCCAGGCCCACGAAGCCCAGCAGGATCGAGACGATCATCGTGTCGACGTTGATCGACATGAATCCGTCGCCGCCATGGGTGGCGAAAGTGAGGTGGTGCGCGATGTACTCGCTGGGACTCTCGTACTTGGCTGCCATCTGGACGGTTCCCGTCAGTTTTTCTCTTCGGTGTCGCGCACGGCGATGGCCGCGGCGAACACCCCAACCGTGATCATGAAGGTCGTGAGAAAGGCGAGGTGCACGACGTCCTTGTACGTCGTCAGCACCAGCAGCAACCCGGCGAAGATCAGGAGGATCTTGAGTCCTTCAGCCCTGAACATCGTTCCTAGCGCCTCCCCGGCAGACCGTGCTTCGCCGCGCGATACCCGCCATCCGTACACGCCACCCGCCACGATATTCACCGCGCCCCCGAGAACGGCGGAAAACGCGCCGTCCTTTCCCCAAAGGAGCCCGGCAACCAGCGTGAGCGCCACGGTGACGATGACTTGCCATCGGAGCACGATGCGGATGGGCCGTGGTAGTGGTTTTGAAACCATCTGGGCCCGCAAAACGAAACCGCCGAATTATAGCGTCAATCGCGCAGCTTCGCGACGATGCCCTGAAGCTCGTCGAGGCTCGAATAGTCGATCACCACCGAGCCCTTTCCACCGCGCCGCGGCTTGAGCTTCACCGTCGCGCCGAGGCGCTGCGAAAGCTCGTCCTGGAGGCGGCGCGAGTCGGAGTCCAGGCGCGGCGCCGAGTGGCGGCCCGCGCGCGGGGCGGCCGAGGCGGCCTGCACGAGGCGCTCGGCATCGCGTACCGAAAGTCCGTCGTGTGCGATTCGCTCCGCGAGCTCGACCTGGCGCGCCTTCGGCAGCGCGGCGAGCGCGCGCGCGTGTCCCATGTCGATGCGCCCGTCCTGCACCATCGCCTGTACCGCCGCCGCGAGTTCGAGCAGCCGCAACAGGTTGGTCACACCTGCCCGCGACCGTCCGATCGCCTGCGCGATCTCGTCGTGCGTGAGCTTGAATTCCTCGATGAGGCGCTTCAGGCCGCCGGCCTCTTCAATGGGGTTCAGGTCCTCGCGCTGGATGTTCTCGATGAGGCCGATGGCGAGCGCCGCCTCGTCCGGGACTTCGCGCACGACCGCCGGAACGCGCTCGAGTCCCGCCATGCGTGCAGCGCGCCAGCGACGTTCGCCCGCGAGGATCTCGTAGTGCCCGCCGTCGACCGGACGCACGACGATGGGCTGGATGACGCCTCGCGCGCGCACCGAATCGGCGAGCTGGGCGAGCGAGGCCTCGTCCATTCGCGTGCGCGGCTGGTAACGCCCTGGCCGCAGCGACGCGACCGCGATCTCGCGCATCGAATCCGCGTCCTTCGCGTTGCGATCGTTCCCGCCCAGCAGCGCATCGAGTCCGCGCCCCAGTCCCTTGTGGCGTGTCGTCATGCGGCCTCCGCGACCTTGATGCCATTGCGCGCAAGCAGCTCGCGCGCGAATTCAAGGTGCGCAATGGCGCCCTTCGACGTGGGATCGTGCAGCAGGACGGGCTTGCCGAACGACGGCGCTTCGGCGATGCGGATGTTGCGGGGAATCACGGTGTCGAACACCTTGTCGCCGTAGTGGCGCTTCAATTCGTCGGAGACCTGCACGGTGAGCGCGCTGCGGGGGTCGTACATGGTGCGCACCAGCGCTTCGATCTCGATGCGTGGATTCAGATTCTGCTTCACCTTGCGCAGAGTCCCCACCAGGTCCGAAAGTCCTTCCAGCGCGTAGTACTCGCACTGCATCGGGATGATCACCGCGTCGGCGGCGGCGAACCCATTCACGGTCAGCATGTTCAACGCGGGCGGGCAATCGATGACCACGAAGTCATAGTCGTTCGTCGCGGACTGCAGCCCATCGCGCAGGCGGTATTCGCGCCGCTCGATGGAGATCAGCTCGACCTCGGCGCCGGCGAGCTCGCGATTGGACGGAACGATGTCGTATCCGCCGTCGGAGCGGCGCACCGCTTCCGTGACCGGGTATTCGCCCAGCAGCACGCCATAGACGGTGCGATCGCACGCGCTCTTGTCGATTCCGCTGCCGGTCGTCGCGTTGCCCTGGGGATCAAGGTCGACGAGCAGCGCGCGCCGGCCATAGTGCGCGAGGCTCGCGCAAAGGTTCACGGCGATCGAGGTCTTGCCGACACCGCCCTTCTGGTTCGCGACCACGAATACGCGCGCCTTCATGCCGCCTCGAGCACGACGAGATGACGCTTGGCCTCCAGGCTCGGCACATGAAGCTCGAGCACCTGGGCCACGCGATGCGTGGAGGGAACTCGCGCAATCTCGTCGAACGGGTACACCCCCTTCATCGCGACGAGCTTTCCGCCCGGCGCGACGAGGTGGCCGGCCTGCGCGACGAAGTCGGACAGGTCCGAGAATGCGCGTGAGACGACCGCATCGAATTTCGCGGGCGGCTCGAATTGCTCGACGCGCTCGCATGCGATCGCGACGTTGCCCAGCGCGAGCTCTGTCTTCGCCTGTTGCAGGAACGCGCACTTCTTGTGGCTGGACTCCACCAGGGTGACCGTCATGTCATCGCGCACGATCGCAACGGGAACGCCGGGAAAACCCGGCCCTGTCCCGATGTCGGCGATGGTGTGTGCACCTTCGAGATGGGGAAGGATCGAGAGGCTGTCGAGAAGATGGAGCACCACCATCTGGCTCGTCTCGCGAACCGCGGTGAGGTTATGCACCCGGTTCCACTTCGCGACGAGCTCGAGATGCGCGGCGAGGCGCGCCCGCTGCGCCGGCGACACCGCGATGCCCATCGAGACGAGGCCGCGCCCGACCTGCTCCTCGAGCGTCATGCGCGTACTTCCCGCGCGATGTCGCGCGAGCGGCGCTTCAGGTGCACCAGCAGGAGCGAGATCGCCGCCGGCGTGACGCCCTGGATGCGCGAGGCCTGGCCGATGGTCTGCGGACGATGCTGCGCCAGCCGCTGCTGCACTTCCTTCGACAGGCCGCGCACGCCCGCGTAATCGATGTCGGGAGGAAGCTCGAGCGAATCCTGGGCGAGGTGGCGGGCAACCTCATCCTTCTGCCGTTCCACGTAGCCCGCGTATTTCGCCGCGATTTCGATTTGTTCCGCCTCGGGTGTCCCGCACTTCGGCGCGCCTTCGGGCATCAGGTCGCGGATCAAATCGAACGTCACGCCCGGACGCCGCAGAAGATCCAGGAGCGAGTACTCGCGACTCAGGGGTTCGCCAAACATAAGTATCTGTTTTTCAATGGATATCTTTGATGGGCGCGCCCACGCGTGGGCGAGGGCGCTGGTTCCAAGTTCGACCGCTTCCCTCTTGGTCGCGAATGCGCGCCAGCGTTCATCATCCACAAGCCCGAGTCGGCGCCCCATCTCCGTAAGGCGAAGGTCCGCATTGTCCTCACGCAGCTGCAGCCGGTACTCGGCTCGGCTCGTGAACATCCGGTATGGCTCCGAGACGCCGCGAGTGACCAGGTCGTCGACGAGTACGCCCAGGTAAGCCTCGTCGCGCCGCGGGCACCATCCCGGCACCCCACGGGCGCGCAGCGCGGCGTTGATCCCCGCAAGCAGGCCCTGCGCGGCCGCCTCCTCGTAGCCCGTCGTACCGTTGATCTGGCCGGCGAAGAAAAGACCCTCGATGGCCTTGGTCTCCAGCGTCGCCTTCAGTCCGCGCGGATCGAAATAGTCGTACTCGATGGCGTACCCCGGCCGCAGGATGTGCGCGTTCTCGAGTCCCGCGATCGAGTGCACCAGATCCTGCTGCACGTCGAACGGCAGGCTCGTGGAGATTCCGTTGGGATAGAACTCATGCGTGGTGAGCCCTTCGGGTTCCAGGAAGATCTGGTGCGAGTTCTTGCCCGAAAACCGATGGATCTTGTCCTCGATCGACGGGCAGTAACGGGGACCGACGCCCTCGATCACGCCGGTGAACATGGGCGATCGGTCGAGGCCGCCGCGGATGATTTCGTGGGTGCGTTCGTTGGTATGCGTGATCCAGCACGCCACCTGACGCGGATGCATCGAACGCGCGCCCATGAACGAGAACACAGGTTCCGGACGATCGCCCGGCTGCTCTTCGAGCCTCGAGAAATCGATGGTGCGGCCGTCGATCCGCGGGGGCGTGCCGGTCTTGAGCCGGCCAACGGGCAGCTTCAATTCCCGTAGCCGGGCCGAGAGCGACAGGGATGCCGGGTCCCCGGCGCGCCCCGCCTGGTACCGCTCCAGGCCCACGTGGACCAGCCCTCCGAGGAACGTACCTGCGGTGAGAACGACGTTCGGCGCATGGAACCGAAGGCCGATCGCCGTGACCGCGCCCGCCACATTCGCACCTTCAACCAGGAGATCGTCGACGGCCGACTGGAACAGCCACAGGTTGGGTGTGGATTCGAGGCGGCGGCGGATGGCCGCGCGATAAAGAACGCGGTCGGCCTGGGCACGCGTCGCGCGCACCGCCGGACCCTTGCTCGCGTTGAGCGTCCGGAACTGGATGCCCGCCTCATCGGCGGCGATGGCCATAGCGCCGCCCAAGGCATCGACCTCCTTCACCAGATGTCCCTTGCCGATCCCACCGATGGAGGGATTGCAGGACATCTGGCCCAGCGTCTCGATCGCGTGAGTGAGGAGGAGCGTGCGCGCGCCGGCGCGCGCAGACGCGAGCGCGGCTTCCGTGCCGGCGTGTCCACCGCCGACCACGATCACATCGAATTGCCTGGGAAAGTCCATGCCGGAAAACGCCCTGACAGGGGCGATGCGCTGCGTTTCGGGAATTTCGAAATTCTACGGGAAATGCGCTGCCGCCCCTAATGTTCCACGTGGAACGACGAGCGGACCGACTGTCCCCGGTGGTTCCACGTGGAACGGACGACTATTTGCCGATGCAAAATCGCGAGAAAATTTCGCCCAAGAGATCGTCCGACGTGACCTGCCCCGTGATCCGGCCCAGAGCACCTTGTGCCAGTCGCAGATCTTCCGCCATTAATTCAAATACTTGCAAGTTGTGAGTGGCCGCCAACAAACGCGCGCCAGCGTCGTTTAGCGCCTCAAGATGTCGCTCGCGCGCCAAGAAAAGGCTTTCTCCGTGCGGCTTCCATCCCGCCGCATCCAGCAGCCACTGGCGCAGAGCTGCAATGCCGGCGCCTGTCCTGGCCGAGACACGGATGCCGGCGGTGCCGGCCCCCGTCGTGATGCCGGGAGAGGCCGACACGAGATCTATCTTGTTCTCCACGTGCGCAATCGGCATGGCCTCGGGCAGCCGAGCCAGAATCTCGCGGTCGTGATTATCCTCGGGCAGGTCCGGTGACGAGATGAGGAGCGCGGCGCCCGCACTCTCGATGGCGCGCCACGTGCGCTCGACACCGATGCGCTCAACCTCATCACGCGCTTCGCGCAGGCCCGCTGTGTCGATGAGGTGGATCGGGACGCCCTCCAGGCTGATGGTCGCGCGAACGTAATCGCGGGTAGTGCCTGCGATGGGCGTCACGATTGCCACCTCGTCGCCGGCGAGCCGATTGAGCAGGCTCGACTTGCCCACGTTGGGGCGCCCCACCAGCACCACGGTGAGTCCTTCGCGAAGCACGGAGCCCTGGCGCGCCTCCTGCAGCAGGTCATCGAGGGCGCGTCGCAGCGCAGCGAGCTTCTCGCGCTGCGCCTCGCGATCCGCGGGGTCGATCTCTTCCTCGGGAAAATCGATGCATGCCTCCACGTGAACGCGAAGGTCCACGAGCCCCTTCACGAGCGCGTCAACGCGGCGCGACAAATCGCCCGCGAGCGAACGCGCCGCGCTGCGCGCCGCCTCGCTGCTTGAAGCATCGATGAGATCGGCAACGCCTTCGGCTTGCGCCAGATCGAGGCGATCGTTGAGGAATGCGCGCCGCGTGAATTCGCCGGGCTGCGCGATGCGAGCGCCCAGCTCCACGCATCGTCGCAGCAGGTCGCGCATCACGACGGGGCCTCCATGGCCTTGCAGCTCGAGCACATCCTCGCCGGTGTATGAATGCGGCGCCCCGAAGAAGAGCGCGATCCCCTCGTCGATGAGCGTCGAATCGGCCGCGCGGAATGACACGAGCGTCGCATAGCGCGCCTCGGGAACGGCACCGGTGATGGCTTGTGCGATGGTTCGCGCCGACGGGCCGGAAACGCGAACGACTCCGATGCCGCCACGACCCGGCGGCGTGGCGACCGCGGCGATGGTGTCGCCGCCGTGAGCGCTCAGCGCCGGGCTTTCGCCGTGGCTTCGCGTTCCAGCGTGCGGTTGATGTGCCACTGCTGCAGGATCGACAGCAGGTTCTGCGCGACCCAGTAGAGCACCAGGCCGGCCGGGAAGAAGAGGAAGAACACGCTGAACATGATCGGCATGATCAGCATGACCCGTGCCTGCACGGGATCGGCGGGCTGCGGGTTGAGCTTCGTCTGCACCAGCATCGAGACGGCGTAGATAACCGGCAGGATGAAGTACGGGTCCGGCGCCGAGAGGTCATGGATCCATCCCAGCCACGGCGCGTGGCGCAACTCGATCGACCCGAGCAGCACCCAGTAGAGCGCGATGAAGACCGGGATCTGCACCACGATCGGCAGGCAGCCGCCGAGCGGATTGATCTTCTCGGTCCGGTAGAGCTCCATCATCGCCTGATTGAGCTTCTGGCGGTCCTCGCCGTAGAGCTGCTTCAGCTTCTCCATCTTCGGGGCGAGCACCTTCATCTGCGCCATGGAGCGGCCCGCCTTGGCGTTCAGCGGGTAGAAGACCAGCTTGATGATGATCGTGAGGATGATGATCGACCAGCCCCAGTTGCCGACGATCGCGTGGATCCACTTGAGGAAGATGAAGATCGGAACTGCGAGGACCTTGAGCCAGCCGTAATCGACCACGAGCTCGAGGCCAGGCGCGGCCTTTTCGAGGCGCTCGGTTTCCTGGGGCCCGATGTAGGCTTGCACGGCCAACGTCGCGGCCGATCCCGGCTCGATCGTTCCGGCGGGCACCTTCAAACCGGTGCGGTAAAGGCTGTCGACCTTCTCCGAATAGAACTCGCGCTCCGCGCCGGGCTTCGGCAGCCACGCGGAGACGAAATAGTGCTGCACGACGCCGATCCAGCCGTCCTTCGCCTTGATGACGGGGATGGGCTTGCCCTTTTCCACGTCCTTGAAGTCGATCTTCGTGAACTTCGACTCCTCGGTATAGAGCGCGGGCCCGGTGAACGTGGTCACGCCGGCGAAGCTGCTGGTCTGTGCTGCTTCCTGGCTCGGGGAGTTCGCGTCCCGCAGGAATTGGAAGTAGCCCCACGGCGAAACCGGGTGGTCGGACTTGTTGGCGATCTCGTAGGCGACGTCGATCACGTAGCTGTTTCGGTGGAACGTGATGCGCTTGACGACTTCCACGCCGCTGGATGCCGGGGCTTTCAGGCGCACCTCGAGGGTGTCGGCCCCTGCGGGCAACGAATAATTGCGCTGCTCCGGCTGGTAAACGGTCTTGTGGTTCGGAAGCCCTTCTCCGAGGAGGCCGGTCTGGATGGTGAAGTAATGCTCGGGGGCGGGTTCCATGAGCGTGAGCGGCTTCGCGCGGTCGAGCGCGGAATGAACCTGCTCGAGGGTCAGCTTCTGGATGTCGCCGCCAACGGGCGAGATCAGCGCGTCGTAAAGATCGGTGTGGACGAGCACCGGCTCCCCGACCGGAACCGCCGGTGAGGCGGTGGGCATCTGCGGCGCCGCACTCTGCGGCGTGGGTGCGGCTGGCGAAGCGCTCGACGAGGTAGCTGGCGTCGCCGGTGTGCTCGACGGTGCGGCCGGAATCGTCGTCGCGGCGGGATGCGCGACCTTCGGCGCGTCATGCTTCTGCCACGCGTCCCACAGGAGGAGCGCGGAAAACGAGAACACGACGAGGGCGATGAGGCGTTGGGTGTCCATCATGTTTCGGTGCTCAGGGCGCTGGGTCGAAGCCACCGTGATGCCACGGGTGGCACTTGGAAACGCGTCGCATCGCGAGCCACGTGCCGCGCAGGGCGCCGTGCTCGTGGATTGCGTCCATCGCGTACTCCGAGCATGTCGGGGTAAAGCGGCATTGGCCGCCCCACCACGGGCTCAGGAGGTAGCGATAGCCGCGGATGACGGCGAGCAGCAGACGGGACATTCAGCGCGAGGCGAGTTGGTCGAAAAGGCCGCGAAGCTCGTCGCGCAGCGCCGCAGACGCAGACGCATCGAAGGGCCTGCGCAGCGCCACGACGCAGTCGATGCCGCGGCTCTTCACTTCGTGACGGCGGAAAGCCTCGCGCACAAGCCTCTTCAGGAAATTTCTTCGCGACGCGAGCGGGACCATTCGGCGCGTGAGCGCAATACCGAGCCTGGACACGGTGCCACGGCCTTCGGCGACGTTGAGCACGATCGTCGAGCCACGCAGCTTGCGCGCAGAACGCAGCGCCGGGCCGAAGGATCCGCGCGCCGTGAAGCGGTGGCGCCTCGAAAAGCCCTCTCGCGCCGGGCTTCGCGCCATCGCGATGCTAGGCGACAGCGACGCGCTTGCGGCCCTTGGCACGGCGCGCATTGATGATCGCGCGGCCGCTGGCCGTCTTCATGCGCACGCGAAAGCCGTGCGTCTTCTTGCGGTGAGTGTTGGACGGCTGGAAAGTGCGCTTCATTGGACAGTGGTCCTGCGAATTGGAAAAGGCACCCGGGAGAATCTGCGAATGCGGAAAAGCCTGAAATTATAGCGGATTTGCGGACCCGAATCCATCTCGCCTGTCTTTTCAGCAGTGCTCGCGGCTGTGGATAACCGTGCCGGTTCCAAGTAAAATTTCGAATCGCCCGTCCCCGTTTTTTCGATCCAATCTCCCACCCCCGATTTCGCCCATGGATTCGCTCTGGCCGTCGCTCGCCGCTGAACTGAAGAAGGAGTTGCCGGCCCAGCAGTACGACACCTGGATCAAGCCCCTTCGGGCGGAGCGCCAGGAAGACCAACTCGTGTTGGTCGCGCCGAACCACCACGTGCTTCGCTGGGTACGATCGAACCTGCTGGCAAAGATCGAGACTCGAGTCGAGCGCCTTGCCGCGGGCCGGCTGAGCGTGAACCTGGTTCTCGACGAAAGACCGGCGGATGCCGAGATCGTCCTGCCGGAGCCCGTTCCCGTCACCCTTGCGCCGGACCGCCCGGCCCGCGAGGAGCACCGGCTCAATCCCGGATTCACGTTCGCCAATTTCGTGAACGGCAAGGCGAACCAGATCGCCCGTGCGGCGGCGATCCAGGTGGCCGAGAATCCGGGCACGGCCTACAACCCCCTCTTTATTTATGGCGGGACCGGCCTGGGCAAGACGCACCTGCTGCAGGCCATCGGCACCGAGGTGCTGAAGCGCAACCCCAGGGCCAAGGTGCGCTACATCCACGCCGAGCAGTTCGTTGCCGACGTCGTGCGGGCCTACCAGCACAAGAGCTTCGACTCGCTCAAGCGCTACTACCGGTCGCTCGACCTGTTCCTCATCGACGACGTGCAGTTCTTCGTCGGCAAGTCGCGCTCCCAGGAGGAGTTCTTCTACACGTTCAACGCGCTCTTCGAGGCGCACAAGCAGGTCGCGATCACGAGCGACTGTTTTCCCAAGGAGATGACGGGCATCGAGGAACGCCTCATCTCGCGCTTCGGCTGGGGCCTCACCGTCGCCGTCGAGCCGCCCGAGCTCGAGATGCGCGTGGCGATCCTGCTCAAGAAAGCGGAGAACGACGGCGTTCGGCTCGACGAGAACGTGGCTTTCTTCATCGCCAAGCACATCCGGTCCAACGTTCGCGAGCTGGAAGGTGCCCTCAAGCGAGTCCTGGCCTATGCCCGGTTCAACAACGCGGTCGTGACGGTGACGACCGCGCGTGAGGCCCTCAAGGACTTGCTCGCCGTCCTCAACCGCCAGGTCTCGATCGAGAACATCCAGAAGACGGTCGCCGACTACTTCAAGATCAAGGTTTCGGAGATGTACTCGAAAAAGCGCTTCCGCTCGGTCGCGCGCCCCAGGCAGGTCGCGATGGCCCTCGCCAAGGAACTCACGCAGCAAAGCCTTCCCGAGATCGGCGAGGCGTTCGGTGGACGCGACCACACGACGGTTCTGCACGCATGCCGCAAGACACTGGAGCTGCGCGAGACCGACCAGGAATTCGCGCGCGATTACGCGCAGCTGCAGCAAATCCTATTGGGATGAGGGCAAGACAACCGATGAAGAACCTGTGCACAGTTCCGCTTCCCGGCGTAGCGCCGGTTTCCATCCACAGCCTCAGGCTCGTAAACAGCCTTTTCGCCCCCATCTAAGATGAACGTCAAACTGTTGATCGCGTTCACCAATCCGAAGTTATCCCGGATTGGCGGTACACCTATTAGCTATTAACTGTGTTCTTTTATCTAAAGATCGGTAAAAGGTCATGCTGAAAATCAAAACGACAAACGAAAAACTCCTGGGCCCCCTGCAGCAGGTTACCGGCATCGTCGAGCGCCGCCATACCCTGCCGATACTCTCCAACGTCCTGATCACCGCCTCCGGATCCAAGGTCGAGTTTCTCGCGACCGACCTGGAAGTCCAGATCACCGCCAAAGCGGACATCGACGGTGCGGCCGAAGGCTCGGTCACGGCCGGCGCGCGGAAGCTCTACGACATCCTGCGTTCGCTGCCCAACGATGTGGAGGTGTCGCTCGAGGCAAAGGAAAGCCGCATGACGGTGCGCGCCGGCAAGAGCCGGTTCAACCTCCAGACGCTGCCCGCCGGCGATTTCCCGCGCATGGTGGAAGCACGTGACGCCTCGAAGACACTCACGCTGCCGCAGAAGGCGCTGAAGGACGCGCTCGGGCTCGTGCAGTTCGCCATGGCGGTTCAGGACATCCGCTATTACCTCAACGGGGTGCTCTTCTCCGTCGACAAGGACGTGCTGCGCGTCGTGGCAACGGACGGCCACCGCCTGTCCTACGCCAGCCGCTCGCTCGGGGGCGACCATGGCACGGTAGAAGCGATCCTGCCGCGCAAGACGGTGCTCGAGCTGATCAAGCTCCTGGGCGATACCGACGAGCCGGTCTCGCTCGCGATCGGTTCCAACCAGGCGCGCTTCGCCTTCGCAGGAATCGAGATCGTCTCCAAGATCGTCGAGGGCAAGTTCCCCGACTACCAGAAGGTGATTCCTACTACGCACAAGAACCGCGTGTCGCTGGAGCGTGCGACGCTCGCCCAATCGCTCAACCGCGCGGCGATCCT
>WNFL01312882.1_pt1 | contig 11388 bp, 5 predicted proteins | sample 5400361 | NCBI WGS metagenome assembly WNFL01 (sample SAMN13153351, study PRJNA577476) | soil metagenome | isolation source: 40 cm soil on Douglas fir-dominated hillslope | place: USA:California | collected 2013-09-17
CGCAGGTGAGCTGGAGTTCGCCGGCCTCGAGCACGTCGCCGTAATGCGCGCCCAGGATCGGCAGCAGGAGGCGGCCGCTCGTGCTGCCGAAGCGCGGCCGCCAGTCGATGTCGAAATAGCCGGCGTAGCGCGACGCCTCGCCCCATTCGAGCACGTCGAGCCACCAGGCGTTGTCGGCGCCGCCGACGCCCATGTGGTTGGGCACGAAGTCGAGGATGTGCCCCATGCCGTGGCGCGCCAGCGCCTCGACCAGCGTATTGAACCCGGCCTCGCCGCCGAGCTCGGGATTGAAGTGCGTGTGATCGATGATGTCGTAGCCGTGCTGGCTGCCCGGCCGCGCGGTCAGGTAGGACGACGTGTAGAGATGGCTGATGCCGAGCTGGGCGAGATAGGGCACCAGCGCGGCCGCGTCGTGGAACGTGAAGCCGCCATGCAGCTGGACGCGATAGGTCGCGCTCGGACGCTGGAGCCCGGCCGACAGGCTCGGCCGGTGCGGCCGCTCGGACGCGACGATCGCGGCGAGCCGGGCGAGCGGCCCGTCTTGTGCCAGCAGCGCGTCGAGCGTCAGCGGCAGGGTGCGGCGCCAGTTCGGATGCTGATCGATCGTGCCCGGCAGGTTGGCCTGCTCGGCCAGGCCGAGCACGTCCTCGAGCTGGACCATCTGCAGCGCGGCGCGGCTGCGCGCCAGATAGCGCTGCGCCGCGACCAGGGGCGCGGCCTCGGGCCGTCCGTCGAGCAGGCCCTCGCCTTGCAGCGCCGCGATCAGGCGATCGCGGTCGGTCGCGCGGTCGGCGAGGTCCTGCTCGCGCAACTGGTCGGACGGGTAGAGGGTCAACGACGTCCGCAACGCGAGGTCGCCGCCGGCCCACCAGCCCGTCAGGGTCGGCAGATCGTGGGTGCTGGCGGCGGCGAGCGCGAGCGCTGGATAGTCGCCGGGGCGCGTGAACGCGCCGTCGTGGCCGCGCTCGAAATAGAGCAGCCGGTAGGACAGCACGCCGGCCGCCGCGGCGGCCTCGCGGAAGCCCGGCGGCACCGTGCCGAGATCCTCGCCGACCACCAGGCAGCGATTGCGCTGGCTCTCGAGCTTGAGCACGGCGAGCAGCGCGTCGAACGGGTAGGCGACGTAGGCGCCGGCGTCGGGCCGCGCGCCGCGCGGCACCCAGAACAGCCGCATCAGCGCGAACGCGTGATCGATGCGCAGCGCGCCGGCGCGCGCCATGTTGGCGCGCAGCAGCTCGATGAACGGCCGGAAGGCGTCGTCGCGCAGCCGGTCGGGGCGCAGCGGCGGCAGGCCCCAGTCCTGGCCGTTCGGGTTGTAGGCGTCGGGCGGCGCACCGACCGTGACGCCGCTGGCATAGCGGGTCGGATCGAGCCACGTCTCCGCGCCCGCGTTATCGGCGCCGACCGCGAGGTCGCGATACAGCCCGATCGCCATGCCGGCGCGCCGCGCGGCCGCGTGCGCGGCGGCGAGCTGGCGATCCGCCTGCCACTGCACCCAGGCGAAGAATTCGATGCGCCGGGCGTGCTGCGCGGCGAAATTTTGGACGGCGGGCGACTGCGGGTCCTGGTATTCGTCCGACCAGGCACCCCACCAGCCGGGCGGATCGGGCTGGTGGGCAAAATGCTCGGACAACGCCTCGAAGATGGCGTGCCGCTCGAGCGCGAGCGACTGGGCGTCGCAGAACGCGGTGAAGGCGACGCGATCGCCGCCGCGCTGGAACTGGCGAAACAGGATCTCGAGCAGCGGACGCTTGACCGCCGCGACGCCCTCGTAGTCGACCAGCGGCGCGGCGCGCAGTGCCGCGAGGTGTTCCTGGAAGCGCGGATCGGCGACGCGTCGGCGCGCCTCGGCGCACTCCGCGAAGCCATCGATGCGCTCGATGTCGAGATAGAGCAGGTTGAGGAACAGGCGGCTCGACGGCGCGTACGGACTGAAGCGCTGTGGCGCCTCGGGGAACATCGCGTGCAGCGGGTTGAGCCCGATCGTCTGGGCGCCCAGCGCCCCGGCGCCGCGCGCCAGCTCGGCCAAATCGGTGAAATCGCCGATGCCCCAGTTGCGCGCCGAGCGCACGCCGTAGAGCTGCACCGCGACGCCCCAGACGCGCTCCTCGGGCTGTTGGCGCAGGCGCGGCGGTAGCCAGCAGCGCTCGGGCGCGGCGATCACGCTCGTGCTCGCGACCAGCTCGCCGGCGACCACCGAGAGGGTGTAGTAGCCGGCCGCCAACGGCTCGATCGGCAGGCGCCGGATCTCGCGCGCCGCGTCGTCGATCGTCGCCGCCTCGACCAGCGCCAGGCTCGACCACGTGGCACCGTCGTGGTGTGGCACGCCGCGCTCCGGCGTCAGGGTCCAGCTCAGCGTGTCGGTGCGCGCCGGCAGCGCGATCTCGATCGCGCCCGCGCGCTCGGCATCGAGCGTGACGACCGGCGGCAGCGGCCGGCGCCAGCGTGCCAGCGCCAGGTCGTCGAGCACCCGCTCGGGGTCGTCGATCGGCACGTCGAGCGCAGCCAGCAGCGCGCGCTTGGTCTCGGCCGACACGGTGCGATGGGTACCCCACGCGTCGATGTATGAGCCCGCGATGCCGATCTGCTCGGCCAGCCGATTGATCGCGGGGTCACTCACGGGGTGGCGCCGAGGCGGTACCAGGCGCCGGCCCAGCCGGCCAGCTGGCCATCCGCCAACGACGCGTCGGCGTCGCCGCGGTGCCACAGGCAGCGTCCGGCGGGGCGCACAAAACCGGTCACCGGCTCGGCGCCGAGATTGGCGACCAGGCGCAGGCCCCCCGCGTCGCCGAACTGCCAGGTGGCGTCGAGTCCGCGTGTGCCGATCACCTGCGTGTCGACCCCGCTGCGCCCGGCCCGCAGAAGCGGCACGATCTCGCGCCGGCGCAGTGCCAGCAGCGCGGTCGTCTCGGCGAGCCGCGCGGTGTGGGTCGGCGTGTCGAGGGCCTTCCAGTGCAGCCGGCTGGTCTCGAAGGTGTCCGGCGCGATCGGATCAGGGATGCGCTCATGATTTTCCGGATCGGCGAACTCCGGGAAGCGCGCGAACTCGCGGCGCCGGCCCTCGCGCACGGCGTCGGCGAGCGCGCCCTCGAAATCGCAGAAGTACAGGAACGGCTCGGCGGCGCACCATTCCTCGCCCATGAACAGCATCGGGATCTGGGGCGAGAGCAGCAGCACGGCGCGCGCCAGCTCGAACGGCTCGGCCGGCACCAGCGCCGACAGGCGCTCACCGAGCGCGCGGTTGCCGATCTGGTCGTGGTTCTGCAGAAACGCGACGAAGGCGTCCGGCGGCAAATGCGCGCTCGGCTCGCCGCGCGGACGGTCGTCGCGATGCCGCGACGGCTCGCCCTGATAGCAGAAGCCGTCGCTCAGGCTGCGCGCCAGCCGCGCGACCGGCGCATCGGCATAGTCCGCGTAGTAACCGCCGCGCTCGCCGGTCAGGGCGGCATGGAGGCAGTGATGGATGTCGTCGTTCCACTGCGCGGTGTAGTGGCGGGGCGACAACAGCGCGGCGCAGTTGTCGTCGTTCTCGAGCACGAGATGGACGTGGCGTCCGGGCTCGATCGCGGCACGGACCTCGGTCGCCAGTGCCTCGAGGATCGAGGTGCCGGAGCCGTCATGGATCGCGTGCACGGCGTCGAAGCGCAGCCCGTCGAAACGATACTCGAGCAGCCAGTAGAGCGCGTTGTGGATGAAGAAGCTGCGCACCGGCGCGCTCGCCGGCCCTTCGAAATCGATCGCAGCACCCCACGGCGTGTGATGCCGCTCGGTGAAGAACGGCGCGGCATAGCGGTGCAGGTAGTTTCCCTGCGGGCCGAAGTGGTTGTAGACGACGTCGAGCAGGACCATCAGGCCGCGGGCATGCGCGGCGGCGATCAGCGCCTTCAAGTCCTCCGGCCGGCCGTAGCGCGAGTCCGGGGCATACGGCAGCACGCCGTCATAGCCCCAGTTGCGCGCGCCGGGAAAATCCGCCAGCGGCATCAGCTCGATCGCGGTGACGCCGAGCGCCTGCAGGTGATCGAGTTTTGCCACCACGCCGGCGAACGTGCCGTCGCGCGTGAAGGTGCCGACATGCAGCTCGTAGATCACCGCCTCGTGCCAGGGCCGGCCGCGCCAGCCGTCCGCCGGCCAGTCGAAGCCGCGTGGGTCGATGACCTCGCTCGGGCCGTCGACGTCCGCGGGCTGGAAGCGCGACGCCGGATCCGGTACCGCGGCCTCGCCGTCGATCAGGAAGCGATAGCGGCTGCCGGCGCGCGCGGCATCGGTCAGCAGCTCGCACCAGCCGCCCGGCAGCGTCTTGAGGGGCAGCGGGTCGCGCACGCCGTCGAGCTGGAGGGCGACCGAGCGTGCGCTCGGCGCCCACAGGCGAAAGCGCACCCGGCCGTCGTCCTCGACCTGGGCGCCCATCGGCATGACGTGGCGACATTTCATGGCGAGCCGCCGTTGCGGGATCTGGCTTCGAGCACGACCAGGGAACGGCCCGCGAGCGAATAGGTCTCCTGGCCGTCGAAGCGTGCGGCGTCGGCATTGCGGCCATGGCCATTGGGCTCGACCTGGGTGTCGATCAGCAGCTGCCAGGCGCCGCCGTTGGGCACCGGCGGCAACTGGAACGGCAGGGGCTCGTGGTGCGCGTTCATCAGCACGGTGAAGGGTCCAGCCTCGCCCGGGCGGGCGCCCAGCAGCATGCCGAGGCAGCGCGCATAACCCAGGGTCCAGTCCTCCGGCGTCATCTCGTGGCCGACGGGCGACAGCCAGGCGATGTCCTTCTCACCCGAGCCGTTCAATGGCGCACCGGTGAAGAAGCGTTGGCGCCGGAACGCCGGGTTGGCGCGTCGCAGCGCGATCAGGCGGCGTGCGAAATCCTGCAGCGCGCGGTCGGGGTCGCTCTGATGGTCCCAGTCGAGCCAGCTGATCTCGTTGTCTTGGCAATAGGCGTTGTTGTTGCCCTGCTGGCTGTGACCCCGCTCGTCGCCGGCCAGCAGCATCGGCACGCCCTGGGACAGCAGCAGGGTTGCGAGCATGTTGCGCTTGCGCTGCTGGCGCAGCGCATTGATCGTCGGATCCTCGGTCGGACCCTCGGCGCCGCTGTTCCAGCTCTTGTTGTCGCCGTGGCCGCTGTCTTCCTGGTTGGCCTCGTTGTGCGCGCCGTCATAGCTCACCAGGTCGTGCAAGGTGAAGCCGTCATGCGCGGTGATGAAGTTGACGCTCGCCCACGGTCGGCGGCCGTGATGGTTGTAGTGGTCGCTCGACGCGGTGACGCGCGACGCCAGCTCGGCGAGCTGGCCCTCGTCGCCGCGCCAATATTGCCGCACCGTGTCGCGATACTTGTCGTTCCACTCCGACCAGCCGGGCGGAAAGCCGCCGACCCGATAGCCGCCCTCGCCGATGTCCCACGGCTCGGCGATCAGCTTGACGGTGGACAGGATCGGATCCTGGCGTAGCGCATCGAAGAAGCCGGCGCCGTAATCGAAACCGTTGTGCTCGCGGCCGAGCGCCGAGGCGAGGTCGAAGCGGAAGCCGTCGACATGCATCTCGGTGACCCAGTAGCGCAGGCTGTCGGTCACCATCTGGAGCACGCGCGGGTGGCTCAGGTCGAGCGAGTTGCCGCAGCCCGTGACGTCGTCGTAGTAGCGCCCGTTGTCGGCCGTCAGCCGGTAGTAGGCCGCGTTGTCGATGCCTTTGAACGACAGCGTCGGGCCCATGTGGTTGCCCTCGGCGGTGTGGTTGTAGACGACGTCGAGCAGCACCTCGATGCCGGCCTCGTGCAGCTTCTTGATCGCGGTGCGGAACTCGACGTGGCCGCCGGCGCCGAGATAGCGCGGCTCCGGCGCGAAGAACGCGATCGAGTTGTAGCCCCAGTAGTTGCGCAGGCCCTTCTGCGTCAGATAGCGGTCGTCGACGAAACCATGCACCGGCAGGAGCTCGATCGCCGTGATGCCGAGCTTGACCAGATAGTCGACCACGGCGGGATGACCGAGCGCGCCGAACGTGCCGCGCACCGGCTCGGGCAGGGCGGGATGGCGCTTGGTGAAGCCCCTGACGTGGGCCTCGTAGATGATCGTCTCGCTCCACGGCCGCTGGGGCGGCCGGTCGTCGCCCCAGCTGAACGCCGGATCGATGACCCGGCATTTCGGCATGCCGTGGGCGCTGTCGCGGCGATCCAGGGTGAGATCGGCACGCGGGCTGCCGATCCGGTAGCCGAACAGCGCGTCGTTCCAGATCACCTGGCCGTACAGCGCCTTGGCGTAGGGGTCGATCAGCAGCTTGTGCGGGTTGAAGCGGTGGCCGTGGGCGGGGTCGTACGGCCCGTGGACGCGATAGCCGTAGAGCATGCCGGGCTGGCCGTCGGCCAGATAGCCGTGCCAGACCTCGTCGGTGTACTCGGGCAGCGCGATGCGCTCGATCTCGCGCCGGCCCGACGGGTCGAACAGGCACAGCTCGACCTTGGTCGCGTGCGACGAGAACAGCGCGAAATTGACCCCGGCTCCGTCCCACGTCGCGCCCAGGGGATAGGGACGGCCGCCCGAGACGCGGTTCGTCAGTGGGATCATGCCGCCGGACCGCCGCCCTCGAGGGTGAAGAACACCGTGGCGAGCGGCGGCAAGGTGACCGAGATCGAATACGGCCGGCCGTTCCACGGCTGCGTCTCGGCGGTGACGCCGCCGCCGCTGCCGACGTTGGAGCCGTTGTAGAACAGCGAGTCGGTGTTCAGCCGCTCGCGATAGAAGCCCGGCTCGGGCACGCCGATGCGCACCTGCTCGCGCACGATGGGCGTGAAGTTGCAGGCGACGATCGCGAGCTCGCCCGGTGCACGGCCGCGCCGCAGGAAGGTCAGCAGCGACTCGTCGCGCGCGTTGGACTCGATCCATTCGAAGCCGGTGCCGTCGCAATCGAGCGCGTGCAGCGCCGGCACGCCGCGATAGAGGTAGTTGAGGTCGCGCACCAGCGCCTGGATGCCGAGATGGAAGGGATCGGCGAGCAGATGCCAGTCGAGACTCTGGTCGTGGTTCCACTCGTGCTCCTGGGCGAACTCGCTGCCCATGAACAGCAGCTTCTTGCCCGGGTGTCCGTACATGAAGCCCAGATAGGCGCGCAGGTTGGCGAAGCGCTGCCAGCGGTCGCCCGGCATGCGGCCGATCAGCGAGCGCTTGCCGTGCACGACCTCGTCGTGGCTGATCGGCAGCACGAAATTCTCGGTGAAGGCATAGATCAGCCCGAAGGTCAGCTGGTCGTGGTGATAGCGCCGGTGGATCGGCTCGCGCGCGATGTAGTCCAGGGTGTCGTGCATCCACCCCATGTTCCACTTGTAGCCGAAGCCCAGGCCGCCGCCCGAGGTCGGCCGCGACACCATCGGCCAGGCGGTCGATTCCTCCGCGAACGTGGTCGCCGACGGGAAGCTGCCGAACACCATCTCGTTCATGCGCTTGAGGAACGCGGTCGCCTCGAGGTTCTCGACGCCGCCGAACTGGTTGGCGACCCACTCGCCCTCGCGCCGGGAATAGTTGCGGTAGATCATCGACGCGACGGCGTCGACCCGCAGCCCGTCGACGCCGTAGCGCTCGCACCAGAAGGTCGCGTTCGACAGCAGGAAGTTGCGGACCTCGTGGCGGCCGTAGTTGTAGATCAGCGTGTCCCAGTCCATGTGCCGGCCTTCGCGCGGGTCCTGGTGCTCGTAGAGCGCGCTGCCGTCGAAGCGCCCGAGCCCGTGCGGGTCGGTCGGGAAATGGCCGGGCACCCAGTCGATCACGACGGCGATCCCGAGCTCGTGGGCGCGGTCGACGAAGGCGCGGAAGTCGTGGGGATCGCCGAAGCGGCTGGTCGGCGCGTACAGGCTGATCGGCTGGTAGCCCCACGAGCCGTCGAACGGATGCTCGGACACCGGCATCAGCTCGACATGGGTGAAGCCCATGTTGCGCACGTAGGGTAGCAGATCGTCGGCCAGCTCGTCGTAGCTCAGATAGCGGTTGCCGTCGCCGCGCTTCCACGAGCCGAGATGGACCTCGTAGATCGTGATCGGCTTGTCGGTCGTCTGCGCCTGATCATCGGCGCGTGGGGGTATCGGCGCCGGCAGGGCGGCGACCACCGAGGCGGTGCGCGGCGGCCGCTCGGCCTGGAGCGCGAACGGGTCGGCCTTGTCGGGCAGCACCTCGCCGTGGGGGCCGCGGATCGAATATTTGTACAGCGCGCCGACGCCGATGCCGGGCACGAACAGCTCCCAGATACCGGCGCCGATGCGCAGCCGCATCGGATGGCGGCGCGTGTCCCAGTCGTTGAAGTCGCCGATCAGCGCGACCCGGCGCGCATTGGGTGCCCACACGGCAAACGCGACCCCGGCCACGCCGTCGATCTCGCGCGGATGCGCCCCCAGCTGCTCGTGGCTGCGGTGATGCGTGCCCTCGGCCAGCAGATAGATGTCGTAGTCGCTGAGCACGGTGGTGAAGCGATAGGGGTCCTCCTCGACCCAGCTGCCGCCGGCGTTCGACAGCGCCAGGCGATAGGGGAAGCGCGCGCGTCCCGGCACCGTCCCGGCGAAAAACCCCGCGGGATGCTGCTTGTCGAGCTGCGCGACCTCGGCGCCCGAGCGCGTGTCGATCACGCCGACGCGGTCGGCGTGGGGCCGGAAGCAGCGCACCTCCAGCTTGCCGTCGACCTCGTGCATGCCGAGGATCGAGAACGGGTCGCCGTGGACGGCGTGCGCGATGGCGTCGAGCGCGTTGAAATCAAGAGCCATGGTCGGGCGTTCCCTTCATCAGGGCGGCAAGGCCGCTGGCCGGGATCGCCACCCAATCGGGCCGATGGCGCGTCTCGTAGACGATCTCGTAGCAAGCCTTCTCAATCAGGAAGAACGCGAGCATGCGGTCGAAGTCGTCACGCGATGATGGCAAGCTCGCGAGGTCCCCGGCAGTTTCGGCGTAGCCGGCCAGGAAGGCTTGGCTCGCGGCCTCGCGCCATTCCTCGGCGCCGGCCTTGAACTGCCGCGCCTCGGCGCCGTACTTGCCGGCGGCCGCGCGCAGCGCCGCGCCGGCGGCGTAGTCGAACGAGCGCAGCATGCCGGCGACGTCGCGCAGCGGCGAATGCTTGGCGCGTCGTTCCTCGAGGCTGCGCGCAGGCTCGCCTTCGAAATCGATGATCACGAAATCGTTCCGCTGCAGCAGCACCTGCCCGAGGTGATAGTCGCCATGAAAGCGCGTCTTGTGCGCGCCCTGCGGCTCGAGCGCGAAAGCATCGATCCGCGCGATCAGCTTGCGCGTGTCCTGCAGCAGGTCCTTCGCTTGCGGGCGAACCGATTCATCGAGCGGCGGTTCCGGCTGACCGGCTCGGGCTCGAACGCCGCGTCGCGCGTGTCGGCCGCGAAGGCGCGGTGCAGCTCGGCGGTGCGCACGCCGAGCCGGCGTGCCAGCTCGATGTAGTCGGCGTGCCGATCGACCACGGTCTCGCGCGCCAGGTCCTCGGCGGCCATGGCGCGATAGTCGGCGAAGAAGCGGTCGAGATAGTCGAGCGTGACCTTCCAGCCGTCGCCCTGGTTCTGGATCAGGCCCTGAAGGATGCCGATGGTGATCGACGTGTCGTCGCCGGTCTTGAGCTCGAGCGTGCCGAACAGCGACGGCGTGTTGGCGAACGGCGAGGTCTCGGTCAGGAAGCGGCTGATCTCGGCCTCGGGATGGCGGCCGACCTCGGGCTTGCGGATCATCTTGAAGATCGCGGTATCGCCGACCAGGCTCGACGAGTTCGACTGCTCGGCGCCCAGCGGCCGCATCTCGCTGGCCGGATCGAAGCCCGGGAACGACGCGGTCGGCGTGACGATCAACGCGTTCGGCAGCTCGGCCGGTCGCGTCGCGCCCTCGGTGAAGCCGGCGACCAGCGCGCGGACGAATTCGGGATCGCTCGACGATTCGTAGAGCACGCCGACGCGCGCGCCCTTGCGCACGCGTGCCAGCGCGGTGCTGAACAGGCGTTCGACCGGGTCGTCCTTGTCCTCCCAGGCGATGGCGGTGCCGATGAGCTGCAGGTAGGGCGCGTGCTCGGGCGGCGTGACGCGCAGCAGCGCCAGCACCTGGTCGCGGCCGAGATTGACCGTTTGGACGATCTCGATCTTGGGCGTGCCGGCGTCCTTGGCGCCGAACCAGCGCTGCGCGAGCAGGAACTGCGGCAACAGTTGGCCTTCGAGCAGACCGCGCGCCGGCGGCTTGGCCAGGCTCGACCAGCCCTCGGGCGCGACCAGGGTCAGGAGGTCGGGGCTCGTCTGGCCGATCGGCGGCTCGACCGCCGGCGCCTCGGCGAGCAGGAACCAGAAGAAGCCGTAGGGCGGCAGGGTCAGGAAGTAGGGCAGGTCGCCGATCATCGGGAATCGGCTGCGGCCCATCAGCTCGACCGGCACGCGGCCCTTGAACTCCTGCAGGCCGAGCTCGACCGGCTGCGCGCTCGGCGACAGGTTGGCGACGCACAGCACGGTCTCGTCGCCGTGGCTGCGCAGATAGGCCAGGACCTTGCGATTGGCCGGCTGATAGAAGCGCACCGAGCCGCGCCCGAACGCGCGGTGCTGCTTGACCACGTTGATGAGCTGGCGCGTCCAGTTGAGCAGCGAGGTCGCGCTGCGGCGCTGCGCCTCGACGTTGACCGCCTGATAGCCGTAGATCGGATCCATCAGCGCCGGCAGATAGAGGTAGTTCGGATCGGCCTGGCTGAAGCCGCCGTTGCGGTCGGGCGACCATTGCATCGGCGTGCGTACCGAGTTGCGATCGCCAAGGAAGAAGTTGTCCCCCATGCCGATCTCGTCGCCGTAATAGAGGATCGGCGTCCCCATCAGCGACATCAGCAGGGCGTTCATCAATTCCAGCTTGCGCCGGTCGTTGCCCATCAGTGGCGCCAAGCGGCGCCTTATGCCGAAGTTGATGCGCGCGCGCCGGTCGGCGGCATAAAAATCCCACATGTAGTCGCGTTCGCGGTCGGTCACCATCTCGAGCGTCAGCTCGTCGTGATTGCGCAGGAAGGTCGCCCACTGGCAGTTGGCCGGGATGTCCGGCGTCTGGCGCATGATGTCGATGATCGGATGCCGATCCTCCTGGGCCACCGCCATGTAGATGCGCGGCATCAGCGGGAAGTGGAACGCCATGTGGCACTCGTCGGTAGCGCGCATCGAGCGCGGCACGGATCTGTTTGATGATCGCATGCGTCTCGGGCAGGTTTTCGTTGCTCGTGCCGTCGCGCTCGCACAGATACGGCACGGCGTCGAGTCTGAGGCCATCGACCCCGGCGTCGAGCCAGAAGCGCATCACGTTGATGACCGCCTTGAGGACGCGCGGATTGTCGAAGTTGAGGTCGGGCTGGTGCGAGAAGAAGCGGTGCCAGTAATATTGCTTGGCGGTCGGATCCCATGCCCAGTTCGAG
>WNFL01369928.1_pt7 | contig 11388 bp, 8 predicted proteins | sample 5400361 | NCBI WGS metagenome assembly WNFL01 (sample SAMN13153351, study PRJNA577476) | soil metagenome | isolation source: 40 cm soil on Douglas fir-dominated hillslope | place: USA:California | collected 2013-09-17
GCGTCACGACGGCCCTCGTGATCGGCAGCGAAGGCATCGACTGGATCACCGCGCAGCGCGACGGGATCGCCAAGGGAAAAATCCCGGGCCCGAGGCTTTTTGTCGCGGGTCCCCACTTCAACAGCCCGAACCCGAGCGAGCGCCAGTTGTCGCTGCGCGAGCTGCAGGCGCAGAGAAGAGGGGAGATCTCGGTCGCCAAGCCCGAGGAGGCGAAAAAGGCGGTAGCGGATCTCATAGCCGCCGGCGCCGACATCATCAAGGTCTACGAGTACTCCACGCCGGAGGTGATCAGGGCGCTCGCCGAAGAGGCGCGCAAGGCCGGCAAGCCGATCGGCGGCCACAGCGAAGACATCCTCATGTCGGTCCAGAACGGCTACGAGTTCGTCGAGCACAGCTACGCCGTCGTCTCCTCGTCGATCAAGGATCCCAAAAAGAAAGAAGACTTGAACCGCCGGCGCGCCGCTTTCCGCGACCGCATGTCGACGCCGGAGTACCATTTCTACGCGGAGCAGGATCATTTCGACGAGATCGTCCGCGCCATGGTCGAGCGCAAAGTGTCCTGGGCGCCCACGCTTTCGACCTTCTGGAGATTTTACTCGCCCCGGCGCGAGCGCTTCAAGGAAGCGGACGCCAAGCTGCTCGCGATTCCCTATCTGCCGCCGTACTTCAAGGCCAACGTGCGCCAGACCTACGAGGGAGTCGATAAGATCGCCGACAAGGAGCTTTTAAGCCGGGTCAGGCTCGGCTACGAAAAGATCCAGGACTTCATCCGCCGCTATGTCCGCGCCGGCGGCAGGATCCGGGCCGGGTCGGACCCCAATTCGATTTTACCCGCGTGGGCGGTGCACGCGGAGATGGAGCTCCTGGTCGAAGCGGGCCTCACGCCGATGGAGGCGATTCTCGCCGCCACGAAAAATCCGGCCGAGGAGATCCGCCGCGAGAACGACCTCGGCGTCATCAAGCCGGGGAGCCTCGCCGATATCCTCGTGGTCGAGGGAAATCCCCTGGAAGATATCTCCCGGACGCGGAACGTCAAAATGGTCTTCAAAGATGGGAAGGATCTCAAGCTCGGCTACAGCAAGGATTTCAAGAACCCGCTGCCGCTCCTCGACGGCGACCGCCCGCAGCCTGAAATAGACTCGATCTCTCCGGCCTCTGTGGTCCAGGGGAAAGGGCCGGTCACCGTCGCGATCGAGGGCGGCAACTTCATGAGCACGAGCGTGGCCACGCTGAACGGCAGGCCGCTGCCGACCGAGGTGGAGATCGGGCGGCGGCCCTATCCGCAGAACTTCGATCGCGGGCGAAAATTGACCGCGGTCGTCGACGCCAAGCTGATCGAAAAGGCCGGGACTTACGAAATCCGGGTGGTCGAGCCCGGACCCGGCGGGACGGCGTCGGCCCCGCAGTCCTTCATCGTCAAATTCCGGTAAGGCGCGATGGCGGCGCGGGAAAAAATACGCCTGGGCTACGACAACGCCGAGGGCGCGAAGATCGCGCTCTTCGTCGGCCTGGACCGGGGTCTGTTCGAAAACCGGGGCATCGATTTAGCCGCCGAGCGCGTCAGCCCGGTAAAGCTCGGCACGCCCCGGCTTCTGGCCGGGGAGATCCAATTGCTTCTGGGCAACTCCGGTCCGGTCGTCGAAGCGATCGCGCGGGAGGAAAAGCCGCTCGCGGTGATCGCCAGCCTGGGGCCGGCGAGCTTCGCCGTTTTCGTCCGCGCGGCGACCGCGTCGGCGGGAGATCTGAAGGGCAAGCGATTCGGCGTCAGCACCCCGGGCGCGAGCCAGGACCGGATCGCGCGGCGCGCGCTCCGGCGGCTCGGCCTTGAGCCCGAGCGGGACGTCGGCATCGTCTACACCGGCTTCAACAACTCCACCGAACGGCTCGCCGCGCTGGCGCATGGCGAGGTCGACGCCGTCATCGGCGGACTGGAAAACTACCCGGACTTTCCGGAGCTGTCGGAGACCGAGTCGCGCGGCCTGAAGAAGCTCGTCGATCTGGCAGCCCTCGACATCCATATCAGCGGCAGCGATATCGCCGCGACGCGCTCGTTTGTCGCGGACGAGCGAGAGACCGGCCGGCGATTTATCGCGGCGCTGGAAGAGTCGCTCGCGCTCGCCAAGGCGCGGCCCGACCTCGTGGGCGAGGCCTTCAAGAGCCGCCTCGGACTATCCGATCGGAAAGCCGTCGCAAGCAAGGTCCAGGGGTATTACAGCCTGAGCCTTCCAACGCGCCCTCTCCCGGACCGGCGGGCGATCCAAAACAATCTCGACGAGCTGGAGGAGAAATATCCCGGCGCGGCTCTTCCTCAGGTCTCCGGCTGCATCGACGAGAGCCTGTTCTAGCGATGCGGCGCCCGGTTTATCTTTCGCTGTGCTTCTGCCTCTGCTTGACCGGCGCCGTCGGCGCCCAGGAGCGCCGGCTGGAGCCGCTCGCCGCCTCCTATCCTTCGGTGACCGGCAACATGGCGCCGCTCTGGCTCGCCAGGGAAAGCGGGCTCTTCGAAAAATACGGCCTGGAGGTGAAGCTGGTCAACATCGCCTCGGGCGTCGTTTCCGTCAACGCCCTGATCGGCGGCGATATCCAGATCGCCGCCGCCTCGGGATCGACCGCGGTCGCCGCCGCGGGCCGCGGCGCGCCGGTCGCGATCATAGCCACCTTCGGGCCGACGCCTTACAGGCTCGTCGCGCAGCCGTCGATCGGCTCGATTCAAGCCTTGAAGGGCAAGGTCATCGGCACCAGCCGGCCCGGCGCCGGCTCGGACTTCGCGCTGCGCCGGCTGCTCGCCAAGCTGGGACTGGTCCCCGGCCGCGACGTCACGGTGCTGCCGACGGGCTTGAGCGAATCGGACAAGAGAGTGCTCGTGATGCTCCAGGGAAAAATCCACGCCACGATCGCCAGCCCCGACAGCATCGCGCAAATCGAGCTCAGGGGAGGGAAGGTGAGCGTGCTCGCGGACCTCTTGCAGATGGGCGTTTCCACGAGCGGCAGCGTGCTCGCCGCGACGCGGCCGTTTTTAAAAACCCGCCGCGCCGCGGCGAAAGCCTTTCTCAAGGCCTTCGGCGAAGGCGTCTGGATCGGCCGGACCGACCGGGAGCGGACCTTCGCGGTCTATCGCAAATATCTCCGCGTCACGGACCCGGCCCAGCTCGAAATCCTCAGGAAGACTTCCATCCTCGACCGGATTCCGCCCAAGCCCTACCCCGAGGAGGAGGCCGTCCGCGTGGACATCGAGGACATGATCGCGGGCCGGCCCGACCTCAAAGGCGGGATGGAAGGAAAAAGCCCCGCCGATTTTATCGACGGCTCGCTGCTGAAGGAAATCGAGGGCGAAAACTTCTTCGCGCGCCTCTACGGCAGATAGCGTTTTCAAGATGCGGCTTGACAGACTCATCGCCTGTAAGATATTTCCTGATGAGAGAGTTTTACGGGAGGTAACGTTCCTATGGCCACGATCACCGAGCTGAGAAACCGCGCCCGCAAGATGTTCCAGGACATCAAGACGCCCTGGACCTACCCGCGCTTTCCCGATCCGCCGAAAGAGTTTCTGCCGCCGGAAAAATTCCTCGAGCTGGTTTCCGAGACGGTGCTGGTCCACCACACCAAGATCAACCATCCTTTTTGCGTCAAGCTGGTGCGCGGCGAATGGAGCATGAAGCAGCTTCAGGCCTGGGCCAAGCAGGACTACCACGCCAAGGTCCAGACGCTCCGCAACGACGCCTATATCGTCGCCACCGCGCCGACGCTCGACGAGCTCCAGGAGCAGCTCAAGGTTTTGCTGTCCGAATCGGGCGAGGACCTGGCCGGCGGCAAATACCCCAGCCACCCGGAGCTGTGGCTCCGGTTCGCCGAGGGATTGGGCCTCCGCCGCGACGAGGTGACCCGCTCGGAGCTTTCGCCGCTCATGCAGGTCGTGCTCGACGCGGAGCGCTACAAGTCGATGAAGCAGACGGTCGGCGATCTCCCCGCGAACCTGCGCGTGGGCGAGAAAATCAATTCCATCGTCCATCCGGTCTGGGCCGAAGCCCTGAAGGAGAAGTACCGCGTGCCGGAAGAGGCGCTGGAGTTTTTCACCGCGCACGGCGAGGCCGACCAGGAGCACGGCAAGCTGGGCGAGCAGATCGTGCTCAGCCGGGCTGTCACGCCGGACTCCCAGCGCGCGATCTGGCTGCACTTGAAAAAGAGCCAGGGCAAGCAGTGGGTGACCTACGACGCCTTCCACCAGGCGGCGATGGAGGCGGACGACGCCCAGCGCGCGGCTTAGCCCCCGCGCTTTCCTCTACCGGGAGGCAAAGGAGACGGCCGCAAGCCTTCCGGCTTGAGCGGTAAAGGATTTAAAAAATCGAAAAACCAAAAGCGCAATGGAAGTCTCCCAGGCCCGACGCTCCGCTGGCGAAAAAAGTGGCGCTGTCGTGCCGGATTCTCGCCCGGCTGGGGCTGTTCAAGGAAACCACCGGCCATGTGAGCGCGCGCAACCCCGACGGCCGGTCGATGCTGATCCGGGGCCGGGGCGGCGCGGAGACCGGCCTCCTCTTCACCCGGCCGAAGGACGTCGTGCTGGCGGATTTTGACGGCGCGCCGCTGAAGAGCCGCGCCGGCCTCAAGACGCCGAACGAAGCCTGCATCCACGGCGAGATTTACAAGCGGCGGCCCGGGGCCGGCGGCGTGGTTCACGCCCATCCGCCGTCGATCGTTCTCACCAGCATGGCGGGCATCGCCCTCAAACCGATTTTCGGCGGCTACGATCCGCAGGGCATGCGCCTGGCGGTCAAAGGCGTGCCGCTCTACCAGAGCAGCCTCACCCTCCATTCCGTCGCGCAGGTGCACGAGATGCTCGAAGTCATGGGCGACAGCGACGTCTGCGTGCTGCGCGGCCACGGCGTCGTGGTGGTGGGGAAAACGATCGAGGAGGCGACGGTCCGGGCGATCAAGCTGGAGCATCTCGCCCAAATGAACTTATCGGCCGCGGCGCTGGGCAGCGTCCCGGCCATCCCGCAAGTGGACATCGACGCCTTTCTCGCGCGCCGGGGCGTGCCGGGAAAAACCCAGGACCCGGTGTGGCGCTACTACGCGGAGTGGCTGGAAAAAGGGTAGGGGCACCCTCACCCTTCCCTCTCCCTAAAAGGGCGAGGGTGAAGACCGGAATCTCTACACGAATGAAGAGAAAAGTCTCGGCATCTTCATCCTTCCTCTCCCTTCCAGGGAGAGGATACAGGTGAGGGTCGAAAGATTCAGGGGCTGAAACCGTGGCGAAAAAACCAAATCAAAAAGCGCTGGTGGAAAATTTAAAGCGGCGGCTCGTCGACGGCCTCCAGGTCGTCACCGGCGAAGGGATTTTATCCGGCTCGGGCCATCTGAGCGCGCGGATTCCGGGGACGGACACGTTTCTCATCAACCCGCGCTTCGCCGGGGTGCTCGCCGATCCCAGGGACATCTGCACGGTGACTTTCGACGGCAAGCGCATCGCCGGCAAGGGGCCGATCCCGTCCGAGAGCCTCATCCACAGCACGATTTACAAAAACCGGCCCGACGTCGGCGGCGTGCTCCACTGCCACGCGCGCAGCTCCATTCTCCTCGGCCTGCAGGAGGGCGGCCTGGTTCCGTTCAGCCGCGAGGCGCGCCTGTTCGCCGACGGCGTGCCGATCTTCCCCGAAAGCCATGGCATCAATACCGACGCGCTGGCGCGCCGCATGGTCGAAGCGCTCGGGCCGCACCACGCGATTTTTCTCCGCGGCCACGGCTGCGTGGTCACCGGGCCCGGCATCGAAGGCACCTGCATCTCGGCGATCCAGTTGGAGCGCGCCTGCCAGGACCAGCTTTTACTCATGAGCTTCGGCACGCCCAGGCCGATGCCGGACGCCGGCCGGGGCCGGGTGACGGCGCGGCTGGAAAATCCCTACCGCGCCTGGCCGTTTTTGTTGTACAAGCATAAGGTCAAATCGAAGGCCGCGATCCGCGCCTCGATCCGGACTCTCGACGAGGGCGAACATTATTAAAGGCTCGATACAACATGAAAAAGACAACGTGGTCTTTCGGAACGGTCTGCCTGGGGATGCTGCTGTGTTGCGCCGCGCCGGGATACGGCCAGGAAAAAAAAGAGCTGCTCACGATCTCCTACGCCTCGGTCTCGGGAACGCGCGCGCCGCTCTGGATCGCTAAAGACCTCGGCCTCTTCGACAAGTACGGCCTCGACGGCAATCTCGTCTACATCGCCTCCGGCGTCACCTCGGTGAACGCGCTGCTCGGCGGCAGCGTGCACGTGATCGCGGCTTCCGGCTCGTCCGCGATCGGCGCGGCGGCGCGCGGCGCTCCGGTCGTCATCATGGCGAGCCTCGGGGCGATCGCCTACAAGCTCATCGCCCTGCCCTCGATCACGTCGCTCCAGGGGCTCAAAGGCAAGGTCATCGGGTCGAGCCGCTTCGGCGCCGGCTCCGATTACGCTCTCCGGCGCCTCCTGCCGAAGCTCGGCCTCACGCCGGGGAAGGACGTGCAGCTGATCCCGACGGGCATCAGCGAGTCGGACCGGCGCATCGGCATCATGCTCCAGGGGAGGATCGACGCCACGATCGCCACGGTGGACAACATCCTCCAGCTCGAGCTGCAGGGGCAGAAGGTCTCGGTGCTCGCCGACCTGCTGGAGCAGGGGGTTTACACCACCGGGAGCGACATCTCGACCAGCCGCGCGTTCATGAAGGACAAGCGCCGGCAGCTCAAGGGCTTCCTCATGGGAATGACCGAGGCGATCAAGCTCGGGCGCGGCAACAAGGAGCTGACGTTCCGCATCTACCGCAAGTACATGCACGTCGAGGACTTGAGGCTGTTGGAGTCGATGCACAAGAACTATCTCCTCGGCACGATCCCGCAGAAGCCTTTCCCGCGCGAGGAGGCGCTCCAGAACGACATCGAGGATCTGAGCTTCACTTATCCCACCCTCAAGGGCCGGCGGATCGAGGAGTTCACCGATCTCTCGCTCGTGAAGGAGCTGGAGAACGAAGGCTTTTTTACCCGGCTTTACGGAAAATAATTCATGCCGAAGCGCAAACTCCTTTTCGCCGCGGTCTTTTTCCTGCTTTCGCTTTGCGTCTCGGGCGGCGCCGCGGGCGCCGAAACGATCGCGCTTTACGTCGACCGGCTGATCGACGGCAGCGGCGGCGCGCCGGTCAAAAACGCGGTCATTGTGATCGACGGCAACCGCGTCAAGGCCGCCGGCCCGCAGGGCGGCGTAGAGATTCCCGCGGGCGCGAAAGCGGTCCGGACCAAAGGCGCCACGGCGATGCCGGGGCTCGTCGATTCCCACGTCCACTATAAAGACTGGCAGGGCGAGCTTTATCTGAATCAGGGCGTGACCACCGCGCTCGCCATCGGCAGCGAGCGGGTCGACTGGGTCACCGGCCAGCGCGACGGCATCGACAAGGGCAAGATCGTCGGTCCGCGCATCTTCGCCTCCGGGCCCCATCTGAACAGCCCGCGCGCGGGGGAGCGCCAGGCGACGCTGCGCGAGATGATCGCCCGCCGGCGCTACGAGATCCTGGTTCAAAATGCCGACGAGGCGCGCCGGGCCGTGCGCGAGCTGCTCGCGCAGCCGGTCGATATCATCAAGGTCTACGAGGACACGCTGCCGGAGGCGATCAAGGCGGCGGCGGAAGAGGCGCACAAGGCCGGCAAGCCGATCGGCGGCCACAGCGAAGACGTCTACATGTCGGTCGAGAACGGCTACGATTTCGTCGAGCACTCCCACGCGATCGTCGCCACCTCGATCAAGGACCCGAAAAGGAAGCAGGAGCTGGCGCGCCGGCGCACCTCGCCGAAGGACCGCATGACCACCGTCGAGTTCCATTCCTACGCGGAGCCGGAGAACTACGACGAGCTGGTGCGCTTCATGGTCGAGCGCAGGATCCACTGGTCGCCGACCATGGCGACGCAATGGCGCGGGCTCACGCCCAAGCGCGAGCGCTTCAAGGCGGAGGAGATGCGCTTTATCGCCGACCCGAACCTGGTCTACCTGCCGGCTTACTTCAAGGCCAACCTGCGGGAATATTTCGACGGCACCGCGCGCCTCGCCGACAGGGAGTTTTTAAGCCGCCTCAAAACGGGCTACGAGAAGCTGCAGGACTTCATGCGCCGCTTTGTCCGCGCCGGCGGCAAGATCCAGACCGGCTCGGACCCGAACTCGGTCCTCCCGGCCTGGGCGATCCACACCGAGATGGAGCTTTTCGTCGACGCCGGGCTCACGCCGATGGAGGCGATTCTCGCCGCGACCAAAAACCCCGCCGAGGAGATCCGCCGGGGCGACGAGCTCGGCGTCATCAAGGCCGGGAGCCTCGCCGACATCGTCGTCGTCGACGGCGACCCGCTGGAAGACATCACCCGCACGCGCCGCATCAAGATGGTCTTCAAGGACGGGAAGGAGATCAAGCTCGGCTACCACAAGGATTTCCCGAACCCGCTGCCGCTCCGCGACGGCGACCGGCCCGAGCCGGAGATCGACCAGATCGCGCCCGAGTCCGCGACCCAGGGCGAAGGCCCGGTCGCGCTGACCATCGAGGGCGGCAACTTCATGAGCACCTCGGTGGCGATGCTCGACGGCAAGCCGCTGCCGACGCGGATCGAGCTCAACCGCTCCGGCTACCCGCAAAATTTCGACCGGGCGCGGAAGCTCGTCGCGACGATCCCGCCCGCGCTGATCGCCAAGGCGGGCACCTACACGATCACGGTCGTCGAGCCGGGGCGCGGCGGCATCGCTTCCAATCCCAAATACTTCACCGTCAAATTCCGCTAGGGAGGCGTCTTGTCGCTGCCGGCACTGCTGATCGCGCTCGTGATTTTCGCCGGACCGGCGGCGGGCGCCGAGACGCTCCGGCTTGGCTACACCAACGCCCAGGGCGCGAAAATTCCCGTCTTCGTCGGCCGGGACCGGGGCGTCTTCGAAAAATACGGGCTGGAGCTGCGCCTGCTGCGCGTCAGCCCCGGCAGGCTGGCGGTGCCGCAGCTGCTTTCCGGCGCGATCGAGTTTTTCCTGGGCAACTCCGGCCCGGTCGTGGAAGCGATCGCGCTGGAAAGCGCGCCGCTCGCGATTATCGCCAGCCTCGGGAAGGAGCAGTTCGCCGTCTATGCCGGCCCGGCGATACGGCGCGTCGATGATTTGAAGGGCAAAAAGTTCGGCGTGAGCACGCCGGGCGCGAGCCAGGACCGGATCGCCGCCCGCGCGCTCAAAAGAATGGGCCTGGAGCCGGAGCGGGACATCCGCATCGTCGCCACCGGCTTCAACAATTCGGTCGACCGCCTGCGCGCCCTGGCGCGCGGCGAAGTCGACGCCGTCGCCGCGACCGCCGACGATCTGCTGCAGCTGTCCGCCGAAGAATCCGCCGGGGTGCGGAAGCTGATCGATCTCGCCGAAGTCGGCATCCTCGTGAGCGGCGCGGACATAACGGTCGCGCGCGGCACGATCGAGGCGCGCCGCGCGACGGTCGAAAAGTTTCTCCAGGCGGTGGACGAATCGGTCCGGCTCGCCAAAGATCGGCCCGATCTCGTCGCGGCGGCGTATAAGAAATACGCCGGGGTGGAGGACCCGAAGGCGCTGGAGAAAAAGGTCGAGGAATACTACGCCGGCAAACCGCCGGCGCGGCCGCTGCCGGACCGGGCCGCGATCCAGAGCGCCATCGACGAGCTGAAGGAAAGATCTCCCGCTCTCAAGGCGGCCGACGCGGCGGCCTACATCGACGACACGCTCGGCCAAGCGAGGTAAAAAATGCGCCCCCGGCTGCTTCTTACCGCCGTTCTATTCCTCCTTCCGGCCGGCGCCGGGGCGCAGGAGAAAAAACTCGAGCCGCTGGCGGTCTCCTACGCCTCGGTCACCGGATCGCGCGCGCCGATCTGGATCGCCAGGGACCTGGGTCTTTTCGAAAAGTACGGCCTCGACTTGAAGCTCATCAACATCTCTTCGGGCAGCACGTCGATCCAGGCGCTGCTCGGCGGCGACATCCAGCTCGTGGCCGCATCGGGAACATCGGCGATCGCCACCGCGGCGCAGGGCGCCCCGGTCGTCATCGTCGCCAGCTCCGGACCGATCGCCTACAAGCTCATCGCCCACCCGTCGATCACCACCGTGCAGGGCCTCAAGGGCAAAATCGTCGGCAGCAGCCGGGCCGGCGCCGGGACGGATTTTGCGCTGCGCCAGCTGCTCCCGAAGCTCGGCCTCACGCCGGGGAAGGACGTGACGGTCCTCGCGACCGGGCTCAGCGAGTCCGACCGCAGGCTCATGCTGATCCTCCAGGGCCGGATCGACGCCACCATCGGCCTCGCCGACAACGTGCTGCTGCTGGAGATGAAAGGCCACAAGCTCTCGGTCCTGGCCGACCTGCTCCAGAGCGGCGTCTGGACGAGCGGCAGCGACATCACGACGACGCGCGCGTTCTTGAAATCGAATCCGCGCCGGGTCAAGGCTTTTCTCATGGCGTTCAGCGAGGCGGTCTGGCTCGCGCGCACGCGCCGCGAGCTCGCCTTCAACGTTTTTCGCAAATACATGCACCAGGACAACCCGCGCATCCTCGAAGCCACCTACCAGACCTATATCGTCGGCACGATCCCGCCCAAGCCCTACCCGCGGGAAGAGGCGGTGCAGTCGGATCTCGACTTCCTCGCCGCCTCGAACCACGAGATGAAAAAGAAAAAGCCCTCGGACTTTATCGACACGACGCTGCTCGCCGAGATGGAGAGCGAGGGGTTCTTTATCTCACGAATGAGAACGATCCGCCTGGCCTACAGGGACGACGACCGCGCGCCGGTGATCTTTACGATCCGCGCGATGGGCCGCCGCTACGGCCTCGACGTCGAGGTGTTGCAGATCAAGGGGACGGAGGAGTACGAGGCCGCGCTCTTCGACGGCGCCGCCGACGTGATCATCGAGCACCTGGAATATCTTTACGGCGAAGCCGCCAAAGGAAAAAAAGTCGCCATGTTCATGGCCCCGAGCAAGGGCGGCAGCCTCGAGCTCGTGGTTTCCCCGCGCGTCGAAAAGCCCGAGGATCTCCGGGGCGGGACGATGGCGGTGCGCACTTCCGGCCAGCCGCACGCGGTGACGCTGTGGCTCAAGATGATGGGGCTCGATCGGGAGGTTCGCACCGAGCTCGTCAAGGACAAGGACGTGGGCCGCTGGGGCCAGTGGAAAAAAGTCGCCTCGGGGGAGTGCGTCGCCGCGTTCCTGTCGCCGCTCTATCTGCCCGAGGCGCTCGCCGCCGGCCTCAAAGTCCTCGCCGCGCCGGATATCCCGATCGTCGGCCATTACGCCCAGGCGTGCCTGGGGAAATTCGCGGCGGAGAACTCCGAGCTATTGAAGGATTACGTCAAGGCCTCGATCCACGCCGTCTGTCTCATGCTCTTCCGCCGCGC
>WNFL01013700.1_pt1 | contig 11386 bp, 10 predicted proteins | sample 5400361 | NCBI WGS metagenome assembly WNFL01 (sample SAMN13153351, study PRJNA577476) | soil metagenome | isolation source: 40 cm soil on Douglas fir-dominated hillslope | place: USA:California | collected 2013-09-17
GGAGGCGTAATTCTTGACCTGCAGATTTACGCCTTGCTAGAGCAAATTTACGGCAGACTCGGCAACAAGGAATTGGCGAGTAAATATGCCGCTCTGAGCCGCGTAACGCCCGTGCCCATCAAAGAAAGCCGCTAAGTGAAAACCTCGGTTCCCCAATCGAATCGGTTAATGTCAATTGAAAAGGCTCTGGAATCAAGTCTCTTGCGCGATACCGCATGATCGATCAATTTCTCGATGGTATCGCGTCCGCGGTCTGCCACGGTGATGCTAGAAACTGTGCCATAACTGTGACACGAAACCTGTTTTCACTGCCAAAACTGACTTCATTGACAAGATGAGTTTGTTGATTCTACGCAACTTATTGAAAACACAAAGCGGCTCGAAGATTCCGGCTTATATGGCTCATCCGCTATTTTTTCGCTTTCGTTTTTCGTTGCGACAGATCCAACCCATCCAGATTTCACGAACGGCCGGAGAGTGGGGCGACTCAGCGCATCGCTCTGGTGGCTACGGTGCGCGCGATATGGACCGCGCTGATCGCATGAGACGCCACGTAGGCGTGGGCGCCCGACCACATGAGTTGTAGTCCCGCACAGATCGCGACGGTTGCGACAACCGCTTTTAGTTTTTGCGCGGGAACGCGCGTCGAGAGAATGCAGCCAAGAATGACGCCCGGAATTCCGCCGAGGAGAAGTTGGAACAGAACCGTCGTGCTGATGGAGCCGATGGTCCAGTGGACGGCGCTTCCGACGATGGCGAGCACGAGTCCGAAGACCAGGTCTGTGCCAACCACTTGTGACGGCGTGATTTCTGAATAATTCATCAGCAGCATGGTTCCGAGCGCGCCGGCGCCTGCGGAGGAGAACCCGGATTCTACTCCGATGGGAAACGCGAGCCACGGCAGCCAACGTGAGTTCTTCCTGGCGAAATTAGGCGCCTGGACGCGTTTAACGAAGGTTACGCTTGAAGACAGCGTCAGCATGATTCCGATGACGATGATCACCACAGGATTGCGGCTGTCGCTCGCGAGAAGTTTTAAGGCCACCATGCCGAGCACCAGACCCGGCACTGCCCCGCGTAGCAGCAGCCACGCGTAGCGCGCATGGACCTGCTTTGTCGCGTAATAGAAGGGCGCAGCGATAAGCCGCAACACGCCCGCAAAGACGAACGTCGTTCCAACCGCCTCGGCTGCGGGAAGTCCGGTGAGCAGTAACAGCGGTACGGTAAAACTGCCGCCGCCGATTCCAGTAACTCCAACGGCTAGTGCGATTAAGAATCCGAAAATCACCGGGGTCATTTTAAGGGCTCCGAAAAAGTGTGAATGCCGCACTCGAGTTTTTGCCCGCCCCAACGGCCGGAACGCAAATTGTTCGGATCGTTAGGAATCGCGGTGCACGGCTCGCAGCCGATGCTCGAGAAGCCGCGGTCATACTGGGGCAGATAACTAATTTTGTTTGCGGCGCTGTATTCCCAGACCTGGCGCCAAGTCCAATCGGCAAGCGGACTGACTTTGGTTAGCGTCTCGCCCGTGGGCAGGCGATGAAGCTCCGCCTTTTTCAAATTTTTGCGGGTGGCGGACTGCTCACGACGCAGTCCGGTGAACCAGATTTCGTAGGGGCGAAGCGCGTTCAGCAGCGGATCGACTTTGCGAAGTTGGCAGCACTTCGACGGATCGTCGCGATACAAAATTCCGAACGCGGTTTCTTGCGCGGCGACAGTTTGTGCGGGAATTACGTTCAGAAGATTGAGTTCCCATTCGCGCGCCATGGCATCGCGAAACTCGTACGTTTCCGCGAAGTGGTAGCCGGTTTCGAGGAAGAGCACCGGAATTTTCGGGACCCGCTTGCGGAGAAGATGCAGGACGATCATGTCTTCGGCTTGAAAGCTGCAGGTGAAGCATGCACCAATTGCGAAGGACTCAGCGAGCGCCGCATCCACGATTTCTTCGGCTGGTCGAAGCTCGAGAGATTCCAAATGGTGCGAAAGGCGCATTAGCGCACTCCTTTGAACGGCACGTTGCTGTCGAGTTGCACGCGTTTGGCGACCAGAAGTGCGTCGTCGAGAAAGTCGTCCACCGACGCAAATGACTCACGCGGAGTTAAGTCGAAGTAGAAGTCGCCAGCAGTTTCGGCGATGAATTTGCTCCCAATTTCGCTATCGCCGCGCTCGCCCCAAGTCACGATCACCAGGCCGAGATTCCAAAGTCGCAAGAACAGTTCATTCGCGTGGGATGCTTGCTCGGCAGGAATCGAAATTGCGTCGAGCCCCAGCTCCCACAGTGCGCGTTCGAAAACTTCGGCTTGCGTTTGACCGCCACGAGTCGCGACAATGGCCGACCGATGGCCTCGCCGCATCGCCCGCTCTTCTGCTGCGACTCCCTGGGTGTCCGTGGCAAAAACTTTTTCGCTGGCTTGGCCGTCGCAAATCATCACGGCCCCGACGGTTGCGTTCGATAGCGGGTCAATCAGGACAAGACTTCCGGTTGTGCGGTTATTGGCGTAAGAATCGAAAAAGAGCGACTGGCTCGTCTCGAATTCCACGAGACCGATTTCGTTCATCGCAAGCTGGCTCGCGCCGATTTCTTCCAACGTGTTGATGTCCACGCGATGTTCAATGCGCCGCGCCCGCGCCTTCACGACCCGGCCCGCGTGCTTCGCCAAGTAGTTGCGATTCAATTCCAGCGGCGTCGCATGCAGCCAAACAACCATTGCCGTGAATCGATTGGAAACATTCGGCATGTCATTCGGCGACACCAACATTTCGCCGCGGCTCAAATCGATCTCGTCGGCAAGTTTCAAGACGATCGAGTCGGAAGCGCCGGCTGATTCGAGCTCACCGTCAAAACTGACGAGCGACTCGACTCGCGTCCTCTGCTTCGACGGCAACGCCAGAACTTCGTCGCCAGGCCGGACTATTCCGCTCGCTACGCGTCCGGCAAATCCGCGAAAACGCGCATCGGGACGAATCACTGACTGCACAGGGAATCGTAGGGACTCCATTTGTTCGGCCCGATGAATATCAACGTTTTCAAGATGCTCCAGCATTGTCGGACCGCTGTACCACCGCGTGCGCGCGCTCTTCGTCACCAGATTGTCGCCTTCGAGCGCGCTCAACGGAATGCACTGCACAGAAAAATTACCGAGCCGCGTCGCGAGTTCCAGAAAGTCGGCCTGCAGTTGCAAAAATGTCGCTTCGCTGAACTCGACAAGATCCATCTTGTTCACGGCGACCAGTAGATGGCGGATTCCGAGCAGCGACGCGATAAAGGTGTGGCGCTTCGTCTGCGGCAACAATCCCTTCGTGGCGTCCACGAGAATCACCGCTAAATCAGCTGTCGAGGCACCGGTGGCCATGTTGCGGGTGTACTGCTCATGGCCCGGCGTGTCCGCGATGATGAACTTTCGGCGCGGGGTGCTGAAGTACCTGTAGGCAACGTCGATCGTGATTCCTTGTTCCCGCTCTGCCCGCAATCCGTCCGTAAGGAGACTAAAGTCGATCGCTCTACCTGAACGATTGACTGGACTTTTCTTTACCGATGCAAGCTGATCCTCATACACGGCATTGCAATCGTGCAAAAGTCGTCCAATCAGGGTGGACTTGCCGTCATCCACGCTGCCCGCAGTCGTGAATCGAAGCAATTGCTTGCCGAGTTCCCGTTCGAGGAACTGATTGATCCCTTCGTGTGCCGAAATAGTGGGAGCCGCCGCCATCAGAAGTAGCCCTCGCGTTTTTTCAGTTCCATCGACCCTTCTTCGTCGTGGTCGATTGCGCGGTTTTCGCGTTCGGAGCGGCGGAACGTAACCATTTCTTCGATGATTTCCGGCACCGTAGATGCTTCCGAGCGGATCGCGCCGGTGCAGGGCATGCATCCAAGCGAACGCATCCGGCACTTCACGAGTTGTGTCTTTTCGCCGGGGAGCAGTTGGTCGTTCGAATAAATCAGCACGAGCGATCCGCCCCGCTCCACCACTTCGCGTTCTTTGGCGTAATAGAGCGGCACGATCGGAATATTTTCGGCGTGGATGTAGAGCCAGATGTCGAGCTCAGTCCAATTCGACAGCGGAAACACGCGAATGCTTTCGCCTTTGTCGATCCGGGAATTAAAAATGTTCCAGAGTTCGGGCCGTTGATTCTTCGGATCCCACTGGCCCTGTGAATCGCGGAAGGAATAGATGCGCTCTTTTGCACGAGACTTTTCTTCGTCACGCCGCGCGCCGCCGAACGCAGCCGTGAAGCCGCCGTCCGACAGTGCGCCGAGCAACGACTTCGTCTTCAGCAGCCCACAGCATTTCTGAGTTCCTAGCACGAAAGGATTTGCGCCGTCGCGCAGCGCTTCTTCATTTCGGTGTACGATCAGCTCGGCGCCGAGTTCCTTGGTGTAGCGATCGCGGAACTCAATCATTTCTGGAAACTTGTAACTTGTGTCGACGTGAAGCAGCGGGAAGGGAATTTTGCCCGGGAAGAATGATTTCTGAGCGAGCCGGAGCATCACCGAAGAATCTTTTCCAATGGAATAGAGCATAACGGGCCGCGCAAACTCCGCCACCGCTTCGCGCAGAATGTAGATGCTCTCGGCCTCCAACGCGCGCAGGTGATTCTTGTGCTGCGTCATCTGAAGAATTCCTGCGCCGGAACGATCGGCGGTGTTTGATTCAAGAAGTTGTGTCGTGGTCAAACCCATGGACCCGTTTCTCCCGTTCCCCAAAAATCGCGCCTAAAAAGCAAAAATCCCACCTGCGCGGCCATTCCGGCGGTGGGAGTAAATACGGCTCAAGTGTGAAAAAGACTTACGTCACGAGCCTCCCGGCGCCAGAACACACCTCACAACAACATAGACAACAAGTTGTCCGGGGAGCCATGTCCTGTGCGAGATTTCTCAACATTTCCAAACTATAACAGCAGTCGAAGCCCACTGCAACCCATCTGTCGATTCGATTTCCGCATCGATTACATCCGATCGTTCGATGCATGAACTATTCCGTTGGGTACAACTTCGGGTTGATTCATTTAAACGAGAGCTGGACGGCCTTCCCAGCGTATTGCAATTCGCCGTCAACCTTGCTGGTCAATTCGCCACCCAAGCCATGGCCGTTTCGAACGATCACAATTCGAAACGTTCGCTTCTCCAACATTCCGGGAAACGTTCCGTTGCGCCCGCCGACGGTTAGCGTTCTTGCGTTATCGTCCCAGCTGAAAGGAATCGTCGAGTAAGCGCCCTTTTCATAGTTGTAGGTGTCGTTGTCGTCTTCGTAAAGTGTAAACGATCCATCGACGCCGGGATAGACGCGCAATTCGACGTCAGGACCGAGGGGCACAAGCGAACCTGCCTTGACGAATAGGGGCAGACGCTCCAGCGGCGCCGCTGCGTCCACAGCTTTCCCGCCGACCGAGCTTTCGCCGCTCCAGAAGTCGAACCAGGTTCCATTGGGCAGATAAAGGTGTCGAGTTGTGGCGCCAGGTTCGGTGACCGGGTTCACCAGAATTGCGGGACCAAAAAGGAACTGGTCACCCACGTTTTGCGCCCGCAGGTCTTCGCGGAAGTCCATCACGAGCGGCCGCATGATGCTGTAGCCCTCATGCGTCGTTTTCCATGCCAGCGAATAGATGTACGGCATCAGGCGATAGCGCAGCTTGTCGTAGGAGACGAGAATTTTTTGCGCGTCGGGTCCATACGACCACAGCTCGTTTTGATTAGTCGTGCGAGTACCGTGGGCTCGAAAGATCGGGCAGAACGCCCCGAACTGGAACCATCGAATGTAGAGCTCACGGTAAGCGGGGTCGTTGGGGTTTGCGACAACAAAGCCGCCGATATCTGTTGTCCAGTAGGGAAGTCCCGAAAGGGAATAGTTCAGTCCAGCCGGAATTTGTCGCCGAAACGTCTGCCAGTTCGGATCAACATCGCCTGACCATGTGGCCGCGCCATTTCTTTGCGCGCCCGCGTAGGTCGAGCGCGACAAAATGAACACTCGCTTCTGGTCGCTCGCCTTGCGTTGGCCTTCGTACACCGCCGCCGTCGTCATTAATGGAAATTCGTTCGCGTAACGGGCGCCATTACCGATCGCGACTTTGTTCGTCACCAATAAATTTGTTTCGAGTCCTTCTGTTTCCGGTTCGGTCGTATCCAGCCACCACGCATCGGCGCCAATTTGGAAAAGAGCCTTGTTCATCAAACTCCAGTAGTAGTCGCGCGCTCGAGGGTTGAACGCGTCATAAAGCGCCATTCGAGCCGGATGAAATCCAGCAACCTTCGTCCGATCGATGAAGAAACCTTGTTTGTCCATGTCGTCGTACACAGGTGAGCCGGGCCGGAAGTACGGCCAAACGGAAATCATCAAGTGCACGTGTTTGTCATGCAGGGCGTCGATCATTTCTTTTGGATCGGGGTAGTTTTTGTTGAAGACCGGCTCGCCCATCGTGTTCCACCAAAACCAGTCCTGAACGATGTTGTCGATAGGAACGTGCAGGTCGCGGTATTTTTGTGCAATCGAAATCAACTCCTGCTGAGAATCGTAGCGATTCTTGCACTGCCAGTAGCCGTACGCCCATTTCCCGAAGAGCGGCGCCGCGCCAGTCAGTTCGCGATACGAAGCAACGATCTTGTCAAAGCCGGGGCCGTACAGGAAGTAGTAGTCAACCGCGTCCGCAACTTCCGCCGTGAGATAGAGCGCGTGCACGAACCGGTTATTCATCCTGCTGCGTGAGCCATTGTTCCAAAAGATTCCGTAGCCATTACTCGACAGCAGCATCGGAATCGAAATATTTGTATTGTCCTGGGACAGCTCAACGTCCTCGCCCCGGTAATTCCACACGCCAGCCTGATGCTGTCCGAGTCCGTAAAACGCTTCCTGCGTGTCCCACATATTGGCGAAGCGCTCGGCGCGATAGGTCTTTTCTCCATTCACCTCGATCGGCGTCAGCGTGCGCGTATTTTCCTGCGTGAGCTTGCGTCCTGCGGAATCGTAAAAAATCATTGACCCGTCGTCTTTCATCACTTCGATCTTCAATTGCGAGGTGCTCAGCGAGGCAAGCTTTTGACCACCATCTTGAAATTCAAATGGTGCTGGCGGCCATTGATTCTTAACTACCAGAAAATCCTCGTGGCGCTTCGGTTCACGTTCAATCGAATAAAACACATGGACAACCGAAGGAGAGCACACGGTCAGCCGAAGATAGCCAGTTTCCATGGTGATCAACGCCCCGTCGGACAGTTTTTCTGCTGACCGCACCGCATTGCGCGGCAGCCACTGCGCGTCGGCCGAGCGCCCGGTCATTAGACCGAAAACAAGGAATAGCGACGACGTAACGAAATAAACCTTCGTGCGGGATGTCATAACGCTGTGGTTGCTCCATCGGGGAGTGCAATCAATCGAATACTTTGTGCGTGTACGTTCACGGTGCTACAGCCTAGTACGACTCGCCCGTTCTGTCATCACATCATGCGGTTGCCGCGCAAGTGCATGCGGTCGGCTACTCGTCCGCCGGTAGACGCGCGGTCCCGACTTGTGGCAGTCTCTAAGCCCGCGCCGCGCGATTGGCGGCAAGTCGACTCTTTCCGTTACAATCCATCGGTCGGAGGATTCTCCCTTGCCACGCCGGCAGCTTCTCTTGCGGCTCCAACTCCTGAGTAATCCCATGGTGCTTTGTGGAGTCCGTGGGGCGGTCTCTCCCTTAGCCAGCGTAGTCGGCTTTGGCGAAGAGGACTGCCACAAAATCACGTTAGCGTTGGACGAAGCTATAACCAATGTCATTCGTCATGCCTACGGCGGTAAGCTCGAGCGTCCCATCGAAATTCAATTCCACAAGCTAAATGGCAGTCCTGCAACCAAGCCAGGGCTGGAAATTATCCTCATTGATCGGGGAACGAAGGCCAGGCCGGAGGCGCTCAAGGGTCTGCCACCGGGCGAGCTTCGTTCTGGTGGACTTGGACTTCATTTCATGCGACAAAGCATGGACACAGTTGTTCATACCCGGGTCGGTTCGACCAACCGGCTCCGCATGGTTAAATTTATTCACTGATGCGTGGTACGAGGAGCATTCTGGTGCAAATTTCCGCTCGGCATCTTGAAAACACTACGATTTTTGACGTCACCGGAGACATCGACCTCGCGAATTCGCCAGCCGTGCGGAAAGCCTTTCTTTCCGAGATTCGCGAAAAGAAAATTCCCCGCGTCATCGTCAACCTCCAAGCCGTCAAGTATATTGACAGCTCCGGAATCGCTTCTCTGGTCGAAGGACTCAAGGCCTCACGCGACCTGAAAGCGCGATTCATTCTGTTCGGCCTTAGCAAATCGGCCCGCGAAGTCTTGCAGCTTTCGCGGTTGCTCAAGCTTTTTGAGATTTATGAAAATGAGGAGCAAGCTCTTTCAGCTGAAAGCGTTTGATTTCCTGATGCATTCCCAGGTGCCCACTTGGAACTTACGGTTCAACTAGGCCAGACTGTCCTCAATGCCCTTGCTTATCTCGGCTCGCTCGCGACGCTGAGTGCCCGCGCGACCTATTACACCGTCGTTGCTCCGTTCCAAGGCAAACCGGTTCGCGTACAGCGTGCCGTAACGCAAGCCATGCAGATCGGCGTCCGTGCTCTGCCGATCCTTTCCCTCATCACTTTTTTCATTGGCTTGATCCTTGCCCTGCAAGCCGCCTACGAGCTCAAAAAATTCGGCGCCATCAATTTCGTCGCCAGCGCCGTCGCCATTTCCATGAGCCGCGAACTCGGTCCCCTAATTACCGCCATCGTGGTCATCGGCCGCTCCGGCTCTTCGTTCGCAGCCGAAATCGGCACGATGAAAGTTACCGAAGAACTCGATGCGCTGGAAACGATGGCCATCAACCCCATTCGATTTCTCGTCACACCGAAATTCATCGCCATGGTTATCATGCTCCCGTGTCTTACCATCTGGGCGAACGCGATGGGTGTGCTCGGCGGAGCACTTTTCGGCGTCACAAAAGCCGGTTTCACTTTTCTGAGCTATCTTCATGCGACAGCCGACGCTCTCTTTCTTCGTGACATCATCAGTGGCCTGATTAAGAGCTTCATGTTTGGCATCACCATCACCGCAGTCGGCTGTCAGGAAGGTCTTTCCACCGGAGCCGGCGCCGAACAAGTCGGCCGCTCTACGACATCCGCCGTCGTTATTTCCATTTTTCTGGTCATCGCCGTCGATCTGATTTTCACCGCGCTCTTCTTTTTTCTGGGAGGCCAGTAGAGTGAGCAGCCCAGTCGGCCCTCTCAACGAACAAGCGCCTCCAGCGATCTCGTTGCGCAATCTCCGCGTCAGCTACGGAGATCGCGAAATTCTTCACGGCGTCAGTTTTGATGTGCAGCAAGGAGAAACGCTGGTCATTCTCGGCGGTTCCGGCTCCGGCAAAAGCACGCTGCTCCGCACTCTCGTCGGACTCGAGCGTCCGACCTCGGGCGAGATATGGATCAAAGGCAAAAACCTTGCCACCATTTCGGCCGACGAACTTGACTATATTCGCCGACACATGGGCATGTCGTTTCAGGGCGGTGCGCTCTTCGGCTCCATGACGGTCGGCGAAAATGTCGCGTTGCCTTTGCGCGAACACACCAAACTCGAAGATCCCACCATCGACATCATGCTCCGCTTAAAACTCGACCAGGTCGGCCTGTCCGGTTATGAAGATTACGTTCCTTCGCAATTGAGCGGCGGTATGAAAAAGCGCGCAGCGGTAGCCCGGGCCCTCGCCATGGACCCAGAAATTCTTTTTTTCGACGAGCCTTCCGCTGGTCTCGATCCCATCATAGCCGCCGGAATCGACGAACTCATTCTCGAACTCAAGCAAGCCTTTCACATGACGATCATCGTCGTGACGCATGAACTCGCCAGTGCTTTCCTCATCGCCGACCGCATGGTCCTCATCAACAAAGGCGACGTCGTTGCGCTCGGCACCGCAGAAGAAATGCGCACCAGCACACATCCCCGAGTTCGTCAGTTTTTGGACCGTATCGCCGAGCCGGCGGTCTCGCAAGAATTGGATTACTTGCAAATGTTGACGGAGGACCGCCACGGCAACCGCCGCTGAGCGAGAGGAGAACGTAAGATGGATGCCAGGCGAGAACAGGCTGCCGTCGGATTATTTGTTCTGATTGCGGCAGGTCTTCTGATTGTTACGGTCTTTGCGCTCGGCGGTGCTTTCAGCAGTTCCGCGGTCACCTATCGCACCTATTTCCACAACGTTGGTGGGATTGAGCCTGGAGCGACTGTTCGCTATCAAGGCGGCTCGAAGATCGGCCGCGTAGAGATGTTGCGCGTCGATCCGCAGAACCCCGCTCGGATGGAAATGACCTTCAGTGTGAAGCCAGACGTTCCCATCAAGACGGATAGTGTCGTCAGCATCTTAAGCTTTAGCCCGCTGGGGGAGAACCATATCGAATTGACCTATGGAACCCCGCAATCGCCTTCCGCGCGTCCTGGATCGGTGCTGCCTTCGGAGCCGTACTACGGCATTGCTGATATCACGAAGCAACTCAACGATATTGCTCCCGAAGCCAAGAAGCTGCTCTTAACGCTCAATCAACGCACGACGGAACTGCAAGAAACCATCGCACGCGTCAACGATATGCTTAATGCGCAAAATCGGACCAACCTCTCGGCTACGCTCTCTAACACACGGGGCATGCTCGAAGAGAATCGCTCCAACATCAAATCGAGTCTGACGCAAGTCGAAGCCGCTTCTCACAAAATGAGCCCGCTTCTCGATGACCTCCGCAAAACTTCCGCTCAAGCCAACAAAGCCATCGACAACGTGGACGCGTTGCTGGTCGAAGATCGTCCGGAAATTCACAGCGCCCTCATCGAGCTGCGCCGGAATCTCGCTCAGCTGCAAAATCTCACCGGCCAGCTAAACAGCACGCTCGACACAAACTCCGAAAATATCGACGAGATTCTCGAGAACATGCGCCACGTCAGCGAAAACCTCCGCGAATTTACAGAAATCATTAAGGCGCGGCCCTCGGCCCTCATTCGCTCTTCCACCCCTAAAGAACACAAGCCGGGGCAGCCATGAGATTAACAATGCACCGCGAACTTCCGGGTTTCATGCATTTCGCAAAATGTGAGGTTGCTGCAATGAACGGATTGAAGAAACTCTGTGTTTGGGGCTCGTTCGTAGCCGCCGTCGGCCTAGCCTTCGGTTGCGGCGCCTCGCGGCCCAGCAAGTATTACCAACTTACTCCTCCGTCTGGCTCCACGAGCAGCGCCAACCAGGATGCTCCTCCGATTTCCCTGCTGCTTGGCCCGATGCAGACTTCGCACCTCTATCGCGAAGACCGCATCGTTTACAGCTCCGAACGACAACAGATGGGCACATACGAAACGGAGCGGTGGTCCGAGCCGCCCGTTGAAATGATGCAGAGTGTCTTGCT
>WNFL01270144.1_pt2 | contig 11386 bp, 9 predicted proteins | sample 5400361 | NCBI WGS metagenome assembly WNFL01 (sample SAMN13153351, study PRJNA577476) | soil metagenome | isolation source: 40 cm soil on Douglas fir-dominated hillslope | place: USA:California | collected 2013-09-17
TGTCGTTGTCGCAGTCGCAGTCGCAGTCGGAGTCGCTGTCGCCGTCGGAGTCGTTGTCGCCGTCGGAGTCGCATTCGTACCCGCAGTCGCACTCGCCTCCCTCCGCGGCACCCTTACCTCGATCCTCGTCCCCGCCGCCCGCACGTCGAACTCCACATCCTGCGCCAGCTCGATCACCACCCTCGCCGTGTGCGCTCCCGCCGCGGCGACCGCGATGCGCCGGACCGCCCCGTCCTCTACCTCCTGCCCGGCCGGCACTCCGACAACCGCCGTGTCGGCCAGATCGACCACGATGCGCGGCGGCGCGGCGAGCTTCAGCGTGGTGAAGCTCAGCGGCTGGTCCGCCTCGAGCTGCACCAGCGTCGATCCGGGCCCGGACACCGGGCGCACCGCGAGAAGCTTCCCGCCTCCGGCGCCGGCTGCAGCGGTCGCCAGCAGCGCGATGACGGACGGGGTGCGCACCCGCGGGACGCTAGCACGCGCCCTCCCCCATCCCAAGCAACCGTCAGCCGCTCACCTGTCCTGCGTCGCGGCGCGCGCGTTCCCGCCGGGCGGCGTGCTCGATCACGTTCTTCACGTCCTCGCAGATCTGGCGCAGATCGTAGCCGACGGTGAGCTCGAGGTGGGAATTGTCCTTCACCGGACGCCAGAGGAAGTAGTCGCTGCGCGCCTTGCGGTAGATGCTGCTGGTGCTCTTGGCCGAGGCGATCTTGTCCAGGTCGCCGAAGAGGACGGCCATCGGGCAGTCGATCTCCTTGAAGTGCGCCTTGTAGTCGTAGCCCGTCCGGTAGCACTTCATCTCGTCGCGCCGGATCCAGCGGGCGAACTGCTCGACCACGCGGCGCGGTTCCTTCTCGCCGCCTTGGCTGAGCAGCCAGCGGAACTCCTCCGCGGTGACCCTGGCGGGATTGAGCAGGGACCCGAAATGACGCGCGACCAGCTCGTACCGCCGCAGGTTGCCGGGCGTCGACACGCGCGCGAGCTGCCGGAGGATGGCATCCACCGGCACGTGGCTGAAGCGCACGCCGGGAGGCCGCCCTCCCGCCGGGGCGAGCACGTCCGCCACCCGGTGGAGGAACCCGGCCCCGAAGCGCCGCAAGGCGTGCGCCGCTCCGTGCCGGGCCGAATCCAGGCCGGTGGCCGCGACGCACAGGGCGTCGATGAGCGGACCCAGCATGGCGGGCCCGAACAAGGCCGCCGCGCGCATGAGCAAGAAGCCGCGGCCGATGTCGCTCGGCGCGCCGATGGTGATGAGGCCCGAGAGATCGCGGTGGCTCCCCGCGTAGCCGTAGCCGAGCATCCCGCCCATGCTGTTGCCGAGGTAGACGACCCTGTCGCGCCGCGTGCGCTGCTTGACCGCGTGGACCGCGGCGGGAATGTCCTCCAGGAGATAGCTGTCGAGGTCCCAGTCCCAGTCGAGGTCCCGGGGGAGGGGCCGCTTCTCCTTGTCGCACAGCTCGATCTGCAGCTCGCGCGAGCTGCGGCCGTGTCCGCGCAGCTCGACGATGTGGCAGTCCGCCCCGAAGAGCAGCAGCCGCTTGACGAAGCTCGCGCACGTGAACGCGTGCCGGTTCTGCGACCACCCCGGGACGAGCAGCAGCGGCTCGCCCAGGATGGGCTGCTCCCACTCCTGCGGCACGGGCCGGTACCGGGTGATCTGCAAGACCCAGCCGTCGCGGGTCCGCGCGTCGTAGATCTCCTTTCGGTACAAAGACTTGAACGGGATCTCGTCCGGGGACGGGGCATGTGGAGCCTGGACGCGTCGCATGTTCGAAACCGGCCCCGGAGCCGGAAACTCCTCCCGCAAGGGCGCAGAAGCCCTGGGTCAAATGTAGGGCCTTGCTGCAGTCACGGCAAAAACGTTCACATCCGCTCGCTCGGCATGCGAGCAACCGTGCGACCACGCAGCGCGGCCTCCACCTCGGCAGCGAGGTACAGGGACCCGCAGCAGAGGACGCACCCGTCCATCCCCGCCGCGCCCCGGGCCCCCTCCAACGCCTCGCGCACCGTCGGATAGACCGCGCACCTCTCGTATCCCAGCCGCCGCGCCGCGGAAGCGAGCTCCTCCGGCGCCGCCGCCCGTGGCGACTCGACCGAGCAGAAGTGCGCCCCGGCCGCGAGCGGCAACAGCTCCCGCAGCATGGCCGCATGGTCCTTGTCGTTCATCGCGGCGAAGACGAGTTGGACTGGCCGCCGCCCCACGATGGCCGGTAGGGCCTGGGCCACTGCGCGGGCGGCGTGTGGATTGTGCGCCCCGTCGAGCAGCACCAGCGGAGCGCGAGCCACCACCTCGAGCCGCGCGGGCCAGCGCGCGGTCCGCAGCCCCTCGCGCACGTGCTCGGGCTCGACCGGCACTCCGCGGGACGCGGCCGCCTGCAAGAGCGCGCAGGCCAGCGCCGCGTTGGCGCGCTGGTGATGACCCGCGAGCGAAAGCCCGCCCGGCGCGGCAGACGCCGCGCTGTCCCCGACCACCCCCTCCCCCGCGCGCAGCGAGACGCGAGCGCCGTCCGGACCGGCATAGCAGAAGGGTCTGACGTCGCTGCTCTCGTATCGGTAGTCGCGGCCGGGCCGCCACAGGGGAATGCCCAGCTCGTCCGCGCGGGCCTGAAGGACGTCCGCGGCCGCCCGCGGCTGCCCCGCGCTCACTGCCGGCGCGCCCTTCTTCAAGATCCCCGCCTTCTCGGCTGCCACGTGCGAAAGCGTCGGGCCCAGCCAGCGGGTGTGCTCCAGCGCGATCGGCGCGATCGCGCACGCCAGCGGCTCGACCACGTTGGTCGCGTCGAGCCGACCGCCCAGACCTACCTCGACCACGGCCACCTGTACCCGGTCCTGTGCGAAGGCGAGGAACGCCATCAAGGTGGTCAGCTCGAAGAAGGTGAGCCCGTCGTCGCGCAGCGCCCACGGCACGCGCCGGGCGATCTCCGCCAGCAGGGATGCCGCGCGCTCCTCCGCGACCGGCTCCCCGGACACCCGGATGCGTTCGCAGAAGTGGAAGAGGTGCGGCGAGGTGTACAGCCCGGTGCGCAGCCCGGCTGCGCGCAGAGCGGCCTCGGTGAACGCGCAGGTGGATCCCTTCCCGTTGCTCCCGGCGACGTGCAGCGCCGGGCAGGCGAGGTGCGGAGCCCCGAGCAGCGAAAGCGCGTCGCGCATCCGTTCCAGCCCCAGCTTCATGCCGAAGTTGCTGCGGCGGAAGAGGAGCTCCTTCAGCTCCGCGAAGGTCACGGCAGCACCGGCAACGAGCGCGCCGCGCGCATGCTGCGCGCGCCTGACGCGGCCCGGGCCTCCGCGATCAGGCCGAATTCGGCCAGGTAGTTGCGCACCCGCTCGTCGAGGCTCGGCGCGGCGATGCGCGTGCACAGCTCGTCCGCCTGGTACGCGCGGCAGATGTCCGGCCGCCGATCGTAGATGCCGCAGAGGTTGTCCGCGGTGAGGTGCGGGCAGCGCGCTCCCAGCGGCTTGTCCAGGGCGGCGATGTCCGGCGCCACGCAGCAGGCGCCGCAGCGGGTGCATTCCATCAGCTGAGCAGGCCGAGGAGCTGCGAGAGCCGATCGCGCAGCTCCTTGCGCGGCACGATGGCGTCGATCATCCCGTGCTTCAGGAGGAACTCGCTGCGCTGGAACCCCTCTGGCAGCTTCTGCCGCAGGGTCTGCTCGATGACGCGCGGACCGGCGAATCCGATCAGCGCCCGCGGCTCGGCCAGGATCACGTCGCCTTGGAAGGCGAAGGAGGCGGCCACTCCTCCCGTGGTCGGATCGAGCAGCACGCTGATGTATGGCTGCCGCACGTGCCGGAAGCGCGCCAGCGCCGCGCTGCACTTGGCCATCTGCATCAGCGAGAAGATCGCCTCCTGCATGCGCGCGCCGCCCGAGGCCGAGAAGACGATGGCCGGGATGCGCCGCTCGGTCGCCCGCTCGAAGATGCGGGTCACCTTCTCGCCCACCACCGAGCCCATCGAGCCTCCCATGAACCCGAAATGGAAGGCACCGATGGACACCTCGCGGCCCGCCAGCCGGCCGATGCCGCTCACGAACGCCTCGGTCTCGCCCGCGCCCTTGGCGGTGCTGCGGATGCGATCGCGGTACCTCTTCGAGTCGGTGAACTGCAGCGGGTCGGTCGACTCGAGCCCGCGGTCGTGCTCGACGAAGCTGCCCGGGTCCAGCACCAGGTCGAGGCGCCTGCGCACCGGCAGCTCGAAGTGCTCGCCGCACTTGGGGCACACCTCGAGGTTCCGCTCGACCTCCTGCTTGTAGATGATCTCGGCGCACTCGTCGCACTTGATCCAGAGGCCTTCGAGGCGCGCGCGCTTGTCCTGCGCCGGCAGCTTGGGCGCAGGGACCTTGTGATACCAGGCCATTGCGGCCTTCTAGCACGGACTCAATTCAGCTTCTCGTCCTGCAGCCCGAAGAAGGTCTGGAGGGACTCGAGGATCCGGCTCTTCTCCTCGCGCACCCGCGCCTTCCTCTGGTCGGCGTTGAGGCCCTCGCGCACCGCGGCCAGCTCGACGCGGCGCCGGGCCATCACGTTGGAGACGCTCTCGGCGATCTGCGGACGCTGCTTGAGCACCCGCTGGAACGCCTCCTTGTCCAGCCGGTAGCACTCCACCTCGCTGGCGGCGATCACCGAGGCGGTGCGGGGTTCGCCGGTGACCACGCCCATCTCGCCGAAGACGTTGGGGGCCGCCATCCGGGTGACCAGCTTCTCGGCGCCGTTCTCGGCGCGGATCTTCACCTCCACCTCGCCCTTGGTGAGCACGTACAGCCAGTGCGCGGTGGCGTTCTGCCGGGTGATCACCTCGCCCCGGCCGAACGGCGCCAGGCGCATGAAGGAGGCGAGCTGCACGCGCTCCTCGCTGGAGAGCGAGGCGAGCATCTCGATCTGCTCCAGCGCGGCCACCCGGTGCGCCATCTCGCGCTCCTGCTTGCGCTCGCGGTGCTCCGGGTCGTCGTGCGAGACGAACACGGCCGTCCCCGGCAGCGCCAACGGGATGCTGGCGCGCTTGAGCGCCACGTAGACGCGCACCCGCACCGCGCTCGAAGTGGGGTCGTCCTGGGCCAGGTCGGTGAGCCAGTAGCGGACGGCATAGTTCGCGTAGCTCTCGCCGCCCTGGCGGGCGAAGTCGAAGCAGATGCAGTTGGGCGGCGGGAACGCGGCCACGTTGGGGACGGGGGTCGACTGCAGCGCGTCCTCGACGACGTTGATGACCTCCTCCGGCGAGTAGCGGAAGTCGACGTTGAAGTAGACCCACATCCGGTGCTGGGTGGGTTGGTCCTCGCGCTCGCCGAGGATGACGATGTTGTCGTTGAGCAGCGCGGAGTTGGGCACGATGACCGTGTCCCAGTTGCGGGTCTCGACCACCGTGTGCCGCCAGCGGATCGCCTTGACCCTGCCCTGCTGGCCGGTGGGGAGCTGCAGCCAGTCGCCGACGTGGATCGAGTCGTCGAGCTGCAGCGCGATCCCACCCAGCACGTTGCCCAGCGTGGCCTGCAAGGAGAGGCCGAGCACCACCGTGACCACGGCGCTGGTGGCGATGATGCCCGAGAGCTGCACCCCGCTCCGGTGGAGCATCCCGATGAAGGCCAGGATGTACGCCGCGCCCAGCGCGAGGTCGTGCACGATGTTGGCGATCTCGATGCGCAGCGCGAGCAGCAAGAGGTCGAAGAGCAGGATGGCCACCAGATCGATGACCACCAGCACTTCGAACAGGTCGGCCAGGAACCAGACCCGCCGCGACCAGCCCTCCGCGTGCACCCAGTGCAGCACCGCGGCCAGCCCGAAGGTGGTCGCGTAGAGCATCACGAGGATGGTGGCCCGCCGGATCCGACGCCGCTTCTTGGGCGCGAACCGGCCCACGAAGGCGGCCATCACCACCAGCGCCGCCGCCAGGACCAGGATGGTCGAAGGCGACGCGTACCCGAACCACTGCTGCGCCCGAGGGCTGGGCGCCGGAAAGGCGAACGGGTCCTGCGAATCGATCTGCTGCGAGACGATCACCGCGCCTGCCCCGGCGGCGGCCGCCGCGGCGGCGTTGCTCTGCTGCTGCTGGAGCTGCGCGGCCTGCTGCGACGGCTGCGCCGCGGCGCCCCCCTGCTGGGCGAGCGCGCGCGGCGGTGACGAGAACGCCGCGAGGAGCGCCAGGCACGCGAAGATGTTTTGGTTGCTCGACATCGACTTCGCCGGATCCCTCAGAACGTATAGACGTCGTCCAGCTCGCAGATCTGCAGATAGTCGCGGCGGAGGGCGGCGATCTCCTTCTTCACCTCGTCGATGACGCTGGGCTTCAAGTGGTACAGGTAGATGCGGGCGCCGCGCCGGTCGAGCTTTTCCAGCTCGCTCATCGCCGTGCGCGGCGTGAGGTGCCCGGACACGTCGGCCAGCCATTGCATCCGGCTGGGGAACGACACCTCCAGGAAGACCGCCTTGAGATCGGGGGTGGCGTTGATCGCGCGCCACAGCTCGTCGGTGGGCCCGGTGTCGCCGGAGAAGGCCACCACCCCGCTGCTCGATTCGAAGATGTACCCGACCGAGTACACCGGATGGTTCACCGGGATGGCGCGGATCCGGTACCCCTGGCACGTCACGTGCTGCCCGACGGGAATCTCCTCGAACGCGATCACCGGATTTTCCGCGGTGGGGATGACGCGGAAGTCGGGCCAGACGCGGTTGTTGAAGACGTCCTTGTCCATCGCCTCCATGGTCTCGGCCGGACCGTGGACGACCACCGGCTTCTGCCGATGGCCGACCAGCACGTCGGTCATCAGCGGTACGTCCTTCACGTGATCGAAGTGGCTGTGGGTCAGGAAGATGTCGTCGATCTGCACGATCTCGTCGAGGGTCAAGACCGAGGTGATGGCGCCGCCGTCCACGCAGAGCTTGCCGTCGACGAGGAAACAGGTGGTGCGGTGCTTGGGCAGCTCTCCGCCGTGGCAGCCAAGGACACGCAGCTTCATCAAGTATCCCCGAACCGTTCCTTCATCTCCAGGAACTCGAGATACTTCTGCATCTTGCCCAGGTCGGGGACCACCACGCCATCGGGCTGGAGGAGGATGATGCGCGCCTTGGCGATCTTGTCGAGCGCCGCCTGCACCGCGTCGACGGAGAGCCCCATGCGGCCATGCAGCTCGGCCGCGTTGATGGAGACCAGCTTTCCTTGCGGAGTGTCGCGTCCCCTGGTCGCGCTCGAGAGGAGGAAGTGGACCACGCGGCTGGCGGAGTCCTTCAGCAGCAGATTCTCGATCTGCTGATCCGCCTCCTGGAGCCGGTCGGAGAGCTTCTTGATCAGGCGGACGGCGATCTCCACGTTGCCGCGGATCATAGCCTCGAAAGTGCGGGGATCGATCACCAGCAGCTTGCCATTCTCGGCCATGACCGCCCCGGCCGAGCGCGGCTTGTTGTTCAAGATGGCCATCTCGCCGAAGAACTCGCCGGCGCCCAGGGTGGCGAGGATCTTCTCGGTCTCGCGCACCTTCTTGGTGATGTTCACTTTTCCAGACTGGACGACGAACATCTCCCGCCCGGGCTCTCCTTCGCGGAAGAGCACCTGGCCCTTGGGGAACTCACGGCCGAAGCGCTGGAAGAGCTGGTCCTCTCCTGCCATGTCCCCTCTCGTCCGCCCCCAGGTCACCGGCGGTCCCGCGCGCGGGAATGGCGGGGCGGCCACCTACGCTCCGTCCCTCAGTCGTATCAGGCGGGCGCAAGGCCGGTCAATTTTCCGACATTGTGTAGAAAGGTAAGAAAAACCGAATCGTTTGTGCTTGAACAATCGAGCATCGGGCGCCCGATCGGATGGTCGACCGGCAGCTCGAAAAGGACCTGCCCGCCAGGTTCAGGCCGCCCGTTCGAGGCCTCCCAAACCGCGGTTGGTGCGTGTCCGACGCGTGGTGCATTGACGGATGCTACGCACAAGCGCATGTGGGGACACGTACGGAAAGGGACTCCTCGAACGAGGAGCACGAAGCCCGCCGTCCGGTCCCCAGCAGCGCGAACGAGTACGAGGCGCAAGGCCGCACGACGGGCCCTCTCCGCGAAAGGGGGTGAGCGAGAGGACTCGCACCACCGCGCCGCACACGCGGCGTGGGTTCCGAAGTGGCCGCAAGCAGGAGGGGTTGCAAAGAAGGGGAATCGACCATGGTCTTCGAATCGTGGGCCCGCAGCACGCGGTTCGCCGTGCTGGTAGCCGTTCTCGTCCTGGCATCGAGCGCCGCGGCGGCGCCGGTAACGCGCACCAACCCGAACTGTCCAGCCAACGCAGCCTTCTATAATCCCAGCCACGGCGAAGACATCATCGTCCCCAAGGGCTTCAAGGTGGACGTCTTCGCGAAGGACCTGAACCAACCGACCGGGCTCGCCTTCGTCGGGAACGGGGACAACTTCAAGGTCCTGGTCATCGAGTCCGGCAAGGGACTGCCGGGCAACTGCAACAACAACGACGGGCCAGGCGTCGGCGCAGCAGCCGGGCCGACTTCGCCGACCAACCCCTTCACACCCGATCTGATGATCTTCGACTCCCGCGGAAAGTGCCTGCAGGGCCGCGCGGACTTCGACAGCGGGTGCGCGAACAAGACGCCGATCGGGAAGCCGAACGCCGCCGGGCGCCCGAGCTTCCAGGTCGACGGACCGGCCATCGGTCTCGCGTTCGAGAACGGCTTCCAGGGCGGCACGCTCTTCGGCACCGACTCCAACCAGGGCGCGCGCGGCGCTGCCGCCGGCAAGGGCGGAGGAAACAACACCTCGCGCGTGGTGACCATCGACACCAACGCGAACACCGTGACGACGCTCATCGGCGGGCTCCCCACGGGCGATCACCCCACCGAGCTGATCGTCGTCAAGGACGGCTTCCTCTACTGGTCGCAGGGATCCGCGACCAATTCCGGAGTCACCGGCCATGACAACGGGAACGGAGGCAACCAGCACGACATCGCCTGCGAGGACATCCAGCTGAGCAAGAACGTGTTCGACTCGGGCGACCACAAGACGAGCGGATTCTCGAATCACGGCGTGCAGCGTCCCAACCAGGTCGTCCGGGCGTTCGAGGACGCCACCGCGGCGGGCATGTGCACCGGCGCCATCCTGCGGGCGCGCATCGGGCGGAATCCCAAGGTCGAGCCGTTCTCCTGGGGCTACCGCAACCCGTTCGGGCTACAATTCGCTCCCGCCGATCACGCCCTGCAGGGCAAGCTGTTCGTCACCGAGAACGGCGAGGACGAGCGCGGCGCCCGGCCGACGAACAACGCTCCGGACCGCCTCCAGATTGCCCAGCAACACCGCGACGGCAGGCCCGACTACCACGGGTGGCCGGACCGGTTCGGCTTCCTCGACTCGACCCAGGCCGTCTTCAATCCGGTGGGGGGACCCGGTGACGACAACGCCGCGGCGGTGGTGGGCAGGCCGGTGCTGCCCGTGCTCGATCACTTCCCGCAGCCGCCGGTCGCGCCGATCGCGCTCGAACCGGCCGACGTGGCCGCGGTGGGCCCGGATTTCGCGCCCGACTCCTTCACCGGTGGAGTGGTGAAGAAGGGCGCGGCGCTGGTGGGCCGCGAAGGCGACTTCGGCTTCTCCAAGGGCAACGGACAGCCCGAGGCGGGGCACGACATCGAGCTGGTGAACTTCAGCAACCGCGGCGAGCCGCTCAAGGTGTTCCTCTCGCGCTTCGCCTTCAACTGCCATGCGGCCGACCAGCACTTCAACGACGACGGCAGCCCTCGGTGCAGGGACGCCAAGGGCGACGACGCCTCGGCGGAGCAGGCATTCGCGGAGCGGATCAGCGGCATCAACCGGCCCATCCAGGTGCTGTTCGGGCCGGACGGGGCCCTGTACCTGGTCGATTACGGCGTGGTCCGCGACTTCGGCGTCTCGGATCCGAGGACCAGGTTCGTCGGCGGCCCGGCCGACGGGCCCTTGATCGAGATCCCCAAGACTGGCGTCATCTGGAAGATCACCCGCACGGGTAGCACGGGTAACGGAAACGGAAACGACGACAACGACTGAGCGGTGGCCGTCACCTCGGCAGGGCCTCGCGGGCAGGACGCGCGGGCCTTGCCGGGCCGCTCGTTCGCGCTGGTACGCCGGGCCGGATCCATCTAAGGTGCGCCCCGCCATGGGCTTCACCTACCGCGACGCGGGCGTGGACATCGACGAGGGCGACGCCTTGGTCGAGCGCATCAAGCCCCACGCCCGCCGGACGCTCCGCCCGGAAGTGCTGGCGGGCATCGGCGGGTCGCCGGCACCGACGGGGTGGGCACCAAGCTCAAGCTCGCCTTCACCAGCGGGCGCCACCAGACGGTGGGGATCGACCTCGTCGCGATGAGCGTCAACGACGTGGTGGTCTGCGGCGCCGAGCCGGTGGTCTTCCTCGATTACTTCGCCACCAGCCGGCTGCGCGCCGAGCAGGCAGAGCGCGTGATCGCGGGCATCGCCGAGGGCTGCGTGCGCGCCGGGTGCGCGCTGATCGGCGGCGAGACGGCGGAGCTGCCCGGTTTCTACGGCGAGGGCGAGTACGACCTGGCGGGCTTCTGCGTGGGCGTGGTGGAGAAGTCGCGCATCCTCGACGGATCGCGCGTGCGCGCCGGAGACGTGGTGCTGGGCCTCGCCTCCAGCGGCCTGCACTCCAACGGGTACTCCCTGGCCCGCAAGGTCTTCGGCGACCGGCCCACCGGCGAGCTGCTCGACCTGTTGCTCGAGCCGACCCGCATCTACGTGAAGGACTGCCTCGCGCTGCGCGCGGCCATCGACGTCCACGCCTTCGCCCACATCACCGGCGGCGGGCTGCCGGGGAACCTGCCGCGCGTGCTGCCCGCCGAGCACCGCGCCGTGCTGCGCCCGGGCAGCTGGCCCAGGCCGCGCATCGTCGATCTCTTGCAGCGGGCCGGGAAGATCGAGGACGCGGAGATGCTGCGCACCTTCAACTGCGGCATCGGCATGTGCGCCGTCGTGCGGCGCGAGGACGCCGCCGCGGCGCGCGACCTCTTGCAGGCGCGCGGCCAGGCGGCCTGGGAGATCGGCGTCGTCGAGGCCGCCCCCGGCCTGGCCGAGCCCGAGGTGGTCTTCCACTGATGGCGCGTCCTTTGCGACTGGGCGTCCTCGCGTCCGGGTCCGGGTCGAACCTGCAATCGATCCTCGACGCGTGCGCCCAGCGCCGCATCCCGGCCGAGGTCGCCGCGGTGATCTGCAACGTGCCCGGAGCGCGGGCGCTGCAGCGCGCGAAGGAAGCGGGCGTCCCGGCCGTGCTGCTGCCGCACGAGGAGCACGCCCGGCGCGAGGACTACGACGCCCGGCTGGTGGCCGAGCTGCGCGCGCGCGGCGTGGAGCTTTTGTGCCTGGCCGGATTCATGCGCATCGTCACGCCCGTGCTGCTGTCGGCCTTCCCGCAGCGGGTGCTGAACATCCACCC
>WNFL01021097.1_pt1 | contig 11384 bp, 7 predicted proteins | sample 5400361 | NCBI WGS metagenome assembly WNFL01 (sample SAMN13153351, study PRJNA577476) | soil metagenome | isolation source: 40 cm soil on Douglas fir-dominated hillslope | place: USA:California | collected 2013-09-17
GGGTTGCGCGCCATGTATTTCCTGCTGGCCGGGGTGTTGACTCGACTGCGGTTCCTAACGGTGGGGCTATCGTTCGTGCTGACCTTCATCGGCGCAAAGATGATTGCGCACAAGTGGGTGGACATCCCCGAATATATTTCTTTGCTGATTGTGGTTGGGATTTTGCTCTTCGCGCTCGCGGCTTCGCTGCTTTTTCCCGTTAAAGCCGCCGACGCAAAGCAACGGACTATCGCTGACTGAACGCGCGCGTCGCGCCTACGCCTCAGCCTTCCTCGAACATCACTTCGTCGACGTAGCACCAGAACCAGTCTTCTCCCGGCTCGATGGACTTCACGACGGGGTGCTTCGTTCTGTGAAAGTGTTTTGTAGCATGTTTGTTCTTCGATGAGTCGCAACAGCCCACATGCCCGCAGATTTCGCAAAGCCGCAGGTGTACCCAGGTGTCGCCCATTTTCAGGCATTCCTCGCAGCCCTGCGTTTTGGGTTTCGGGTTACGAATCTGATCGATGTGTGTGCAAGTGTCAGGCACGTTCCCCTCCTAGATCTACCCGGAAGCTTGAATCGGGATGCGCACCGCGAAGCGGGTATCACCCGGCACGGAGTCCACGGAAATCTGGCCATGCAGCCCGGTCACGATGCGATAGACAAAATCGAGTCCTAGACCGGTGCCATCGCCAACGCCTTTGGTCGTGAAAAACGGCTCAAAAATGCGAGACTTGACCTCCGGCGGAATGCCCGGGCCATTATCAGCAATCTCCACGAGAATGAAATCGTTCTCGCGGGCGGTGCGGATGCGCAGCTTACCGTTTTCGCCCATGGCGTCGGCAGCATTGTCGATCAGATTGGTCCACACCTGGTTCAGCTCGCTGCCGTAGGCCATGATTTTGGGCAGGTCCGGCGCGTAATTGCGCGTCACCGCGATGCCGCGCTTTAGCTTGTGATGCATAATCGTCAATGTCGTCTCCAGGCTTTTGGTGATGTCCACTTCCTGCAGCCTGGCCTGATCCATGTACGAATATTCCTTGATGGCCTTGATGAGATCGGAGATGCGGGCGGTGCTGTGCTCGAGTTCGTCGGCGATGCGCTCCATTTCCAAAAGCGTGGCGAAGCGCAACAGCTCAGGGCCCAGCGAAGGGCCCGCCGTCGTTGCAAAGCTTCCGAGATGCGCGTCTGAAATGTTCGCCTCAGCGAGAAGCGGCGCCAGCTTCCAGGAATCGGCAACCTTGCGGCCTTCCAGCCAGGTCTGAATAGCTTCCTCGCGTTCGACGCGCTCGAATTCGTCTTTGAAGTGGGCAGGCTGCAGCGATGCGCGAATTTCCTCCTCGCGTTTTGCCAGTTCCGCACAATTTTCCGGGCCAATGGTCGAAGTACGCCCTACTTCGCGGAGGCGCCCGAGACAATCGCGAAGCGCTCCGGCGGAGCGGCGCGCCGCCGCTGCTGGATTATTCAGCTCGTGCGCCAAACCCGCGGAAAGCTTGCCCAGCGCCGCGAGTTTTTCTCGCTCCAGGCTGACCTTCGTGAAGCTTCTGACGCGATCGGTCAGCACCCCGACCAAGCGCTGCGCGAGTTCCGGCATGCGATGTAACATCTCCGGAAAGTCTTTCGAGTTCATGGCCAAGGCGCGCACCGGACGAACGGCGCGCGCAGTCAGCGGCACTACTTTCATTCGCGAGAAAGGCAGGAAGCCGGTTACGGCGGGCGCTTGCTGGGTGTACGTCGGACCGTCCGCTTCGCTTTCCGTCCGTCCGCGTATTTCGCCTTCGAGCATGACAATCATCGTATCCGCGGGAGAACCTTCGCGAGTTACGACTTCGCCGGCCTCTACTCGCCGCTCTTCAGCGTGCGTGATAAACCACTCGAGGTCAGCGTCTGAAAGGCCCGAGAATGCCGGAACCTTGCGGAGATCCGCGACCAGCGCATCCATGCGGGCCTTATCCGGCATTTCCGTCATGCGTTTCGCCGCCTTTCCAGGTGCGCCATGCAGACTTTGAAGACTTGCTCACTGGACCTTGGCCAAATATTGATGCATGAACTGCACGACCACGGCGCCCTCGCCGACGCCGGAGGCCACGCGCTTCACCGATCCGTGGCGCACGTCGCCCACCACGAAAATTCCCGGCACATTCGTCTCGAGCAGGCCGGGGTCGCGGTCGAGCGTCCAGCCCTCTGGCCGCTTGCCGTCTTTCAGCAAATCCGGCCCAGATAGAACAAAACCTCGCTCATCGCGTTTGATCAGGCCATCCAACCATTCCGTGCGCGGCTGGGCGCCGATAAAGATGAACAGGCTGCTCGCCGGCAGCTTCTCGGTTTCCGCGGTCACCTCACGCCGAATCGTGATCTCCGAAAGGTGCGTCTCCCCGTGGACTTCAATGACGCTAGTGTGCGTCCACACCTCAATATTCGGGGTCTTCTCGATCTGCTCGATCAAGTAGTGCGACATCGTACTCGCCAGCGAGCCACCGCGCACGAGCATGATGACCTTTTGCGCGAATTTCGAGAAATGCATAGCGGCCTGGCCGGCGGAGTTCGCTCCGCCAATAATGTAAACCGTCTCACCTTTGCAGGCGATTGCTTCCGACGCGCCTCCGCCGTAGTAAACGCCTGCGCCCTGCAGCCGCTCCATTCCTGGCACATTCAAGGTGCGCCACTGTACGCCCATAGCTAGCAGCAATGCGTGGCAGGAGATTTCGGCGCCGTCGGAAAGCTTGATGTGCCGATAAGGGCCATCCACGCGGACGCATTGCGCTTCTTGCGGCGAGAGGATCTCCACCTCGAAGCGTCGCGCCTGTGCCACCGCCCGGCGCGCCAGATCCAGGCCGCTTAGCCCAGAGGGAAATCCCAGATAATTTTCGATGCGTGAGCTCAGCCCTGCTTGGCCGCCCGGAGCTTCGCGTTCAACAATCACAGTGCGCAGGCCTTCCGATGCACCGTAGACCGCCGCGGCCAGTCCCGCCGGGCCGCCGCCAATGATTGCCAGGTCGTAAAAATTCGTTTGCGCTTTTGTGTGCAGGCCGAGCTTGCTCGCTACCGCCGGAAACGGTGGCTCCGCCAAGCGCTCGCCATCGGGGAAAAGGATCAGTGGCAGGGTCTCCGCTTCGGGACCGAGCGAGTCGATCAGCCTGCGCACCTCCGGATCGGTGGCGGCAATTTCGATATCAATCCACTGGTACGGCACCTGATTGCGGCCGAGAAAATCGCGCAGCTCGTAGGAGCGCGAAGACCAGCGCGTGCCCAGAACACGAATGCCCTCGTACGGCGGACGAAACTGCGCAGCCCAGTCATGCAACAGATCATCGAGCGCCGGGAAGAGTTTTTCCTCGGGCGGATCCCACGGCTTCATCAAATAGTAGTGCACGCGCGCTTCGTTGATCGCGTCGATCGCTGCATTAGTGTCGGCGTACGCTGTAAGCAGCGCGCGCTTGGCCTGCGGATGAATGTCCATCGCCTGGGTGAGAAAGCCCACGCCGTCCATCTGAGGCATGCGCTGGTCGGCCAGAAGCAGAGCTACAGGATTATTGCGAGCCTTGAGCTCGCGAAGCGTGCTGAGCGCGGCGCTCCCGGAATTCGCGCGCATTACGCGATAATGCTCCGCGTAATGGCCGCGGAGATCGCGCTCAATCGCGCGCAACACCTCCGGATCGTCATCCACCGTCAACATCACTGGCTTTGGCATAGCAATTCCGATGAGAAACGCGCCGCTTTGGTTACTTTTGCCCGGCCGTGCTTCGTTTTGGCCCAGCCCCCACGCTACAATTTCAAGTCATCCATGTCCAGTCCCCTCGCCTCCGCTATCGCTGATCTTTCGTCGAGCGACCCCATCATGCGCTCGGCGGCTGCGATAGAGATTTATCGTCGGGGACGAGCGCCGGCCGATCGCGCGGCTTACATCTGGTGGACAAATCCAGAATTCGCGGCACTTTTCGGCGCAACCCCGGCCGTCACCGTTGGACTCGCAGTCAAACGCGAAACCTTCGCGCGCATTCGCAATGCAAATGGATCACCGCGTCTCGTGGATGTGCCGCCCGATCAAGACGCCGAAGAGTTCGAGCTGCATTTTCCAAACGATATCTCTTTGGATTTGCTGACCACCCGTGAGCCGGAAGGACCAGGCCCTATTTCCAAATTCCTCGCAAAACTTGGCGAAGGCGTACAACAAGTGGAGTTTCGCTGCATCAATGTGGACCGCGCCACCCAAATCCTAAAAGAGAAGTTTCGCGTTCAGCCAATTTATCCAGAAACCCGCGCGGGCGCGGATAATACGCGAGTCAATTTTTTCCTGGTACCTTCACCAGTTTCGGGAAAGGTTCTGATCGAGCTTTACGAGCGGCCGCGCGCCCTCTAAACTGGAGAGGCCGTTTTCCTGTTCGTCGCTTCTCCTTTGTCTATAGGTTTTGACGCTCGGCCCAACTCCCTCCAAGCGCGCAGCACTTCGCCAACCGTCCAAGCCTGCGCGATGCACCCTCGCGGCGCGAAAGGCGCATCCCCGTCGTAAATTTCCCCAAGCGACCCCACTCCATATAAGCGAATTGCCGTGCCAATGGAGTCAAAGAAAGATGTGGCAGCAGCGTGATCTCGGTACACGCGAAAGTGCGCCATCGCAAATGGTCCCAGCAGCCAGCCCCATACGGTGCCCTGGTGATATGCCGCGTCACGCTCGCGAGGCCCTCCGCGGTAATGACCCTGATACCCGGATTCGCCTTGCGCCAAGCTGCGCAACCCGTACGGCGTCAGCAACCGCTCCGCGCAAACATCGACCACCGCTTTCTGCTGGGCTTCGGTAAGCGGACTCACGGGCAGCGCTACAGCAAAAATCTGATTCGGGCGCAGCGACGCATCACTACCGATCCCAGGCGCATCAATCACGTCATAGCAGCACGCTCGCTCCGCATTCCAAAATCTCTGGAAGCCGCCTTTGGCTTTTTGCGCCAGCACCTCATAGGCTTCGCTCGATTTCGTAAGCAGGCGCGCGAATCCCGCCATCGTTTCCAGCGCATTGATCCAGAGGGCATTGATCTCCACTGCTTTTCCGGTGCGCGGCGTCACCACCCAATCCCCGATTTTCGCGTCCATCCAGGTGAGCTGCACGCCAGCTTCCCCTGAATACAGCAGACCGTCCGCCGAATCGACATGGATCTGATAGCGCGTACCCTTAACATGCGCGTCGATCATTCCCGCAAGCACAGGAAAAAGTTTCTGCAGCGTCGGCTTATCACCGGTCGCCGCAAAATATTGCCGCACCGCCTCGAAATACCACAGCCCCGCATCCACTGTGTTGTATTCCGGCGTTCCGCCAGCGTCCGGGAAATTGTTGGGCAGCATCCCGCGATCGACATAGCGCGCAAACGCTAGCAAAATCTGCTTCGCCACTTCCGGACGCCCTGTAGCCAACGTTAAGCCCGGCAGCGCGACCATCGTGTCGCGGCCCCAATCGCCAAACCAGTGATAGCCCGCAATCACGCTGCGCCCGTCCGGCTCGCCCGGCGACGCTCGCTTCACAATAAATTGGTCAGCGGCAAGCACGAGCTGCGGCAACCACTCCGGCGAAACCCCACCCGCATCTTTCTTCGCCGCAATAGAGGTGCTCAACAGCCTCGATTCTTCGGCCGCGCGCTGCACCAATGTTGCTCCTGCATCGAGGCTCGCCGTCTGTTCCGTGGTCAGAACAACTGAGAAGCTCTCGCCGACCCGCAGCTTAGCGCGGAACAAAGCCGCCAACAGATGATCCTCGCGATCATCCAGCCCCCGGTCCCTTTCAGCAGGCAGAAAACAATCGCGATACCACTCGTGCCGCACGTCACAAGCCGCCGTTGCGCTCATTAAATAGAACGGTGTAGCACCATTGAAAGCAACCACCCGAACGCCGCGCTCAACCGGCTCGACGCTCATGCGCCAGTCTCCCGCATGCGTAGCAGCGTGAAAATCCCGATAGTTCACCAACGCCTTCAGCTCCATCTCCAGCAAACCGCTTCCTTGCACCATTGTGTATTGCACGTAAGTCGTGTTCGCGCCCTGCCGCATAAACACACGCTTTTCCAGCCGCGCCTCCCCAAGCGCATACGTCCAAACCGGCGTCGCACCTTCCAACCGAAATTCCTCAATATTCTGAAATGCCTTCGGCTCAACAGCCCCGCTCGCCCAACGATGCGTAGCCAGCGCAAACTCTGCGCCCCCGTGCCGCACAATTTCGTCCATCCACGCGACAAGTTGCGTCCGCCCCACCGGCGGGTGCAGCGTGGCCATCAGCAATCCGTGATATCGCCGCGACATGCCGCCGGCAATCGTCCCCGACGCATATCCGCCTATGCCGTTTGTAATCAACCACTCGCGCGACTCCGCTTCTTCGAGATTGCCGCAAATCTCGCGCCCAAATCGTATTGTCACGTTGGAGCTCATCGCTCTAACTATCTCGTCATCAATCGACGAAGTCCCAGAAGTCCGTAGAGCAGCTCTGTCTACTCGCCACTCTGCTCGATCAATTTCGCCACCAGCCCCGTCCATCCAGTCTGATGATTCGCGCCCATTCCCGCGCCGTTGTCGCCCTGAAAATATTCGTAAAACAAAACCAGATCCTTCCAATGCGGATCACTTGCGAAGATCTCCGCCCCTCCATCCGCTGGCCGCCGGCCATCTTTACCGCGCAAGAAAAGTTTAATCAATCTCCTCGATATCTCGCCCGCTACATGCCACAAATCCGATTCGCTGCCCGAACGCGTAGGAAACTCCACTTTGAAGTCCTCGCCGTAATAGTGATGAAACTTCTGCAGCGCCTCGATCAGCAGAAAATTCACCGGAAACCAAATCGGGCCCCGCCAATTCGAATTGCCGCCAAATGTTCCAGTGCTCGATTCCGCCGGCTCATAATCCACGCGGCTCACGTGCCCGTTCACCAACACTTCGTACGGGTGATCGGCGTGGAATCGCGACAACGCGCGTATTCCGTGCGGCGACAAAAATTCCGACTCGTCCAGCATGCGCTCCAGAATTCGCTTCAACTGGCGCCGGGTCACCAGCGAAAGCAGCCGCCGCACCCCGCGAGCCGAGCGCTCTGAAGTGTCGATGTGTTCCGGCATATCCGCATGGTTATCGATGAACCACTGCATCCGCCGCTTGAATCCCGGCAATCGCTCGATTATTTCCGGCTCCAGGGTTTCGACCGCGAACAGCGGAATCAAGCCCACCATCCACCATCGAGCGAATCTTCAGAAAATGCTCCTCGCCGTTGGGCAAGTACAGAACGTCATAGTAAAAACCATCTTCGTCGTCCCACAAGGATTTGCCATCCGTGCCCATGTCGTTCATTGCATGAGCGATGTGCACGAAATGCTCGAAAAATTTGCTCGCCACGTCCTCGTAAGCGGGATCTTCCTTCGCAAGCTCCAGCGCGATCGCCAGCATGTTCAGGCAATACATGCCCATCCAACTCGTGCCGTCCGATTGCTCCAAATGCCCGCCCGTCGGAAGCGGCGCGGAGCGATCGAACACTCCGATGTTGTCAAGCCCCAGGAATCCCCCCTCGAAAATGTTCATGCCCTCCGGATCCTTGCGATTCACCCACCAAGTGAAATTTAGCAGCAGCTTGTGAAATACTTTTTCAAGAAATCCGCGATCCGCCACGCCGCGCAACCGTCGCTCAATTTTATAAACACGAAAAGCCGCCCAGGCGTGCACCGGCGGATTCACATCCCCGAACGCCCACTCATACGCCGGCAATTGCCCGTTCGGATGCATGTACCACTCGCGCAGCAGCAGAATGAGCTGTTCCTTCGCATAATCCGGATCGATCAGCGCAATGGGAATCGTGTGAAACGCCAGGTCCCAAGCCGCATACCACGGATATTCCCAGTTGTCCGGCATGGAAACCACGTCATCGTTGTACAGGTGGGTCCAATCATGGTTGCGCCCATGCAGTCGCTCCTTCGGAGGAACCGGGCCCGCCGGATCGCCATCCAGCCAGTTGCGCACATCGTAATGATAAAATTGCTTCGACCACATCATTCCGGCGAAAGCTTGCCGCATCACCAGCTTCGCGCCTTCCGATAATTCCTTGGGAACTCGCGAAGCATAGAACTCGTCAGCCTCTTTTTGCCGCGCAGCAAACACTTCGTCAAAGGCCTTATCAAAATCGATTGTGTCTGGAACGGCTTCCGCAACTTCCGCATGCACCGGCCCGTTGAACGTTCCCGTCGCGGGCAAATTGTTGTTCGTCGCGGTTCGGGGCTCCCTATCCGTGAGCCGCAGTTTCACGGTCACCGATTCCCCCGGACCCAGCTCCTGGCGATACAGCGCCGCCATCTTCGTCCCCACCTGCTCAGGATTCACCGCCGCCTTATTGCCACGAATCACATATTCGTGAAAGCCGTCCTTCACATACGAACGATTCTTCCCTCCATACAGCCGTTGAAAGTCCGTTTCGTTTTCGGTGAACAACAGCTCCGGCTGACCCGCGCAAACCAACCAGCGCTTCCCATACTGCCAGTGCTCCAATTCGGCGCCAGCGTTTCCTCCCCCGCCCCTCATAATTTGCACCGAGGGCCGCCGCGCGTCCCGGCCCCACGACCATGTGTTGCGAAACCACAAAGAGGGCAGCAGGTGCAAAGTCGCCGCGTCCGGCCCGCGATTCACGGCCGTGACGCGAATCAAAATATCTTCAACGTCCACCTTCGCGTACTCCACAAACACATCAAAGTAGCGATTTTCCGCAAACACTCCCGTGTCCAGCAGCTCAAATTCCGGCTGCTCCTTGCCGCGCCTGCGGTTCTCCTCCACCAACTGCGTATATGGAAACGCCGCCTGCGGATACTTGTACAACATGCGCATGTAGCTGTGCGTCGGTGTCGAATCCAGATAAAAATACTGCTCCTTTACGTCCTCGCCGTGATTGCCTTCGTGCCCCGTCAGCCCAAAAAGCCGTTCCTTCAAAATAGGGTCGCGCCCGTTCCACATCGCCACCGAAAAGCAAATCATCTGGTGCCGGTCGCTGATGCCTCCAATGCCGTCTTCGCCCCATCGATACGCGCGCGACCGGGCATGGTCGTGGGGAAAGGATTCCCAAGCCGTTCCCCCAGCGCTGTAGTCCTCGCGCACCGTTCCCCATTGCCGTTCCGAAAGATACGGCCCCCAGCGCTTCCAATGCTTCTTCCGCGTGCGCGCTTCGTCCAGCTTGCGGTCTTCAATGGTCTGTATTCGTGGCATGGGCTCTTAGATTATCGATCCCCTCAAAAAGCAACAAATATCTTCCCACTTTTTCGCAAACCCAAGGCTGCCGCGCAGCACGCAAGTGCCCCGCCCGTTACACGCGCGCCACATCGCCTTGTAATCTTCGCCGCACTGTTTGCTGGCGGTCAGCCGATCGGCACCTGGCCCCAAGTCTTTGTCTACCAACTGCTAATCCAATTCGCGGCTGTCACTTTGATCTTTTGGCTGATGGACCGGCACTTCACTAGGTTCCCGGATCGCTGGGACCCGCGAAAGCCATACAGAGTGCGCCACCCGGTGCTAACCGCCCCGGACGATGGCCCGCGCATTCCGCGTCTAAACTCGGCGTCGCAACTAATCGCTTTGTTGATCGCTCTTTTTTGGCTTCGCCTGGTGCAGCACTCCCAATTCGCATTTTTCGGGCCGGCAGCGGCATTTCTCAGTCTTACTCCCAATTGGACTCAGCTTTATTCGCCGATAAATGGCCTGATTTTGCTCGGAATCATAGGCGCAGGCACCAGCCTGGTCCGGCCGGATTGGGTTCGCCTCCATTGGCTCATACGCGTTCTAGTAAGCGTGGACAATCTGGGTGTGGCCCTTTTCTTCCTCAGGAGAGGCGACTCGATCGTGATAGCCCATTTAGGCAAAGCCCCAGATGCTGCCCGCGTCGCCCAAATCGTGAATCAAACCATCCACTACTGTATTTGGTTCGCCGTTGTCATCCTCATCGTGCAACTCGTGAAAGACATCCGCCGCCTCGCTTCCAGCGAGCCAGCCGGCACTCCGGCTCGATCCACGTAGCGCCTCTCGCTTCGTATGTTGACTTTGATTTATGCAGCGGCCGCGGACCGTCGCGGGCGACTTTTCCACGCAATTCGCCGCGACGGCGAGTGCAGCGCCCGTCCTGCCTTTTGACGCTTGGCGAATAACGGGGATCGGAAGTGATTCCGCTTGCCGGATAAGTTGGGTTACCGGGCATATGGAAATGGGGTCCGGTTATGGCGTTTATCAGGCACTACGCCTTCTCCAAGGTTTTTCAAGACGACCTATTGCTGATTACAGGACCAGAGGACGAGTAGTTCTTGTTGCAGGAAAGTTGGCCGCGCACAATCGAAGCTATTATGAAAAGCGAAGGCCTAAGTAAGGTCAGATGGATAGCCTTTGCATTGGTCAGTGTTTGGGGCACTGCCGTACTCGCGTTGGGTTTTCTCTGCTCGTGCGGCTCTCCGCGCGCGAACAATGTTGGCAGGAAGGGGGATTTCATCGCCGCGTTTGGAGGAACAGCGGTTGCACCCGAGTATCGCAATGTTCATATCACATACGGCCTGGATCCAAAGCGCGAAAAGTACTTTGTTCACGTTCCGAACGATTACGTGGAGGACAGGCCTTACGGCTTAGTTGTCTTCATCGATGCGGAGGAGGACGTTAACGAGGTCCCCTATGAATGGGCGAGCGTACTCGACGCGCGCCATATGCTCTTTGTTGCGCCGCAGAATGGCGGAAACGACCAAGACAACGACCGACGGATGGGCCTGGCTGTAATGGGAGCGCTACAGATGATGAAGCATTATCGAATCGACCCCAGTCGCGTATATGTTGCCGGATATTCTGGAGGGGCCCGCATTGCTGGAAAGCTAGGCTTCTATCAGTCCGAAGTATTCCACGGCACGATTCAGAACTGCGGCGCCGACTTTCATAAACAGGTTTCGACGCTGTATGCGACCTCATGGCTCAGCAGGAGCGGGGAACCCTACGGAACGTTTGAGGCAACGGACGAAGAGATCGCAAGAGCCAAGCAAGTCCGATTTGTGCTGGTGACGGGTACCCGCGATTTCCGCAGAGGGAACATCTTGGATATTTTCAACGGTGGTTTTGCGAAAGAGGGATTTAAGGCCAAACTCTTCGATGTTCCCGGCATGCAGCATACGACCTGCAGTGGCGAAGTGTTGTCGGCCGCACTCGATTTCATCGAATCCACCCCAAGCCAGCAGCCTTCAGCGCTTGTGTCGTTTGTTCCAGACCCGGGCCAAACATTTTCCTTGGATTTGGATACAGCGACGGGAAGGTACTCGAACTGGCGGCACGACAACCAACTGGGCGCAGTCCGGCACCGAATTTCAATTTAAAAGATGCGAGCGGCAAGGATTTCAAACTCGCTGACCTCAAGGGCAAAGTGGTTCTAGTAAATT
>WNFL01436107.1_pt2 | contig 11384 bp, 12 predicted proteins | sample 5400361 | NCBI WGS metagenome assembly WNFL01 (sample SAMN13153351, study PRJNA577476) | soil metagenome | isolation source: 40 cm soil on Douglas fir-dominated hillslope | place: USA:California | collected 2013-09-17
TGTGACGGCCGTGGCGGTCTGGAACGGAATCGCCACCGGTTCGCGAAGCTTCCTGCGCAATGCGGTCAGGCGCGCAGACGTCTTCTTGTAGGCATCGGGCTCCGCGGGGTCCGCATAGACGATGAGCGAAATCTTTCCGCCCAGGTTGTCGACGACCGCGAGCTCCTCGGTCAGCAAGAGCAGCATGTCGGGGATGTCCGCCAAGCCGGCCGTCGGCGGCTTGCCCGAATGCGCGAGCTTGGGTTCGACATGGCGCACGGTGTCGTAGCCGAAGTAGCCGGCGAGGCCGCCGCAAAAGCGCGGCAGTCCCGGCAGCGGTGCCGCGCGGAAGCGCTCGCGAAACGACTGGATGAACGCCAGCGGATCGCCGTCGTGGGATTCGACGACCGCAGCGTGCTCTTCGACGTCGGTGTGTCGCCCCCGGACGCGCAGCCGCACTTTCGCAGGCAGTCCGATGAACGAATAGCGCCCGAACCGCTCGCCGCCGACGACCGACTCGAGCAGGAAGGAAAAAGGCTCGCGGGCGAGCTTGAGGTAGAGCGACAGCGGCGTGTCCAGGTCCGCGAACGTCTCGAGGACGAGTGGAATGCGGTTGTAGCCCTGCGCCGCGAGGGCGCGGAATTGCGCTTCGGTGATCATGCTTCGACCTTCTTACTTCTCAACCACTCATCAACGGGGCGTCGCTTTAAGTCTTGTTTGCGCGCGACGCTTTCGACGCGAAGGATCAGGAGGGGCGCCGCCAGCGCCACTCGCCCTTGCGCCGCCATCCCGTGAAAACGGGAAGGCTGTTGGGTTTGGAGGGGTGGAAAATGAGGTCGAAGTTCACGTTTTCGACTATAGCATGGCCAGCGCCGCGCGCATCTGCGCGATCGTCGCGGCATAATCCGCTGCGCCGAAAATCGCGCTGCCGGAAACGAACGTGTCGGCACCCGCGCGCGCGATCTCCCCGATGTTGTCGGCCTTCACGCCGCCGTCGACTTCGAGATGGATCGGCCTTCCGACGCGCTGTTGCGCCATGTCGACTAACTTGCGCGCGGCGCGCAGCTTGTCCAGCGCGTGCGGAATGAACGACTGTCCGCCGAATCCGGGGTTCACCGACATGATGAGGACGAGGTCCAGCTTGTCGATGACGTGCATCAGCCAGTCGAGCGGCGTGGCCGGATTGAATGCGAGCCCGGCCTTCGCCCCGCTGTCGTGGATAAGCCCGATCGTGCGGTCGACGTGCTCGCTCGCTTCCGGATGGAATGTGATGATGGACGCGCCCGCCTTGGCAAAATCCGGCACGATGCGGTCGACCGGCTTGACCATCAGGTGCACGTCGATCGGAACGCTCGTGTGCGGCTTGATTGCCGCGCACACCAGCGGCCCGATGGTCAGGTTGGGCACGTAATGGTTGTCCATCACGTCGAAGTGGATCATGTCCGCGCCCGCCGTGACGACGGCGCGAACCTCCTCGCCCAGCCGCGCGAAATCCGCGGACAGCAACGACGGCGCAATCCTGTAGGTCGTGGGCATCGGGCTATAATCCGTGCGCTCAGTTGTGTCTGGATGGGTCGAAGCTGATGGGTCGAAGGTCTATGTGTCGATGCGAGCCATGGCGGACAGCAAGCGCTACGAGGTAACGGTGGATCCTACGGCCAAGTTCCTCGCCGATCAGTCCGACCCGGCGAAGAACCAGTACGTGTTCAGTTACACGATCACGATCACGAACACCGGCGACATCGCGGCACAACTCGTCAGCCGGCACTGGATCATCACCGACGCCGACCACAAGGTGCAGGAGGTCAAGGGTCTGGGTGTCGTCGGGCAGCAGCCGCTGCTCAAGCCCGGCGAATCCTTCGAGTATACGAGCGGGGCGTCGATCCAGACGGCCGTGGGTACGATGCGGGGCAGCTACCAGATGATGGCCGAGGACGGCAAAGCCTTCGACGCGCCGATTCCGTTGTTCACACTCTCGGTGCCGCGCACGTTGCATTAGGGCCGGCGCGCCGCGCTGGCCTTGCCGTCACCGGTCGCGGCGTCGCTGGATTTTTCATGACCGCGCGGCAACTTCCTCTGCGGCGCCATGGTCCACCACACGATGGCAACGCCCACCGCCACCGCGACCAACGCCTCGATAATGAACCATTCCATGGCAGAGACCTTTCGCTTTCATCTGGCCCGCCGCAGTGCAGCTCTCGCGATCGCTGCGTCGTGCCTCGTGTTCGCGGGCTGTCAAACGATTCCGACTCCCCCGACGCGCGTGCCGCCGCTCACGCCAACTCCCACGCCCGCACCTCCCGCGCCCCCGCGTCCCGTATTCACGCCCTCCGCATGGACCGAATTGCCCGGATGGAACAGCGACTCGGTTGAAGCGGTTTGGCCGGCGTTTCGAATCGGCTGCCGCGCGCTGGTCGCCGACCCGAAGACGCAATCCGTCTGGCAAACACCGTGCGACGCCTCCGCAAATGTCGATGCAAGCAGCGCGACCGGCGTGCGCACATTCTTCGAGACCCATTTTATCCCATACCGCGTCGCTGCCACCGACGGCCGTGACGTGGGCCGCGTCACCGGCTATTACGAGCCGCTGCTCAAGGGCTCACGCGAGCGCACGCCACAGTTCGCCGTGCCTTTGTACGCGCCGCCCGATGATCTTCTGACCGTGGACTTGGCCGACCTCTATCCGGAGCTCAAGGACAAGCGCGTGCGCGGCCGCGTCGAAGGCAAGAAAGTCGTGCCCTATTGGGCGCGCGCGGACATCGAGCGCGGCGTCACACCATTTTCCGCCAAGGCGTTGGTGTTCGTCGCCGATCCGGTCGAGGCGTTCTATTTCGAGATCCAGGGATCGGGCCGCATCGAGTTGGCCGATGGCTCGGTGATCCGCTTGGGCTACGCCGACCAGAACGGCCACCCCTATCATTCGATCGCGCGCGTCTTGATCGATCGCGGCGACCTGCCGCAGGAACGTGCATCGCTGTCGGGAATCAGCGCGTGGGCAAAAGCGCATCCGGAGGACACGCGCGCGCTGCTCGACGAAAACCCGAGCTACGTCTTCTTCCGCGAGGTCCCGTCGCCCCTGCCGGGCACGCTCGACGCACGAATCGACGGGCCGATCGGATCGCTCGGCGTGCCGCTGCTTGCGCAACGCTCGATTGCCGTCGACACGCGTGCGATCCCGCTCGGCGCGCCCATTTTCCTCGCGACGACCATGCCGCTGTCGAAAGTGCCGCTGGAGCGCCTGGTCATGGCGCAAGACACCGGCGGCGCCATTCGCGGCGTGGTGCGCGCCGACTACTTCTGGGGATTCGGGCCGCAAGCCGGACGCGAGGCGGGCCGGATGCTGCAGGACGGCCGGATGTGGCTGCTGTGGCCGAAAGGCGCCGATGCCCCGCGGCCCTAAGAGGGTCGTTCCAAAAACTTCTGTGTCACAAGCAGCAGATTCCTGGCTGCTCTCGGAATGACACCACAACGGAACGCGTTCAGGCAGATTCGGCGAGAACGTCCTCCGCCTGCTTGTCGGCGTGATACGACGAGCGCACCAGCGCGCCGACGGCGGCGTGCCGGAAGCCCATCGCGTACGCCTCGCGCTCGAACATCGTGAACGCGTCCGGATGCACGTAACGCAACACCGGCAGGTGCGCGGCCGTCGGCTGCAGATACTGGCCGAGCGTCAGCATGTCGATGTGGTGCGCGCGCATGTCGCGCATGACGGCGAGAATTTCATCGTCGGTCTCGCCTAGGCCCACCATGAGCCCGGACTTCGTCGGGATGTCCGGGAATTGCGCCTTGAAATCGCGTAGCAGCGAAAGCGAGTGCGCGTAGTCGGAGCCCGGGCGCGCCAGCTTGTACAACCGCGGCACCGTCTCGAGATTGTGGTTCATGACGTCCGGCGGCGCGTCACGCAGGATGGACAATGCGCGATCGAGGCGGCCGCGGAAGTCGGGGACGAGAATTTCGATCTGCGTCCCGGGCGAATGCAGCCGCACTGCGCGGATGCAATCGACGAAATGCTGCGCGCCGCCGTCGCGAAGGTCGTCGCGGTCCACACTCGTGACCACGACGTAGCGAAGTTTGAGCGCCGCGATCGTCCGCGCGAGGTTGATCGGCTCCTGCGCATCGAGCGGCAGCGGGCGGCCGTGGCCGACGTCGCAGAACGGGCAGCGCCGCGTGCAGATGTCGCCCATGATCATGAAGGTCGCCGTGCCTTTGCTGAAGCACTCGCCGATGTTCGGGCACGACGCCTCCTCGCACACGGTGTGCAGGTTGTGCTCGCGCAGGATCTTCTTGATTTCGGTAAAGCGCGGCGATGATGGCGCACGAACGCGGATCCACTCGGGCTTCGGCAATCGCGCAGCGGTGACGACCTTGACCGGAATGCGCGAGACCTTGGCCACGCCTTGATGCTTGATCCCCGCACTGTTGGCGGGTGTAGGTGTGGAGGGCGGGTTGTCCATCGTCACTTTAGCGAGTCAAATGCGCCGCCAGCAATGGCGCCAATTCTGCGCCCGCGGTCTCCGGCGTCCGTTCGACACCGAACGCTGCGACTTGCGTGACCCGAAGGCCGGGAAAGCCGCACGGGTCGATGTCGGCGAACGGCGCCAAGTCCATTGCAACATTCATCGCCAGCCCATGATACGTGCACCCCTTGCGGACCTTGAGTCCCAGCGCGGCGATCTTGGCTTCGGCGCCTGGGAGCTTCACGTAACCCCCCGGAGCCGACACTTTGCCGAACGCGGAAATACCAACGGAATCAAGCCATTGTACCCCCGCCGCCTCGATGCGCCGGACCATGTCGCGGACCCCGAGTTTCGGGCGGCGCAGATCGAAGAGCGTGTAAGCAACGAGCTGACCGGGACCGTTATAGGTGACCTGCCCGCCGCGGTCGACCTTCAGAACGGCAATCCCGTTGTCGCGCAGCAGATGTTCGCGCCGGCGGGCGATTCCGAGCGTGTAGATCGGCGGATGCTCGGTGAGCCAGATTTCGTCGGGCGTGCCGGCATCGCGCGCGTCGGTAAATGCCTGCATCGCCCGCCACGTCGTTTCGTAGTCCGTGAGGCCGAGCGAGCGTGTGACCACCTTCATCAGCGGTTCGCTCCACGCGCGCCCCGCTTGGCCCATAGTGCGGCGGGGAATTCGAATTCCTCCGAGGCAAGCGCATGCGTGCGCTGCCAGACGACGCGATCACGCGCGACCGACAGCATCCAGGTCTGCTGTTCGAGCGGCGACGGCCGCGCAAATGCATGCGGGTCCAGGACCGCGCAACATCCGCCGTGCTGCGGGTCGCGCACCGACTCATAGCGAATGGCGCCGACGAGCGCCTCCCGCGCGGTGACGCCGAAACGCTGGCATCCGGCGTAGTCGTCTGCTTGCGTCCACGTTTCCCGGTCACGCAGAAACGGCGGCGCGCGCAGGTCGACCGCCTCCGTGGCCACCTTCACGCGGAAAACTGTCTGCGGTTTCACGGGCATCGAATTCAACGCCGGCACGTCGAGCAGATGGCGCCAGCGCCAATAGCCGAGTTCGGCGCACGCGGTGCGAACCGCGTCGGCGGCATAGAACACGCCCGGGTCGTTGGGCCCGCGAAAGCGCGACCCTCCCGGGGGCGGCGCGTAACGAAAAGGCGTGAAGAGCAGGTAGTGCAGCCGCGAGGCGCTCGCGGGAATGGGGGGCTTGCCGTCCTCCAGCACGCGTTCGAGCAGATGCTGCTCATCCAGCGTGTCGACAAGTGCCCGGGTCGCGACCACGTGCTGCGCTTCCACCGCGCGCCACACATCCTGACGCAGGGAAGCGGCCTCAGAGGCGACCGCGCGCGGCGTCCAGGTACGAGACGACACGAACCATTCCCTCGACTGAACGCAGAAGGTCTTTTGGACGAGCGGCGAGCGCCAGATTGGGGCTCGCGAGCCACTGCCGCGCGGTCTCGTCGTGCCCCCACAGCGCATCGAGCGATCGAAACATGCGGACGAGCAAACGCGCCAGCTCCCACTCCTTGGCCCGGTCAGGCGAGAGCAGGTATTTGCCCGCAAAGAGGCGCGACGCCGTCGCCTCCGATACCCCGAGCGCCGCCGAGACATCGCGTTGTGTGAGATCGAGCAGCTTCGCGGCACGCACGGCGGCCTTGCTGAGAACCGCCGCCTCCGACGTGGGCGCGCGCCGGTAGGCGGGGGTGGGGACCGATTCGGGAAGGGCGTTCATGGGGGAAGTATTCGCCCTATATATTGCTCCAGAAACTATGCTTCTGCAACCATCGCGAAGGACGCCACTCCTACAGCACCATCTTCACCATCGGGTGCGCGACGAGCTCGCGATACAGTTCGTCGAGATGCTCGCGCGACTGGGCATTGACGGTCGCGGTGAACGAAAGCCAGTTGCCTTCCTTGGACGCGCGCATCTCCAACGCCGACGGATCGAAATCGGGCGCGTGCCTGCGGACGACGTCGGAGACCGCCTGGGCGAATCCGTCCTGCGTGCGGCCCATGACCTTGATCGGGAACGCGCACGGAAAGGTCAGCGCGGACTCGCGCTCTTCCGTGTGGAGCGAGTCGAGGGCGATGTCGGTCTTGGTCATGGCGATCTCCGGCGGGGCTTCGTCAACGAGAACGTGCGATGACGCCAATATGCGGGCGGGGCGCCCGCGTTGCAACCCGCGCTCAGCCGCCGTACATGTAGTCGCGCGTGAGCGGATGCGGCAGCCGGCCATCGGCGTTCGCCTTGCCGGCCAACACCTGCCACAACGACAGCCAGCCGCGATCGAATCCGTGCGCGGACCCCGCCATGTAGATCCGCCAGACCCGGTACTTCTCGTCGCCGACCTCGGCGCGCGCCGCGGCCCTCGCGCAGCGACTCGGCGTCGATGGGCTCGAGGCCTTCGAGCGCCATCCCTTCGATCACTCGGGAAATCTGCGTCAATTGCCCGCCGGGAAATACGTAATCCTCGACGAAGTCGCTGATGCCGCTGCCCAGCGTATCGACCTCGGTCAAGTTGAGCGTGATGCCGTGGTTCAGCACGAGCCCGCCTGGCTTCAGGACCTGGTAGATCTTGCCGAAATAGTGCGGGAAACGGCGAACGCCCACGTGCTCGAACATGCCCACGCTTGCGACCTTGTCGTAGGCCGGCTCTTCCGGAAGGTCGAGGTAGTCGCGCAACTCGACGCGCACCCTGCCCTCGAGGCCGCGCAGGGCGATCTCGCGCGTCACATGGTCGAACTGGTTTTGCGACAGCGTGATGCCCGTGGCGTCCACACCGTATCGCTCCGCCGCGTGGAACAGGAGCGCGCCCCAGCCGCAGCCGATGTCGAGGAATCGATCGCCGGCGGTGAGGCGCAGCTTGCGGCAGATGTGGTCGAGCTTCGCCGCTTGCGCGACATCGAGCGTGTCGCCATCGTGCCGGAAATAGGCGCACGAGTAGACCATCCGCTCGTCCAGCCACATCCGGTAGAACGCATTCGACACATCGTAGTGATATGCGATGTTGCGCCGGTTGCCCCGCTGCCTGTGCAACACGGCCTTGAAGCGCGCGTACGCCCGGTCGCGGCCGTGCGACACCGTTCCCACCATCGATTCGGCGATGCCGAGCATCCGCCGCGCGCTTCCCGTGAAGTCGAGATCGCCGCGGACGTAGGCCCGCGCCAGCGACCCCAGCGCCGGCTTCGCCAATGCGCGGAGGCCCTTCCACGAGCGGGCGACGACCTCGACGGCGGGCGTGGCGGACAGTGGCACGCGTGCGCCGTCGGGCAGGACGAGCGTCACCGGCACGTTTTGCCCATCGTAGCGGCTCGCGATGAACTGCTGCAGCACTTCGGCCATGGTCCTTCGTCCCCTTCGGGTGTTAGCGAAGTCCGTCGAGCGAAGTATAGTTTAGCAAGATGTGCGGCCGCTGGTGTAGGCGAACGCCGCATCGTTTTGACAGCCAAGGGCGCGCCGCCTAACATCCGGCTCGATGGCAACCCCGGTGGCGCCCCCGCCCCAGGCCTTCGATGCCCGGCAATTCCGCGATGCGCTCGGGGAGTTCGCGACCGGCGTGGCGATCATCTGTGCACGCACCGGCGACGACCGCTACGTCGGCCTCACCGCCAACTCGTTCAATTCGGTGTCGCTCGACCCGCCGCTCGTCCTCTGGAGCCTGTCTCGGCGCTCGTCGAGCCTGCCTGCCTTCGAAGCCGCGGAACGCTACTGCGTCAATGTGCTGTCATCTCGCACGCCGGTTCTCCCGTCCCCACAAGGATCGCTTCGCAGGTGTTGGCTACCGGATGGGATGGGCCGACGCACCGCTCATCGACGGCTGCGCGGCCTGGTTCGAATGCCGCCACCACGCGCGGCATCGCGCCGGCGATCACATGGTGTTCATAGGTGAGGTGACAACCTGCGAGCGCGCCAAAGGCCGCGGTCTCGTCTTCCACCACGGCCGCTTCGGTTCGGTGGTTCCGGTGCCGGACCCCTGATGCGGGAATGGCGGTCAGTGCGCTTTCGGCTTTTTCGCCTGGAAGATGTCCCACATCCTGCGGAACACGGGACCCGGACGCCCGCCCGCGAAAGGCTTGCCGTCGACGGTCGTGACCGCGAGCACTTCCTTCGTCGATGACGACAGCCACATTTCGTCCGCGGCGAGCGCCTCATCCCTGGGCACGGGGCGCACCGTCAGCGGAATGCCGGCGTCCCGCGCGAATTCGGTGGTCGCGTCATAGGTGATCCCGGGGAGGATCAGGTTGTCCTTCGGCGGCATGACGATTCCTCCGCCCGCCACGATCAACACGTTCGACGCCGACGCCTCCGTCAGGAAGCCGTCGCGGAACATCACGGTTTCGACCGCGTCGCGATCCGCTGCGAGCTGGCGCATCAGCACGTTGCCGAGAAGTGAAATCGTCTTGAGGTCGCAGCGATGCCAGCGGTTGTCCTCCGCGGTCACCACCGCCACACCCTGGTCCACCATTTCGCGCGAAGGCGTGGCGAGCGGATTGCTCATCATGAACACGGTGGGCGCGACGTCCTTCGGAAACGTGTGGTCGCGCTTGGCCACGCCGCGCGTCACCTGGAAGTAGACGCCCTGGTTCGCAAAAGGTTGGCGGCCGACGAGACCGCGGACCAGTGCTTCCCATTGCGCATCGGTGTGCGGATTCGGCAGGCCGATGCCATCCAGGCTGCGCTGCAGCCGTGCGAGGTGGTGGGGCATGCGAAACGGCTCGCCGGCATACACGGGGATCAATTCGTAAACGCCGTCGCCGAAGATGAATCCACGGTCCAGCACCGACACTTTCGCCTCTCCGAGCGGAATGAATTCGCCGTTGAGGAATACGATCTGGTCAGCGTCGAACATGGTCGGGCGTTCCTAACTTTTGCTCCGCGGCGATTTCGCGCGACCCCATTAGGTGCGCTTGATCCACAGCCGGATCGTATCCCACGCCCGGCCGAAGATACCCGCGGCGGGCACTTCCTCCAGCGCAATCAGCGGAAATTCGGCCACCTGCTTGCCCTCGAGCGCCACCTTGACCGTGCCCACGCGCTGGGCACGCGCAATCGGTGCGATCAGCGGCTCCTGCGCTTCCATCGTCAGCAAGAGCTTGTCGGCCTTGCCCTTCGGGAGCGTCAAATAGCGGTCGGCGAGAAAACCCGCGGGCACTTCCGAGAGCGTCCCCTTCCAGACACGCAGCGTCGATATCGTCTTGCCCGATTGATAGAGCTGGACCGTATCGAACGCCTGGAAACCCCAGTTCAGCAGTTTCTGCGCTTCGTTCGCGCGCGCGGCGTCCGACGCGGCCCCGAGGACGACCGCCAGCACGCGCCGCTCGCCGTGCTTCGCCGACGCGATGAGGCACCATCCCGCGGCCTCGGTGTGGCCGGTCTTGACGCCGTCGACATTCGGGTCGGACCAGAGCAGCCGGTTGCGGTTAGGCTGCGTGATGTTGTTGTACCGGTATTCCTTCTGCGCGTAGAGCGGATAGAACTCCGGGTAGTCCTTGATCAACGTGCTGGCGAGCTTCGCCATATCGGCCGCGGTCGAATAGTGCTCGGGCGCCGACAGCCCGGTGACGTTCGTGAAGTGCGTGTTCGCCATGCCGAGCCGCGCCGCTTCCTTGTTCATGAGCGCGACAAAGGCTTCCTCGCTGCCGCCAACGAGTTCCGCCAGCGCGATCGACGCATCGTTGCCCGACTGGATGATCGTGCCGTGCAGCAGCTCGTCGACGGAGACCGCGCGCCGCGGCTCGATGAACATCCGCGAACCTTCCGCGCGCCACGCGCGCTGCGATACGTTCACCATCTGCGACGGCGCGATCGACTTCGCGCGAAGCGCACCGAAGACCAGGTACGCCGTCATCAGCTTGGTCAGCGACGCGGGATCCCTTCGTTCATCGGCGTTGACGCCCTCGAGCGTCTGGCCGCTCGTGACATCGACCAGCAGATGCGCGGAGGCCGCAATCGCCGGCGCGGGAATGGCTGGTGCAGCTACGGCGGCCGCTGCGGCATTCGCCGCGGGCATTTGGCCAAGGCAGAGCGAGGGTGCGGCGAGGGCCGCGGCAACGAGCGCGGCAGGGAACGTGCGTAGGAACATATGCGGCGGGAGAAACGCAGCATTATACCCGTCGCATCCGACCACTTTAGAAAGACCGCGGCCGGCTAAACGGCTTGAGTAAACTTAGTGCGCGGGCGGATGCGCGCGCCGCTCGTCGTCGATCGGAGAGCGGACGCGAACTTCGGCGTTGACGGGAATCTGAACGCGTGATCCGTCGGCCCCTTCGATCGTCAGCACCAGGGGCACGCGCTCGCCGACGGCCAATGGGTGCGCCAGCCCGCGCAGCACGAGGCGTACCTCGTCGGGCGCGAGCAGGATGGCGGTGCCGGCCGGCAATGCAAGCTCCGGCAAGATTCGGTGGGTACTTCCAGCCGCGCGTATCACGACGCTGGTCGCGATCGGCGACTGCATGTACGCTTCGGTCGCGGATCGCTCCGTCGTTGGCCGCACCCACGGCGCGTTGACGGTGAACACCGCGTGCGCGGCCGTGCTGGCGAGCATGAGGGCCACGACCAGCGCGCGCGGATATAGGGGGGACGAAACGGCCATCAGGCGGCGGTTCATGGCCGCGATCCTACGCCAATCGCGCCGGAATAAGGATTGCCGCAGCCATGTTTGTGCAGGACAGGCATTTTCGTTTTCTGGAGATCGTGATGGCAATACTCCGTTGGCCGCTGGCGCTGGCGGCGGCGCTGGTGGCGTCTTGCGCGTGCGCGTCGTTTCACACATTCGTCGTCAACGAGGTCTATTCGAACGCCGACGGCACCGTCCAATATGTCGAGCTGCGCGAAGCGGCCGGCTTGAGCGGCCAGGGCTTTCTCGTCGGACATTCGCTGACGAGTACCAGCAGCCACACCGGCGTGACGAAGACGTTCCCGTTTCCGAACGACCTCCCCAA
>WNFL01371115.1_pt1 | contig 11379 bp, 14 predicted proteins | sample 5400361 | NCBI WGS metagenome assembly WNFL01 (sample SAMN13153351, study PRJNA577476) | soil metagenome | isolation source: 40 cm soil on Douglas fir-dominated hillslope | place: USA:California | collected 2013-09-17
CAGAGCAGGCCCCTGCCTCCAACCACACCCTTACAGGGGGAGGGGAGATGGCGCCTGAGGCACTGGCGCGCACACTGCGAGCGGTGGCCGCGGAGCTGGAGCGCGATCCTGCGCTGGCCCGGCGCATCGCGGAGGCGTTGGCGGCCCCCACCCCCGACCCCTCGCCCACAGGGGAGGCAGAGGGCAGCGCGGGGAACCTCACCCCCGGCCCCTCTCCGGCGCGGAGAGGGGAGAGCACTCCTACTGTCAGTCTCGTTCCGCTGGGGAGAGGGGGGCTGTCTTCCAAGAGGGACAACCAGGACACTGATGCCTCTGCCCCTACCCCTGCCCCTGCCCCTGCCCCGCTGCGGCGGGCGAGGGGTACGCGAGTGGCGCCCCGTCCACCGCTGCCTGAAAACGGCTCCCCTCTCCCTGCGGGGGAGGGGTCGGAGGTGGGGGCTGCCAGGGTGAATCGCTCGTTCCGGCCGCGGCTCATCACCGGCGCTAGCCCCGAGCTTGGCGCCGGCATCCCCGATCCGTTCGCCCTCTATGCGGAGAAGGGTGAGCAGGGACTGCGGGCGGCGCTCGCAGAGCTGCGCACGGGCGCTGGGCGGCTGGCCGGCAACAACGACGCCGACAAGCTGCGTGCGGCCATCGTGAAGGCGGTCCTCAGGGCCGCACGGTAGCGCTAGCCCGGGACAGTATGTTTGACAGCAGGGCCGCACAGCCCGTATAATGACGGGGTATCTTGCGAGGAAGGGGTCTGGGGACACCACCATGAAGCGAACCTGGCAGCCAAAACGCATCCCGCGCAAGCGTGAGCATGGCTTTATGAAGCGGATGAGCACGCGCAACGGACGACGGGTGCTCAAGGCCCGCCGGCTCAAGCATCGTGTGCGCCTGACCGTCGTCTAGGCGATGCTCGCGTTGCCCCACAGTGCGTCTCGTGCCGAATTCGCGGCTGGTGTAGCCCCCGCGCGGCCCACGAGACGCATTTCGTGTGCAAGTGGGGATCGCGCTCGCACGGTATGGAGCGGGCGCGAAGGTATGGAACTCACTGAGGGAGCCGAACGTATATCGGGACGGGCACGCTTCCGGCGCGCCAATCGTCTGCGGTCCGCACGTGACATCGCGCGCGCGCGGCGGGGAAGCCGCCAGGTGGGCACGTACCTCACGGTGAGCTACACCCGCCAGGAGGAGCCTGGCCCCGCACGGATCGGCTTTTCCGTGAGCAAGCGCGTCGGCGGCGCGGTTGTGCGCAATCGAGTCAAGCGGCGCCTGCGCGAGGCTATCCGGCCAAAGGTCCCCCGGCTGGCGCCGGGGTGGGATATGCTGTTGACGGCACGGTCCGGCGCCGCGCAGGCCGCGTTCGCCGCGCTGGCGGATGAGATGGAGGCGCTGCTGGCACGCGCTTCGCTAGTATCGAGACATATCAGGCAGGGCACGCCATGAAATATCTGGGCATGGGTCTCATCCGCGTCTATCAGCGGACGTTTTCGCTCATCCTGCCGTCGAGCTGCCGTTTCACACCCTCCTGCTCGCAGTATGGGTATGAGGCCATCGAGAAGTATGGCCTTCTGCGCGGCGGCTGGATGGCAGCCAGGCGCATCGGGCGGTGCCATCCTTTCTATCATGGGAATCTGTACGACCCCGTTCCTTAGCCGGAACGGGCTGCGAGTGGCGGCAGAGACTGCGCAGCCGTGGCGCGTCGCCTGCGGTACCTTTCATCCAATCGTTCATCTTGCGCACCGCCATCGCAGGGGAGGGCAACATTCGTGGGTAACCCACTCGATTTGATCGGGCAAATCTTCAATCCCATCTTCTATCAGCCGGTCTTCAACCTGCTGATGATGATTTATCTGGCGCTGAATCATGTCTTCCCGGCAGGGGCCTTCCCGCTCGCTATTGTCATCCTGACGCTGCTGCTGCGCACCGCCCTGATCCCGCTGACCCGCAAGCAGCTCAAGTCGACGCGCGAGATGCAGGTCTTGCAGCCCAAGCTCAAAGAGCTGCAGGCGCAATATCGCAGCGAACCCCAGGAGCTCATGCGCCGGCAGCAAGCGCTCTATAAGGAGCATGGCGTCAATCCCGCTTCGGGCTGTCTGCCGCTGATCATCCAGATGCCGTTCCTCTATGCGCTGTACTTTTCCTTCCGCGATGCGCTACAGGTCGGCAATGTGGCGGCAGTCACAAAAGTCGCCAACATCGACAAGCACATCTACTCGTTCCTGCCGCATGTGACAGTGGCGACGCTGCCGCACACGCAGTTCTTCTGGACCAGCCTCGCCACGCCGGATCCATGGCACATTCTGCCGGTGGTGGCAGCCTTGCTGACCTTCTTCCAGATGCGCATGGCAACCCCGGTGCGCAAACCGGGACCGCGCGGGGCCTCCGATGCGACGACGTAGGCGACCAGCATGATGCAGTACATCATGCCGTTCATGACCCTGTTCATCGGCCTGAGCTTCCCTGCCGGCCTCGCGCTCTACTGGTGTGTCACGACGACCTTCTCGGCCGTTCAGCAATACTTCATCAGCGGGTGGGGATCGTTCTGGGTCGGCGTGCCGGGTATGCAGCACCTGGTGCCGGAGCCAAAGGACACGCCCGCCCTGGCGACCGCATCCGCCTCGCGCACGGTTGCCTCGGCGCGCGGGCTTCCCGCCGCGGCGGTGGTTGATGAGCAGCCTGGTGGTCTGCGCGGCATGCTGAAGCAGATCCGCGACACCATGGGCGCCGCCCAGTCTGCCGCCGCGACGCAGGCCACCGAGCGCACCTCCGAGCGTGCCGGCGCCAAGAACGGCAGCGAGCAGGCGTCGTTGGGCCTGGCCTCCGCTGGGCCAACTGGCAGCGTCACGACGTTCCCAGCCCCAGCGCCCTTCTAGGGATCCGATGCTGGTGAAGCCGAGGGCGCCCGCGGCCGCCGAGAAGACGGAGCTGCCCGAGCAGGCAATTGCGCGTGACGCGACCGACGTCCAGGAGAGTACCGGCGCCGATCTGCCGGAGGTGGCAATTGCCAAGCTGGCCCGCGACGCCAAGAATGGCGATGGCGGGAATAACGGCAACGGCAACCGTAATGGTAAAAGTAATGGCAACGGCGCCACCCCCGCCGCGGGCGCGAAGCGCGCCGCGGCCAATGCCAGCGGATCGGCGGGCGCGAACAACCGGCCCTCCAGCGCGGCGCGCAAGCCTGGTAGTAAGAACGCGAGCTCCTCGCGATCTCGCGGCGGCCGGCCCAAGGGAGGCAGGTAAGTGGAAAGCGTCGAAGCCGCGGGCAAGTCCATCGAGGATGCGATTCTACAGGCGCTCGTCCGGCTGGGCCGCAATCGGGACGAGGTTGAGATCACCGTGCTGCAAGAGCCCAGCCGGGGCACACGTGGCATGGGTGCGCGTGAGGCCCGCGTGCGTGTCTTTGTGAAGGCGCCGCGTGTGCTCCATCCCGCCGGCGTGGAGCTTGACCCCGCTACGGATGACCCACTCGACGACGAGGGCGACGGCGATGAGTTCATCATCGAAGAGTTCGCGGATGAGGGCGAGGCGTCGGACGCCGGCTACGAGACCGAGTATGTGGAGAGCCTGTCTACGGCACCACTCAAAGATGTCGTAGCCGACGACGCCAGCATCGAAGAGGTGGCCGTGGCGGCGCTGGAGATGATCCTGGCGCATATGGGCGTGCAGGCCAGTGTCGAGCCGGCGGCCATCGAGACCGATGACGAAGAGGAACCCGTCCAGCTCAACATCCGCAGCGACGATCCCGGCACACTGAGCCTCTTGATTGGGCGGCGCGGCGAAACGCTTTCCGCGCTGCAGCTGCTGGTGAGTCTGATCGTCTCGAAGCAAACTGGCAATCGCGAGCGCATCCTGGTGGACGCCGAGAGCTATCGCCTGCGCCGCGAGCACAACTTGCGCTCGATGGCCGAGCGTATCGCGCAGCAGGTGCGCCGCTCTGGCAATCCCGTCACGCTGGAGGCGATGCCGCCGAACGAGCGCCGCATCATCCACATGGCGCTTTCCGAGACTACCGACATCGCCACGGAGAGCACTGGCGAGGGCGACCAGCGCCGCGTCGTGGTCTCGCTTAAGCGCGGCGTGCGCGCGTAAGCCAGGCGGGGCGGCCGGGCGCGTGCGGCCACCTTTGCGAGTGTGGCGGCGAATACCGACACACGCCATATGCATCCTTTCGCTCCACTGATCGTCTCCCGCGGCCAGAGGTCCGCCGGCTCGCTGCATCGCACCCGAGGAGACCGCCGTGACACCGTCCGCGCGAGAGAGCGCCGTTCCCGACTTCCTCGTCATCGGCCATGTCACGCGCGACCTACTGCCGGGCGGAGAGTGGCGGCTCGGCGGCACGGTGCTCTATGCCGCGCATACAGCCGAGCGGCTGGGCATGCGGCACGTCGCGGTCGTCACCAGCGGCTCCGCTGCGGTCATGGCGGCCCTGCGCGACGCGCTCCCCAGCGCGGAGATCGCGGGCGTTCCGGCGGCCGACGCCACCACCTTCGAGAATGTCTATAGCGCGGGCAGCCGCCGGCAGCATCTACGTGGCCGCGCGGCGCCGCTCCTCTTCGAGCACGTGCCCGCCGCCTGGCGTGAGGCGCGCTGCGTTTTGCTGGCGCCGCTCGCCCAGGAGGTAGACAGCGCGCTGGCCGCGGCATTCCCCCGCTCGCTTGTCGCCGCCACGCCACAGGGATGGCTGCGCCGCTGGGACGCGGACGGCTTCGTCTCGCCAGGACCATTCGCCGAAGCGGACACTATCCTGCCGTACTTGGACGCGCTGATCCTCAGCCCAGAGGATGTGGCGCCGCCCGAAGCCATGAATGGGGACGACCGCGCGCTGCTCTCCGCCGCGGTCGCTGAGATCATCATGCCGTGGGTGCGCCTGACGCCGCTGGTACTCGTGACACGCGGGCCCGCAGGGGCGCTGCTGCTCGCTCCTGGCAAGCCACCGCACGTGCTGCCCGGTTATGCGACACGCGAAGTGGATCCGACCGGGGCCGGCGATGTCTTCGCCACCGCGTTTCTCTGCGAGCTGCACGCCACCGGGGATCCCATGCGCGCGGCAGACTTCGCGAACCGGGTGGCGGCGCTCTCGGTGGAGGGCGAGGGACCGGCGGCTATCCCGACGCGCGCAGAGGTGGTGGTGCGCTTCGGCTAGGCGGCGGCGATAGGCTACGCCTCAGACTGCTCCAGCAGCTCGCGCAGCGCCGAGAAGCGCTCGTCGCCCGTCTCCGGTGCGCAGCTGCAAGGGCCTTCGTTGAGATTCTTGCCGCAGGTTGGGCAGAGGCCCTGGCAGTCCTCGCGGCAGAGCGCCGTCATCGGCAGCGCCACCACCAGATTCTGCCGAATCGCTTCGCGCAGGTCGAGCAGGTGATTGTGGTCGATTGGGAACGCCAGCTCGTCGTCGGGCGCCGGCAACGGCAGGCCCGTATTCACGTCGATCGTGGGATAAAACTGCTCGCGCAGCGGAAACGACACCCAGCTCGACGGGCACGTTCACAGTTCCATCCGCGAAAATGCCCTGATTGGTGCGATGCAGCCGCATCTGCCCGCTGACAGGACCGGCGAGCTTGGCCTCGTTCTCCACCAGGTCCAGGCGGTCCGCGTCGTCCAGCTCCACGCGCTGCACGGTCCCCGTCGGCGCCTTGAGCAATTGCGCGACATTGTAAATCATGGAAACATCCCCCACGCGAGCGCGAATCTTCTTCGCCCGCGCCCCTTCAGTATGCGCCACGGAGCGCGCTAACGTCAAGGAAGCGGCGTTTCATGAGCAGCGAACAGCCGAGGGAGAACAACGTGCAGCTGCCGGCCATGTGATACACTACGCTGTGCCCGATTCATGCGGGCCCATAGCTCAGTGGCAGAGCGGACGGCTCATAACCGTTTGGTCGCAGGTTCGAACCCTGCTGGGCCCACCATTTGCGGAGAGCATCACAACCGACGAGCGGGATACTGGCGGGGCGCGCCTCCTGAGGCTGCCCCGCCGCCGTGTGTCAGGGAGGTACAAGCCATGCAGTTTTACGACCGCGCCAAAATCTACATCATCGCCGGCAATGGCGGCAATGGCTCCGTTCATTTCCGCCGCGAGAAGTTCGTTCCGCTGGGCGGCCCGGATGGCGGCGACGGCGGCCGTGGGGGCAGTATCTACCTGGAAGTGGACCCTGGCATGAACACGCTGGTGGACTACCACTATCATCCCCACCACAAGGCCAGGGCGGGCGGCGCCGGCGGCGGACAGAAGATGCACGGCGCCAAGGGCGAGGACCTGATACTGAAGGTGCCGCCCGGTACCGTCGTGCGCAGTGAAGAGAGCGGCGAGCTCGTGGCCGACCTCACCGAGCCGGGGCAGCGCGTCATGGTGGCGCGCGGCGGGCGTGGCGGTCTGGGCAACGTCCATTTCGCGACCGCGACGAATCAGGCCCCACGTGAGGCGCAGCGCGGCGAGCCGGGCGAAGAGGTCACCCTGCTGCTAGAGCTGAAGCTGATCGCCGATGTCGGGCTGCTCGGCTATCCCAACGCCGGTAAGTCCACCCTGCTCTCGGTCGTCACACAGGCGCGCCCCAAGATCGCCAATTACCCCTTCACCACACTCGTGCCCAATCTAGGGGTCGCCGTTGTCGGCGATCCCACACGCGGCGACGACTACAGCTTCGTGCTGGCGGACATCCCAGGGCTGATCGAGGGCGCGGCGCAAGGTGTCGGGCTGGGTCACGAGTTTCTACGCCATGTCGAGCGCACGCGGCTGCTCCTGCACCTGATCGACGGCCTCTCGGAGAAAGCGCCGTGGGAGGAGTTTGAGGCCATCAATCGCGAGCTGGTCGAATACAGCGCAGAGCTGGCGTCGCGCCCACAGGTAGTGGTGCTCACCAAAATGGACCTGCAAGAGGCACGCGACAAGTGGCCCGAGGTCAAGCGCCGCGCCGAGACGAGGCAGGGTTGCCAGCCTTCGCCATCTCCTCACAGACGCGCGAGGGCGTGCAAGAGCTGATGAACTACACGTCGCAGCGCCTGCTCGAGATCCGCCGCGACGAGGCCGAGCAGACCCAGCGGCTTGCCGCCGAGGTCTCCGCCGCGGGCACCGTGCTGCGGCCTGAGCCGGAAGACGCTTTCACCGTTGAGGAGGTGGAGGATGGGTTTCTGGTGCGCGGCCGGCGCGTGGAGCGCATGGTGGCGATGACTCAGCCGGAGAGCCGCGAGGGCATGGAGCGGATGGAGCGCCAGCTCCGCAAGCTCGGCGTCACCGAGGCGTTGGAGCAGGCGGGTGTCATGGCCGGCGACCACGTCCACTTCGGCAAGGTGGACCTCGTGTGGGGCGAGGAGATGTAGCGCGAAGTGCGGCCAACTTACTGCGGCCTATTTGCGGCAGATCATCTCCCGGGACGGCTCGTCGTCGGGAGCGTCGGCACTGGTGGCATTACTTTAGCAGCGACTCTACCTGTTGAGAGTTAAAGGTGACGCCGATCTGCTTGATACGCTGGCCCGCGAAGGCAAACGCCGCACATCCTGTTACCGCGCGCTCCACCTCGTCCTGCCCCTGCCAGCACAAGCGATAGCGTGCGGCGAGCCGCTGCCGAACCGCATGTATGCGAAGCTGCTCAAAGCGCGGCTGGTGAAATACAGTACGCATCTGCGCGATGTAGGCGAGGTAGGCGCCCAGGCCGTGGATGTGGGTCTGAGCCTCGGCCTGCTCACCCAAACGCCGCGGCGAAACATACAGGAGATCGCTCGTACACAGTGCCGTAAGGGCAGGTTGGTCGAAGCTGGCAAGCGCGGCAAAGAAGCGCGTGATGAGTGCCGCCTGTTTGGCCTGCGTCGGGGTCAGGTCGACACGCAGCGCTTCGGCGACCGTGGTCAGCAAGACATCAAGGTCGAACGGCTTGGCGAGGAAGCCGGCGAAGCCAGCCTGCCGCACGTCGTCTTCCATGTCCGACCAGGCAGTGCACACGACAACTGGTGTCGGCATGGCGTGTCGTTGAATCGTGAGGACGGCGCCCAGGCGCGAAATCTTGCCGTCTGGGCCAGCCGAAGCACGCGTGGCAAAGGGGTCGGTCAGCACGAGGTCGAACGTCTCGCCGTCGATAGAGGCGAGCACCTCCTCCACCGACCCTGCCCGTGTCGTGGCATAGCCTGCTTCGCCCAGCACGTGAACGAAGACATCCAGAATATCGGCGTCATCGTCGGCCACGAGAATCGAAGGGGCTGCCGTTCGTACGTCGCGCATGAGGTCACCTACGCTCTTGCAACGTGCGCCTCTGCAATCCACCTCAGTATAGCTTAGCGTCCGGTCAGTGTCCATAAGGCTCGTTGACGTACTTCACGCACGCACCCAGTGTGCGTCGAGGTGGGTCTCTGCATCACTTCACTTTCTCTCACAGCAGGCGCCGCGTCCTCGCGCCGACCTGGCTTCTCATGCAGGCCGGGCAAATTGGTAGAGCATTCAAGCGCTGACTGCTCGTCCCTGCGGCGCCGTCGGAGCGCGTATAATGACGGCAGCGAGGGCGGACATGCCGTGCGGGCCAGTCTGGGAGAGGAGCAGCAGCGATGCGCGAGGTCGTGATTGTCGAAGCCGTGCGAACGCCGGTGGGGCGCAGAGGCGGCGCCCTCAAAGATGTCCATCCCGTCGTGCTGGCCGCGATGGCGCTGCGTGAGCTGGTGCGACGCGCCGGCATCGAGCCGGCCATTGTCGAAGATGTCGTGATGGGCTGCGTGAGCCAGGTGGGCGAGCAGAGCCTCAACATCGCACGCAACGCGGTGCTGCAGGCGGGCTTCCCCATCTCGCCAGTGCGGCTCCGGCCAGCAGGCGATTCATTTCGCGGCGAACTTGATCCAGGCCGGCGTGTGCGACGTGACGATTGGCGGCGGTGTCGAGAGCATGACGCGCCTGCCCATCGGCAGCTCGCTCGCCACCGGGGGCAACCCTTTCCCAGAATCGCTGCTGGAGATGTACCCGATGGTGCACCAGGGCCTCTCCGCCGAGATGCTCGTCGACCAGTGGCACCTCACACGTGAGGCGTTGGACGCGTTCGGCCTGCGCAGCCACCAGCGCGCCGCCGCGGCAGCCGCGGCCGGCCACTTCGAGCGCGAGATCATGCCGGTCTCGCTGGCGGATGGCAGCGCCTTTACACGAGACGAGGGCATCCGGCCGGATACCTCGCAGGAAAAGCTGGCAGGATTGCAGCCGGCATTCAAGCCGGATGGGCACATCACCGCTGGCAACAGCAGTCAGATCAGCGATGGCGCCGCCGCCGTGCTGCTGACCACGCCAGAGAAGGCCGCGGAGCTGGGGCTGCGGCCACGCGCGCGCATCGTGGCGCAGAAGGTAGTCGGCGTGGATCCGGTGAGCATGCTGACGGGACCGATTCCGGCGACGAAGGCCGTTCTCGCCAAGGCCGGCCTCTCGCTGGACGCCATGGACCTGATCGAGATCAACGAGGCCTTCGCATCGGTCGTGCTGGCGTGGGAACACGAGCTACAGCCAGACATGGAGCGCGTCAACGTCAACGGCGGCGCCATCGCGCTCGGCCACCCGCTCGGCGCCTCGGGCGCGCGACTGATGGTAACGCTGCTGCACGAGCTGGAGCGGCGCGGCGGCCGCTACGGCCTGGAGACGATGTGCTGCGGCGGCGGCCTGGGCACCGCGACGATCGTCGAGCGCGTCTGAGGGTGAGCGCGCCGGCGCGGGCTGGCGGCGCGCGCTGTCACCTGTGGTTATACAGCTCAATGCTCCAGCGCCAGGCGGCGTAGTCGGGTGCGTTCCACCATGCGGCGAGCCGGCCCACTTCGCCACCCGCCAGCAGCACCGGCACGCCATAGTCGGCCTCGCTGGGCCAGATATCTTCGCGGGTGACCGGATCACCCGCGCGGCGCAGCCGGGCCATCCGCGTGTCGCTGCTCCGGGACAGACCCTGGCCCCGCGCGACGCGCACCCCACGCTCGTCCACGACCTCGACGGTCAGCTTCTGCGGCGCGGCATGGACGAGTAGCGTGTCGGTGGCGGAGAGACACCCGCGCGCGAAAGAGACGCCAACGGCGGCGACATCGGGGATCCAGAGATCCCAGATCTGCAGCGTGCCGTCTTGCGTAGCGGCCATCTTTGCTCCTCCCATGAGACATACTGAGGATACTGGACGTGTGGGCTGTTGGTCCTACCCCCCTTGCCGGCTTCCGACTGCGGCGGGGAGCGGGCATCCGGCGCGCCAGCGGCCTGGCCGATAGTCGAGTTGAATCACCTATTGCAAGATGTGTGCGCCGTGAGGCTTGACGCTTGGCGCCTGAGGCAGGGAGACTGAGTATGGAGACCACGGAGATTTCGATCACTCTGCGCGCGGCGACGCTTGAGGACGCCGAGGCTCTCGCCACGCTCAGCGACCAGCTTGGCTACCCGGCGACGCCGGCGCAGGTGGCGCACCGGCTGGGATTGCTACGCGAGCGCCCAGGCAACGCCGTCTTTGTCGCGGAGACCCCAGATGAACGGGTCGCCGGCTGGGTGCACGTCCATGGGAGCTATTCGCTCGCCAGCGACCCAAACGCGCAGGTCGCAGGGCTGGTGGTGGAGGAGCACCTGCGCGGGCAGGGCATTGGCCGCGCGCTCTTGGACAGGGCGGAGCGCTGGGCCGAGACACAGGGCTATGATGAGCTGCGACTGCACTCGAACGTCGTGCGCGAGGGCTCCCATGCCTTCTACGCGCGGCAGGGTTACGAGCGGGTCAAGGCGTCGTACCTCTTCCGCAAGCCGCTGTAGACCGCGGCTGAGGACCACCGAAACCGTTCGCGCAGACATGCCATACAAACAGCACGGTGGGCCGAGCGGACTCGCTGCCCGCTTGACCCACCGTGTCGCGCTTGCCTGCCGCCGGCTAGGACGCGCGCAACATCCGCAGCGTGTCCTCGATCTCGCCCCAGACCGCCTGGCGCCGTACCTCCACCCGCCGCGGCACGCCCGTCAGCGCCGGTGTCATCTCCTGCGCCGTGAGCCAGTTGCCCAGCGCCTCGGCCCAAACCTCTTCCGGGCGGCGCCCCGCCTGCTGCGCCGCCCGCGCCGTCTCCCAGACGAGCTGCGACGAAAGCCCGTGCGCGGCCCGTCGCATCACCTTCTTCAGTGGTCCGGTGGCCGCCGCGCGCTCGACGGCCTCGAAGTGCCGCCGCGCGCCTGCGCTCGCCTGTTCGCTCATGATGCCTTCGCGCACCAGTCGCGCCGCCTCCACCGCGCGCGCTACACGCGGGCGAGACTCGACACGCTGCCGCGCCGGCCAACCGATTCGCATCGCCGTACCCTCCTCTGCTGCTGTTGCTGTCCGCCGTTCTCCACGCCGCCACATGCTCGCACGCCGCCCTCGCGCAAGAACATGTGTTCTATATTCTAGAACGGCAAGTGGGCGTTTGGGGTAACAACGGGACTTTCGGGTG
>WNFL01005850.1_pt1 | contig 11376 bp, 9 predicted proteins | sample 5400361 | NCBI WGS metagenome assembly WNFL01 (sample SAMN13153351, study PRJNA577476) | soil metagenome | isolation source: 40 cm soil on Douglas fir-dominated hillslope | place: USA:California | collected 2013-09-17
AACACCATGACAGCGGCGATCAGGACGAGCGAGGCCGACGTGCCGAAATCGGGCTCGAGGAGAATCAGACTCACCAGAGCGCCCATGACGATGCCGATCGGGAGCAGCGCGTAGCCTGCATCGTTGATGCGGTGCATCCGCCGCTCGAGCATGGCCGCGATGAAAAAAATGGCGCTGACCTTCGCCAGCTCAGACGGCTGGATACCGAGGCCGCCGAGCGCGAACCACCGCCTCGCGCCGCCGACCGGCTGCGCGAACAGCACTGCGATCAACCCGAACGCGACGAGGCCGAGGCATGTCCAGATCAGCACCGGATGGCGGTAGTGGTGATAGTCGAAGCGCATGATCAAGCCAAGGATCGCCACGCCGAGCGCCGCCCACATGGCCTGTTTCGTGAGAAAGAGGTAGGGCCGCTGGTAGCGCTCCATCATCACCACTGCCGAGGCGCTGTACACCATCACAACACCAAGGCCGACCAGCAGGATGGTGGCGATGAAGAGCACGCGGTCCGATTTGAGCTTGCGCGGGTCTGCACTACCATTCGCATGAACGGTCAGCAGTCATCAGTCGGCCTCGGTTGAGGGCACCAGCTTCACAGGCCGGGGCGGCCCGTGTTCCCAGCAGCCAGTCCTTCAACGCGTCGGCCGACTGACGACAGCTCACCGTTCACGCCAGCTTCCGAACGTTCTCTTTGAACCTCCGTCCGCGTTCCGCGTAGTCGCGGAACATGTCGAAGCTCGAACACGCCGGCGCCAGCAACACGACGCCGGCCGGACGCGCCAGCGCGAACGCCTGGCTCACGGCGTCTTCGAGAGACTCCGCGTCGTGTACGTCGACCACGCCTGTCAGCGCTTCGCGCACCAGCGGCCGGGCTTCGCCAAGCGCCACCACCGCGCGCGCGCGCGACTTCAACGGCTCGCGCAGCAATCGCAGGTCGCCGCCCTTGAAACGTCCGCCGATGATGAGCACCAGCCCCGCGTCGAAGCTCTCGACCGATCGGAGCGCCGCTTCGACGTTTGTTGCTTTCGAGTCGTTCACAAAGCGCACGCCGTCAATCTCGGCGACGAGCTCCATCGCATGCTCGAGGCCGTGGAACGACTCCACGGCGGCCGTCATCGCCGCTGGCGCGACGCCGACAATGCTTCCGACGGCGGCGGCAGCCATCACGTCGCTCACGAGATGCGGACCCAGCAGATGAATCGCGTCGAGCGGCACCAGGCGGGTACTCGCGTCCGGGCGCCTGGTGACGATCCAGCCGTCCTCGATCGCAGTCCCGCGATCGATCGCGGCTCGCCGCGCGAACGGCCAGGTTCTGGCGCGGCCCTTCCGGGCGAGATCGAGTACGGCCGGGTCGTCTGCGTTGATCACCGCCCAGTCGTCAGCGACCTGGTTTTCGAACACGCGGGCCTTCGCGGCGCCATATGCCTCGACGTTCGGGTGCCGATCGAGGTGGTCCGCGGAAAAATTCAGCAGCACGGCGATCCACGGATGAAACGTATCGATCTGCTCCAGCTGAAAGCTGCTGGCTTCCACAATGTGGACGGTGTCGGGCGTGGAATCGTCAACCTGACCGCTGAGCGGCGCGCCGATGTTTCCGCCAACCGTCACCTTGAAGCCCGCCGCCTCGAGAATCCGCCCCGTGAGCTCCGTCGTCGTCGACTTGCCCTTGGTGCCGGTGACGGCGACCACGCGACCGCGCAGCCAGCGTGACGCCAGTTCCAGCTCACCAATGATCGGCACGCCCATTTTCCGAGCCGCCGCGAGCGCCGGCTGATCCGGCGGCACGCCGGGACTTGTCACGACCAGATCCGCGCCGGTGAACGTCTCGGTACGATGACCGCCCAGCTCGCCGAGCCGGCGAAGGGGTTCCGCCTCGGCCACGTCGCTGCGAACGTCCGACAGCGTGACGCGGGCCTTTCGACGCGCGAGCAGCTCCGATGCCGCGATCCCGCTTCGCGCAGCTCCAACCACCGTTACACGCTTCCCTTCAACATCGAAGTCTCCTGACATCACCGCAGCTTCAGCGTCGTAAGGCTGAGCAACGCGAAGATGATGGCGACAATGACGAACCGCGTAATGATCTTTGGCTCGCTCCAGCCGATTGCTTCGAAATGATGATGGATGGGCGCCATCTTGAACACACGCCGCCCGGTCATCTTGAACCACCCCACCTGGATGACAACCGAGAGCGCCTCGAGCACGAACACGCCGCCGACGATGAGCAGCAGCAGCTCCTGTTTGATCAGCATGGCCACCGTCGCCAGCGCGGCGCCCAGAGCGAGCGAACCGACGTCGCCCATGAAGATTTCAGCGGGGTACGAGTTGTACCAAAGGAATCCCAGCGAGGCACCCACCAGCGAACCGCAGAAGACCGTCAGCTCGGCCATCTGAGGAAAGTGCGGGAGCAGAAGATACTCGGCGAGCACGCGGTTGCCGACGACGTAGGTCAGCGCGGTGTAAGCCGCGGCCGCAATCGCGAAGATACTGATGGCCAGACCGTCCAGCCCGTCAGTGACGTTCACGGCGTTCGATTCGGAGACGAGGACGAAGGTCGCAAACGGCAGATATCCCACGCCCAGCTCCGGAATGAGCCGCTTGAAAAACGGAAAGACGAGGCGGGTGTAGTACAGACCCCTGCGCTGCAGCACGAGCAGCACGAGACCGACGGCCGCGCCCATCAGTACCTGCCAGCCGAACTTGTAGCGCGGCAGTAGCCCGTGGTGCGACTTGCGGACGATCTTCAGGTAGTCGTCGGCAAAGCCGATGGCGCCGAACGCCGCCGTCGTCAATACCGCAATCCATACATACGGATTTGAGAGGTTGGCCCACAACAAGGTCGGCACGAGCGCGGCTGTCAGAATCAGCAACCCGCCCATCGTCGGCGTGCCGGCCTTCGCGCGGTGAGACTGCGGGCCTTCCTGACGGATGATCTGACCGATCTGGAACTCGCGCAGCTTTCGCACGAGCCAGGGCCCGAGCGCGAGGCTGATCGCGAGCGCGGTGAGGCTCGCGGCCGCCGTGCGGACCGTGATGTACCGAAACACATTCAGCACGGAGAAGTAGGTCCGCGCGAACGGGAGTCCGTACAGCAGGTAATAGAGCATCAGGCGAACTCGGCCTTCAGGCGATCCACGACTTTGTCCGTCCGCACGCCGCGCGATCCCTTGACGAGCACAAGGTCTCCGGATCGCGCCCACGAAGAAGCGCGATCGGCTGCCTCGTCGCTCGTCTCGAAGTAATGCACATTGGATGGCGCCATGCCGGCAGCGATCGCGGCTTCCGCCATCGCGCGAGCAGGCGTACTCCCCACGGTCAGGAGGAGATCGAGGGAACCGGCCGCCGCGGCGCGCCCGACGGCTTCGTGCAGCACAATCGCGCTGTCGCCAAGCTCGAGCATCTCTCCAAGCACAGCCACTCGCCGTCCAGCCAGCCGGGACGTTCGCAGAACATCGAGCGCCCGCTGTGTCGCGGTTGGATTCGCGTTGTAGCTGTCGTCGATGACAACGGTGCCGCGGGCCAGGCGCAGGACATCGCCGCGGTGACCCGCGGGCTTCAGCGCCGCCGCACGTTCCTTTAAGGCAGCGAGCGGCACCTCGAACGAGACGCCAACCGCGGTCGCAGCCAGAATGTTCGCGAGGTTGCCCCGCCCGATGAGCGGCGTCGTCAGCTTGAACGCGCCGATTGGAGTCATGACACTGGCGCTCGTGCCGTCGATGCCGCGGTCGGCCACGTCGAATGCCTGGACGTCGGCAGGAAGCTCGAGCCCGAACGTCACCGTCCGCCCAGGAAACGATCGCGTTCTCGCCATGATGCGGTCGTCGTCTCCATTCGCGACCAGGACGGTCGACTTCGTCGACCCTTCGAGGACTTCGGCCTTCGCGTCGGCAATCGCATCGATCGACGGGAAGAACCCCAGGTGCGCTTCGCCGACGTTCGTCCAGACGCGCACGTCGGGCTCGGCGATTCGAACGAGCGTTCGGATCTCGCCCGCATGGCTCATGCCCAGTTCGACAACGGCAATGTCGGGCCGCGCCGTCAGCTCGAGGAGCGACAACGGCAGGCCGACGTGGTTGTTCAGGTTGCCGCGATTCCGGATCACTCGATACTTCGCCCCGAGAAACTCAGCCGTGATTTCCTTCGTCGTCGTCTTACCCGCGCTTCCTGTAATCGCCACAACCTTGGCGCCGGACGCAGCCCGCACAGCTCGTGAGAGCCCCTGCAGGGCCATCGTCGTGTCGTCGACCTCGATCGCCGTCGTCGATGCGCTTCCTTCTCCGGCGAGCGCCGCTCCGCGACCACGCGGCACCACGACCCCGGCAGCGCCTGCTGCGATGGCGGCCGGAGCGAAGTCGGCGCCGTCGAACCGCTCGCCGCGAATCCCGACGTAGAGCTCGCCCGGCCGGAGCGACCGCGTGTCGATCGAGACCCCGTCAAACACCGCCTGTCCGTCGCCGCCCACGATGCGCCCTGCCATGGCCGCTGCGATCCATTCGGCAGTCAGCCGCATTTCCGTGGCCATGGCGAGGCCTCAGACAACGCGCGACTTCGTGCGACGCCGGGCCAGCACCTCGCGGGCTACCGCGACATCGTCGAACGGCAGGGATGCGTCGCCGATCACCTGATACTTCTCGTGCCCCTTGCCCGCAAGCAGCACGAGATCGCCGGGGCGGGCACTCTCGATCGCCTTCATGATCGCGACTCTCCGGTCGGGAATCGCAAACAGCTGCGAGCCGGGGCGGCGGGTGTCGGCCGTGATGCCGCGCTGCACTTCGTCGATGATCCGGCCGGGATCCTCGCGCCGCGGGTTGTCCGACGTGATCACGATGACGTCGCTCAAGCGGCCGGCCACGGCCCCCATCAGCGGACGTTTTGTGCGATCGCGGTCGCCGCCGCACCCGAACACCGTGATCAGCCGTCCACGCGCCAGCGGCCGTGCGGTTTCGAGCAGGTTCCTCAGCGCATCGTCTGTGTGGGCATAGTCGACGACCACCATGACGTCGTCCTGAGGAGTCGAGACAACCTCGAAGCGGCCGGGCACCGCGTTCAACGTCTGAATGCCTTTTTCGATCGCATCGAACGGAAGGTCGTTGTAGACGTTGGGGCGGCCGACAAGCTTCGAACGCGCCTGCAGCGTGCCGCGGGGAGTCCGGATGTCGAATGTGAGACCGTCGAACGAATACGACAACGGACCTGGTGTGATGTCGGCGGCCTGATTGATCGCGTAGGTCACCGGCCTCGAGCTCGCCTCCACAACAGCAGCGCCTCGCGGGTCGTCGAGGTTGACCAGGCTGGGCGCGTCTGGCGGCAGTTGCTCGAACAGCCGACGCTTCGCCTGAAAATACGCCTCCATGTTGCCGTGGAAATCGAGATGGTCTCGCGTGAGGTTGGTGAAGACGCCCGCGGAGAACGTCATCGCGTCCACGCGCCGGAGCGACAGCGCGTGCGACGACACTTCCATCGCGCAGGCCCCGCAGCCGCGATCGAGCATCTCGCGCAACATCTTCTGCACACCGGGCGCTTCCGGCGTCGTGTGAACGGAGTCCCGGATTTCGTCGCCGATCCGGTAGGCGACGGTGCCAAGCACGCCACACTTCACGCCGGCCGCCTGAAAAATGGACGCGGCGAGATACGCGGTCGTCGTCTTGCCGTTCGTGCCGGTAATGCCGATGACGCGCATTTTCTCGCTCGGATGGCCGTAGAACTCCGCGGCCAGGGTGGCGAGGGCCGAGCGCGCGTCGTCCACCTGCAGCGCCGGGACGGTCAGGTTCGGCTGCGGCCGCTCGGATACCACGGCCACGGCTCCCCGTTCGACGGCCTGCAGCACGAAGTTCGAGCCGTCGGTCTGAAGGCCCTTGAGCGCCACAAACACATGACCTGGCGCGACGTCGCGCGAGTCGTATGCGATGCCCGTGACGGCGACGTCTGCCGGGGCCGCCGCGCCGGCGCCGGCGGCGTGGCCGCGATCGACAAGTGCCCGCCGCAGCTCCGTCCAGCTGATCGTCATGGCCGTATCTCGCGATTGGCGACCGGCGATCGGCCGAGGGTCACCCGGAAGTGGCTCACGGTATCAAGTGGCGCCCCGGCGGGCGGATCCTGTGCGACGACGAACCCTGTGCCATCGATGCGCGGGGTCAAGCCGAGCTTGACAGTCGCGCGCAACGCTTCGCGCGCGCTCAAGCCGCGAAGGTCCGGCATGGTTCCGGGCGGCGCGTCGTTTACGAAGCTCACGACTGGTTTCGTCGCTGTCCGGCTTTTCACGCCAGACGCTGCTCCCGCCGTCTGATCGTGCCGGGCAATCAGAACGGGCGGAATCGGATTAATCGTCTGGCCCACTCCGAGATAGCGCAGCGTCGCCTCGGCGATACGTTGAAAAATGGGCGCCGACACGGTGCCGCCGAAGTACTGGTTCGGCCCGTGCGGCGAATCGAGGACAACGACGATGGCCACTGCGGGATTCCGAGACGGCACGAATCCGACGAACGAGGCGTTGTAGTCCGAGTGCGAGTACTGACCTTTGACGAGCTTCGCCGCCGTGCCCGTCTTGCCTGCGATCGTGAAACCTGGAATCTGAGCGGCGTGCGCGGTACCGTGCTCCGCTGAGACGACGCCTTCCATGATTCCGGTAAGCGTCGCGGCCGTCTCCGTGCTGATCGCGCGCCGCACGACCTTCGGCCGCACCTCGTACCGCCGGTTGTTCCGATACACAGCCCGAATCACGCGCGGTTCCACCATCTCGCCGCCGTTCGCGACCGTGCTGACGGCCGATACGATCTGCAGCGGCGTCACGGCCACCTGATAGCCCATCGAGACCGACGCCAGCGCACGATCGGTCCATTTCTGCGGGCTCCAGACAATGCCAGGGCTCTCGCCGGGGAAGTCCGGCGAGACGGGGTGACCAAAACCGTAGAGCCCCACGTAGCGGCTCAGCCGCTCGGTGCCGACCTTGAACCCGATCTTGATCGCGCCGACGTTGCTCGACTCCACGATCACCTGGCTGAGCGGAATCACGCCGTAGTCGTGGTTCGCGTTTTCCTTGATGACGGTGCCCCCCACTTCGATGCGGCCGGGATGCGTGTCGATGATCGTGTTCGGCGTCATCACCTTTTCTTCGAGCGCCGCGGACACAGTCACGACCTTGAACGTCGACCCGGGCTCGTAGAGATCCTGAACCGCCCGGTTGCGCCGGACGACTTCGTCGAATTCGCCGTATGTGTTCGGGTTGAATGACGGCTCGTTGGCCATCGCCAGAATCTCGCCCGTATGCGGATTCATCACGATGACGCTGCCGCCCTTCGCGCGATTGGCCGCGACGCCCGCCTCGAGCTCGCGCTCGGCGATGTGCTGCAGGTACTCGTCGATCGTGAGCTCGACGGTCGAACCGGACGTCGGCGGACGTTCGAACCTCGCAAATGCGCGCCGGCGCGCGTCGGTCTGGACGAGAACGGTGCCGGCTTTGCCCCGGATCTGCGCGTCGTATGTCGACTCGAGGCCGCTCAGTCCCTTGTTGTCGATGCCGACGTAACCGAGCAGGTGCGCAGCCAGCGTCTTGTTGGGATAGAAGCGGCGATCTTCCTTGATGAAGCCGATGCCTTCGAGGTTCAACGCCGCGACCCGGCGGGCCTGATCCGGCGACACCTGTCGGCGCACGTACGCGAACAGCCTGGTCTTGCCGAGGCGATCGATGAGCGTCTCGCGCTCGTTCGACGTGCAGTCACCGAACGCGCCGCAGAGTGCGCCGACAACGCCGGCGGGATCTTCAATCGCCGACGGCACCGCGTAGATGGTGTCCGCGTCGACACTCGTCGCCAGCACGCGGCCTTTCCGGTCGAGGATGTCGCCGCGCTTGGCGGCGGCGTCCAGCTTCTGCATCTGCTGACGAGTCGCTCGCGAGACGAGGTCGCCGTGGCGGATCACTTGCAGGAACACGAGGCGGCACTCGATAACCGCCATCCACAGCCCGAGAACCGTAGCGGCAATGATCGTCCGCTGCCGCAGCGTGTCGCGCCAGGCTGTCTGAGATGTCTCGGGCACTTGGCTCACGCGTTTCACCGCAGCGCGACGAGAGACTGCGCCGGCAACTCGGCCGGCACGACTCGCTCGATGACGATCGCCTCGCCCTGACCCGGCGCCACCAGATGCAGGCGCTCAGTCGCCAGCGCCTCGATACGCTTTGGCGATTTCAGGCTCTCGACTTCGAGACGCAGCCGGCGCGTCAGCTCTTCCTGTGCGGCCCTCTCCTGCTGCAGCTGTTCGATCTGATAGCCGTTCCGAATCAACTCGAAGTGCGGCCAGGCCGAGCACAGCAGGACCACGACGATCAGGCCGGCCATCCCGACCGACTTCCAGAGCTCCCGTTGCCGCGCCTCGTCCACTTCGCGGACGATCGGATTGTTCCGGACGTCTTTCCTGATTGCGTACTCGAAGGGCTCTGGCATATCGCTAGGCCACCTTCTCTGCCGCGCGCAGCTTGGCGCTTCGGGCGCGCGGGTTGAGTCGGATTTCCTCGTCGCCGGGTATCACCGGCTTCTTCGTCAGCACCTTCAGCATCGCGTCGCGACTGCGCTCGAGCGCGCGAAACGTGTGCTTCACGATCCGGTCCTCGAGCGAATGGAACGCGACCATGACAAGCCGCGCGCCCACGCGAAGCCGCCGCGCCGCGGCTTCGATGAACCGATCGAGCCCGTCCAGCTCCCGGTTCACCCGGATGCGGATCGCCTGGAAGGTTCGCGTCGCCGGATCGATCCGCTGGTAGCCGCGCCCCGGAATCGCGCGGCGGACGATGGCCGCCAGCTTGAGCGTGGTGTCGATGGGCGCGTCCTGCCGCGCGGCGACAATCGCGCGGGCGATGCGACGCGAGAAGCGTTCTTCGCCGTAGGCGTAGATGGTGTCGGCGAGGTCGCTCTCGCTGGTGCGCGCGATCAACTCAGCAGCGGTATCGCCCGCGCTGCGATCCATGCGCATGTCGAGCGGTTCGTCGCGCTGGAAGCTGAAGCCGCGGCCGGGCGCGTCGAACTGCATCGAGGAGACACCAAGGTCGGCGAGCGCGCCGTCCACGACCGTCACGCCGCGTGCGTTCAGCACGTCTTCGAGCGTCCGGTAGTCGGCGTGGACCAGATCGACGCGATCGCCCCACGGCGCGAGCGTGACGCGTGCGGCGGCCAGCGCGTCGGGATCGCGATCGAGGGCGATGACCCGCGTGGCTCCCGACTCGAGGAGTGCGCGCGAGTGGCCGCCGAGTCCGACGGTGCAATCGACAAAAAGCCCGCCGCGCTCGGGCCGCAGATGGCTCAGGACGTCGGCAGTCAGCACGGGGACGTGACCTGCAGGGCCCGTCATACGCCGAACTCCGACAACGCGCGCGCATCATCGTCCGTGTACGGCTCGCGCTGGAGTTTGGCGAGCAGCCGATCGTGATTCCAGATGTCGAGACAGTTGAATTGCCCGAGCACGTCGACGTCGCCCGTCATCGTGGCCGCCTCGCGCAGGCGAAGCGGAATGAGCACACGACCCTGCGTATCGAGCTCGCCGACCTGGCCGTAGTAGTTCACGCGATCGAGATAGCGTAGTCTGGAGGGATGGCTGGACGGCATCTCGCCCAGCTTCTGTTCGATGTCGAGCCACACGGGCATGGGATAGATGCGGACGAATTCGCCAGTCACGCTGGTGAGAAAGAGCTCGCGCCCGTGCTTCGTCTCGAGGAGGGCGCGAAAGGCGTTGGGCACCTTCAGCCGTCCTTTGTCATCGATACGAGCAGGCGTATTCCCTCTAAGCACGCCAAACTACTCCACTGATTTCCAGAAAAATCCACGACGATAGTAGGGTTGGGGCATTGGGATGTCAACCGCAAAATGTTGTGGTATCAGTGATTTACGCCAAATCTTCGCCTTTTAATCGCCCCTTTGGGTGTACGCCAGAAGTGATGCGCTGAGCGAGCCCGAACGTGCGTGTTAGGATGCTCGGCTCACACCATGCTCCATGCGGCGCTCACAGGATTCGGACAGACGGGCAAGACCACGCTTTTTCAGCTCATGACCAGCGCCCGCGAGTCCGCACGGGCGGCTCATGGAAAGTCCGAGGCCACCATCGGGATTTCGAAGGTGCCGGACGCGCGGCTCGATCGTCTGACGGCGATGTACAACCCCCGCAAGCGCGTGCCGGCGACAATCGAGTTTTCCGATCTGGCGACGCCCGTGCGCGCGGGCTCGGCGCAGGCGCTTGTGGACGTCGCGGCCTACAAGAATGCCGACGCGCTCGTCCACGTCCTGCGGGCTTTCGACGATCCGGCAGTCCCGCCTCCGTCGGGCTCCATCGATCCGGCGCGCGACGCTCAAGCGATGGAGGACGAACTCATCCTCGCCGACCTCGGGCTCGCCGAGCGGCGGCTGGAACGGCTTGAAAAGGACCTGAAGAAAGGCAAGTCGGCGGAGCTCGAGCGCGAACGCGACGTGTTGACGCTGTGCCGTGCCGCGCTGGAAGAGGGACGCCCGCTTCGGTCGCTGGATCTGCAGGGCGACGATCTCAAACGGCTTCGCGGTTTTCAGTTTCTGTCTGCCAAGCCGCTGCTCGTCGTCATCAATGTGGACGAGGGCCGTCTTTCCGGCGGCAGCGCCGCGACCAGCATCGACCAGGCGGCCGGTGCGGCCGGGCTGACGCCGTTTCTCTCGCGCGCGGCGACAGCCGCGGTCGCCGTCTGCGCGAAGATCGAACTCGAAATCGGCCAGCTCGAGCCGTCGGACGCATCCGCTTTCCTCGCAGATCTCGGCCTGAAAGAGTCCGGCCTCGACCGCGTCATCCGGGCGAGCTACGAACTGCTCGGCTACATTTCATTTTTCACGGTCGGCGAGGACGAATGCCGGGCCTGGTCGATTCCACGCGGCACACCGGCGCAACTGGCGGCCGGCGAAATCCACAGTGACATCGCCCGCGGCTTCATCCGCGCCGAGGTGGTCAGCTACGACGCGCTCGTCGGCCGCGGCTCGATGGCCGCCTGCCGCGATCACGGCGAGGTCCGGCTCGAAGGCAAGGACTACATCGTCCTTGACGGCGACATCATCAACTTCCGATTCGCCACATGACGGAGACGGTCTCGGTGATCGTCCCCGCATTCAACGAAAGCGCCTCGATCGAGGCACTGGTTTCCTCACTCCGCGACGCCGCTCCCTGGCACGAAATCCTTGTCGTGGACGACGGCTCGACCGACGATACTGGGTCGCGTGCGGCCCGCGAAGGTGCACGTGTCATTCGTCATCCGTACAACAAGGGCAACGGAGCGGCAGTGAAGACCGGCATTCGCCAGGCAACAGGTCCGCTCGTTCTGATCCTCGACGCCGATGGCCAGCACCATCCGGCGGATGCGGCGCGACTGGTCGCCCGTCT
>WNFL01057341.1_pt1 | contig 11376 bp, 13 predicted proteins | sample 5400361 | NCBI WGS metagenome assembly WNFL01 (sample SAMN13153351, study PRJNA577476) | soil metagenome | isolation source: 40 cm soil on Douglas fir-dominated hillslope | place: USA:California | collected 2013-09-17
AAATCGCCACTGGGGTAGCGAGCGACACGGTCGTAGGTTGCAAGGACCTGCGCGCGCAGCCCGCCAACGTCGAATGCGATGGGGCGTGTGGTTGCGATGATTAGGGTCTTCTTGTTGATCGACGAAATGATCAGGCCATGATCGGCGCGAGCGCGGCGCCGATCCGTTCCTCTTGCCCCGGCGTGATCATCCCGTTCAGCAATTCGCCGAACCGCGGAATCTGCACGCCCGACACGATGTACTGCCAACGATACGCGGCAAGAACGGTGGCCTTCACAGTTTCGACCTCAGACGCCGTCATGGGCCGGCCGCAGATTTCGACGAAGTAGTGCGTATCGGCCGCGGACTGGGTCTGCAGGATTCCGTCGACGGCGCCGACCAGCGTGATCATGTCGTCCACGGCCGCATCGCGCGCTTGCGCTGTAAGCTTCGCGTTCTCGCGCACCCATTCCAACTCGTCCAGGATCGCGTGCTGCGATTCCTCTTTCCAGTGGAACAGGAACACGTCTTTGAACAGCGGGGAAAGTTCGTTGTCCGGCTCGATGCTCGCTCGATAGTGCGCCTGCGTGAATAACTCGATGAGGCAGGTCAGCGCGCGACGCGACGTCGTTCGGCCGCGGCAGGAACGAATACCCGGCGGGCATCCGGGCGCCGATCATCGTCTCGATCCGGCGAAACAACTCTTGATGCTTCAGCTCTTCGTCGGTGAAGCGAACCAGTGCCTCGAGCGCCGTCTGGTCGCCGAGCCAGTAATCGCGGCTCACCTCGAGGATCTTGGCGCCTATGAAACGCTCGACCAGGCCGAAGATGTTGGCGTACGAGCGTCCCTGGATTTGCGACAGCAGGCGGCGCTCGTCGGCGCTGAGGAACGACAGCCGCCCGACAAACGACAGGCCGTCGGGCAGGAATTTCTTCGTGAAGTCGAACTCGCGATGGCGGATCACGTCACGGTCGATATCCCAGCGGATGCGCTTGGACACTTCGACGCACTTGGCGTAACGCGCGGAATCGACGTGGGGTTGCGGGATGGATTGCGGAACAGGCATGGAAGTTCTCCTTGAGGTTTGGGTGGGTGGTACGGCGGCATCGCCGAAACCATTGGCGGCATGCTGGCCCTTGGGCACGGTGCTAGTATTCCCGCAGCAGCAGCGATATTGAATGACCAGGCGTCCAGCTTCTTTGCGCGCCACGCCACGATTGCACAACCGCCACAATGGATGCCCTCTCCGATGTATTGCGCGTCGTCCAGCTGACCGGCGCGGTCTATCTTGACGCCGCGGTTTCCGCGCCTTGGTGCGTTATCGTCCCCGCGGATTCGCCGATTTGCTCGGCCTACCTTCCGCCCTCCGAACGCGTCGTCTCGTTTCACTTCATTACAGAAGGAAGCTGCTGGGCGATGCTGCCACACGATCGCGGCGGCGCGTTGCAAGTGGACGCCGGCGATCTCATCGTGGTACCGCAAGGCGAAACCCACGTGCTCGGCAGTTCCACTGAGCTGTCACCCGAGTCCTTGGCGCCGCTATTGGCGAATCAGGTGGAGACGGCGCCGGGTGAAGTCATGACGCTTGCCTACGGCGGTGGTGGTGTTGGCACGCGAATGGTGTGCGGTTTTCTCGCTGCGCAGCACATTTGGAGGAATCCATTGCTTTCCGCGCTGCCGCGGCTGTTCAAGGTGGGCATGCGCGGATCCCGCGCGGCATGGCTCGAAACGTCGCTGCGCTTCGCGACCGAGGAGGCGGCCTCCGCGCATGCCGGCAGCGCCACGGTACTGGCCAAGCTTTCGGAGTTGCTGTTCGTCGAGGCGGCGCGGCGCTACGTCGACACGATGCCCGACGATAGCAAGGGGTGGCTGGCGGGATTGCGCGATCGTTTCGTCGCCCGCGCGCTCGCGCTGAGGCGCGCCAGTGGACCGTGGAAGACCTTGCCCGGCGGGCCGGCATGTCGCGTTCCGGGTTCGCACAGCGTTTCGCGGGCCTGCTTCGAGTGCCGCCGATGCAATACCTGGCGCAGTGGCGATTGCAACTCGCCGCCCAGCAACTTCGCCTCACCGATCGGCCGCTCGCGTCAGTCGCGGAGGATGTCGGTTACGAATCCGAAGCCGCATTCAATCGCGCGTTCAAGCGGGAGTTCGGCGCGCCACCGGCGACATGGCGCAGGAACGCCGCCAGTTCCGCCACTCGCGATACGCGTCTCGCAAGCGGCGCCGCATCGGACGACCCCGCGTCGCGCTGACGGCCCGCGGCAACTGCAGACACGGCACGCGTGGTAGTGTCTCTTCCAGTCCGAATGCATGACCGCTTTGAAGTGAATTGAGGGGCAGCAACGTCGGACTGCTTTTGGCCGTTATGTAGATCTCTACATAACGGCCAAAAGCGGACATTCACCCCAGCAGAAACGCGAGTTCAAATTCGAAGTGCAACTCTGAATAAAACGGGTTGGGTGGGCAAGATGTGCGAGTATCCGAGCCCCTCGACCGCCAAGTCAAAGTTGCCTGGAATGATCTACACACATCTCACCCGAGACGAACGGTATCAGATTGCCATCCTTGCCAAAGCCGGACATGACCAAAGCGAAATCGCCGACGTGATGAATCGGCACCGATCAACCATCAGCCGTGAACTCCGGCGCAACAGGGGTCAACGCGGGGGTATCGGCCAAAACAGGCGCACGAGTTCTCACAGGCCCGCATGCGGGCCTGTGAGAACGGCCCTCGTATTTCTACGCCACTTGGGCCTTGGTCGACGCGCGGCTCACGCGAGACGCCCTGCGCCATCTCCCGCGAGTGGCGCGCAACTTGAAACGCCTCAACGGGAAATTCACTCACGACAAGACATCACCACGACAAACTCAAGGAGCGCGCCAAGACCTGCCCGTCCCTCGCAGACCGGGTGCTGTCCGCCGCATTCCGCAACGCCCTGGAGCCCTCTTCGAGGTCAACAGCCGCACCAGCAGCACTTCCAGAAGCATCCGATAAGATCTGGAAATGCCCCGGCAATACAGCCCTTACGCGGCGCGAAGTAGCAGCCATCGGCGCGCGCAGCAGCTTTTTTTCAACAAGCTGCTAGCGCGGCATCAGGTGGATGCCTTCCTTGAGCAGCGAGACGATCGCGCTGTCGCCCACTGCCAGTGCGTTTCTGCGCGCCAGATGCGTCGGGATCGACAGGCGCAGCGTCTGATCCGGCTCGCCGACCTGCAATGAAATGCTCGTCGCCGCGCCGAGACGCACCAGCTCGACGATCACGCCGCGCAGCGGGTTTTCGTGCTCGCCGCGCGACGGACGGTCGCGCCGGCGCAGGATGCAATTCTCCGCCAGCATCCCCCACGCGACCGTCGTTCCCGGCTCGAACGATGGCTGGTGGCGCGCCTCCAGCAACCGGCCGCTCCAGCGCAGCCACGTCGTTGCCTGTGCTGCGTCGTGGCGCTCGATGACACCGTCGAACAGGTTGCGGAAATCGAGCAGCCGCGCGACGTGCGCGTTGGCGGGCCGCGCCAGGACTTCTTCGGCGGGCCCTTCCTGCAATGTCCTGCCGTGCGACAGCACCACCAGCCGATCGGCGAGCGCGGCAGCTTCATCGAGGTCGTGCGTCACCATGACGATCGGCATGTTGAGCCGCGCGTGCAATTGCGCCAGTTCGCGGTGCAGCTTGCGCCGCGTTACCTGGTCGACCGCGGAGAACGGCTCGTCGAGCAGCAGCACGCGCGGCTCGCGGGCGAGCGCGCGGGCGAGCGCGACACGCTGCTGCTGGCCACCGGAAAGCTCGTTCGGCAGCCGCTGCTCCAGCCCGGTGAGATTGACGCTGTCGAGCAGCGCCTGGGCGCGTCCGCGACGCTCGGCCGGCGCCGCATCCCCCAAGGCCATCAGCACGTTCCCGATTGCGCTCAGATGCGGAAACAGTGCGTAGTGCTGGAACACCATGCCCGCACGCCGCGCCTGCGGAGCGACCCACGCGCCATCATCCGCCCAGCGCTCTGCGCCGCACGCAATCATCGCGCTGCGCGGCCGGTAAAGTCCCGCGATCGCGCGCAGGATCGTGCTCTTGCCGCTGCCGGACGGACCGACCAGCACGGTGAGTTCGCCGGGGCGGCAGGTGAATCGCGCCTCCAGCGGGATCGGCCCCGGCTGGCTCAGGCAGACCGACAGGCCTGCATCAGCCACGCCGCCGCGCGCCCGGTTCGGCGAGCGCATACACCACCGCGATCGCTGCCAGGCTGATGCCGAGCAGGAATGCCGCCATCGCCCCGGCGGCCGCGTTGTCGAGCGTCTGCACGCGGTCGTAGATGGCGATCGCGACAGTGCGCGTCTCGCCGGGAATGTTGCCGCCGACCATCAGCACCACGCCGAATTCGCCCAGCGTGTGCGCGATTGTTAGCGCCAGCGCCGACACGACGCCGGGCCACGCCAACGGCAGTTCGACGCGCCAGAACGTCTGCCAGTGCGACTGGCCGCACAGCCACGCGGCTTCGCGCACCTGCGGGTCGATCGCCTGAAACGCCCGCTGCATCGGCTGCACCGCGAACGGGATATTGGCGATGAGCGACGCCAGCACCAGGCCGTTGAACGAAAACGCCAGACTGTGCTGAAAGATCGCGGCAAATGTCCGGCCGAGCCACGACTGCGGTGACAACGCGATCAGCAGATAGAAGCCGAGCACCGAAGGCGGCAGCACCAATGGCAACGCGAGTAGTGCCTCGACTACAAAGCGGCCGCGAAACGCTCGCCACGCAAGCGTGCGCGCAACGATCAGCGCGATCGGCAACAGCAAGGCGGCAGTGACGCCGGCAAGCTTGAACGACAGCAGCAGCGCCTGCGAATCCATCAAGGAACGTCGTAGCCGTAACGGCGAAATACTGCTTGTGCAGCCGGCGAGGTCACGAATTCATAAAACATGCGCGCGGTTTCTCCTGCGCCGGCGATCAGCGCCATGCGCTGCACGATCGGCCGGTACAGCGTCGGCGGCACCAGCACTGAACGGCCTTTCTCGCCAAGAGCGCCAAGTACCAGCGAATACGGCAGCAGCGCGGCGTCCGCGCCACCACTCAGCGCGAACTGCGCCGCCTGCCCGACATTCTCACCGAGCACCAGACGGTCGGCGACGCGCTCCCACACGCCTTCCGCCTGCAACGCCTCGCGTGCGGCGTGGCCGAAGGGTGCGATCTGCGGATTGGCGATCGCGATGCGGCGCAGCCGGTCGTTCTTCAACGCCTCAACGAAGCCCGGCCAGTCAACTGGGGAATTGCTCTCGCGCGGAACGTACAGCGCCAGCTTGCCGATCGAGTGCACGCGGCCCGCATCCATCGCCCTGCCTTGCTTGAACAGAAACTCGACATAAGTTTCATCCGCGGAGAGGAACACCTCGAACGGCGCGCCGTGCGCGATCTGCTGCGCGAAGGTTCCCGACGCGCCGAACACCAGCCGGACTTCGCGCCGCGACTGCTGGGTAAACAACTGCGCAATCTCGCGTAACGCCGGTTCGAGATTCGCCGCCGCAGCGATCGCGGGGGCATCGCTATCGGCCGCGAGCGCCTGCGGAAGCAGCCCGGCCGCGACGAGCGCGATCAGGAATACTCGGCGGCTTATTGTTTTTGCTCCAGTAGTTGCTCTATCCTCGTCACGATTTTCGGATCGTCGGGCTTGCGTAGCGTGCTGTAACTGGTCGCGGCGGTACCGCTGCGATCGACCAGATATTTGTGGAAATTCCATGAGGGACGTTCACCTGTCATCTTCGCCAACTGGTCGAACACCGGATTGCCGCCGGCACTGCGAACCACCGATTTCTCGAACATCGGAAACTGGACTTTGTAGGTGCGCTCGCAAAACTCCGCGACCTCTTCGTTGGTGCCGGGTTCCTGATGGCCGAAGTCGTTCGACGGAAATCCCAGCACCACCAACCCGCGGCTGGCGTATTTCTGGTAGATCGCTTCAAGCGCCTTGTACTGCGGCGTGAACGCGCAGTAACTCGCGGTGTTCACCACCAGCAGCACCTTGCCCTGATATTCGCACAGGTCCTGCTTTTTGCCCTGCAGGGTATTCACGCTGTGATCGAGCAGCGGACTGCAGGCCGCGCCCGTTTCGGCGGGAATCACCATCAAACCGATCGCGAACGCGGCCTGGATCAAACGCATCAAGGAAATCATCCGACTCTCCTGCACCTGGGAATCAACTGCTCTGCTGCAAGGCTGCGTATTTGCCACGTCTGCTCCTCTCCGCCCGCGGGGAAGGGGCGGGGCGGGGAGGGGACGCATCGGTTCCTATTATCCAGCGCCGACGACGCGCGTCAACGCCGCGCGCGCCGGAGACCATGGCTGCGCTGTGGTGATGGAGTCATGGCCTACAGCGGAAACGGCAGCAGCGGTGCAACCGTCGCGCTTCCTGAACGCGGCGTATGCGCGACATTCAACACCATCGCCATCGTGGTGAAGTAACCCACCACCGCGGCCATGTCGATCACGCCCTGCTCGCCGAACTGCTGCACCGCCCGCTCATAGCTTGCGTCGCTGACGCCGCGGTTGCGCAGCAGTTCGTCGCAGAAGTCGTAGGCGATTTCCTCGTCGCCCGCCATGCCGGCAGGGCGCCGTCCGTCGGCGAGCGCATCCGGCGTTTCCGCCTTGACGCCTGCCTTGAGCGCCAGCGGATGATGAATCGCCCACTCGAATTGCTGCGTCCACCAGCGCGACGTGACCAGCACCACGAACTCGCTGATGCGCGTTTCGAGGGCGTTCTGGAAACGCAGATACTCACCCACCTTCTGCAGCCGGTCCATCAGCTCCGGGCTGCGCAGCAGCGGAATGAACGGCCCGAAGACGCCGCCGCGCGGGCCGCGCGTCAGTTCGTCGGCGGCGCGGCGCTGCGCCTCGTTCATCTGCTCCGGTGCAAGCGGCGGCATGCGATCGCGCATAACCTTGCTCATGGTGGTCGCTCCTGTGGAAATCAAAACGCGCAAAGTGAATCTCAGGTCGAAGCGGACTTTTCCAGTATCACCGCGGTCACTGCGAGCAGCACGCCGGCCGCTACCAGCGCGGCGCGAAAATCTCCGGCGACACTGACGACCATGCTGGCGACGATCGGCCCGGCGATCTGGCCGGCGGCGAATGCCGAAGTCATCGCGGCGATCAGCAGCGCTGCGGACGGCCCGGCGACACGGCGCGCCTCCTGCATCCCGACCATGGTAATCACCATGAATGTGCCGCCGACGAACAGCGCCGCCAGCGTAATGGCCGCCAGCCCGGATGCAGCCGCGGGCAACGCGACGCCGAGCGCCATGACAATGTGGCTCGCGGACCAGACCCGGCGATTGCCGAAGCGGCGCGCCAGCGACCCGGCAGCGAGTGTGGACAGCAATGCCGCGGTGCCGAATATCGGCCAAGACCAGCCGAACAGCGCCGGATCCTGAATCTGTTGCCGCGCCATCAGCGGCAGGAAGGTCGCCGGAATGATGTAACCGAAACCGAACGCGCCGTAACAAAGTACCAGCGATATGAACTTGCGGATGCCGCGCGGCGCCGTTGCTGCAGCCGGGTCCTTCATCGGCGCCGGCTGAGCTGCTTTCGTGGCAGTGAAGCAGCGCCATATTGCGACGCTGGCAACCAGCGACAGCAAACCGAGGGCGAGCCACGCTTGCGCCGAACCCGTGTGCAGTCTCACCAGCACCAGACAGATCACGCCGGCGAGCGCGATTCCCGTGCCGACGCCTGCGAACACGGTGCTCACCAGCAGCGGTCGTTGCAGCGGCCCGAGCGTCGCGAGACTCCACGCGGAGACGAACACCAGCACCCACGCGCTGGCGACGCCGGCAAGCAGGCGCAGGGCAATCCACACCGCGAGACGATCGTCGAATGCCATGCCGAGCGTCACCGCGCACTTCCGGCTGCAGCCGCAATGCCATCGCCGACAGCGCTCCGAGCAGGTAGCCAAGATAATTTGCCGACGCGAGCCAGCCGCCGGCGACCACCGTCAGGCTGCCGTCGTCGATCATCATCGGCAGGACCGGCGTGAACGCGAATCGTCCGACGCCCATCGCCACCGCCAGCGCGACCAGCCCGGCTACCGCGAGCGCTGCCGGGGAACGGCCGGCAGCGGTGTCAGCGGAGAACTGCCGGGCATCGCTGGACATGGAGTTGGCAGCGCGTGCCGCCTCCCGCCCTTAATAGCCAGCCGAGCCCGGCGCCACGGGCGGCGCAGCCGCGCGCATTTTTGCGAGCACCTGCTGCGAGCCGGCAGCCATGAGCCGCGCGTCGGAGCTGATGGTCACGAACTGGAAACCCTTTTCGATCCGCTTCAGCGCGAATTCCGCTGAGCCGTTGTGAATCCCGGCGACCACGCCGTGCGCTTTCGCGCGCGCGAGGATGTGGTCGATGGCATCCGCCGCCGGCTTGTCGACGTCGTCGAAGGTGGGCGTGCAGCCGAGCCCGAGCGACAGGTCTGACGGGCCGATATAGACCGCGTCCAGTCCCTCGACCGAAAGAATGTCGTCGAGGTTGTCGAGCGCCTGCTTGGTTTCGATCATCGCGAATGCCACGATAGTGTCGTTGGCGTGCGTGGGGTAATCGGCGCCGGAGTAGAGCAGCGCGCGGATCGGGCCGAAGCTGCGCGTGCCGCGCGGCGGGTAGTGCGTGGCCGCGACGAGCTTCTCGGCGTCCTCGCGGGTGTTGACCATCGGACAGATGACCGCGTAGGCGCCGGCGTCGAGCACTTTCATCATGATCCCCGGATCGAGCCACGGTACGCGGGCCACCGGTACGGTGGCGGTGGTCGAGATCGCGGTGAACATGTTGACCGCGGCCTGGTAATCGACCACGCCGTGTTGCAGGTCCACGGTCAGCGAATCCCAACCCTGATGCGCCATGGTCTCGGCGGAGAACGTGCTGGGAATCGCCAGCCAGCCGTTGATCACTGCACCGCCGGCTTTCCAGATGGTACGAATTCGGTTTTCACGCATGATTCCTCCTTGTGATGGTGTTATCAGGGACATTACAAACGCCGCGCGCGCGCCGGCGTTCAGCGACTCCGATGGAACAGGTGCTCATCAGGTACTTCGATGCACTCGACGCAAGTCCTCAGGCAATTGAACCTCGCCCACGCGAGGCGAAAATGGACCCGGGCAGATAGCCGCCTGCCTCAGGCTGGATCGTACAATCGGCGGTGAACGAATCCAGCCCCAAGATCAGCGGGTGAACTTGAAGAACGGCGCCGGGGTCAGAATCTGGTTCTCCTGGCGCACCAGATATCCCGCCTCGGCGCTCAGTTGCTTGAACGTCTGCCAGTCCGGGTCCGCTTCCATCGCCGCGCGGCGGCGCTCTCGATCGGCAGCGCTGTCATAGGCCCAGATATGGACGTAGGCGTTGAGTGTGCCTGTTTCGGTCATGCCGTAGAGCACCGGCTGGCCGAGGTGTCGGGTTTGCGCCGCCAGGCCGTGCTTCTCATAAATCGCCAGTTGTTTGGCGATCGTGCCGGGGCGGCAGTGATAAGTGCGTTGATCGAAGATCATGCTCACTCCTGACGGACGCGCCCGATCCCGCTGGTAGCACGGTTGCAGGCATTGTGGAAAGAAGAACCAGCAGCTTTTCGGCAACTGGAACTGTATCGCCGGGGCGGTGCGTGGTCAATCTTGGCCGATCGTCTGCGTTGGAACAAGTTAATCGGCCCTACGGTTCACAGCCGATAGAACGCTGCGCCGTTGCGGTAGAAAAACTGGTCGAGTTGGTCATCACTGAAATCGTGCAGGATTTCGCACAGGCCGTCGATTAGGTCCGCAAACGACACGGTCAGAGTGCACACCGGCCAGTTGCTGGCGAATATGCAGCGCTGCAGGCCGAAGATCGCGATCGCGTCGCGCACTACCTGCCGGTTGCCGGCGACAGTCCACGGTGCGTCTTTCAGGCCCAGCTCGGAAACCTTCAGCCATACATTCTGGCACGCCGCGATCGATTCCATCGCGCGGCGCCACGCGCGGATGCCGGCCTCGCTGCGATCCCACGGAAAGCCGTTGTGGTTCAGCACGATCGGCGTGCGCGGAAATGCGCGCGCGACTTCCGCGGCCTCTGGCAGGTGCCAGTAGGGCACGCGCAGATCCCACGAAAGCTGATACTCGTCGAGCAGCGCGAAGCCGCGCAGCCAGGCGTCGTCCTGCATCGAGCGCGGACCGCCGCGGCGCATTTCCTGCGGCGTGCGCGCGGTGACCGGCTTGGAGCGGATGCCGCGCACCAGCGCGCTGGCGGCCCGGTGCTGCGCTAGGATCTCGTCGCAGGCCGGATCGTCGAACCAGGCATGCGCCACGATCCCGCTGGGCAGTCCTTCGCGCTGGTGCAGCGCATCCAGCCAGCGCGTTTCGCCGACCTGATCGTTGCGGTCGCGCTCGGCTTCGACGTGCACGGTGCCGACTACCGGATAGCCCGCCGAAGCCTGGCGGTACCGATCGGGTAACTGCTTCTCCAGCCGCATCGCGGCGTAATCGCCGAGGAAGAAATGCTCATCGATCTGATCGTCGAGCCACGGGTAGTACCCCGCGCGCAGGTCCCAGAAATGATGATGCGCGTCCAGAATCCGCGTCGGCAGCCGGCTGGCGCGGGCATAGGTGGTTGAGACGGAGGCAGCGGCCACAGCAGCTTACTTCGCGCTGGCGCGAAGCTGTTCGATCGCGGCAAACCATTCCTTCACGAAATCCTCGCCGATCGTCTTGGCGAACTTTTCGTAGATTGGCTTGGCCTTTTCGGCAAAACGGTCGACCTCTTCCGGTTTGACTTCATTGACCTGCATGGACTTCTGCAGATCGGCGACCAGGCGGCTGTTGAAGTCGCGCGCGGTTTGCCGTTCGTAGGTCTTGGCCTCCTCGGCGGCTTCGCGGATCAGCTTCTGCTCATCGGCATTCAGCGAGGTCCAGGTCTTCTTGCTCGCCGTCAGCGTGTAGCTGGTATAGACGTGGTTGGTGATGCTCAGATACTTCTGCACCTCGTTGAACTTCATCGTGGCGATGTTGCCGATCGGGTTGTCTTCACCGTCCATCGCGCGTGATTCGAGCGCCTGATAGACCTCGACGATCGGCATCGCGACCGCGGTGGCGCCGAGCGAGTTGAAGTAGTCCAGAAACACCGGGCTGGCCACCACCCGCATCTTGACGCCGTTGAGGTCTTCCCATTTGGTGATCGGTCGGCGGTTGTTGGTGATCTGCCGGAAACCGATTTCCCAGAAGCCCAGTCCGATGACTCCCCTATCTTCCAGCCTCGCTTGCAGCTTTTTGCCCAGTGGGCCGTCCAGTACCTGCTCGGCCTCGCGCACGTTGCGCAGCGCGTAGGGAAAGTCCAGCACGCCGTATTCCTTGACCGCGCCAACCAATGTCGGCGAGCCGTGCAACCCGAAGTCGACGGTGCCCCCCTGGATCG
>WNFL01077315.1_pt3 | contig 11376 bp, 5 predicted proteins | sample 5400361 | NCBI WGS metagenome assembly WNFL01 (sample SAMN13153351, study PRJNA577476) | soil metagenome | isolation source: 40 cm soil on Douglas fir-dominated hillslope | place: USA:California | collected 2013-09-17
TTGTCCCGGCGCGGCGGCGTCGGCTAGGGTTCCGCGGTGTCGGTCCTCGAGTCCATCCTCTCGCCGCTGTCCGCATTCGTGCTCTCTACCATCTCCGCGTGGGGCTACGCCGGGGTCGTCATCTGCATGACGATCGAGAGCGCCTGCGTCCCCCTGCCCAGCGAGATCATCATGCCCTTTTCGGGATATCTGGTTTCGACGGGCCGATTCTCCCTCTGGGGCGTCGCGCTCGCGGGAGGAGTGGGGAACGTCTTCGGCTCCTGGATCGCCTACGCGGCCGGGCTCCGGGGCGGCCGCCCGCTCGCGGAGCGCCTGGCCCGCTGGCGGGTGATCCGCGTGGCCGACTACGACCGCGGAAACCTGTGGCTGAAGCGGCACGGAACCGCGGTCGCGTTCTGGAGCCGCCTCCTTCCCATCGTGCGCACGTTCATCTCGTTCCCGGCGGGCGCCGCCAGGGTTCCCTTCCTGAGATTCACGCTGTACACGTTCGCCGGGTCGGTGATCTGGGCCCTGACCCTGGCCTGGGTCGGTCTCACGCTGGGCGAGCACTGGGAGAACATCCGAGCCTACATGCGCGGGTTCTCTGGGCGCGCCACCACTTCCGGAAGGAGTCGCCCGACGCCCCCCCGCGTTGACGCTTCACCGCCTGCATGATAGATTTGGCGGCCCTTTGGGGGATCGTCCAGTGGTAGGACACGTGGCTCTGGACCACGGTACAGGGGTTCGAATCCTCTTCCCCCAGCCATTGATCTCAACGAGACGGAAAGCCATGAAGGCCGGCTGTGGCGCTATCGTCTAGGGGTTAGGACAGATGGTTCTCAGCCATCAGACCGGGGTTCGAATCCCCGTAGCGCTACCAAACCATTCCCGGGCGCGGCGGCGGCGCGGGCGAGCGCTCGGCGCCGCCGGCACCGGGCTCCTCCTTCTCGCACTCGCCTCTCCGCCCGCCGCTTCCGCGCCCGCGCGCGGGATGGCGGCGCGGAGCGCGGTCGTGCTCCCCGCCAACGTGGAGCGCCTCGACTCCCTGGGCGGCATCACCGAATACCGCCTGCGATCCAACGGCATGAAGATCCTCCTCTCGCCCAATCACGCGGCGCCCGTGATCACGTTCCTGGTGGTCTACCACGTGGGCTCGCGCAACGAGGCGCCGGGCTATACCGGCTCCGCCCATCTCCTCGAGCACATGCTCTTCAACAAGAGCACCCGGAGCTTCGGAAAGGCGAACGGGAAGAAGACGTTCCAGGAAGTGCTCTACGAGTCCGGGGCCGATTTCAGCTCGTCCAACATGACCACGTGGAACGACCGGATGACGGGGTATTCGACCCTGCCGGCTGAGAAGCTCGAGCTGGCCATGAAGATCGAAGCGGACCGGCTCTCGCGGGCGCTCATCCTGGACTCCGAGCGCCAGCCCGAGATGTCGGTGGTGCGGAACGAATACGAGATCGGGGAAAACAACCCCTACAACGCGCTCGACAAGGCGGTCATCGCCGAGACCATCCAGGCCCATCCCTATCACTGGGACACGATCGGCTACCGCTCCGACATCGAGGGAGTCACGACCGAGAAGCTGCGTGAGCACTACCGGAACTTCTTCTATCCCGACAACGCCGAGGCCGTCCTGGTCGGCGATTTCGACCCGGGCGCCGCGCTCCGCGTGTTCGACCGCGAGTTCGGACTCTTCCCGAAATCGAAGTCGCCGATTCCGCAGGTGATCACCGTCGAGCCGCCCCAGGAAGGAGAGCGCCGCGCGATCGTCCGCCGCCCCGGGCAGGTCGGCATCGTCGAGCTCGCCTACCTGCGGCCGAACGCGCTCCACCCCGACTTCGTCCCGCTCGACGTGCTCTCCACCATCCTGGCCACCGGGGTGAACTCCCGCCTCTACCAGTCGCTGGTCGAAACGGGTCTGGCCACCGACGTGAGCTCGTGGAACTACACGCTGCGCGACCCCTACCCCATCGTGGTCCAGGCCACCGTGGCCCCGGGACGCGCGCACGAGGAAGTGGAAAAGGCGATGAAGCTGGCGCTCGAGCGGGTCGGGCGGAGCGGCGTGACCGGCGCCGAGCTGGACCGCGCGAAGAACCAGCTCGAGGTCGCCGTCGTGCGCGGGCGGGACGGAACCTACGAGCTGGCCTCCTCCCTGGGCGAGGCAGTCGCCTCCGCCGACTGGAAGTGGTTCGTGGGATACGTGGACGCGCTCCACCGCGTCTCCGCGGAGGACGTGAAGCGGGTCGCCGCCGCGTATCTGGTTCCCGACCACGCCAACGTGGGCTGGTTCGTCCCCGCCGCCGAGGAGAAGCCCGAGACCAAGGGGCCGCCGCCCGCGCCCAAGACGCCGGCCAAGGTGAAGAAGGGTGGAGCTGGCGGAGCCGCCGACGTGACGGGGTTCGAGGCGCGGACGCTCCATCGCGTCCTGCCGAACGGCGTGACGCTGGACGTGGTGGCGAACCACGCGGTTCCCACGGTGGCCCTGCAGGGCACCGTCTTCGCCGGGAAGATGGAGGCGCCCTCCGGAAAGCCCGCCCTTCCCGAGCTGACCGCGATGATGCTGGGGCGGGGAACGAAGACACGGGACAAGCGGGCGATCGCCGCGGCGCTCGACGGGGTGGGGGCGAAGCTGGACGTCAGCGCCTCCCTCACCGAAGCGACGATCACCGGCTCCGCGCTCTCGCGAGATCTGCGACTTCTCCTCGTCACTCTGGCCGACGAGCTCAAGAATCCGCTCTTCGCCGACTCCGAGCTGGCGAAGGCAAAGCTCGAGATGCGGGCCAACGTGCTCCGCGCCTCGGACAACACGGCCTCGCGCGGCCTCGACCGGCTGACCCGCCTCGCCCTCCCCGAGGGGCATCCCTTCCGGGCCGCGACCACCGAGGCCGTTCTCGCCAGCGTCGGCGCGGCGAGTGCGTCAGATCTTCGGGACTTCTGGCGGGACCGTTACGCGGGCGCCGGGGTGCTCCTGGCGGTGGTCGGCGACGTGGATCCGGACCAGGTCGCGGCCATGGCCGATTCCCTCTTCGGAACTCTCCCGAGGGGCGAGCGGCCGGTGCACGACCAGGCTCCGGCGGCGGCCAACACCGCCGAGCGCGCGGTCGAGACGATGAAGGGAAAGGCGAACGTGGATTTTCTTTACGGGCAGGCGAGCGGCTTGAAGCGGAAGGATCCCGACTACGAGGCGGCGATCATCGCGAACGCCGCCCTCGGCCAGTCGAGCCTGACCTCGCGGATCGGGAAGCGGGTCCGCGACACCGAGGGACTTTCCTACTCCCTCTACTCGCGCTTCCTCTGGCCCGACTACGTGGACGGGATCTGGGCGGTGGACGTGGCCGTGGCGCCGCAGAACGTGGCGAAGGCGCTGCACTCCACCAAGGAGGAGATCGACAAGTACGCGGCGGGCGGGATCACGGACGCCGAGGTGCTGACCCAGAAGGAGTTCTTCGCCGGGAACTACCTCGTCCGCCTGGGCACGAACGCCGGCGTGGCGTCCGCGCTCTGCACCGCGGAGAAGTTCGGCTTCGGCCCGAGCTACCTGGACGACTACCCGAAACGCATCCGCGCGGTGACCAGGGCCCAGGTCAACGAGGTCATCCGCCGCCGCCTGCATCCGGAGCGGATGCACCTGGTTCGCGGCGCCCGTCACACCAGAGCCGGCACGGGCGCCCCGTCCCGACGGGCCAGCCGCCGCTCCACGGCCCACGGGTCTCCGTCGCGCGCTTCGAACGCCTCCCACGCCTCGATGAGAAGCGACTCCATCCGCTCGCGGAAGCGGGATCGGTCGAACTCCTGGGCGTGCCGGCGGAGGCGCGCGGGGTCGAACGTCCGGCGCGACAGCTCGGCGAGCGCGGCGTCGAGCGCGCCGTCCCCCTCGTCAAACAGAATCCCGGTCCCCTCCCGCACCACTTCGGCCGCCCCGCCCCGGCGGAGCGCAACCACGGGACGCCCGCACGCCATGGCCTCGAGCGGCGCGATTCCGAAATCCTCCTCGTGCGCCTGCACCAAGGCGCGGCAGGAACGGTAGGCGTCGCGGAGCGCTTCGGGCGAAAGCCACCCGTCGAAGCGCACGTTCGGTCCCGCCATCCGTTGAAGCCGCGCGCGCTCCGGACCGATCCCGACCACCCGGAGGGGAAGGCGCAGCCGGGCAGCGGCGTGGATCGCCTGCTCCACTCCTTTATAGGGGACGAGCGCCGAGACCACGAGGAGCGGCGCGTCTCGTGACTCGGGTGACTCGGACGCCCGGTCCCCTCCCGCCGGCGACGGCGTGAAGAACGCGGTATCGACGGGCGGATGCACGACGGGCGCGGCGCGCCGGTAGTGCTTCGCGATGCGGTCCCGCACGTGGGCGGAGTCGGCGACGAACAGGTCCACGCGGTCCGCGCTCACGCGGTCCCACAGGCGGAAGCGATGCGCCACCACCGAAGCCGCCGCGCGCTCCAGGGCTCCCGCCCGGGAGGGGCCGAAGTATTCGGGGTAGAGGTCCCAGAAATAGCGGACCGGCGTGAAGCAGTAGCAGACATGGAGGGAATCGGCACGGGTGATCACGCCCTTGGCCGCGCAGTGGCTCGAGGAGACGATCAGGTCGTAGGCGCTCAGGTCGAACGATTCGATCGCGAGCGGGTAGAACGGCGCGAACCAGCGGTAGCGGCTCCGCCCCATCGGCAGGCGCGCGATCCACGACTCGACCACGCGGCGCTTCTCGATGACCGGGGAAACGCTCCCGCGGCGGTGGACCAGCGTGTACAGGTCCGCGTCCGGGAATCGCTCGCACAGCACCTCGAGGCACTTCTCGCCGCCGCGCATCCCGGTCAGCCAGTCGTGGACCAGCGCGACCCGGAGCGAGCCCAAGGGACGCCGGGCGGCGTCCATCACGCGGCGGGCGCGGGGGACGCGGCGGAGAGCCTCTCGGCGGCGCGCTTCAAGCGCGCCACGGTGCGCTCGCGCCCGAGGAGCAGCATCACGTCGAAGATCCCCGGCGTCACCTTCTTCCCCGTGAGCGCGATCCGCGCCGGCATGATCACCTCGCCTGCCTTCACCCCCTCCGCGGCCGCGAGACCACGCACCGCGGCCTCGACCGGGTCATGCTCGAAAGGCTCGACCGGAACGAGGACGTCCGCCAGCTTCCGGAGGCGGCCCGCCGCCTGGGGCTTGGCGAGAAGCTCGGCCCACGCCGCGGGATCGGTCTCCACTTCCTCCACGAAGAGGAACGCCGCGTAGACGAGGAAGTCCTGGGGCCGCCGCATCCGCTCCCCCACCGCTTCCACGGCGCGCTCGAGGAAGGCTCGGTCGCGCAACGACCCCTCGGGGACAGCACCGGTCGCGCGAAGGTGCGCGATCACCAGGTCGGTGCGCTTGGCCAGCGGCAGCGCGCGGAAATACTCCCCGTTCATCCACTCCAATTTCTCGTGGTTGAAGATCGCGGGGTTCTTCGAGATCCGGTCGAGAGAGAAGACCTGCACCAGCTCCTCCAGCGTGAACAGCTCGCGCTCGCCGTCGTAGGCCCACCCGAGGAGCGCCAGGAAGTTCACCATCGCCTCCGGCAAGAACCCCTGGTCCCGATATTCGGTGACCGACGTGGCTCCGTGGCGCTTCGACAGGCGCGTGCCGTCCGATCCCAGGATCATCGGCACGTGTCCGAAGAGCGGCTGGGTCAACCCCAGCGCGTGGTACAGCTGGATCTGGCGAGGCGTATTCGAAATGTGGTCGTCGCCGCGGAGCACGTGCGAGATCCGCATGGCCGCGTCGTCCACCACGGCGGCGAAGTTGTACGTGGGGTGCCGGTCGGTGCGCAGGATGACCAGATCGTCGAGGGTGGCGTTCTGGAAGGCGACCTCGCCGCGCACGCAGTCGTCCCACGAGGTGGCCCCCTCCGGTATGGCGAAGCGGAGCGCATGCGGCTCGCCGCGCGCCGCCCGCGCCGCCGCCTCCTCGCGAGGAAGGCGGTAGCAGGTCCGGTCGTACTTGGGCGGCTCTCCGCGCGAGAGCGCCGCCTCGCGTCGCTGCTTCAGCGCCTCGGGATCGCAGAAGCACCGGTAGGACTTGCCTTCCGCCAGGAGCTTCTCAGCCGCCGCGCCGTAGAAGGCGAGCCGCTCGCTCTGGAAGTAGGGGCCCAGCTGGCCGCCCGCGCCCGGCCCCTCGTCCCACTGGAGGCCCAGCCAGCGGAGCCCCTCGAAGATGGCGTCCACCGCCTCCTTCGTGGAGCGCTCGCGGTCGGTATCCTCGATGCGCAGGATGAAGACGCCGCCGTGGCGGCGGGCGAAGAGGTAGTTGAAGAGCGCGGTGCGCGCCCCTCCGACGTGGAGGTATCCCGTCGGACTGGGCGCGAAGCGCACGCGGACCGGCGCGGCCATTCGATCTCCTCGCGTGGTGGGTCGGGACGGAAGGACGGTGAGGCGCTCTGCCCCGCTCAGCGCAGGAGCGCCATCTTCCGCGCGAAGGAAGCGGAGCCGATCTCCGCGCGGTAGAGGTAGACGCCCGAGCCGAGCGGAGCCCCGGAATCGCCCCGGCCGTCCCAGCGGATCTCATGATAGCCGGGATCGAGCCGCCGCGAAACCAGCGTGCGCACCAGGCGGCCGTCCACCGTGTACACGCGAAGGGAAACGGGCGCGGCGGCGGGTCCCGGCACTGTGAGGCCGATCACCGTGACCGGGTTGAACGGGTTGGGGCGATTCTGCGAGAGCGACGCGCGCGCGCCGGGCGCCGCGGGTCCGGGATCGGGCTGGGGAGCGGGATCAGCCGACGTGAGGATGGGGAACGTCGCCATCCCCGTGTGCCAGTTGTCGTGGTGGAACATCGGCCACGCCATTCCCGCGGAGGAGAAGGCCCCGGGGTAGCGCCACGCGTGCACCTTGCCGTCCCATCCCGCGAGGACGATGTCGCACGCGCCGTCCTGGTCCAAGTCCCAAACCGCGGGCGTGGAGCGGACCTCGGCGCCGATCTCGATCGGGAACCCGTTCACCGGCGTGCCGTCGAAGTGGAAGGCGTAGAGCCGGCGGTCCTCGGCGCCGATGAGCACTTCCAGCGAGCCGTCGCCGTCCAGGTCGGCCACCGCCGGCGACGCCTCGGTAGCCGCCCCAAGAGCGACGCCGCTCCACCCGGGCAGGATGGCCCCGCTCCCGTCGTACGCGCGCATCGTTCCGTCCGTCCCGCAGACGATGACGTCGAGGTCTGGAGCGGTGCCAGGACCGCGGACGGAACGCGGCCGTTTCCGGATGTCAGGTCCAGCGGCCGCGGCCACCCGGGCGCGCGCTGCCCCGAAGCCGTGAGCACGTAGACGCTGTCGTTCCCGCAGGGCATGGCGATCTCCAGCCCTGGGGAACCGGGAAGGATGTCGCCCACGGCGGGCGAGGAGCTCATCAAGCCGCCGGCGACGAAGGGCCATCCCGCGAGCGGGGCCCCGTCGTGCAGCACGTACACGCGCGCCGCCGAGGTGCCGAAGATCAGCTCGCGGGTGCCGTCTCCGTTCACGTCCGCGATCGCGGGCGAAGAGATGACGGTTCCGACCGGGACGAAGTAGACCCCGTTCGTCGTCGGATCCAGATCCCCGTCCTTGAGCTCGGTCCCGTTCGCGTGCCACGCGTAGATCCGGCTGCTGTTCGATCCGATGACGATGTCCAAGGCGCCGTCGCCGTCCAGGTCCCCGATCGCGGGCGAGGACCAGAACGGCGCGGCCCCCTTCTTGGGCCACCCGGGGAGCAGCGATCCGTCCGCGCGGAACACGGCCACCAGCGAGTCGTCCCACGAGGCGGCGATGATCTCCGGCACGCCGTCCAGGTTCACGTCGGCCGCCGCGGGGGTGGAGGCCATGTTGTGAAGCAGCGGGGAGAAGACGCCGAGGGAAGCGGGATTCGAGTCCCCGTCGATCCAATCGGTGCCGTCCGACCGGAAGACGTAGAGCCGGTCGGCCCCCGCGATCACCTCCGGCTTCCCGTCGCCGTTCAAGTCGGTGAAGCAGACCGATGCCGAGGTCGCGGCCGCGAGCGGCGCCGGCCATCCCGTGATCGCCCGCGGCGTGGTGCTGGCGAGAAGATACGCGGAGCGGGCGCTCCGGTTGCCGCTGGAGTCGACCGCGACGGCGGCGAAGTAGTACCGGGTGAGCGGGGCCAGGCCGGTGTTCTCGAACGAGGGGATTCGCCGCACCGGAAGGGCCGACGCCTCGACCGGGGCGGCGGTCGTGTCCTGGCCGGCGCGGAGCACCACGTAGCCCAGCAGGTCCGCCGCGGGGACGCCGTCCCACGCGAGCGTGATCCCGTCGACCCCCGACGCGGTGACGCGCAGGTTGGCGGGCGGGGGCGGCGCCGACCGCTCGAGAGGGAACGTCCACGAGTGCCCGTACGCATCGGTGATCCGGAGATCGAAGAGGCGGCCCGAGGGCGTGCCGGTCGCGTGGACGGCCACCGCCGTCGTGGTCGCCGCGCCGCCCGGGGAGATGGACGGGACGGTCCCCGCCGGCGTCACGAGCGATATCCCGGTCCCCGGATTCAGTGCCAGGATCGCCGGCGAGCGGGCGCGCCCGTCCCCCTGGTTCCCCACCGTCCAGGTGAACGTGGCGTCCTCGCCGGGCTCGATGACGCCGTTCCCGTTGGTGTCCGTTATCGTCGAGCGGACCAGGAGAAGCGCCGCGGCGGAGACCTCCACGTCGACCTCGCTGGTGTCCGCCCGCAACGCGTCGCGCGCGATCAGGCGGAGGCGCTCGATCCGCGCGGCGTTCGGCGAGGCCAGGACTCGCACGCGCAACGAATCGGGGATCGAAAGCTGCGCCCCAGCCGCGAGCGCGCCCACGGCCGCCGTTCCCTTCTCCACGAGGAGGCCCGCGGACGTCGCCTGAAGCTCCAGCGTCAGGCCGCCGCTGCTGGCCGTCTGACCGATATTCCGGATCACGCCGGCCACTCCGAATCCTTCGCCGGCTCCCACGAGGCCGTCTGCATCTCCGTGGATGGCGTCGCTGGGCGCGGCGCCGATCGCCGCGAAATGCGCCGGGGCCGCCGCCGTGACCGAGAGCGAGTCCAGGTAGGGGCGCGTGTCGCGCTTGGTGACGGCAAGGGAAAACCCACCGGTCGAGGAAGGATGGAGCGCAAGGGTCGCGTGGCCCGTCGCGTCGGTATAGGCGGAGACGTAGTCTTCGCCCGCCTTCCAGGCCACGACCAACGCGGACTCGGCGGGCGAGCCTCCCGCGGTGACCGTGACCTGGAACGAGGCGGCGTTCAGCGTCACCGATGCGGGGCGTGTGACCGCGAACGTGGCGGGGGGACAGCGCCAGACGGGAAGGCTGGGCACCCCGAGGAGAACGGTCTCGAAGTAGGACCAGCGCTCCTGCGTCTCGGAGCGGGCTTCGGGCAGGAGCGAGGCGCGGGCATCCGCGACCGCCTCACCCAGCGTCGTCCCGCCGGCCGGCGTCGAGAGCTCGAAGAGTTTCCGCTCCAGCATCTCGTTCAGCCGCGCCGCGGCGCCGGGCCAGGAATCGCGCGACGCGCCCACGTACGCCAGCGCACCGCCGGCCGGGCGGCGGACCAGGCGCTCCGCGACGCAGTCGTAATCGACGGCGGCCGAGGCGCAGTCCGAGGCGATCCAGAGCGCGGTGGAGTCCCCGTTCGAGAGCGTCGCGAGGTCGCTCAGCGTCAGCATGTCGGGTCCCACCGAGAGCTGCGAGCGCGCCCCGTGCCCCACGTGGTAGACCACGTTGTATCCGCGGCTCATCGCGGCCAGGGCGCTCGCTTTGTTGAGCGTCAGAGAGCCGGGGTACCGCGCGGTGTCCTCGTAGTAGCGGTCGCCGGCGGCGCACCCCGGCAGATGGACGCGGAGCGATTCCCCTTCGACCGCGCCGTCCACCTGGATCCCCTGCCCCGGCGTCCAGGCCGGCGGGAACAGCACCTCGGCCAGGATGAGCTGCTTCCCGACCGTGGCCGCGATCGGCGCGGTCGCGTACTTGAGCGCCTTGTCCACGAGAACCGTGGCGTCCGCGCGAGACGCCGCGGAGAGGCGCCCCACCGCGATGTCAGGCTGCATGTCGAGGCTGTCCCCCACCTCGCCGTAGATCCCGTTGCCGTTTTTGTCCCACGTGCCGTCCAGGTCGGAGTAGTACGCGTCGGACGGAATATCTTGGACCTCTCCGTAATTCACCCGGACCATGCGGAGCGGGATCGTTTCGTGGTCGCCTCCGAGGACGGCCCAGCGGATGCCCCAGAGGTCGCGCGCCGAGAGGAGAAAGGAGCGGATCGCCTGCGCCAGGTCGTTGGAGCGCGGGTCCGCCGCGCGGACGGTCGACAGCGTGCGGACCACGGTCGGGCGCCCGGCGCGGGTCTGGAAATCGGCGAGGCGCTGGAAGAGATCGGCGAGGGAATCGGGGGCGAGGATCACGCAGTCGACCGGCGACCCCGACGTGGACGGGAGAAGCGTCGGAGCGAACGGGGCCGCCCGCCTCGGATCGCCGAAAGCGCGCGCCGGCCGCGGCGGCAGCCCGGCAGGCGACGCGGCGGGAACGAGAGTCAGCGCGCCGGCAAGGACGAGCAGGGCACGGGAGATCATGCGACACGTAAAGGGGGGCAATTAACCTGCTGTAACTACGTTAGTTGTGGTTTTGAAGCGAAACCCGGGATCCACCCTCCGCCTCGCCATTGATGGTACTCCACCCGGGGCTCCCCTTCAACCGCTGATGCCCCCCTTCGGCCATGCGGGGATGGAGGCGGTCATAGACGCCCCAGTCGATCGCGTACACCGAGTAGACGTATGGCGTGGGGCGGGTGATCCCGAGGTCGGGGATGGAGCGGGAAAAGAGAAAGCGGTACGGGCTCGAGGGGTCGTCCGACGGAGACAGCCTCGCCTCGCGCGTGCTCCGGTCGATGAGATAGCGCGGCCGTCCGACGGGCTCGAAGAGCGCGTTGACGACCACCGCGTCGTATCCGGACCGCACCGTGATCGGCGCCATCTTCGGCGTGACGAGGCCATAGAGATCGAGCACCGGGCGGTCCGAGTAGTAGCCGAACGCGCCGATGTCGGGGATGGCGACCAACGTGCCCGGGGCGGTTCGCCCGCGCGCCCACAGCCCCAGCCACGCGAGCGAGTCGCGGAGCCCCGCGGTATGCCGGCGCGCGTGGGGAGCGCTCACCGCGAGCGTGACAGCGACGTTCTGCATCGCGAACAGAACAAGCGCGGCGGCGAGCGCAGCCGCCCGCCGCCGCGCGGGCCATGCGGCCGATGCGTGGCGGATTGCCGCCAGCCCGATCAGGAGGATCGACGGCGCTGCGGGAACGAGATAGCGCGAGACGACCTGCACGCCGCCGGCCGCGTACGAAAGGACCAGGAGGACGGGCCACGCCAGAATCAGCATCCAGAAGGCGCGCCGGCCGCGCTCGGCTCCCATCGCCCTCCAGGGCTTGAGCCACGCAAGGG
>WNFL01207537.1_pt1 | contig 11376 bp, 10 predicted proteins | sample 5400361 | NCBI WGS metagenome assembly WNFL01 (sample SAMN13153351, study PRJNA577476) | soil metagenome | isolation source: 40 cm soil on Douglas fir-dominated hillslope | place: USA:California | collected 2013-09-17
TATTAGATCACTTTGAGGTTGCAACGTGGGGTGTGGGGTGGTGCAACCTGCGCTGCTTGTCGGCCCCGCGCCGGCGCTTTGAGCATACAGAAAAGTCGCCCGGGATCTGGTTGAGAGACCTCTCCAGGAGATAAGATAAGATTGGTGGAGCGTATGGCATGGGAATTGATTGGTATGAGCCCATCGATTCTAGCCTTCCCCCGACAGACAAAATATGCCCAAATACGCCCGTATACAGCAGCGCGCTCGCCCTCCATAGTCCGCTGGCTCACAGAAGAGGCTTTCAACGCACAGCCACTTTGCATCTCATCTCTTGATTGATTGATGAGAAGCACTCCACACCGAGCCACAGGCGATGTAAGACCCGCCATAATACACGTCTCGGGTCACACGCGATCCAAACGGACACCACGCGCCCGGCAAGCAGACGGATCGCCCAAGGAACAAAAATATCCACGGATCGACGCGGAAGGCGCAGGTCAAGGCTCGAGAGCGACGACGAGAGGGTATCTCCGCGTGTCCAACCTCCTGGTCGGGCGAGGATGAAGAGATGGGCTACGCGGAGCGGAGGAGTAGTACGTACACAGACTATCCAGTTTATGATATGACCCCTTGGAATGTGCATTCACTAAATACTGCCGGTGCTATCAAGTATGAGCCTGACAGTAGTTTCTATTCCATTTACGAAGATTGAACAATATCACACAAGATTTCCTATTAACTCAGGATATTCCACTTGTCTCCTTTACTATCCAGTTGAGCACTCTTGAGTAAATTTTTCTGATGAAGGGGAGATCGATCGCTGGAGCAGAGCTCCTTCTACACATGTAGGAAACTGGACTAGTTGAATTCCTTGTCGTGGACGTTCTCTGCCCTACCTTGGGCATCCCATATCAGTTCACCCAACAACACGACCAACGCCACAGATAAAAGAGGCAATACACAAATTGAAAACATTGTCCAAATAATAGCCACCCTTTAGCGTATGGAAGTAGTCCACTCTTGACATACTTTATGCGACATGTACTGCAGTACTCCTGGAACACGCAGTAGCTCGGACTTGGTGGCGAGCGTCAAAACGATCAGGCAGTCGACCACTCGCCACATCTCTCACTTCAAGGTATGCGCTTATTTCTACGAGTGGTGATATCTAGTCTTAGACACCTGTCCCCTGTGTGGACTTTTGGAGATCGGGATTTTCGGTGAGACTTCGTTCGTCTTCCATACCGTTATTCCGATTGAAAATATTGGTTCTGTTGGCTTGTTCATGTCCGACTGTTGGAGGCAAGGCCCTCGCGTGCTATGCACACTGCTATGCCACGGACTATTGTTATTCCGTTATCAAATGCCGATATATATAAGTACAATCTCTAGTTACGAATAGGTATTGGATTTGTAGGCTAATTTCCTTTTTCCTGTCGTATTACAAGTTGGACAGCAATAAGTATTCTTGTCCCATATGAACGCCGCCAGGTAGGCGTCGTGTAAGATAGTGTGGTCACTGGTCGACACGCTATTGCAGACGTAGAACTATAAACACGCGATGCTTGTCGGCGCGAGGTTCGAGGAGCAAGGGTTTTTATGTCTACCACTTATCGTCAGCATACCCAGTCGGTGAATACTGCCCAATATGGGTCACGTGGTAGAGCGGAATGAGGCTCGGGAGTTGATAGCGACGGAATCATGCCCCGTACATAGGGGTCGTTATTGAACTAATGTCCGCAAGGTTCCGAGAATGCATTAATATTGCTTCTGTTAGCCTGTTTCACCGATCATTCAATGCCGCCTATGGTCTTCGTGGATGCCAAATAAGGGTAGCAAAGCCCAACCGGCCTCTTGCGTCATTCGGCTGCGTCATACCGTGGCGCTATATAAATGGCCTCTTCCTTCATTTCCTGAACATCGACACCCAACACAAAAACATCTCAGAATAAATATCAATGTCTCAAAACGACCACCCAGCTTTTCATGCGCGGCCACAAGAAGGTATCGAAAATCCTACTAGCCAGCGGGAGCCGTCTCTCCTTCGTGGAGAACTGAAGAACTGGAAGGGGACGGCAGAGGAGATCATCGGGAATATCACCAACTCCCGAACCTGGAAAGAGAGTGGTCAAAAGGACCAATCGGTACTGTGAACCGTGTAGCGTTGCTCTAAGAATTGCTGAAGCGCCGTGAAAATAGGCAGGACTCGCTGAGTATGACGCTGCGAGAGCTCGAGGATGGCTCGGAGCGGTCAGCAGTCGGGCAGAGGGCCAAAAGAACGAGCTCATAAGTAAAATCAAGGATGATAGGTCGCTGGTAGCCAGGTGAGATGTTTTCTGCGACACGCTTGATGATAAAATTTAACTATTCCATGTAGTTCCATCAAAGATACGACCGCAGGTTACGAGAAAGAGTTCAATAACTTTAACTGACACCGATTTGTACCTTGTCAATATGTACATTGATGAAATGAGCCGTTTGGAAGTGAATATGGACCACCTGACTTATAGGGGGTTAGTCCTTAATTGCGGATAGTGACAATGAGCGGGATAGGAAGGAGGGAGTATCCTTCAAGGAGAGGTCAATGCGATTGGATCCAAACAGAGTTTGGCGTCCTAAGGTCAGCTCACGAACCAACTTTAATTATACTTTCTCCTTGGCTGATGGGATCAAAAGCACGGCTCAAAGGGTGCCATAACACTAAGAACGTTTCCTCCTTGTTCATACAAGTAGATCATGTCTCTGTACCCACTCTCCGCTTCCACCACCAGTGCCCACCCTTTTGAGGGTTCAATGAAATCTCCGAAGAGCATTGGTAACTCTTACAGGTGTGGCAACGGAAGAAATTGAAATAATACTAGTGCTTGCTGTGTAAAGGGAGCTACGATTCAACCTGTTGGAAGTAATCTTGCTTGAAGAATGATGTCAGATCTCTGCCATGCAAACCTATCTAATTAGGACCACTGGTATATTTTGACAGCGAAGTAGCAGCTGTAAAGGGTCATATGACACGAATAAACTTCAATTCTCGGACGCTAATTCCCTTCAAGGAAACTGCAGGTGTTCTTTAAGCGGTCAACCATTCCAGCTGCCCGGTTGCATCGCACAAGATGCGCAAGTTGAAGTAGCCTCTCCACTTGGATTCCCAACTGGAGGTAGCAGGTGGATGCTTGCCGCGCTCACCTCTTGAACTCTCCCCTCTTGAACTCTCACAACCCTCTTGTCGTCATCATTCGCGTCATTCAAGTAACCTACCAGTCCTAACGACCAATAGGCTTCTGGAGTTCGAAGGATCACCGACAGTCGGCAATGGATGCGCGATTGCGAAGACTCCAGAAAGAAATCGCAGGTTTGAACCTTCTTTAGCGCGTCTATATCCTCAAATGTAGCTCATGATTCTTCTCATCTTGGGGCTTTATTTATCTCCACTCTCCGATCGATATGTGATCAATTTCTGGTCGCTCTATGGCATGCGGGACGGGAAGACCTCAAGAATGACAAGGCCTCGAATATAACCATTGATCTCGTTGGAGAGTCACTTACGCACCTTACTGGAACCTTTATCGGCCCTGAGGACACGCCATACCATGGTGGCACGTACGAAGTGGTGAGCACCGGAGTACGCTGCGTCTTTGAGCATCAACACAGGAGGGATACAGTCGCATCACTTGGGTTACCCTGTGCTGGAATGTGTACGACTTATTGCCACCCTTCACCCCGAGCTCGCCACCCTCCGAAGGAGTCTATGAACCCGGCTTTGCGTTATCAGGGAACTGGGCAGACAGCCATCGACCAGGTGTCCGGTGTGACTCAGCCACGGGTGTGCCCTTCTAGGCGTCCATCTTGTCGAGTTCCTGTCTTATCTGTCTGACGAACTTACCATGTTTCCGAAGGACATCGTGATCCCAGATCAGTACCCCTTTCAGCCCGTCAAGATGAAGTTTACTACCAAGATCTACCACCCAAATATCTCGTCCGCCTCCGGTGCCATCTGCCTTGATATCCTTAAGGACGCCTGGTCGCCCGTGCTCACACTCAAATCCACGCTCATCTCTCTTCAGTCCCTTCTCTGTTCACCAGAACCTAGTGACCCACAAGACGCCGAAGTCGCCAAGCATTACATGACGAGTCGGGATAGTTTCAACGAGACAGCGCGGTACTGGGCAGAGATCTATGCTGGGGCGCCGCCTAGCGAGAAGGGCAGTGCAAGCTCGGCTGCTTCTTCCGACAAGGGCAAAGTCAAAGCCGGAGCTACGCCAGATGTCGACGAGATCGCGGCAGCAGGCCTGAACAAACAACACGTGGAGCAGTTTGAAGCGTTGGGATTCGAGAGGCGTAAGGTGGTACGTCCCTCTTGACTATCATGTCCCGTTAGCAAGGATAGGTTGACCCGATTGGCTCTTGTTCAGATCGACGTACTGAAGCGGCTGAACTACCGAGGGGCCAACATCACCAAGATTACAGACGACCAGGTCGTGGAGAAACTCCTCAGCTAACTCTAATATTCCGAAAGAAGGACGAATGTGACAACCTACTTTCCGTCTTACGCTTTCTAGTACACTATTCTCGTCAGTCACTCACGACTCAGATTGTTCTTGTGTTGGATACTCGTTGAAATTCAAATTCTTAAAGATATGCCACTCATAGCTTAGCACTTCTCTTTGCACAGCCTTCGGCACTCCGTTTGATCCCCCCTGCCTTCTTTGTGCGGTAACGATTTACATGACTACCTCTAGGACATTCAAAACAATCCTGGAATTTGTTTTTCGCAGGTGATCACACCTGAAGAAAGCAGACACCTCTCTGCGACCGCAGGTAGCCCGAACCCCGCCCTGGTTCGTTCCAATCCAGCAGACGATTCCTGTTCAAGCACCCGCATCGGGAATGGTACCTCGGGCCTAATTGAAACAGTAGGATGCGATATCCGCAGTTGATTTACTCTCGACCCATACCCATATCCTTTCGGTTTCGGAATGGAGAGACATAGGCATATATATGTAGATGCACTGTATCCACCTTGACCCTATGCGTCCCCAATCCATGATTTGCCTCATTGACCATTTATTCAAACTTTGACCGCACAACGCCCGACATGATGGAGAGGCTCCCTACTGAACTGATGGTGGAGGTCGTGAGGCACTTGGATAAATCCACAATTCGTTCATTTACCATCGTCTCGTCGAAATACCGCGAAATTGCCCAACCGCTTCTCTTTCGCCGTATCTCTATCGACGTAATGCCAGGCGAACGCCTCGCTCTCTTCGTAGAACAAATAGAGAATAGCAGTAAACTTGCTTCGATGATAAAAATTCTTATCATCCAAGTGCCATTCACCCTAGAATTACTCCAACACCTCTTCGCGGTTGTTTCGAACTTGGAGGAGCTTTTCATGCATTGCCATGTAGCCAATTTCCTGCTCTCCCCACAGTACTTTCCAAATTTGCGACGGCTTCATTTCCTGGCCTCCAGGCCGAGATTTTTCAACGACGTGGTCGCCAATTTCATTCCTTGCCACAAAGGCTTAGATGACCTGAAGGTCACCTGCTTTCCGGAAAGCTTCACTAGCGATTTTTCGACCCTATGCATGCCTCCGCTTACGGAGTCTGTGTCCAGCGGGATCAATCGCGTGGTAACCTATCACGGTCCAAGAGGCCTGCTTCCTCTCCTCACCCCCAACTCAAGGATGAAGCACCTCACTTCGTCCCAACAACTAGATGAAGGAACCCTCCGCAAACTGAGTAGCGACGTTTCTGGAGGACTGCTCAGCTTGATTATCAGTGATCCGATGGATCCATTCAAGTCCGAAACACTCCCTGTCCCCCTCATCCCATCACTATTCCCTACTCTTCGATCCATCGCGTGGCTCACGCTAGATATCCAGAGCACCTCTGTTATTGACCAGTTGCCTCATCTGCGTCGGGTCTGGTTTACTTCAAGACACGCCTGGCCCAAAGGCGTGGAAGCTTTTCTTTCCAAGATACTAGAGCTTCCTGATAAGAAGACTCGGCCCCTGCGGGAGATACGTGTCTACGCGCCCGCGGAGAGCCCCTTTTCTCACACATACTCCAAGGCATCCATTAATGGCCCGTGGGTGCTCCAAACAGCCCTCCCGGTCGTGCCTTTTGTGGGGTAAAGGGTAGTGAAATGGGATAGGATGGTACTTATGCGAGGCCAACAATACGGAGCGATAAACTTGTACAATAATTGGGATTGAATAAGGTCAACCCTAAATAATGAACAATGCAGTGAGGGAGACTGGGTATCAACCTGATAAATTCCTGGTGAGTATCAGCACGAGAACGTTTGGAGCCGCACGGCCCTCCCAGCACTCCCATTACTGTCGAAGAAACAGTATCTCGAACCCGGACATAAGGGCTCGAGCACATTTTTGAGCACCCTTCCCCCCCGCTGTTGTGAGAAAAACGTAGGGGAATGGCTCCAATGCGGCCGACCTGAACCCTCAACTGACCACCCCACTCGTCATACTCGTACTCTTTTCGCTCAAGCTAGGGGCGGGCGTGACCAACCCGGGGAATTCGCGGGAGGATAAACTCGAGGAACGAGTTGGGGAGGTCGTACATCTGCTAGCCCTTCAGGGTAACTTTCGCACCCGGCCATGGCTACAATGCGTCGAATGTGCCAGGTTGCGAATTCAATCGGGCACGAATAACCTCTACGCCCTTAGTTGCCTCGTAGTCTCCTCCTCCTTTTTGTCTGTGCACTGAGAGAGCGCAGCTGAGCAATGGCGTTGAGAATTTGAATGCGAGAAGATAGAGCAGCTGCCGAGGTAATGTGAGGATGGATTGCAGAGAGCTCGGTGACATTATGGTTGTATAAGAACCCATCGGGCACGCGCCATTGCCGGTCTCGGTCTCGTTCTCAGGAAAAAGCGTTCAGAGCTGGAATATTACTCCGAGCACCCATTACACACCGGTAACACTGGTAATGGCACCTTAGATCCAATTGCAACACCAGGATGCGACACCCGCAGCTGATTTACTCCGTCGACCCATCCCATCTATCTATCTCCTATCTCCTTTCGGTTTCGAAATGGAGAGACGTAGGCATATATATATAGAGATGCAATGTATGCACCTTGATCCTATGTGTTCCCAATCAATGATCATGATTTGCGTCATTGGCTGGATGGAACCAAATTCAACCTTTGACTGCACAACGACCCGACATGATGGAGAGGCTGCCCACGGAACTGATGGTGGGGGTCGTGGGATACTCAGATAAACCCACGACTCATTCTTTTACCGTCGTATCCTCGAAATACCGCGAAATTGCCCAACCACTTCTCTTTCGCTGTATCACTTTCAACGTGATGGCGGACGAACGCCTCGCTCTCTTCGTAGAGAAACTGGAGGACGGCAATAAGCTTGCCTCGGTCATAAAAGTCCTTATCATCCAAAGGCTATTCACCTCAGACTTACTCCGACACCTATTCGCGGTCGTTTCTAACTTGGAGGAGCTTTTCATGCATTGTGGGGGAGCCCATTTCATGCTCTCCCCACACTACTTTCCAAATTTGCGACGGTTTCATTTCCGGGCCTATAGGCCGCAGGATGTCAATGACGTGGTTGCCAATTTCATTCCTTGCCACAGAGTTTTAGATGACCTGAAGGTCTCACTCCCGGACTTTTCCACTCACTATTCTGCGACCCTATACATGCCTCCGCTTACGGAGTCTGTGTCTGGCGGGGTTGATCGCCTGATAGCCTATCACGGTCCAAGAGGCTTGCTTCCTCTCCTCACTCCAAATTCAAGGATGAAGCACCTCACTTCGACCCAGCGACTAGATGAAGGAACCCTCCGCAAACTGAGTAGCGCTGTTTCTGGAGGACTGCTCAGCTTGATTATCGATGTTTCACTGATTTATCCCAAGACCGAAATACTCCCTGACCACCTCATTCCGTCACTATTCCCTACTCTTCGATCCATCGCGTGGCTGGAGCTAGGTTTCCTGAGCACCTCTGTTGTGAACCAGTTGCCTCATCTACGTAGGGTCTGGTATATTTCAAGGGACGCCTGGCCCAAGGGCGTGGAAGGCTTTGTTTCCAAGATGCTAGAGCTTTCTGATAAGACGACTCGGCCCCTGCAGGAGATACGTGTCTACGCGGTAGGCGAGCGTCCCTTTTCTTACACATACTCCAAGGCATCCATTAATAGCTTGTGGGTGCTCGAAACAAACCTCTCGATCGTGCCTTTTGTGGGATGAAGGGTAGTCAAATTGGATAGGATGGTGCATATGTGAGGCCAGCAATACGGAACGATAAACTTGTACAATAAATGGGATTGAATAAGGACAGTCCTAAGCAATGAACAATGCAGTGAGGGAGACTACGGGTGTCAATCCCACAAAATTCTGGTGAGTATCGGCACGAGAACGTTTGGAGCCGCACGGCCCTCCCAACACTCCCATTACTTTCGAATAAACAGTATCACGCAAAAGACTAAGATGAAAGGTCAGGCTTCAAGGGGGTGTGTTGAGTTATCAATTCCGACCCTGAGAGGGGGCCGCCAAAAACGTATATCCTGTGGAACGAGTGAAACGATGCAGGAATTGCCTATGCATCCACTTTAAGTCGGGCAAATTATGGAATACCGTGGTGTCTCATCCCAAATTTTAGCAAATCTAGGGTAACTTTCGGTATATTTCGCAAATGTGGCTCGTAGCGGTTTTTGTATGAAGGAATGAAATATACTTTAGGGAATAATGGAACAGGACCTTACGGGTCAGAAACGAATAACTTCTTAACAAATATGGGGTTTACCAGGCCTACCGGAGGGTGCCAACGTGAAGGCGAAGCAGCTTGAGTGAAAGAAAATATTAGATCTAGGACTATCGCAATATGGATGAATCATAGTTCGCGCACATAAGCCGGGTTTTTTTGTGCGTTCGAGTAGTTGGAACGAATTGCCGTCTACTTGCATTCTATTGTGCAATGTATATGAATTCTATGTCCTAATACTGTCACTACCAAAATTCTGCAGTAGCGTGATACGGGCAGGGTTGATCAAATTGTAATCGGAGTCTTCTATTATATGAGGTCCTATCATACATGTTAATCCGTTGTGGTCCAGCGGTCAGGATTACCCGCTCTCACCGGGTAGGCCGGGGTTCGACTCCCCGCATCGGAACTTAATTTTTTTTGTGCTATTTTGATTCTTATTGCCCGGACGCCATGATCTGTCTGTAAAATAAAAAAGCAAGCACGGAAAAGTGGACTCAAATTGACAATCCGCCACATATCGAGCGAGCAACGTGCAACGTGCAGCGTGCTTGTAAAGTCACGCCACCCGGCCTGGCAAAGCGAAGCTCTCGGGAGGGCAACATACCTGTGACGATATCTCGAGTGGTATAGTAATACAATTCTTTAGTCCTTCCGTGTCGTTGTCAAGCGTACAAAGTAAATTCACTGCGAAAGGCCAGGACAAATTACAGCCTTGACATCACCTGTCAAGAGATGTCGTCCTGCTGACATTCCTGCCAGTTCCTGCATGTTCACCTCGCGTTGTGCACTCTGCCCAATTCCCTCTGAGGCTTGCTTGCCCTCCATATCCTGAGGTCCCCATCCTCCATGCCTTGTTGAGCAGCAGTTGTACCTTTTACATTTCGTCTTCCAAGCCCAGTCTATTCCTGTACCTTTGTCTCAACCTTGTTCTTGACTGCACTCTCAACTTATTCCTGACTTGACTCATTTCACCTCCAACCTTCATTGTACTAGTATATAGGACCATGTACATGCTGGTAAGAGTTGCCAGTCTGATAATTGACTTGGGCCAGCTCTTGCCCACTTTCTGTCTTGCTTCTGTCATCCCCTATCCTCATTCAGCCTGCATGCCAGGATAGGTGTTTAGTGGACCCATTAGTGACACTTTTGGGATAAGTCTGTTCTGCCCAAGGAGTAGAGTCCTACAGTACTTCACCAGGCTATGTGCCACCTAAGGAAATCATGCTGTAACTCTTGGTAGACTCAATGAAAATTATTAAAATTATCTATACTATGTAGTACAACAATATATAAGTGTATGGTGAGCAGCGCAGGTGGTGTGGTGACCTGTCAGAGCTGTCAGTGGGGATGCCCTTTTGAGGCCACTTCTGAGGGTCCACCACCTTACCATTGGATTTGTTCATGTGTGGAGGGTGGTGACATTGTGGTCTCCCACATTCCAGGTGCTGAGAACCCTGCAGATATTTTCATGAAGCCTCTCAGACAGCTGAAGTTTGCGAAGTTTCATAGTATGCTTGGTCTGTGCTGACTGTTTTGTCTTTCATTTCAGTCTTTGTTTCTTGGTTCTCATCTCATTTCTTTTCTTGGTATGTGTCTTGTCTAATGTTTTCTTGTTTTGTGTTTTTGTGCTTTTAGGGGGTCACCCCTTTTCGGGTCAAGGGGGTTGTGTTGGCGCTCTGTATTCATCCATTTGTTTGGCCTGTTGTTTGTACCCAGTTTCTCCTATATGTCATAGATAGGGGTATTTATTCATGTATATATGGGACACGATTGAGCAGGGGAATCCTCACAGTTTTCTCCCCTGCTCACTCGTGTCCTAGGTAGCTAGTTATACAGCTCATGGTTTTCTCCCCTGCTCACTTGTGTCCTAGTGTCCTATATTACAAGCCGAGGACTAGTGTCTGCTTGCTACATTGCTGGACACAAAATTCTGCAGAGGTGTGCTCGACTAGTGTATTGGGATTGCCTCGAAGCAGTTCTGATTGGGACCGCAGATGCCACACCTTGACTGCAGCTTGACGAGGGAACAACTCCAAAAGCTCCCACGACGCGATCTTCAGAACGTTGCCAAAGTGCGTTTGCTGCCTCTGATTTTTCACATGCGCCATTTGCCACTGTACTTCGCACTAACCAAGATGCTGATACTTTCTTTGCCCGTAGCAGTGGAACATTCCGGCCAATCAGAAGAGTACAGCGATTATACTACGAATTCTTAAATGGTACGCTCGCGGATTGTTTGTCGACTTCTTCCATTTTCGTTTCACTCACTCGCTCTCCAGCCAAGGGAAAAGGCCAGCTTCTGCGAATTTGGCTTTCCCTCGGCCTCCTGAAGTATCAAATGTTGCCTCTCGCGGTGCCACCTCATCCAATCATTTGCTCATCCGAGGAGCCCGATGTTTTGGACCACGCCAAACGCAAACGTTCATCCAGTGAGTATAGCATGAGCTCGCTTCCTATAGTGCACGATCGCTCAGCCTCGTGTTTTTCCCCTGAGTGTAGACATTACGCTATTCTGCCTCCTCGAGGATGAAGCCATTCCCAGAACTGGACTTGCGTTATTCAATTAAACGGCACCTGGCGGGTTCCCTTCAGTCAGATCACCTTAGCTTACACTTCTTGACCGTACAAGACCTCAGTCAGACAGTGGTTTGTT
>WNFL01079545.1_pt1 | contig 11375 bp, 12 predicted proteins | sample 5400361 | NCBI WGS metagenome assembly WNFL01 (sample SAMN13153351, study PRJNA577476) | soil metagenome | isolation source: 40 cm soil on Douglas fir-dominated hillslope | place: USA:California | collected 2013-09-17
TCTATCGCAAGTGCTCGACCGCGCTGCGGTGCTGATGGCGTTCGAGCAGGTCGGCGGCGCCGACCGCGCGTTGGAAATGGGCCGCGATTATGCGCTCGATCGGATCGCCTTCGGCCGGCCAATCGGCTCGTTCCAGGCGGTGAAACATATGCTCGCCGACATGTATGTCTCGGCGACGCTGGCGCGGTCGAATTGTTATTACGGCGCCTGGGCGCTATCGACCAACGCATCGGAACTGCCGGAAGCCGCCGCCGCCGCGCGCATCAGCGCGACGCAGGCATTCCAGCATTGCGCCAAGAACAACATCCAGGTGCATGGCGGCATGGGTTTTACCTGGGAGTTCGATTGCCACATGTATTATCGTCGCGCCAATGCGGCGGCGCTGGCGCTCGGCAGCCTGTCCTATTGGGAAGACGCGCTGATCGACCGCATGCGCAAGAAGAATGCGGCGTAGAAGTAACTCGTGTCCCGGACGCGATGCAGCGCTCTTTGCGCTGCTTCGCAGAGCCGGGACCCATAGAAACAGCTTGATGGACCCCGGATCAGCTGCGCACCGCTTCGCGCTGCGCAGCGTCCGGGGAACGCACTGAGAGATGAGAAAGAACGCCTATGAACTTCGACGACACCCCGCAGGAGGCGGCGTTCCGCGCCGAGGCCAAGGCCTGGATATCGGCCAATGCCCCGCAGCAGTATGAGGAGGACTTGAAAAAATCCTCGCTCGGCCGCACCCAGCTCAAGGGCGCCAACATCCTCGACGTGGCAAAAGCCTGGCAGAAGAAGAAGGCGGATGCCGGCTGGGCCTGCCTGCACTGGCCAAAGGAATATGGCGGGCGGGGTGCTACGCCGATCGAGCGTGTGATCTGGCAGCAGGAAGAAGGCGCCTTCGGCAAGCTCAGCGGAATGTTCATCATCGGCCACGGCATGTGCGGGCCGACCATGATGGCGTTTGCCGGCGAGGAGCAGAAACGAAAATACCTGCCGCCGCTCGCGTCTGGCGAAAAGGTCTGGTGCCAGTTGTTCTCCGAACCCGCGGGGGGCTCCGACGTCGCGGGCCTGCGCACCCGCGCGGAGCGACGCGGCGACGACTGGATCATCAACGGCCAGAAAATCTGGACCTCGGGCGCGCATTATTCCGACTACGGCATCCTGCTCACCCGCACCGATCCGAATGTGCCCAAGCACAAGGGCCTCACCATGTTCTTTTTGGACATGAAGAGCGAGGGTGTCGAGATCAAGCCGATCAAGCAGGCCAATGGCCAGTCCGAGTTCAACGAGGTGTATTTCACCGATGTGAAAATTCCGGATGCGCAGCGGCTCGGCGCCGTCAATGACGGCTGGAACGTATCGCTGACCACGCTGATGAACGAGCGGATGTCGATCGGCGCCGGTGTTGCGACCGGTTTCCCGGAATTGTTCGAATTCTGCAGTAATCTGATGCTGGAAGATGGCCTTGCGATCGACGATCGTAATGTTCGCTCGAAACTCGCCAACTGGGCGGTGCGCGCCAGCGGGTTGAAATACACCAGCATGCGCGCGATCTCGGCGCTGTCGAAGGGCGAGCGCCCGGGACCGGAGAATTCGATCGGTAAACTGGTCGCGGGTTCGATGATCCAGGATGTCGCGGCCTATGCTTTGGATTTGCAGGGCGCGGCCGGCGTGCTGAGTGGATCTGAGGATGCGGAAGCAAGCGGCAAATTCCAGGCGATGCTGTTGCGCGCGCCCGGCACCCGCGTCGAAGGCGGCACCGACGAGATCATGCGCAACATCATCGCCGAGCGCGTGCTCGGCCTGCCCGGCGACATCCGGGTCGACAAGGACGTGCCGTTCAACAAGATACCGACCAGGGGAAGATAGATCGTGTCCCGGACGCGGTACGGCGTTCTCCCGGCGATGCTAACCATCGCCCGGTACGCTGCCCCGCAGAGCCGGGACCCATAACACGGCAAGTTTGATGGGCCCGGGCTCTGCAGCGCACCGCCATAGCGTGTCGAAGACGCGCGTGAACGCGCTTATGGCGCGGCGCCGCGTCCGGGGCACGTTTCAGAGATGAGGAGAAACAAAAATGAATTTCGATGACACCCCGCAGGAAGCCGAATTCCGCGCCGAGGCTCGGAAATGGGTCGACGCCAACGCGCCGAAGCAATTCGAGGCGGAGCTTTCCAAGTCTTCGCTCGGCCGGATCAGGCTGGAGAAGGAAGAAATCGTCGATGTCGGCAAGGCCTGGCAGAAGAAGAAAGCCGACGCCGGCTGGGCCTGCCTGCACTGGCCGAAGGAATATGGCGGGCGCGGTGCCACGCCGATCGAGCGTGTGATCTGGCAGCAGGAAGAAGGCGTTTACGGCAAGCTGACGCAGCCGTTCCAGATCGGCGAGGGCATGTGCGGGCCGACCGTGATGGCCTATGGCTCTGAGGAGCACAAACGCCACTATCTGCCGAAGCTCGCTTCCGGCGAACAGATCTGGTGCCAGCTGTTTTCCGAGCCGGCTGGCGGATCCGATGTTGCAGGCCTCCGCACGCGCGCGGAGAAGAACGGCGACAACTGGATCGTCAACGGCCAGAAGATCTGGACCTCGGGCGCGCATTACTCTGACTACGGCCTCCTGATCACGCGCACCGATCCCAATGTGCCCAAGCACAAGGGATTGACGATGTTCTTTCTCGACATGAAGAGCCCGGGCGTCGAAGTGAGGCCGATCAAGCAGGCCAACGGCATGCAGGAGTTCAACGAGGTCTATTTTACCGACGTCGTCATTCCCGATCATCAGCGGCTCGGCGCGGTCGGCGACGGCTGGAATGTGTCGCTGACCACGTTGATGAACGAGCGGATGTCGATCGGCTCGCGTCTTGCGACCGGCTTTCCCGAGATGTTCGGTTTTTGCTCGAACCTGATGACGGACGACGGGCCGGCAATCGACGATCGCGCCACGCGCTCAAAGCTCGCCAATTGGGCGGTGAAGGCGAGCGGGCTGAAATACACCAGCTATCGCGCGATCTCGGCGTTATCGAAAGGCGAGCGTCCGGGGCCGGAAAATTCGATCGGCAAGCTGGTGGCGGGTTCGATGCTGCAGGACATCGCAATGTATGCGATGGATCTTGAAGGCGCCGCCGGCGTCTTTACCGGCGCGGCAGAGGAAGAGGCGCGCGGACAGTTTCAGCAGATGCTGCTGAGCTCTCCGTCGATGCGCATCGCCGGCGGTACCGATGAAATCCTCCGTAACATCATCGCCGAGCGCGTGCTGGGCCTGCCGGGCGACATCCGGGTCGACAAGGCCGTGCCGTTCAACAAGATACCAACCAAGGGGCGATGAACATGTTGGATACTGCCGTGAATGTGCCGGCCGTCGAAGAGCGGATCGGCGTGCTGGAGGAATTGCTGAGCGAACGATTTTCCTGCCGCGCGTTCCGGCCCGACCCGGTGCCGCGCTTGACCATCGAGCGCATATTGACGGCAGCGCAGAAAACCGCGTCATGGTGCAACAGCCAGCCCTGGCAGCTCGCGATTGCCTCGGGTGCGGCGACCAAAAAATTTCGCGATGCGATCTATGGCGCCGCATCCAGCGGCAAGCCGAATACCGGAGATTTTCCGTTCCCTCGCGAATATCGCGGCGTCTATCTCGATCGCCGCCGCGAAAGCGGCTTTCAGCTTTACAACTCGCTCGGCATTCCCAGAGGCGACAAAGCGGGCTACGCGAAACAGGCGCTTGAAAACTTCAATTTCTTCGGCGCGCCGCATGTCGCGATCGTTCATACCGACGAAGCGCTCGGCGTCTACGGCGCGATCGATTGCGGCGGCTATGTCACGAGCTTCATGCTGGCGGCCCAGGCGCTGGGATTGGCCACGATACCGCAGGCCGCGCTGGCGTTTCACTCCGAGCTGGTGCGCAAGCACTTTGGTCTCGGCGATGACCGGCGGGTGGTATGCGGCATTTCGTTCGGTTTCCCCGACCGCGACCACAAGGCCAACGGCTACCGCACCACCCGCGCCAGCGTTGCCGATACCGTGACGTTCGTCGAGGAGTAGCGATCGCGTGTCCCGGACGCGGTGCAGCGCTCTTTGCGCTGCTCCGCAGAGCCGGGACCCATCGACCGCTATGGGCCCCGGCCTAGCAGCGCACCACGCCGCAAGGCATAGCGCGTCGAAGACGCGCGTGAACGCGCTGATGGCGTTGCGCTGCATCCGGGGAACGTCCCCGTCCCTTACATGCTAAAACTTCGGCGGACGCTTTTCCGCAAACGCCTTGATGCCTTCCTTGATCTCGGCGCCGCGCATGCTGTCGCGATGCCGCTGGTCGGCCGCGTCTTCGTCGAGCTTGCCGCGGGCGAATTCGTTGATGGTGCGTTTCATGCCGCGCATCGCGACCGGCGCATTGCCGGCAAGTACAGCGGCAAGCTTGTCGACTTCCTCATCCAGCGCCTCGGCCGGCGCCATCGCCGTGAGGTAGCCGATCCGCAACATCTCCGCGGCGCCGATCTTCTGTGCGGTCAGGAACAGCTTCCTGGCGTTGTCGGCGCCGAGCCGCGACACGTAGCGCCTAATGCCGCTCTTGTAATAATGCAGCCCCAGCCGGGCCGCCGGCATGAACATCTCGCAGCTGTCGACGCCGATGCGAAAATCGCAGGCCAGCGCCAGATCGGTCGCGCCGCCGTAGACGCCGCCATTGATCCGGCAGATCGTGGGAACGCCGAGATCCTCGAGCCGGTTGACGACGACCTCGAATGCCGAGCCCGCGCTTCTCTCTTCAACGGCGCTGGTGGCGCGCTCGGCGACCGAGTTGAGATCGTAGCCGGCGCTGAAGGCGCGGCCGGTGCCGGTAAGCACCAGCACCCTGACGGCGGGATCGGCTTCGATCCGGTCGAACAGGTTGAGCAGCACATCGAGATCATCGGCTTGCAGCCGGTTCAAATGCTTCGGCCGGTTGAGGCGGATGGTGGCGCGCGCGCCGTCGATTTCGAGCAGCGGCGCGCTCGCCGTCGCGGCGGCTTCGGACATGGTTCTCTCCATTATTTATTTTCCAGCGCACGCCGCTTGGCTTCGGCGTCGATGGTCTCGGCCACAGGAGCCTCGACACCCGCTTGGTCGTGATATTGGCCGAGCGCAAATTGTTGCCGAGCAGCGCCATCTCGCCGAAGAACGCGCCTTCACCGAGCGTCACTTTCTTGCCCGGCAAATCGACCTCGACCTCGCCGGCGGCAATGAAATACATGCAATCGCCGGTCTGACCCTTGCGGATGATCATGGTGCGCGCCGGCAGATCCATGGTGCGCAGCATATGCGTGACATCGGCGATCGCGGCGGGACCGAGCGAGGCAAAGAACGGCACCTTGCTCACGGACTCCCAGGTTTTCAGAAAATTGTCCCGGCGGGTCTCGGCGGCGAAGCCGGTGGCGAGAATGCCGGTCCAGAGCCCGAACACGCCGAGGCCGCAGATCATCACCACAGCCGCCACCAGCCGGCCGAGCGGCGTGATCGGCACCACGTCGCCATATCCGGTCGTGGTCAGGGTTGCGACCGCCCACCACAAGGCCGCGGGCACGCTGCCGAAGGTGGCGGGCTGGACGTCGCGTTCCAGGAAATACACCGTCACTGAAGCGAGAAACAGCACCATCAGGAAGATCACCAGCACGCTCAACAGCGGCCCGGATTCCTGCACCAGCACCCGCCGCAACTGCCGCAATCCCGGAATTCCCGGAACCACCTTGAACATCCAGAATATGCCCAGCAGCCACGCCGTCTTGGGACTAGTGCCAAGGAGGAGGGCGAGGGGTACCGCCAGGGCGCCGACGGCGTCCACCAGCCCGCGGCCGGATAACGCATAAGCCCATCCGCGCTGCGTCAGAACGGCGTGGCGAAGCCGGACCACCCATTCGAATACAAAGAAGGCCAGGCAGCCCCAAAGCAACCCATCGACCCAGTGGTGCGCCGCCTCATAGGCCGGATCGACCGTGAGCAGAACCATCATGACGACGCCGGCCGCGACCGCGACATAGGCCGCTTTGGTCATGTTGCGGCCGGCCGTCGCGGCTGCAAATTCTGCCAGACCAGGGAAAGCAAGCGGTTTGGACATTGCGAGACGGAGCCCGTCGATAAAAAGACCGGATACGGCGTGCTAAAGCGCGGCCGGTATAACAAAGTGCCCGGGCGGCGGCAGGCCGTCAACGACAGCCCGAAAACAGCGTTATCGGCAGCGGCGGGGCGGCTTTCGGAGCACAGGCGCAAATCCGAATTTTGGCCGGGATTGGCCATAATCCCTCACAAAACGTCGCTTTTGCCCCGTATATCAATGACTCCCCCCGCAGCTTATGATGACCGGCGCGCGCTGGAACACGATCCGCGAACGTTCACTTCTTAAAAATTGGCGGCTTCCAATGGATACCTCACATCTCGCAGAACACGCCGGAACTGCAGGAGCTCTGTTCGCGTCGGTTTTCGTCGTTGCGACGACCACGATGCGGACGATGATCCCTTTGAGGGTTTTCGGCATTCTCACCAACATCGTCCTGATCGCGACCGCGATTCCGAGCCGCAATTATCTGATCATCCTGGTGCAGGCGGTGGTGCTGGTGCTCAATTCGTATCGGCTGCACCAGATGTTGCAGTTGGTGCGCGACGTGAAAAAATCAGTCAACAGCGACCTGTCGATGGAATGGCTGAAGCCGTTCATGACCGAGCGCAAATGCGCGGCCGGCGATGTGCTGTTCTACAAGGACGAGAAGGCCGAGGAGATGCTCCGGTCGGCGCCATCGTCGGCGAACTCGGTATGCTGTCGCCGTCGAACATGCGAACCCAGACGCTGGAATGCGTGGAAGCCGGAGTGATCCTCAGCGTCAGCTACACCAAGGTCGAGGAGCTTTACGTGCAGAACCCGGCCTTCGGCTTTTACTTTCTTCGGCTCGCCAGCGCCCGGCTGTTCCAGAACATCGGAACGCTGGAGCAGCGGTTGGCGCAGCACGCGGCGCCGGCCTCCGCTGCGCCGACGCCCGCTTAAGAGCGGGGCGCGCGGGAGTGGCGGGCGTGCTGTCTTCGCTGCGCTACTTGCTCGCCGATTTCATCGGCGACGTCGACGACACGCCGCCATTTTTGCCCGACGGTTTGCCCGAGGGTGCTGCCTCGCTCGTCAGCGACGCCATCCATATGCTGATCGATTACCAGAGCGCCGGCTATGCGGGACTCTATGTGGACCGGTTACGGCGGTTCGTTGGCCGCCACGACGTCGATGAGGTGATGTTCGGCGAAATCGCGCGGCTGATGGCGATGCGCATGAGCTATGAGGATCCGATCCGGATCGCGCAGTTAAAACTCGCCGAAACCGAAATTGCCCCCGGCCGTGCGCCTGTTCGATCCGCCGACGATGTCAGGAAATTCCGGCTCGATGAACTGATCGGGGCGCTCCCCGCTATTGTCGCCGAACCGGTGCTCGATGGCCTCGAATGGATGGGGTGGGTACATATGCCGGTGTCGATTCGCTTCAGCACCGCGACCCGGTGGGGCATTCGCCGCCTCAAGATCGAGGCGTCGTTGCGGCGATGGCGCCGGTTCTCGGTGCGCTATGCCAAGGAGCGGGTCTGGGTCGAACGCTGGCTGCACATGATCGACCGCAGCCTGACCAAGCAGCCGAAAGCCGCCTCCGCGATCGTGCAGACCGCGACCATGGTGCAGGGTTACGGCGACGCCTACCGCCAGGGTCTCGCCGACTGGCATGCGATCATCGATGGCCTTGCCAAGCCGACCTTCGACGGCGTGCTGCCCTTGGCCGATCTTGCCGCCGCGGTGGCCGAGGCTCGCGCCGCAGTCATGCCCGATCCGCGGCAGGCCGCGCTCAAGCGCACCATCGCGGAAATCAGGGCGCGGGCGCTCGCCGAAGCCCAGCAGGCTATCGTCCCCGCGAAAGCGGGGACGACGATGTGACGAAGGTGTAGAGGCGAGTGGCGCGAATGGCGAATAGTTTTTGCTTTTCTGTTGGCTACTCGCCATTCGCCATTCGCTACTCGCCTTCTATGCGCTCTGCGCTGACTTGACGACCACCACATTGTCATCATGGCCGGCATGCCGCTTCAGGTGATCGCGGCGCATGTTGATCTCGTCGCGCACGAATTCGTAACCGAGCTTGAACGTATCCAGCCCGTCGCTTGAGATGGTGCCGTCGCGCAGTCCGATCACCGCGCCGCGAAGGATTGCTTCGAGCTCGTCCTGCAACGCTTCGAGCGAATCCAGCGAATTGGCGTGTTCTACCCTCTCGCCGATGTCGAGAATGGCGGTCGCAAGCTCGCCGGCCTTTTCCGGCGCGACGCGGGTGATCTTGGTGTAGATCGCGGCAAAAATCGAACCGATCACGCTCAACGCGGCTACGCCGAGATACAGAAGGTCGCTGTAACGGTCCATGAACGACTTGGTGTCGTCGTTGATATATTCGGCGGCGCCCTGGTGCGCGACGATGAAGGCGTCCTTGTCGGTGTCGGCCGGTTCGATCTTGGAGGCGAAGCCATCCGCCAGCGCGAGTTCAGATTTGTTTTCGTAGATCGTGCGCGCCAGATCTCCCGCCGTTGTTGTTGACATCCTGGACTGTGCGACCAGAAGCCATTGCAGCCCGATGGTATCGAGATCGTCATCGGGAATCGCGGGCGCCGCCGACAGCGTGCCCGCCGTCAGCGTTTCCTCCGAAATGCCGGGATTTTTTCTGGCCAGCGCTTTCGCCTCGTCGATCGCGTTCAGGGTGAATCCACCGCGCCTGGCGTATTGTTCATAGCTTTTGTCTTTTATGATCTTCGAGGCGTGCGCGATGGCGATCACCGCGCCGTAGCCGCCTGAGGCGAACAATTTGTCGAGTGTCGAATTCGGCGGCGCCATCTGGACCCGCGGGCTGCCGTCGGAGCTATCGGAAATTTCGAGGATGTTGCGGACGAATGCGGCGCTGTTGTCGCCGTCGGCCACAACGGCGATTTTCTTTTTCTTCAGCTCGGCAAGCGATTTGATCTTCTTGCTGCCGGGGCTGATCAGCAGCAGCACGTCGTGTTCCAGGATCGCGAGCGCGCGGGCGCGGGACGGGACCTTTGCATCGGTGCGCAGCACCGCAAGATCGGCCTGCCTGCGATCGAACTGCGCGAGTGCCTTGCCGCTGTCGGCATTGGACACGATCTTGAGGCGCAGCCGCGAAGCGTTGGCCTTGAGCACCGCGGCAAGCTTGGCGGCAAAACGGGCTTCAAGGCTGTTGGCGTCGCCGGCGGCGAAGATCAGCGTTTCGGAATTCCGCAGCCAGATGCGACCGCCCCAAACCGTCGCCACCGTCAGAATCAATGTCAGCGCCGCGAACAGCAGCACTTGCCTGCGGTTGCTTCCAACGACCCGCGAAGGCGCGGGCGGTTCTTCCGCATGCGGCGTTGAGACTTCAGCGCTCATGGCTCATACCCGCGCCTTCGGCGTGTCGCCGCCAAATCGGCTCCAAGGGTCGTCGAACGAAATCGTAAATATCTAAAAAAGAACGATAATTTTCCAGTTTAAGGATGATATCCGGCCTCGGGCGGATTGCAAATCGGGCTCTCCGGTAACCTTACCACGGACTGCGCATTGATGTCGGCGGGCATATCACTGTTAGGTCACACCCGGCGTTTTTTGGTTCCGTGCAGGTGCATTCCCGCTCGGGAGGTGTCATAAATGCGCAATACGAGTCGAATTGATCGGGTTTTAAAAAGAAAGTTTGCGCTGACAGCCTAAGCTCCGGTTCTCTTGTTGCCATTCCAGTTTGTCCCAGCAAAGGGCGTCAGCTTTGTTGTTTCCCACCATGTCTTCGTCGGTTCCGGTAGGTGCGCTGGTAGGGTGGACGCTACTTCTCACGGTTAAGCACATCATCGCGGATTTCGTGCTGCAAACCTCCTGGATGGCAATCGGCAAGGACCAGAAGACCGGCTGGGCATTGCCGCTGCTGGCTCACTGCCTGGTACATCTTGCGGTTGCAATGACCCTGATCCTGATTATCGCGCCGAAGTTCTGGTTTGTCGCCGTCATCGATTTTGCGATTCACATCACGGTCGATCGCGCCAAGGGAATTTGTGCATCGACATTTGGCGTGACGCAGGAGAATCATCATCCATGGTTCTGGACGCTGATCGGGGTAGACCAGGCGCTGCATCACCTTACCGGATTCGGCCTGTCGATTTTCATGGCGGCGAACGGCTGATCTTGCCGGCTTCCGCGTCTGCATCCCGGATCAACACGCTCAGATGGTGTGGCCCGACGCCGCGTTCGATCGGGGTCCAGCCCAGCCTTTCATAATAGCCCGACCGCTGCGGTCGCGCGCACAGATAGGCGCGGCGAACGCCCAGCGCGAAGCAATCCCGAGTTGCGCGTTCGATCAGCGCCGCACCGACGCCGCGTTGGCGCGCCTGCGGATCGACCCACACCGCGGCGACCCATGGCGTCAATTGCGGACGCTCGGCGAGATCGGACGCGATCACCGATGTCGTACCAAGAAAAACCTCGCCGTCATGGGCGACCAGCGCAAACGGAATCGCCGCGGCACTCAGGTTCTCCTGCAGACGGCCCGAAATATATTCGAGTGGATGGCCGTCCGCCTTCCACCAGGCCTGCCAGATCCGGTTGGCAACAGAATCGAAAAACTCCGGGCGCTGCCGCAGGTCGGAGATCGTGAAGGCAAGGGGCATGCTATAATCTGTCGGTTATCGCTGGTCGGGAGCGACGTCTTACTTCACCCGGCATTTGACCGGAAGCGAGTCAAATCTGGGGCGCGCCGCCGCAATTTGCGCTAAATCCAATCGCGCCGCATGCTCGCGAACCGTGCTGATTGATCGAGAGATCCGATGACAGAACAACCGCTGACAAAAAACACCGTCGATGTGCTGGTTAGCCGCATGGCCTATCACGAGCGCGGCGAGGGAGCGCCGGTGCTTTTTCTGCACGGCAATCCGACCTCTTCCTATCTGTGGCGCGACGTCATTCCCGCACTGGAAGGACGCGGCCGGCTGATCGCGCCGGATCTGATCGGCATGGGCGATTCCGCCAAACTGCCGAATCCCGGTCCGGACACCTACCGCATCACGACCCACCGCAAATATCTCGCAGCCTTCATCGACGCGGTCATAGGTCCCGCGGAATCCATCGTGCTGGTGGTGCATGACTGGGGCTCGGCGCTGGGTTTCGACTGGGCCAACCATCACCGCGACCGCATCCGCGGCATCGCCTATATGGAGGGGATCGTGCGGCCGATCACCTCCTGGGATGAATGGAGCCCGTCCGCGACGCTGATCTTCCAGGGGTTTCGTTCCGACAAGGGCGAGGCGATGATTCTCGACCGCAACATGTTCGTCGAACGGGTGCTGCCGGGCTCGGTGTTGAGGAAGCTGACCGAGGCCGAGATGACGGAG
>WNFL01432804.1_pt5 | contig 11374 bp, 12 predicted proteins | sample 5400361 | NCBI WGS metagenome assembly WNFL01 (sample SAMN13153351, study PRJNA577476) | soil metagenome | isolation source: 40 cm soil on Douglas fir-dominated hillslope | place: USA:California | collected 2013-09-17
CATAGGGAACTATACCAAGATAATAACGCCGAGTAGGAGCACTAGTTACGTATTTGAGCAAAAAGAGCGTTCAACGTCCTGAAAGGGACCGGTTTCACGAAACTGTGAAAGGAAGTAAACAACAAGGGATTGCCTTTACAGTTTCGATGCTCACTAATCGTCGACACCCGCTTCAAAAGCCCTCTTTTTGTCATCTGCCGTACTCATTCCCGTTAAAGCAACAATTTTTACCCGGGAAGGCCGATCGGGATTGGCTGCATTGCGGCTTGCCTCAATGTCTCGTATCTGCTTTGTGGCTCCAACACCTAGGGTGAGTCAGTATGTACCCTCGTCATTGGTTGAGGGAGCCCACCATCAAGTCGCGGCATGCTCACGTCCATTAAGAGAACACTACCAACGGTCGTTACTGAGGGAATTACCCGACAAGGCTGTAATAAACATACTCGAAATAATTTGCTGGGCGCTGTTCAAAAAATTCGACTGCCTCCAGACCATCCGATGCCTCTCCGTACGCAATGTTGCTCGATTCCAACCATCTAACTCTGTGTAAAGGAATGAGCAACAAGTCGTTCCTAGAGATGAAAAGAATTCACAGCATTCGTCGAAGCATTGGGTTGTCCTCGACGCACAAGACTCGGAACTTGGAGGGCTCCTCATCCTGTAGTTCAGATTTTGTTATAGGGCCATCTATGTGATCAATTGTATCCGACAGAGGTACTCCTAAGTCACGAGGTGCGTTCTCCTGGAGTTGAGCTTGGGCATGCTTTTGCGCTGCACGCATAAGGGCGCAATGCAAGCGTTCGGGTCCCGAAGGCTTAAACATAACTTCACAGACCCCTCCGCTGTTCTCAAATTCGGCGATGCTCGACTTGCAGACGTCAAGGTCTCGCCGCGTGGATATAAGCAAGATGACAGGTTGCTGTATTTGTCGACGTTGGACCCAAGACCGGAACAGGGCCAAGCTCTCGTTGATGATAATAAGGTCAGTGTCGGACTCCTCCGGTTTGAGCACACGAACGCCCCACCACTCGGTGAGGTATCGAGTGGTGACGGCTTTGAGGAGAGTTGACCCACGATGGCTCTCGTTGTAGCCATACAATTTTGCGCTTTTGAAAGGAATAGGAGGAAAGACCGGTTTAGGAGCTTTGGTGATCGGCTCCACGGGAAAGGCCAGCGAAACTTTGGTCCCATCGCCTTCGACTGAGGATATCCGAAGGTCACCCGACATTCGATCTGAAATGGCCTTAACAATTGCAAGGCCGAGTCCCGTACCATTTCGTAGGGGGTCCTCTTGGGAGAAAGGCCGGAAGAGACCATTCTGGGAACATTTAGTGGGGAGGGCCGTCGTTCCAATGGCAACACATTTACCTGTATAAACTCTGCACTCATACCCTAAGTACTTGGTCAGGTGTTGTAGGGTAAACTGCGACTGACGGTTATACCTTCCCAGAGTCTACGACAGTCAGCATGCAGAGGCCATCGCCCGCCCTTCGTACAGAGACGTGTATATATCCACGCTTCGTTGGTGGCGTCAATGAAATACGGAAAGACTGCAAAAGATCACATACCTCGGTAAACTTGATTGCATTACTGAGCACGTTGAGTAATATCCTCCTGAGCCCGTTCTTTTCACAACGAAAATCCCAACCTTCGCCTGAGTGCTCGACGTCAATGACCAACTCGACCTTCATCGGTGCCCTTGCGTCCTCCTGAGCGGGGGACGGGGTCTCCCCAGCAAGACCAACGACCGCTTCATAGATCGCCTTTGCACCCATCCAACCACACTCAGCCGCTTCTTCTACGAGTTGGAGCAAGTCGACTGGGGAAGTTGCTATCGCATCTACTGCCGCGCCAGAGAGCTTCTGGAACTCGAGAACATGGTTCACTGTTTCCGCGAGCGATTGTCCGCATGACCTAATTGAATGCAGGTAGGCAGACTGCATGGAGTCGAGGCTCCCATTATCGAGCAACTCTGCCGCTGCAAGTATTCCGTGTAAAGGTGTCCGCTACAGAGGGTGTCAGAATTTCAGATATGAAAAGATGGCTTCACCGACTAATTCGTGACTGATACTGAAAGGGAGCGAATGGGTTCAGGATGCGATTCAACATGTTGCTGCAGGACTTACTTTGATATAAACAAGGTCTTTGCCCGATCCGCAATATGCATTTTGCGCTTAAGAACTGCGGAGAGTAAAACAACCCCGATTGCGCGAAGATAAAGAAGGTCTAGACAATAATATCGGTGAAGTATTACAGTCACATTAATGGTACATACCGAACCGTTCGAGGAACCGCTTCGGTTGCTGAGTATATACGCACAGGAGTGCAAACGGAAGCTGACCGGTACCGTGATATACGGGCACAAGCGCATATTGAGTCCGTTGTGGTAAGACATGGCGCATGAAGGGTAGAGGGAATCGGTCGTGATAAATATGTCCATCTGGAAATCTCTTGAAAAAGTTGTCAACGTTGTCGTAGTCGCCCTCGGAAAGGCTGGCCTGCAGGCGTGCGTCCTGCCGTCCTAAATTTTCTGAGTGATACACCGTCGCGGTCATCAAATCTTTGCAATGTGTTTTCTCAGCCGTATGAAAGGAGGAGATGTCCACCACGAGAGCTCCATCGACGCTGAGAGTCCGTTTTGCGAGCGACACGGCCTTGTCATAGACCTTATCCATGCTGTTGCCTTCCGGGTCGATACCTAGCGTTCCGCCTGGATCCATTTCCAGGCACTCTCGAGTGAACTGCTCCAATGATTCCTGCGAAGTTTGTCAGAACCTGTTCTCCGAGGAAACGGTCCAAACTGGCCTGCATCCTGTCCTTCACCTTAAGGCGCATTTTATCACGAAATAGCTCTAGCTCACGCATCACGATAGCCTAATAAGAATTGAGCATGGAACCATATAAGTGAAAGCCTCGTACAGCGAACTCTTTCAACTGGTGCTTTTCCCGTGAGCTGAAGTCCATCCGTGGCTGATCGTCGATGATACACAACCTAATTAGCGAGTCAGCCTAAAAGAATTTTGCATATCCACAGTGTACTTACGAGCCAATATTAAAGCCAGAGTTCGTCCGTAGCGGAGCGCCAGCGTAGAATCGTATATGTGGCGGTCCTGTTACAAGTGGCTGCTTCTGTCAGTGAAGGAGTAAACTCCGAACAGGCCTATAAGTACATTATTGCGGAATCTCCAGTCTTGGTGGGTATCGAAAACAACTAGAGGTTCAGAGTTCGGTTGAAGAATGGTGTGGGCACAAAAGCTCAAATGACCTGTTGGTAGTTCTTACGAGCTACAATTGTAAGGATGTTGAAAGACGCACGGTCGGTGCGATCACGCCCAAGTCCGGCTGCTCGCGCGAGATCAGAATGGCAAACTACATACGAAGAGAGGGTACTTGCACTCAGCCTTGAACCACCTGTAGGGTAACAAGTCAGGTAGGGTTACGTCATGACTGACGAGAGCACTCACTGTTCATCATCGTCAACGAGTGCGATGAGCGCAATCTTCGTTCCAAAGACCAACTTGGTCAATTGGACGAGGCGGTCAAAATTAGGATCTTTGGTAGAATGTAGAACGTTGAAGCGATAGAGTGCCCGTCTCCGGTCGAGTTCGTCTAGCGAAATGCGTAAAAGGTGTTGTCTCAGACTCAGGAGGAGACATACAGGGAGCGAACGGGGCGGCGAGGTATCCCAAAGACTCAAAGTTATCACCCTGTGGTAATACTGTTTGGGTGCAAAGCGACGGCTGAGGTGGTAATGAGCACGTCTCAAGCTGCGAGGAGGCGAGCTCGCCGAAGGTCAGTGGGGTGTGGTGAATAGTCTCTGAGGACCCCTCTGTGGAAAATGCCGAGGTTTGGGTTGGGGCAGATGGATTTGAGAGCAGCGGTTTGGCCCCTGGTGCCCGGGGGCTCCATTTTGGCATGACAGGGACTTTTTGGGGATCCCAAGCACCTCGAGAATAGAAGTGAAGAAATTCTGACCACGTCGCCCCGTCACCGTCGGTAAATTTCGTCAAAATAGGCTGGAAACTGGATGACGCCTGGGGTGTACCATGGCGGGGGGTATCCTGTCTGGGCAATGGTGCTGCGGGGAACGGAGGAGAGCTGTCTATACTGCTGTGACTACCGCCATGGCCACTGAGGGTACTCTCCATGACGTAGAGAGGGATGAAGTGGAAGGAAACGGATGTGGAAAACGAAAAGCCCACCGTCGCGTCCGAGCGCTCGATGGTCGACTTGTCGATGCTTTCCTGAGCGCTGGGAAATTGTGTGCGACGATCAGGCTCGTCTGTTGTCAAAAGGCGCTTGCGTGGGAACGTGGGTACCAGGCGAGGCCATATAAACTGGAATAGGGGTTGTTATTAATAATTCATTATTTAATAAAGATAAATTTCATAAATTTCAAGGCTGCTCGAAGCTGCTGCGGCCTCGCCCAATCGCCCACGCCCACCACCATCGATCCTTGCTACCAAACAGGTAAGCTTTAAAAAGTGTGACTTGCGTGACTCGCGTGACTTGACGTCCTTCCGGGAAACGAACGATATCACATGTCCAACTCCCCCCACCTTAGCCGGAGCCAGCCTGTCCCTCGCACTCGCACTTGACCTCTACTATCACCAATGACTCTCAGCTTCGCAAATCTCACCGTCGTCGTCACTGGCGCTGGTGGAGGCCTCGGAAAGGCGTACGCGTATCTCTATTCTCCCTCGTTCAGGTGACTGACGTCGCGGTCAGCTACTCGACTTTCTTCGCCTCGCGGGGAGCAAACGTCGTTGTAAATGACGTTAGCAAAGAGAACGCAGACCGGGTCGTTGCGGAGATTACCAAAGGTACTTGACGTTCAAGTCCCTCGGCATTCGCAGACTCACTGCATCTCAACCAGCCGGAGGAAAGGCGGTAGCGAATACCTCTTCAGTAGCAGATGGTGCTGCCGTTATTCAGACTGCCCTGACGGCCTTTGGTGGTGTCCATATTCTCATCAACAACGCGGGCATCCTCAGGTGCGTTCTGGCTGCCTTGAAATCAGCACGATACTAAACTATCAACTCTCGTTTACACAGGGATAAGAGGTCAGTTTAATCTTGATGACTCCAACGTCAAGCGACTTACTTTCTCCTGCTGCAGCTTCAAGAACATGACCGACGCCGTACGCATCGCCATTTCCTCATGTGAGGTCTTGCAACTTACCTTCATTCAACAGGAATGGGACGCAGTCACACTTGTCCACATCAAAGGTGCATTCTCGTGCACAAAAGCTGCCTGGCCACACTTCCGAAAGCAGAAATTCGGCCGTATTATCAACACTGCTAGCGCAGCAGGGTTGTATGGCAATATGGGGCAGGCCAATTACAGTGCTGCGAAGATGGGTCTTATTGGATTTACCAAGACCCTTGCGTTTGAGGGCGCAAAATATAACATCAAGTCGACCGCCATCGCGCCGGTACGCCGTTCGCGTTCACCTCGCCGAGGATCACCAATTGACCCAAATCGCTCAGGTCGCCGCCTCAGCGATGACCGAAACTGTGATGCCCCCCGAGTTGCTTGCTGGTATCAAGGTCAGTCCTACTCGTTCTCGAGTCGAAGTGTTCGCTGACACTTTACGCCATAGCCGGAATATGTCGTGCCCCTGGTCGCGGCGCTAACACACCCCGATGGTCCGAACGCATCCGGCAAAGTCTTCGAAGTCGGTGCCGGGTTCGTTGCTGAAATTCGCTGGGAGCGGACCAAGGGCGCGCTTTTCAAGACAGACACATCCTTTACGCCTTCTGCGGTGAGGGCTCGATGGGACGAGATCGTCGACTTTACGAACCCCAGCTATCCGGATCGGATGGGCGATCAGGACATGGTTGTATGTTTAAATTTGTCTACCCTGATCTCTTTTGTTACTAACTCGCGTTCAGGGTAACTTAGAAAAGTCGAAGGGGCTGCCGCCGAACCCCCAAGCCAAGCCGGAGGTACGGTTCGACGGCAGGACTGTGATCATCACAGGTGCTGGCGCTGGGTTGGGACGTGTGTATGCGCATATGTTTGCCAGGCTTGGTGCCAACGTCGTTGTTAACGATGTAAGCGAAAAGGGTGCCAACACCGTGGTAGACGAAATTACCAAGGGCTAGTTTCTGTGCTCGTTTGCATGGAGAAACACTACTGACTGTGTTCATAGCCGGTGGAAAGGCCGCAGCTGCTATTGCGTCTGCAGAGGATGGCGAGGGCATTGTCAAGGTTGCTCTCGAGAAGTTTGGTGGAGTGCACGTCCTAGTTGCAAACGCTGGTATCCTCAGAGACAAATCCTTCACTGCCATGACTGAGAAGGAATGGGACGATGTCATTGCCGTTCACTTGCGGTAGGTTTGCTCCCCCTTAACCTAGGTGTCTACTCATACGGCCCGATTTCCAGTGGCACCTACAGGAGTGTGAAAGCCGTCTGGCCAATCTTCCAGAAGCAAAAGTACGGTCGCATCATGACTACTTGCTCCGCTGTCGGTATCTGTGAGTCGGGACCAACACTGACAGTTCGGGAGGGAACTTACCACCTTCCAGACGGTAACTTTGGCCAAGCCAATTACTCCACCGCCAAGGCCGCTATTATTGGCTTAACAAAGACCCTTGCCGTCGAGGGTCGCAAGTACAACATCCTCTCCAACGTTCTCGCTCCCTCTGCGGGCACTGCCATGACCCAGACTATCTGGTATACTTATATTCCATAAGCAACATGCTTGTTACTCATTCTATTCAGGCCCCAAGAGATGGTCGATATGTTCAAGCCAGATTACATTGCGCCCGTTGTGGGCTATCTTGTCAGTGAAGGTATATAGTTCACATTTCCCATTGTGTTGTATACTGACCGTCACTCAGCTAACCAGGAGTCAAGCGGCAAGCTCTTCGAGGTTTGTGGCGGTTGGGCTGCTGAGGTCCGGTGGCAACGGTCTGGTGGTCACGGCTTTCCTCACAACAAGAAATTGACCCCTGAGGCTGTCATCTCCAAGTGGGACCTCATCACCGGCTTTTGTGAGCAATCTGACTCCCAAGATTGGCGTTGTTGACATTTTTCTACGCAGCGGATGGACGTGTCACGTACCCTACCTCCCCTCAAGAATCAATTCAGCGAGTCCTTGAAAATGTCGAGAACATTGCCTCCGACGACTCCCTATCTACTCCCATTGCTGAAGCTCTGAAGGTTGTCGATACGACCGAGTTTACGTACGACGACCGCGATGTCATCCTTTACAACCTTGGGGTCGGTGCCACCGAGAAAGATATGCAGTGGATATTCGAGGGACACGACCAATTCCAGGCTCTACCAACCTTCGGAGTTATCCCTCAGTTCCCTGCAGGTTCCGGACTCTCTCTCGACTTCTTGCCTAACTTCAACCCGGTGCGTTACTTAACTTGATCCCCGCATGCTTCTGGTTAATGAATCACGTTACAGGCCAAGCTACTTCACGGCGAGCAGTACCTCGCGATCAAGGGTCCGATCCCCACAAGTGCCACGCTCGTCAACGAAGCCAAGCTTATTCAAGTGCTCGACAAGGGCAAGGCTGCCGCTGTTACTTCTCGTGTGGTGACCAAGGACAAGCACACTGGGAAGGTCATCTTCAAGAACGAGTCGACAGTCTTCATACGAGGATCTGGCGGCTTTGGTGGCCCTCGAGATGGTCCCGATCGCGGGGCTGCCACCGCTGCTAACATTCCACCAAAGAGAGCACCTGATGCCGTTGTCGAGGAGAAGACCCTTTCAATACAGGCAGCGTTGTATCGACTGAGCGGAGACTACAACCCCCTCCATGCGAGTTACTCTTGCCAACTGACCCTCACCACAATATCTGACTCCTTTGCAGGTCCAGCCTGAATTTGCCGCCCTCGGCGGCTTCGACAAGCCAATCCTTCATGGTCTTGCCTCGTTCGGCTTCTCTGGGAAGCACGTCTTGAAGACATTTGGCCCCTTCGAGGACATCAAAGCTCGCTTCGCAGGTGTCGTTTATCCGGGTGAAACATTGGTAACGGAGATGTGGAAGGAGGGCAATAAAGTCATCTTCGGTAGGTTACAGACTGATCGAGGATACGGACTACAATGCTGACCTTACATATAGTCACGAAGGTGAAAGAACGTGGTTCCGTGGTGCTAGCCTCAGCGGGGGCGACGCTTGCTTCTACCTCACAAAAGGCCAAGCTCTGAGTGGCTGCTGAATAGCGAGCATGTTGAAGAGTTATATATGGGCACTTGGTGAATGTCTGTACTCTTACTCAATGTCGAATGGATATCTTGTCGCACTTCTCTGGAATACGAGACCTATCGCTAGAGAGTATTGATGCTGGGTATATCGAGTACCCTTCGAATACAGCCAACTCGATTTGATTCCGTCTGCATTTTGGTCCCTCTCCATAATCAACGTGCAAGTCTAACCATTCACAGAACCATGGTTGGTTTCTAACCACTCCCCTATAATACGTCTTCAAACACCTGAAAGTCTATGTTAGGGTTCACGTGTCGAAATCCTCAACGCAGGCGGTTTTCGCGCCGACGGGAGAAAACAATACGAGTTGCGGGACATGTCCATCGACCTCTCGACCTCCGAAAACGCTTTACGACTTTCTTCCTCGAGTAGCCAGCGCTTGACTGATCCCTCATCGTATCCGCACCCTACGAGCCCAGATGGCGTGGCACACGTCTGTCATGGACTTACGGAAGTCTCCGTGCGCGTTTTTGGACCTCGGGAGGCCAAGTTGAGGAGAGAGACAATACACGATCGGGCAAATACGAACGTGCAGATTATGATGGTGCCGTTTTCGGGCGGTGGAGGTGGGAGGAGACGAGGTAGGGGTGACAAGTGCGTTTGATATAACTTTTTATCCTTTAATTTTTTGTTGTGATGAAAAAGGATTCGGTTCTAACTTGGGCGACCGATATCCAGGCGATTACTCGAATTGGGCGCGGCCATCAAATCGACTTTTGAATCTGTGATTCAAATAGGTTTATACCCTCGATCTCAGATAGACATTGTCGTGGACATTCATCAGCAAGACGGAGGTTCGTCTCTAGTTTCAATGTGGCACGGAACGCGTAGAGTCAGAACTCATATCATGCGGTTCATAGGTGTCCTACAAGCAGCAATAAACGCCACGACATTGGCACTGATAGACGCCGGGATCGCGCTGTTCGATTATGTAGTCGCAGTTTCGGCGGGGCTCCATTCAACCTCAATCCTTCTCGACCTGACGAACACGGAAGAATCGGACCTCCCACATCTCACTGTCGCAGTTATGCCTCGTTCCGGGAAAGTCACGTTGCTGAATATGGAGTCGAGACTGCATGTTACACGATTCGAGGATGTGCTCAAAGTCGCAGGGCAGGCCGCAGAGGTGCTTAGGGAGGAAATGGGGAGTGCTGTGAGGAGGAGGTCGAAGGGACTCATTAATGCTATGGAGTCTGCGGAAGGTGCACAAGGTACAACCGGAACTGGTGGATATGGAGACGACATGGATTTATGAGAGGAGAAAGGGCATCCACGACTCTCGAGGTCATGCCTGGCGAACTAGTCACAATCATTTTTTGATCGCCAAGACATGTGGACTTTCGATGTAAGATCCAGCAGCCTCTTGCCAATGGGAACAGAGGGTAAGAATAGAGAATAGGGTCCATCTGTATAAACTCCGATATGCTCGTATACAAGGATGATAGGCGATGGCCCCCAAAGTTCTCAGTCTATCGTTTAAGCTGCTTAGGAGGGTTGAAGACTGTAGGGTAGACGTTAGTTGCGCCGTAAGGTGACAATATTATATGAGGGGTTGGTTGTACATACCAATCTTTCGATTTTTCAGCGTTGTCCACTTGAAGCGCTTGACATACAGCGAGAGGCCAAGCAGAGTCGAGAAGACGATGGCTGCTTGCAGACCAAGCTTCTTTCTATCATCATGTTCTGGTTCGGCGGCCCAACTCAAGAATGTGACGACATCCTTTGCGTACTGGGAAGTTGTACCAGGGGTACCTACAATCGTCTTTAGAAGGGTCGGACTCGGTTAGTGCGTGTGAACCAACCATCGTCGTATTCCACGAGACCGTCAAAGAGTACACGGGCCATCGCAATGGCACCCCCAGGAAAGTAAGGGTTGTAGTTCAAGCCCTCGCGAATCTCCACTCCAGCCGGCGGGTCGGTATAACCAGTCAACAGCGCGAAGATATAGTCCTAGAGATGAATTATGAAGAAGTTGCAAAAGAATAAAAGCGTTGTTAGCCAACGTACCGCACCACCATGTCGGGCCTTTGTGATCAAGGAAAGGTCAGGGGGAAGAGCGCCACCGTTACTGGCACGAGAAGCCTCTTCGTTGGGGTAAGGGGCAGGCATATAGTCGGAGAGCTTTCCGGGTCTTGTGAACATTTCGCCTTGATCGTTGGGACCGTCGGGGTACTCGACCTCTTCAGCGAGCGTCCGAGCCTCTGTAGAGGTATGAGAGACACCGACCAAGTTGCGCCAGGCGATTCGGTCAAGGGAATGGCACGCCGCGCAAACTTCCTTGTAGACTAGGTAGCCGCGTCGAATGCTGGAAAAGACGGAGAACGCGATAAAAAGGTCAATTTGGGGTTCAGGAGTACCAATACGAGCTTGTGCATACCTGCCATGATCGAAAGTATCGAACCAACCCTCATGACTCCAGGAATATTTAGGAGGATGGAGACCGTCTTCGGCTGGCGAGTTTGCGCTAATTGTTCCAATAAAGGGGAGAGAACCGTAGAGGTGGGTGTACCAGGCGATGGTTCCAACCGTGAAGACCGAGACCGAGGCGAGGGCAGCCGTAGACGTAAACGGCGACACTTTCTGCAATGCCACGCCTCACTATCAGCGGAAGCCCGAAGAGCAAAGAGAAACAGGGCTAACCCTGGGGGCGGATGACGATGATGATGACGCGAACCTCCTCTGGAATACGACAAGCAAATTCAGCTGAAAGGCTCAAGCCACGACCGCTAACGACGACGCACAGGAGAAGTCTGTCGGAGCGAATGTGCAAGCTGAATACGCGCACTAGAGGCACTTCCAGTAGCTCTCACCGCCGCTGGAAGCCGCGACAACATTTCGACCTGACAATTTGCAGAAAGATGCAAGAGAAAGGATTGGAAAAACAAAGAAAACACTCGGCGCCCAATCAGACGAAATGGATTCCACAAATACCTTGGACACTCAGGGAGTGGTTTGGGGTGACTGGTACGTTTTTATAGCAGTCTTGAGGCAGGAGGAGTACTTAGCGATGCGACCCTGGGCCCGCTTTCACGACCAAACGCTCTGTCGAGGAATAGAAAATCCCTCAAGAGCGGGTGTCATAAAGGTAGTATCGTATGCATAATAAGCCGAGTGTTGCCACCGAAATTACAGTGCCCAGTAGCGACTTG
>WNFL01180556.1_pt1 | contig 11373 bp, 15 predicted proteins | sample 5400361 | NCBI WGS metagenome assembly WNFL01 (sample SAMN13153351, study PRJNA577476) | soil metagenome | isolation source: 40 cm soil on Douglas fir-dominated hillslope | place: USA:California | collected 2013-09-17
CGCTTATGGCTCTGAACCCGCCGACGATCGACATCGTGTGTCTCATCCACCGGAAAACGGTTTGGTCTCGAAAAATGAAGGATGGCAAACCGGAAGGTCGCTTTTGCCACCCATTACAAGGTGGTAATTCTTGGACGCAACATCGGACCACTTCTGTTGCCCACTATCAGTCCTGGAAGATCAAAAGTTGCAAGGCGGAATTGGTACCGGTGATGGGGCGAACCTATGACGTCATCCGGCATGGGTGGAGGGTCCACGACGAACAAGACGAAGAAGAAGGAGGGTTGATTCATAGGTCCGATTGTTGGGTCCCTGTACATATCTTTATACATACTTTGATGCATAACAGCGACGCAATGGTAGCGCGGTCGAGTACTATGCATCTTGCGCTGTTGAGATAGCCCGCAGGGAACGAAGGCGATGTTGTTGTCATCGTGCGTCTTGCGTCGGGTGGCCGCCCCGTTGAGTGGCAGCTGGTGAATTCAACTTGACCCTGCCACTACTCCCCAATTCTCCAATCAATGAGGTCACTCTGCATCATACCCGGTGGCACACTCTTCTCAGTCAACATTGACGAAAAAATTTTAGTGGACGAATTGAAGGAGATCAAGAAGGCGAAGGCACCAGAGCTCGACACCCTTGCGGCGAATGCACTCACGTTATATCAAATCAACGTCGATGGATCCGACGAAAGGGAGTACATCGAGCAAGTAAAAGTCTTAGCCCAGGATTTGAGCACTCTCAACAAACTCAAACCGATCGACTCGTTGGACAAGGTCTTCCCATGGGGCCCCCTGGAAAGGAAGATCCAAATCCTCGTAGAGGTTCCCAAAGGTGAGTCAATAAACTTATGCGCTCGTGTTCGTCCGCACACCCAGCGACTCGTATTGTCTTGTCAGTGTTTGCCATGGCAAGCTGAGACACTCGAGCTGAGGGAGGAGCAGCAGCTCCAGACCCGTCCTGGCTCGTGGCCAGCGGTGACGTGCCGTCGTTCATAGGCAACAGCCCCGCTGACGTGTTCCCGCCGCAGCCACACTCAGCCCGCCAGGGTTTGTGGTATTAGATCATTCGAGGTACTTCGCCCATAAGCCTGCGCAACTCTATCAACACATTTGGGGTCAAATGAACAAAATTCAAGATCTCGAGGAAGGGCGGAGCGAGCTCATTTGCGAACCGCTGCGGCGAACGGGTTACCAGCTCTGTTTCTTCGAGCAGTACCGCTATATGCGAGAGCGGGTTGATGCGTACCTTGGTACAGAAGAAATGGGAGAGGGGCTAAGGCAATCGGAGAGGGACTGTGTCCGTATCACTGGCACACCGGGGATAGGTAAGATGCGTTCTGCCAACTATCTCCACCTAACGGCACTTCTAGGTAAAACTACCTTCCTCTACTACTACCTTGCTCGCCGGCTAGCGGAGAAGAAAATCACGATGTTCTACGATTGCGGCGATCTCTTTCTCTTCACCGCGCACAATATCATCTACTACTCCAACGGCCTCTCCAAAATTAATTTCGAACCTTGGTTCTTGGATGCAGTCTGTTTGATCAATTCCGACGACGACGACACTCCACCGCCCCGGCTGGTTGGTAATAACTCCCTGTTCACCCTTCAGGCAGCATCGCCCAACCTAATCCATAACGCCTGGACCAAGCGGAGGAGTGTTTTCCGGTTTATACTCAACCCGCCGCGCGAAGGAGAAATTGTCAAAGCGTCGTTATTTTTATTCACTCTTCCTCCATCCGTGATACTGATCGCACTTGATTATGTACAGTCTTTCATTGCACAGCAACACCACCCCATTACGGCAAGCCGATATTCACGCCGCCTTCGTGAAATACGGTTGCAATATGCGAACCCTGTTCGACGTTCTTGTGAAACAAAAGGAGCGTAATGTCCTGCAAACACTACGCGAAAAGCTCGGCCGTCTTTCTCTTTCAGATATCCATGGGATGATGTTAGGCGATATTGAGGTTTCTGACCGCACTTCCCACTCTCTCATCAAGACAGAGTGCCCCATCCAACCTAAACCGGGACAAGAAATGTATGGCCTTGATGACCTTCCCAGCCGCTCTATTTCTAGTCCAATCGTATGGCAGACCCTCAGCGATAAGCATGGACGGTCGCTTTACGCTGAGGTACCACTTATGAACCATCTGTTTCAGAGGGTTCCCGAGATGTCTTCGGCAGAGGGGTGGATATGGGAGGCGTATTGCCATAGTCGCATTTATAATGGAGGTGATCATACGCTACTCCGAATGACCGCACAAGGAGGTCGTCTAGCCCCAGACCCAACCGAATCTATGGTCCTCCATATCGATGCCTTGACCCCAAAAGTATTCGATCCCGACAAAGATACCAAAGCTTCGACCAGCAGTATCAGCGAATACTACATTCCCGAAGCCAAAAATAACCCAATATTTGATTCGTTCTTCCTAACGGGGTCTACTCAAGTGGCTCTCCAGATAACCACCTCGATCTCACATTCTCTCCAAGACAGGGGTCTACTCGCGCTCAAACGACGACTTCCGAAGGGCTTCCAACAACACATCGTGTTTATAGTTCCCCAAAGCAGGGGGGCGAATTTCAGATGTCAAAAACCAAGTCCTATGCCGAAAAATACTCAGTTCTGGATGCTCGAGTTCGATACAGAAATTGATACAGAGCATGGTAAGTGTTGCAGGGCCTCAGTAGACATATGAAAACTTAAAATTTTCTCGCAGACCCCTTAGTCATGAATCCAGATGGTGACGATGACACAGCGGTGGAAAGCAAGGATGAGGTTATGGAGCAGGGAGTTGTCGATGAGGCTATGGAGCAGGGAGTTGGTCGCCGTCCCAGTAAGTCGGCCCACTGCTGCTGTCACCGCTTACTGAGAACATGCCAGAACGCGGGAGAGATGAGGAGGATGAGGATGAGGACGCAGGAGGGCCCGTAATCAAACCCAAGGCGAGGAGACCAAAGCGGAAAGGAAAGGGGAAGGCGGGGTAACACGCCGTCGATACTAGCACACGACAAGGTGAGAGACGCGTACCAAGGGCTTGTACATATTCGGCCCCATACGTTCACAGCTCCCACCGAATAAGAGTTTCAACAATGACTTGCACGATCGCATCGGGCTCGTGCCCCTTGTGTCTCCGCCAACCTCGAACACCAATACTGGATCGTGCCCATAAGGCGGTCGTTCACCCAACGGAGATAATGTGTTGGCAGTGCCACGAGCCGGGCGGCACGGGGACGGGTGTGGCTGTGACCGCAGCCTCACCACTTGGTAACATAAAATGCGGCGACAGGGAGCCAGGTGATTCAATTCGTCGTTGGGCAACATGTGGAAATCGCAGTCACAACAAAGGCGTTTGGAGTAAAACCGCTGCCAATACCCGCTGCGCATACTTCTTCCTACCACGACAACCAATTTCGACTTTCCGAAGCCCGTCGAGGCTATCGTTTTAGACATTAGGGCATATAGATACCCATTTGGACGGCCATCCAGCGCTCCAGCGCTATGCTGTCACTTGCAATTTCTCAATCCCCTTTCGCAGTGGTGCTGCTTTTGCTTTTTGCTGGACGAAGGCTGGAAGCGAAGAGTGTTATCGTGGATGATTCAGACACGAGCAGGATCACTTACTCCTCGGGATGGAGTAATGGCAACAATTGCACCGGCTGTTTCGCTGAGCCGGACCCGACACAACCATCCAACGGAACATGGCACGAGTACGTCTGATAACGTTGTATATACACCACATACTGACAACTAGCATCAGTGCAACTGCCAGTGCACTTTTCACTCCATTCTTTACATTTACATTCACAGGTTCTTCACTTCACACTCTCGACCGCGTTTCACTCACTCTCACTATCTGGTTTGAACCTCAGGGACATCAGTTGAAGCCCGCTATATTGCTATAGACATTATCCAGACCGCCTTCTCCTTCACCACTGGTACAAATGCCAGTTACTCGATCGATGGAGTCAAACTTGGAACTACTGTTAGAAACCCTGCTGACCGGGGTGCCTACGTTTACAACCAATCGCTCTTCAGCGTCGAAGGACTCCCAAATATCGCACACACACTCAGGGTGGAGTTGTTGAGACCCTCAGTCTTGCTGGTATGATGCTATCATCCTTGGGAATGCAAGACCACTGTTGCTCACTCCAGTGGATCAGCTTGATTACCTCGTATATGACGACGGAAGTGCCGTGACGAGCTCCACTACAACCAGTACTACGGGTAGAATATCGTACGGTACCTTTAGCTCCTTGATTTGTTTGTATTGACGATTTGAAAGGTCGTCCGTATCACCGACCCGGAAGGACTCGAGTTCAAAGTACGGTAAATTTGTGAAATTCATATCTTCACGTTGTAACTAGCATTTCCAGACCTAACACAAATACCGGAGCCATCGTTGGCGGGGTTGTGGCTGCCGTCGTTGTCCTTGTGCTTTGTGTCGTGCTCATCTGGTACTTCAAACATCGGCGCCGGGAAGTCTCGCGTAGACCTCCGGTCCTGGCGTCGGGGCCCAATTCCCCGACATCAGGTGCATACCCCGACCTCGGGAGAGCGACTGCGCAAGGAGCTCTCTCATCGCACTTCTACGCGCCCTCAGATGTTATGAGTCAACTCGCTTTAAAATCCCCACAAACTGGCCAGCCCCCCGAAACACAACAAGTCGTTTTTAGCCACAATGCCATCTACGACCCCAATAGATCTCGCTCAAATTCGTCCGGTACATCACATATCCCATCCGATACCATTTCTTCGTCCGCTACCCCACAAAAACCGCCAGCGGGGCCAAACCTCAGCAACACGCCCTCTGGTCCCGGCGCCCAACGTGACTCCCGCGTCAATGAGAAATCGTCATATGGACGGCCTCGGTACCAGGTGCAAAACGCTACTACACCTGGCCCTCTTCCAAGCAGCTTCTACAGCAAGGCAGTGGCAGACGGTGAGCCTGTCGAAGCAGGCCTGATGTCGAGGCAGATGTCGACGAGGAGCGTCCCTCCACTTTATAGTCCTGGAGGAATCCAACGCGACGAGGACGCACCTCCTCTACCTGAAAAATAGGTCTTCATTTCTCCCGTGTTCGTGTTAGGTCATCCCCACATTGTCGCGTTTGCTGAGCATCGTCTACATTACCCAAGATGGAAGCCATCTTTGTACACTTCATGTCTTAACCATGTATCGTTCCAATGAAACTATTTCATTATTCTCGGGAGTCACTTATTATTCAGGCAACTCGAGGACAAAGAAGAGAAACGGGCACTCCTTGTGGCTCTCTTTAGAATTCGTATTCCTTTCGCTCAGGTTATGCGGTCCAAAGTGGTTTGCGCCTCTCATATTACCGCGTCTACGCTCAATGAATGTGAAGTCCTTGTCGTCGTTTTCTCTGCGGAATTTCAAGGATATATGCCTTACCCACTTGAGCGCCCAGCTCCACTTCCACATACAGTGGGACCTCGTGGTCATGTCAGCAATGCGAAGAGAGGTGAACAAGGGGAATACACTATCCATTCAACGTGAGACGTTAGTACTGTATTTGGGAAAATCTGAGCATGCTCCTCATAAAGTTTTCGAAAATCATTTACCCAGTCTTAATACCTACGCTTTGAACTGTGCCCCATCACCTTCTAGGTACCATACCCGAGCAACTTGAGGCTGGAGGTCCTCGGGCTGGACTTCAACTGTCACCGGGTGTCATTAGAAGAAAAGCTCCACTTGACAACACGCATTTGGACGCTGTGTATGTGAAACACCTTGGATACCGGAAGATCGTCTGGCCAGTGCAGCCTTCCCATCCGGCCGCTCTGCCCAATTTTCAGCTTCCAGGCTGGATATCAGGATACAGAGATACCCATTTGGACGGTTACAAGGGTTTTGAACGTAATGCTGTCACTTTCATTCTTTCATTTCCCTCTTACTGTCCATGTGGCACTGCTTTTGTTTTTCACTGGGACACGATTGGATGCGCGACAAGTTTCCGTGGATGACGCAGATACAACCAAGATCACGTATTCGTCGGGATGGAGTGTTGGCAACAATTGCACGACCTGCTTCGCCCAGCCAGATGGAACGCAGGCGTCGGGTGGAACGTGGCACGAGTGCGTCTGGTAGAGCCGTGAGCCCTCCTCGTACTGACTTGCTAGCTTTAGTGGAACAGTCAGTAGTGCTGCTGGTCTATTCTTCAACTTTACGTTCACAGGTTTCTCAGCCTTTACACCAGCTTTCGCTTCCTCTGACTTTCTGGCTTGAACCACAGGGACATCAGTTGAGGCTAGGTATATCGCAGTAGACACCACCGTACCCGAATACGTCTCTACCGCTGGCACGAACGTCAGTTACTCGGTCGATGGTGTCCAACTTGGGACTTTTGTTCGAAACCCCGCCAACCGCAATTCCTACGTGTACGATCAATCGCTCTTCAACATAACTGCGCTCACAAATCGCAAGCATACGCTCAGGGTAGATTTGTTGCAGCCCTCCGTCTTACTGGTTCGATGCCACTGCCCTAAATGATTACTGGACGTGAAACTACTTACTTAATATGACCAGCTTGATTACATCATATATGACGACGGAACCATGGTGACAAGTCCTGCCGAAACTAGTCTTGTGGGGAGCACACTGTACAGTCTCTACCATTGCTCTGGATTCTCTGTATTGATGGGCTCAAAGGTCATCAATATCCTCACCTGCGAATAACACGAGTTCATCGTACGATCAAATTACCACCTCTGGACCTAGTCAAAATCTTGGGCCAATCATTGGCGGGGTTGTGGGCGCCGTCATTGCCCTCGTACTCGGGGCGGTGCTCGTCTGGTATTTCATCAAACGCAGAGGGAGCATCCAACCCGCATTGAGGACCAATGATCTGTCGCGACCGCAATCTCTCCTTCCGAGCGAGCAACCCGAACTACGCGTATTTACGGAAGTGACTACGCAGGGACCTCTCTCATCGCACTTCGGTGGACCCTCCGATACGACGAGTCAAGGATTTTACAAATACCCACCGATCAGTCTAACTGCCACCCCAACCAGCCATTCGGAGACCAACACCTCGACTGGAATGGGGTCAACCCCGTCCGGGGCATCTCTCACAGGGATGAATGTCATGGGTGCCCCGTCCACCTCACTTCTTTTCTCCACTATCGCTCCAAATTTGTCCACGACGACAAACTTCAGTAGTATGCCCTCTATTTCCGAGGCCCATCAAAGCTCCCGTGTCAGCGATAGATCTCCAGCTGGATTGCCCCCATATTCGTTGCAGGACCTTACCACAGGTGGCGCTCCTCCGGGAAGCCTCCGCACCGATGTACCGACAAGCCTTGTTCCGGCACAGGCACCGGATGAACCGGTCGAGGAAGGCCTGATGTCGTGGCGGGCGTCAATGGTGACCACCCTTCCGCCCTATAGTCCTGGAGGGTTCCTGCACGACGAACGCGCGCCTCCTTTACCCGAACGATAAACCTTATTTTTTACCTCATTTATCCCACGTTGGGTCACACGACGGTATTCTATGCGTTTATGTTGCTCATTGGAAATGGTTTTTATAGTATTCCATTATTCTGACTGTGTATCGCTGGGTGGCCATTCTTAGAGCTACATATTACTCACTAAGTCCAACGACGCAAAATTAGGATGTCGTATTTGCCCCATCAGGTGTGGCTGAACATCGCGATATCATGGCTGCAGGGTAATCGCGCGCGTTTCGTTCTGTAAATAGCCATTTGCAAATGGCTATGCGATTAAAGCTCAGCACTGGGGTTCTTAAGGTCCCAAAGGCACATTTTGTAACGTTTTGTTTTGTGACATCGCTGTTAAGTCTTTACGTCCTCCCTTCGTCTACCGAACACCCTCAAAAATCAGGGCCAATAATCCACGTTCAAGTAGGTTTACGACGATCTGGTCTTATGGCACCAATGTTACTCTTGGGGACATCGCCATGGTCCCCATTTATGTTCATTGTTTTTGGTTGACGCAGCAGCGAAGTCAACTGTCGTGGGTGACACTAACGAAAATAGGTTTGTATACTTTCAGCTGGTCACTTGGAATCCTGGGAGTGATTACACCGCATGTTGCACCAACCCGGATAAGTCGCGAGCTCCGGATGGGACGTGAGGCGAGCGAATTCATGGCCATTTCACATCAACCTGGAGCTAATACCCTAGTCCCGAAATATGGAGAGCAATGGTCAACCAAACATGTACTGCAATTGTACTTTCATTGGTCGGCTCTCCGCCCCAAGAAAGGATCATTCACCTGGATGAAGGCATTGCTAACGAGGCAGGCGTCTCTTGTATAATATGACGGTAACCTGGATCGGAAACACGGAGGTAGCATACTCGAATGACGGCATTTACCGGGGTACAGCATTCCATATCCAACTGTTACGGTTCCGACCTCGGTAGATCGTGTATGCGTAACTAGTCTAGTAGCCTGGATCTAAACCCGGAAACTATTACTTCAGTTCCACCAATGTACCGTTATACGATTGTGGTTATATAAAGTGGATTCGCTTTTGCGAGTGTTGCTTTGTGCTGACGCCTCCTGTCGTAGTGGGTGACAAAGGAATACTATTGCCTTTTATAGTAATACGTAGCACATCTTAGGATATAACTCCTCAGACGTTTAAGTCGAGGTTCGAGCGTGCGTGAGCAAATAGGTAGTGTAGTGCGAGCGAGGCTGATGTGAAGCATGAGCAAGTATTTGTCTGTTTACCTGTTGTCCCGGGCACTCCTTACCTCTTGTTAGGTAGGCTTGCGAGTCTTCTTAGGTAATGTTAGACGTTTGCAGGGATAAATGAATGATATTCAAAGTCCGCTAGGGGCCGCCCTCATTTATAGGAAACATGCTCCGATACGATGTGGGTACATGCATAGCAATTCAGACGCCAGCGCAGCCATACACAATATAGCCCGCCTTCTAGAGCATTCGAGATCTCGAGTCTAGCCCGTGTTGTGGCAGACAAAGCAGTTCATGGGAGCGAAGTCGTTTTCGGAGCCTGTCCGTTCGGCCCAGGTCGCTGCTCGGTGAGTGGTACACCACTGTAGTAAATGAAATTAGCCGCGAGTGAGCCCTTTCACTAGGTACGTCATGACACCACGCCGCCATGTGGCAATGATCGCAATACCCAACACAAAGAGCGGAGAAAGCAATCACAGATGGCAAAACGCACAACCGTCGACGTTTATGGTAGAGAATTCCGACTCCATCTTATAGCCATGGTTAAATCTGGGAGGAGATTTGCGAATGTGCTACTGTGTGGATTAATGGTTGGATTAATGGGACTGGTTTTAATATCCCCCCCCCCTGTTTTCTTTTCCTGGTCTTACTTGACATCTACAGCTTTCACCCAAATTGATTGTCATGCAATGCTTTTTGGTTGGTAAATTCGTGGCCCACCATCTGTCATGGGTAGGAGGGCAGTTGGTCCCTGTCTTGTTTGAGTTGGTACAGATTTTATTTATACAACCTGTTATCCTACAATGACGGGTTCCCGATCCCGTCGGTTGCTGGTCGGACGTCGAGAATTTACCACTCCGGCCAAGGCTAATTGAAACCCACCCCAAATATTCCCACCAACATGAAAGCGCCATCTGCCTCGTGCTCAGTGCTTTCCATAGAGAGAGGACTTTTGCAGCAGCCCCAAGGAGAATAACATGCCTCACTTGAAACAGCGGTGAGAACGAATCAATGCAATGCAGCTCGAAACGTGCCACATAAGCATGTGGAAGAAAGGGACAGATTTCCAGACTCAGTTAAGAAAATTTTTCTTCACTTTATCCACGAGAACGTTTGGAGTGACGAGAGTAGATCGATCGTTCTGCCCCTGCCTTCGTCTGACATTGGTTGCTCACGCACCTGGTCACACGGTTATATCATCTGTGGGATAATCGTGGTTCAATAGTGCCGCGGGTCTAAACTGTCGCATTCGATTGAGTTGTCCCGAGGCCGGCTGTCAAGGAAGCGAGGTAGCAGCTTCAGCGCCCTCTCCGATGCACAACGAAGAAGCACGGATTTGTAAGGGACTCGTTGCTTGCCTACTTTGGCGCCTTTTCCCGTCTTCGACCTCCCTCTTCCTCACATACTTAGCCCTCCTCGCGTTCTCGCGCCGCAGAGTGTGGGAACCTATTCACCCAACAATTTGGCGAGCTTCCTTCAATGTCAATACTCTCACTCCGATCTCAGTTGTTGGCGCTATTATTTGTGTGCACCGCTGGCGTGCAAGCCGGCACAAGCTCCATTATAGTGGACGATGCTGCTACAAATCTAATAAGCTATTCAAAAGGATGGAATAGCGGGGATCAATGTGTGGGGTGTGCCGCCCAACCAGACAAAAGCAAAGCGCGAGATGGGACTTGGCATGAGTGAGCAGGTCTGACCATGTTAGAGCATCGTTTGCTGATCACCGCATTGTAGTGGAACGGAGAGCCCCGATAGGCTGGACGAGGTCTTTTTCACTTTCGTTTTTACTGGTGAGTCTTTCTCGGCGTTCCTCCCTTTTCATTCTTTCCAATTTGTCCAATGTAGGGACTTCTGTCGAGGTTCGGTATACTGCAATTGACCTTATAGGTCCCTGGACCACAAATACCAACGTTAGCTATTCCATCGACGGTATCACGCGGGGTGAAAAGCAACGGAAATCTACGAACCAGACGGACTATCTTTATAACCAGTTACTGTTTCAAATTGATGGACTACCCAACGTAGAACACACGTTACGGGTGGACCTCCAAATGCCCGGGGTCTTACTGGTGCGTCCATTTGGCAACCGGGCGGGAGGTTCTAAAGGAGGATTTCTGCTCAGTTTGATTACCTCATTTATACTGAAGAGACTATCGACGTGGAAACAACCACAGACCAAGTCAGATCTTCGTAAGCATCTTGCTGGATCAACCTGCATTTGCTGACGACACATTAGATCATTTTCCTCGTCACCTACTAGTAGCTCTCCTGCTTTTTCTTCTGGTGTCAAAGAGTACGCCCCTATGTCCTTTCGTTCTATTCTGAGGGGAGAAATGACGTTAACGTGGGTAGCGTGAACATTGGAGCGGTGGTTGGTGGCGTACTCTCTGGTATCCTCGTTCTCGTCGTTGCTTCCACGTCCTATTACTGCCTCAAGCACCGTCGAAAGAGAGTGCAGGCGCACCTCCCGCCAATGCCAGAAGTCACCCAAGTTCCGCCCTCATACCAATCGCGCACGCCAGCGAAGCTTACCGGTCAATCACCGTATAACCCCCGACACGACGGTCCTTCTGGCGATAATTCACCAGTCCCGTCCCAGCACATTCTACCATTCCACTACAACGTTCACTCTAGACCAGCCGTGCCACCAACAGTGCCCTCTAGTACGTTACCAACCACTCTCGGTACTTC
>WNFL01249097.1_pt1 | contig 11373 bp, 10 predicted proteins | sample 5400361 | NCBI WGS metagenome assembly WNFL01 (sample SAMN13153351, study PRJNA577476) | soil metagenome | isolation source: 40 cm soil on Douglas fir-dominated hillslope | place: USA:California | collected 2013-09-17
CATGCCGACCCAGGCGGACATCGACCGCTACTCGCACATCATCCAGGCCGCCGCGAAGGCGTACGGCGTCGAGCCTTCGCTCGTTCACGCCGTGATCTCGGCGGAATCGGGCTACGACCGCTACGCGGTGTCGCGCACCGGCGCGATGGGCCTCATGCAGCTCATGCCGGATACCGCGCGCCGCTACGGCGTGCAGAACATGATGGATCCCGCGGAGAACATCCACGGCGGCGTGCGTTACCTCGCCGACCTGCTGCAGATGTTCAAGGGACGGCTGGATCTCGCGATCGCCGGGTACAACGCGGGCGAGAACGCCGTGATCCGCGCCGGCCTTCGCGTCCCGGATTACGCGGAAACGCGCCACTACGTCCCCAAGGTGCTCGGCTTCTACAAGAACTTCCAGAAGCGAGGCTAGGGCGTCACTGAATATTGGGCACAGTCGCCGGCCGAAAGGCTGGCGGCTGTGCCCGGTTCATTTCTAGTCCGCCGCGGCGTGAATCCGCTCTTCGGCCAGCCGATCCTCGAACGTCTTGTGCTTGCGCGCGAGCAACGTATAGGCGGTCGGCACGACGAATAGGGTGAGCAACGTGCCCAGCAGCATGCCGCCCACGATCACGTAGCCGATCTGCTGGCGCGACTCGGCGCCTGCGCCGTGCGCCCACGCGAGGGGAAGCGCACCCAGCACCATCGCGCCCGTCGTCATGAGGATCGGGCGCAGGCGAAGCACTGCCGCTTCTTCCACCGCCTCGATCACGCTCTTTCCCTTGGCCTGGATCTGGTTGGCGAATTCCACGATCAGGATGCCGTGCTTGGTGATGAGGCCCACCAGCGTGACCAGGCCGATCTTGCTGTAGATGTTGAGCGTGCCTCCGGCGAGCCACAGCGCGAGGAGGGCGCCCGTCACCGCGAGCGGCACCGTGAGCATGATGATGAACGGATCGACGAAGCTCTCGAACTGCGCGGCGAGCACGAGGAAGATGAAGATGACCGCGAGCCCGAAGGCGATGTAGAACTCGTTGGACGAGTCGCGAAACTCGCGCGACACGCCGTTCAGGTCGTTCTGCACGGTGGGCGGCAGGACCTTCTGCGCCGCCTTGTTCATCGCCTCGAGCGCGTCGCCCAGCGCGTACCCGGGCATGAGGGTGGCGGTGATGGTCGCGGCGCGGATGCGGTTGAAGTGGTTCAGGTTCTTCGGCGACACGGATTCGCGCACCACGAGCAGGTTCGAGAGCTTCACCATCTCGTTGTTCTTGCCGCGCACGTAGATCTCGGAGATGTCCGTGGGCGAGCGGCGGTCGTTGTCGCCGATCTGCACGATCACGTCGTACTGCTCGCCGTCCTTCTTGAAGCGCGTGACCTGGCGCCCGCCCAGCATCGTTTCGAGCGTGCGGCCCACGGCTTCCACGGACGCGCCCACGTCGCTGATCTTCTCGCGGTTCACCTGCACCTTGAGCTCGGGCTTGTCCAGGCGCAGGTCGGAGCATCGACATGGCGCTGCAGCTGCTCGAAGGGCGCCTGCGACATGATCACGAACTCCACCGGCCGGCTGCGCGGCGACTGGCCCAGTGAGGGGACATTGGTCGGGAACGCACGCACGCCGGGAATCGCGCCGAATTTCGGCATGAGGTCGCTCACGATCTCCTGCTGCTTGCGGCTGCGCTCGCTCCAGGGCTTGAGCTGCGCGATCGAGACGCCGTCGCTTACCGTGGGGAATCCCGCGAAGCCGTTGTAGCGAGCGGTTTCGGGCATCTCGCGGTAGATCGCCTCGAGCTTCTTCACGTTGTCGCTCGTGTACGTGACCGTCGCGCCTTCGGGAGCGCTCACGAAGCCGAAGATCACGCCGCGGTCCTCGATGGGGGAAAGCTCCGAGCGCAGCGCGAACGCGAGCACGACCGCTAGCCCCGCCATCAACGCGTAGCCCGCCACCACGTACGCGCGGTGGTGCAGCATGCGGTCAAGCCCGCGCTTGTAAGCCGCGATCAGGCCCTGGAACCAGCGCTCGGTGACGGTGTAGAACGTGCCGTGCTTCTCCTCGTGCCTGAGGAGCTTCGAGCACATCATCGGCGACAGCGTGAGGGCGACGAAGCCCGATACGAGCACGGCGCCGGCCAGCGCCATCGCGAACTCGATGAAGAGGCGCCCGGTGCGGCCGGTCTGGAACGAGAGCGGCGCATAGACGGCTGCGAGCGTGATCGTCATCGCGATCACCGCGAACGCGATTTCCCTCGCGCCGATCATCGCCGCTTCGAGCCTCGGAATTCCTTCTTCAACGTGGCGGTGGATGTTCTCGAGGACGACGATGGCGTCGTCCACCACCAGCCCGATGGCGAGCACCATCGCGAGCAGCGTCAGCGTGTTCACGCTGAAGCCGAAGAGGTACATGAAGGTGAACGCGCCCACGAGCGACACGGGGATCGTCACCAGCGGGATCACCGTTGCGCGCAGGTTGCGCAGGAAAAGGAAGATCACGAGCGCCACGAGCACGATCGCCTCGACGATCGTCCGGAACACCGCCCGGATCGATTCCTCGATGAAGCGCGACGAGTCGTAGACCACCTCGACCTTCATGTCAGGGAGTGTCTTGTTGATCTCGTCGACCTCCTTGCGTACCGCCTGCGACAGCTCGAGGGGATTCGCGACCGCCTGCTTGATGACGCCCATGCTGACGGCCGGGTTGCCCATGAAGCGGCCGATCACGCGCTCATCGACAGGCGCGACCTGCGCGCGGCCCACGTCGCGCACGCGCACCGGATAGCCGGCCACGTCGCGGATCACGATGGCGTCGAATTCCTCCGGTGCCTGCAGGTCGGTCTGCGCGAGCACGGAAAACTCGCGCTGGTTGCTCTCGATGCGGCCAGCGGGGATCTCGACGTTCTGGCGCCTCAATGCATCCTCGACGTCGGCGGGCGTCACCCGGTACGCGGCGAGCTTTGCCGGGTCGAGCCAGATCCGCATCGAGATGCGTCGCTCGCCGAAGACGCGCACGTCGGCCGCACCCGGAAGCGTCGTGAGGCGCGGCTTGATGTAGCGCGTCACATAGTCGGTGACCTCGATCGAGCTCTTCGTCGTGGTCGAGACGGCGAGCCACATGATCGGAAACGCATCGGCTTCGACCTTGGCAATCACGGGCTCGTCGATGCCGTCGGGGAGCCGTGCGCGAACGCGCGACACCTTGTCGCGCACGTCGGCTGCCGCCGCGTCGGGACTGCGCGAGAGCTTGAAGCGCACCGTGATCTGCGAGGTCTCGGAGCGCGAGAACGACGTCATCACGTCCACGCCCTCGATGCCCGCGAGCGAGTCCTCGAGGACCTTGGTGATCTGCGACTCCATCACCTCGGCGCTCGCGCCCAGGTAGCGCGTCTCGACGGTGACCACAGGTTCGTCGATGCGTGGATATTCGCGCACCGAAAGGCGCGAATAGGAGATAAGCCCGATCAACAGCACGACGATCGACAACACCGTCGCGAACACGGGTCGGCGGATGCAGATTTCCGGAAGCGTCATGCGGCCTCAGCCCTTGGGCTTGGAAGGCGGGTCGTCGCTCTTACCGACGGGCGCCGGCGCTGCGTTGTTGGCGATCGTCACCGCCACGCCCTCGCGCAGCTTGATCGCGCCGGCGGTCACCACGACGTCGTCACGGGCCAGGCCGTTCACGATCTCCACGCGCCCTTCGCGGCGCTGGCCGATCCCCACCTTCTGGCGCTGTGCCTTGCCTTCCACGACCTTGTACACGTACTTTTCGTCGCCCACGGGGAACAGCGCTTCCTCCGGAATCACGACGGAATCGCGGATGTCGCTGGTGAAGAGGCGAACACGCGCGAACATGCCGGGGCGCAACTTTCCGTCGCGGTTCGGGACCTGCGCGCGGATCACGATCGCGCGGCCGTTCGAGTCGATGAGGGGATTAATGGCGAACACCTTCCCGTCGTACGTCTTGTCGGGCAGGGCGTCGAGCGTGATCTGCAGCGTCTGGCCGCCCTGCAGCTGGCTCAGCGCGAGCTCGGGCAGGCGGAAGTCCACCTTGAGGGGATCGAGCGACTCCAGATTCACGATGTCCTGGCCTTCCTTCACGTAGTCGCCCACGCTCGCCAGGCGCAGGCCCACCGTGCCGGCGAACGGGGCGCGCAGGGTCATCTTGTTGACGCGGGCGGTCATCAGCTCGGCATCCGCCTCGGCGACTTTCACGCTGTTCTCCAGCTCATCCAACGCCTGGGTCGAGACGAAGCCCTTGTTGCGCAGGTCGATGGCGCGCTCATGTTTCGTGCGCGAAAGGACGAGGTTCGCCTTGGCCCGGTCGAGATCCGCCTTCTGCACCGAGTCATCGAGGCGTACGAGCACCTGGCCCTCGGCGACGCGCTCGCCCTCGCGAAAGGCGAAGTTCGCGATCCGGCCGGCCACCTCCGGACGGACTACGACGGTCTCGTCGGAGCGAAGGCTTCCGACCGCGTTGAGCGACTGGGGGAGCTTCATGATCGCCACCCGAGAGGCTTCGACCACGACGCCTGGCGGCGGCGCGCCCGTGGCGGCCGTGGGCGCGAGACCGGCCTGCCCCGGCGCAGGGGCCGAGGACTTGCCGGCCCAATATGAACCGCCGGATACAACGGCGATGGCCACTAGGATTCCGGCGGCGGCGAGCAGCTTTTGCATAGGCCGCCATTATAGGCGGCGTGCCAGCGCTAACCCCTTGGCTGCGGCTGGGAAACTTCGTCTACGGGGGGTGCTAGGCGGGGATGTCCGGGACCAGCTGGCGCTGAAGCATGAAGATCTGGTCCTTCAGCATCAGCTTGCGTTTCTTGAGGCGTTTGAGCTGCAACTCGTCATGCAGGGGGTTGTTTTCGAGGGCTTCGATGGCTCGGTCGAGATCACGGTGCTCCAGGTTGAGCTCGCTGATGCGCCGCTTGATCTCCTCGGCACTTTCCAGCGTCATGGTGGCCATGGGCGGGATCCTCCAGAGGGGTTCTGGACACAATAATCCCCTTGCGGCGGGCATGCAAATGGGATTCAATGCGCGATCAAATAACTAGAATTTTCTCGGGGCGCACCGGGATGAATTTCCGCCGAAGCGATTTCGACGTCACCAACCGGATCAATACGACAGACCCGGTCTGCGTGAAGCTCGAAGTCGTCCGCATCTACCGCGAACGCTATGCGCGCAACCAGGCGCCCATGTTGGACCGCGCGTTCGACGACATGGTAGCCCTCTACCGCGGCGCGTTCCCCGGCTACACGGCGTGCGACACGGAATACCACGACCTCCAGCACGCGCTCGAAGTCACGCTCGCGATGGCGCGCCTGCTCGACGGATATGAGAACTCGCGCGGTGACGGGCCGGAGATCGGCGAGCGGCTCTTCCAGCTTGGCGTGGTGTGCGCGCTCTACCACGACATCGGCTACATCCGCCGCGCGAACGACACCAAGCACGTGACCGGCGCGGAATACACGCCGATCCATGTCTCCCGCGGGGGGCGGTTCCTCAAGGAATACCTGCCGCAGATCGGGATGGAGGATTTCGCGGAGGTCGCGGGCGCTGTCCTGCACTTCACGGGCTACGAGGTGCCGGTCGCGCAGATCAAGGTCCCGCATCCGATCTTCCGCCTGATCGGAAGCCTCCTCGGTTCCGCGGACATCGTCGCGCAGATGGCCGACCGTTGCTACCTGGAGAAGTGCCGCGACAGGCTCTACCCCGAGTTCGTCGCCGGCGGCATCACCGTGCGGCGCACCGAAGCTGGTGGAGAGGAAGTCGTGTTCGCCTCGGGCGAAGACCTGCTGCGCAAGACGCCGGGCTTCTTCAAGAACGCGGCTCGCCGCCTGGACGTCGAGCTGGGCGGCATGCACCAGTACGCGCAGCATCACTTCGGCGGCCAGAACCTCTACATGGACGCGGTGCAGCAGAACATCCGCTTCGTGGAGCAGCAGGCACAGCAGTCCGAGATCGTGCTGCGGCGCCAGCCGCCGGTGACTTGCATAAGAGAGTGACTGGATTCCTGCCTGCGCAGGAATGACCACGCAGTCGTCAGTTCACCGTCGCGCCGGTTTCCCGCACCACCTTCCCCCAGCGTTCCAGCTCGCCCTGCATGAGGGCTGCGAAATCCTCGGGCGAGCTCGTAGCGACGTCCACGCCCGCGGAAGCCATCAGCTTCCTCGCATCCGGCGTGGAGAGGATCTTCGTGATCGAGGTGTTCAGCTTGTCCACGATGTCGCGCGGCGTCCCGGGAGGCGCGAGCAGGCCCAGCCAGATCGTCGCGTCGTAGCCTTTCACGCCGGCTTCGTCGAGCGTGGGCACATCCGGAAGGTCCGCATAGCGCTTCTTCGTGGTCACCGCGAGCGCCTTGATCTTGCCGGCGTGGAGGTTCGCCAGCGCGTTGGGCACGCCGACGAAGCTCACCTTCACGATTCCGCCGAGGACATCGTTCATCGCCTGCGAGCTTCCCTTGTAGGGAACGTGCGAGAGGGGCGCGCCCGCCATGGTGACGAAGAGTGCGCCCACGAGGTGCTGCGCGCTGCCGTTTCCCGACGAGGCGTAGTCGATCGTGTTGGGCTTCGCTTTCGCGAGGGCGATGAGATCCGCGACGCTCTTCACCGGCAGGCTCGGATGCACGACGAGCACGTACGGGCCCTCGGCGAGTTTCATCACCGGCGTGAAGTCCTTGATCGGGTCGTACGGCACCTGCTTGTACAGATGCGGGCTGATCACGTGCGTGGTCGAGATCATGACCAGGCTGTATCCGTCGGGCGCGGACCTTGCGACGTCCGTGGTGCCGATGGTCGAGCCCGCGCCGGGCTTGTTCTCGATCACGATCGGCTGGCCGATAGCCGGTGCGAGCTCCTTCTGCAGGATGCGTGCGGCGACATCGGTGAAGCCGCCGGGCCCGAAGGGCACGACGATGCGGATCGGACGAGTGGGATACGACTGGGCATGGGCTTGCAGTGCGATCGCGAGGAGGGCGATCGCGCGGAGGATCGTTCTTTTCATGCGCGGTAGGCCGGTTCGGGCTGCGAGAAGAAGGCGTGGAGGATGTGGTAGACGACGCGATAGTTCTTCTGCTGGAAGCTCGCGTGCGAGATGCCCGCCATCACCGCGAACTGCTTGTCGGCGTTGGGAAGGCGCTTGAAGAACTCGACCAGGTCGTCGAAGCCGGCGATTCCATCGAACTCGCCGCGCATGATGATCGTGGGCACGGTGAGCCTGGCCGGATCGACGAGCGGCAGCTTCGAGCACATGTCCACGTAGGTGCCTGTGGGCACGGAGTCGTCGAGCGCGAGGATCGCATCGGCGAACGCACTGATCGTGGCATCGTCGGCCGTCCCCGGGTGGTCGCGCTCGAAGATGCTCTGGACGAACTTGCGGTCGATCGGCCGGCGGTTCACGTTGATGAACTGCGGGAGCCTCTTCTTGCGCTCTTCGAGTGTGGGGCTGCCTTCGCCGGTCCACACGAAGGCGTCGAGCGCGATTCGCGCCACGCGATCGGGATTCCGCTGGGCGAATAGGGCCGCCTTCAGGGCGCCCGAGGAGATGCCGTAGACGAGGAGCTTCTTCGCGCCGGTCTTCTCTAGGATGTACTGGCTGCCCACGGCGAGGTCGTCCGCGCCGTTGGAAATGTCGTTGTTCTGCGGACGGTTCTTGTCCGAGCGGCCGTAGCCCTCGTTGTCCATCGTCCATGTGTCGTAGCCCAGCGAGGCGAAATAATCCATCGCGGAAGAATCCGCGCGCCCGGGGACCGTGAGGTCGAATGTGGGTTGCGACGCCATGGACGAGCCGTGCACGAAGAGAATCGTTCCGGTGTGCTTCGTTCCCGGCGCGGCTTTCTTGCTCCAAAGGAAGAGCTTCACGTCGCCCTTGCGCGTCCAGTGCTCGGTGCCGCCTTTCCAGATTACGGTAGAGCCATCCGCCATTTCGGGTACTCCTCCTTTTCCATCGGGAGTGTAAGCTACGATCCCCGCTCCACTTATTGATCTTCGTGACACGGCCTTATGCGCACGGTGTCGTGAACGGCGCCGATTCAGTCACCGCCATCGTCTCGAAGGCGATGGCGCGCACGCCCGATCCTCGCCTTCGCGAGGTGATGGACGCCCTGGTGCGCCACCTCCACGCATTCGTGCGTGAGATGAAGATCACCGAGGAGGAGTTCGAGCGGGCGCTCGATTTCCTCGTACGCCTGGGGCAGGCCTCCGGGCCCGAGAAGAACGAGGTGATCCTCCTTTCCGACCTCCTCGGCCTCTCGACGCTGGTGATGATGCTGAATAACTCCCAGGGCCGCGGCGAAACCGATTCGGCGCTGCTGGGCCCCTTCTGGCGCGCCGGCTCGCCGATGTGCCGGCCGGGCGAGTCGATCTCGCGCGATACGAAGGGAGAGCCGCTCGAGGTGAAGGGCCGCGTGACCGGCATCGACGGCACGCCCGTGACGGGCGCGATCGTCGATGTGTGGCAGGCCTCGCCCGTGGGCCTTTATGAGAACCAGGATCCGGAGCAGCCGGATCGCAACCTGCGCGGGCGCTTCGAAACCGATGGCGACGGCCGCTTCCATTTCCGCACCGTACGTCCCGCGGGCTACCCCGTGCCCGTCGACGGTCCGTGCGGCGAGATGCTGCGCGCGCAGGATCGCCATCCCTTTCGTCCCGCGCACATCCATTTCATGATCTTGAAGGAAGGCTTCCGCACGCTGATCACGCAGGTGTTCGCCAATGACGACGACTGCATCGCCGCCGACGTGGTGTTCGGCGTGACGCCGGCGCTCAGCGGCCACTACGAGCGCGATGGCAAGGGCGGGTGGCGCCTCGAGTACGACTTCGTCATGCAGCCGGGAACGCGGCGCATCCCGAAGCCGCCGCTGCCATGAGCGCCACGCCCTTCGCTCCCTCGTCGCGCCTCGATGCGCGCAACGTCGTGATCGCCGGCGGCCTGGGCGCGGTCGGGAAGGCGACGGCTGCGCGCCTTGCGGCGATCGGCGCGCGCATCATCGTCCTTCACCGAAAGCCCGATGCGCAAGCGAAGGCCCTCATCGAATCGCTGCCCTCGGGAAACCACTTCGCCGTGAAGGCATCGATCACGGATTCGGCGAGCCTCGCGCAGGCCGCGCAGGAAGTCGCGAGCCACGTGAACGCCGTGCACGTGCTGGTCAACACCGCGGGGTTCACGCAGCCGGTGCCGGCGGCAGATCTCGCCGGACTCACCGACGAGATCATCGATTCGATCTTCGCAGCCAACTGGCGCGGCGTCTTCGCCACGATCCGCGCGTTCCATCCGCTGCTCGCCGCGAGCGGCGATGGCCTCATCGTGAACGTTTCCTCGATCTCGGCGACGACGGGCACCGGAAGCAACCTGGCTTACGTCGCGGCAAAAGCGGGCGTGGACATCCTGGGCAAGTCGCTCGCGCGGGCACTGGCGCCGACCGTGCGCGTGCTGACCGTGTCGCCCGGCGTCGTCGAATCCACTTTCGTTCCCGGCCGCGGCGCCGACTTCATCACCAAGGCTGCCGCATCGACGCCGCTCAAGCGCGTCGGCCAGCCGGACGACGTCGCCGCGGCGATCGAGGCCTGCGCCACCACGCTTCGCTTCGCCACCGGCCAGACGCTCGTGGTGGACGGCGGCCGCACCCTCTAGGAAACCATGGCCGACAAGACCTTCATCACCTGCGCGATCACCGGCAACATCACGCGGCCCGACCAGACCCCGCACCTGCCGATCACGCCGGAGCACATCGCAAACGAATGCCTCGCCGCCGCGGGCGAGGGCGCGGCCGCGGTCCACATCCACGTGCGCGACCCGGCGACCGGAAAGCCCTCGAACGACGTGAGCCACTATCGCGAAGTGATGGAGCGGATCCGCAAGCGCGACACGAAGCTCATCATCAACCTCACGACGGGCCCGGGTGGGCGCTTCGTCCCGAGCGCGGACGATCCGAAGGTCTACGCGCCCGGCACGACCTTGAAGCCACCGCTCGAACGCGTGCGCCACGTGGTGGAGCTGAAGCCCGACATCTGCTCGCTCGACCTCAACACGATGAATTCCGGAGCGGACGTGGTGATCAACACGCCCACCAACGTGCGCAAGATGGCCAAGGCCATGAAGGACGCGGGCGTGATGCCGGAGCTGGAGGTGTTCGACAGCGGCGACATGAACCTCGCGCGCGACATGTTCGCCGACGGGTCGCTCGACGGGCCGGGGCTCTACACGATCGTGATGGGCGTGAAGTACGGCTTCGCGAGCATCCCGGAGACGCTCTTCTATGCGCGCAGCCTGCTGCCGCCCGGGGCGATCTGGAGCGCCTTCGGCATCGGCCGCGCGGAATTCCCGATGCTGGCGCAGACGTGGCTCCTCGGCGGCAACGTGCGCGTGGGCCTCGAGGACAACATCTATCTCTCGAAGGGCGTGCTCGCGAAGAGCAACGCGGACCTCGTCGCCAAGGCGCGCCGCATCCTCGACGATCTCGGCGCTTCGGTCGCGACAGCGAGCGAAGCCCGCGCCCTGTTGGGCCTTCGCGCCGCCTGATGCCCAGGGCGCTCAACATCGCGGCGAAGGCCGCGTCCGCCGACGAGATCGACGTGGCCCTGGTGGAATTCGGCAGCGTGGGACGCAACGAGGGCGACGTCACGATCGAGGTGCACGCGGCGGGCATCAACCCGAGCGACGCGAAGGCGATGCTGGGCATCATGCCGAGCGCGGTTTTTCCACGCACGCCGGGGCGCGACTTCGCCGGCGTCGTGGTCGAGGGTCCGCATGAGCTGAAGGGCCTCGACGTCTGGGGCAGCGGCGGCGACCTCGGCATCTCGCGCAACGGCTCGCACGCCGACCGGCTCGTGCTGCCCGCCGCGGCGATCCGGCGCAAGCCGGGGAACCTCTCGATGCTCGAGGCCGGCACCATCGGCGTGCCGTTCGTGACCGCCTATGAAGGGCTGCGGCGCGCGGGTTATCCGAAAGCGGGAGACGTGGTCGCGGTCTTCGGCGCGAGCGGAAAAGTGGGGCAGGCGGTCGTGCAGCTCGCGTCGCGCGCCGGAGCGATGGTGTTTGCCATCGATCGGCGAGCCGATGCCCCGCGGGGTCACGCGGAAGGGCCCGTTACGTACGTCGACTCGAGCAGCGAGAAACCGTCGGCGAGAATCCGCGCGGATATCGTCTTCAACACGGTCGGCAGCCCGTACTTCGCAGAGGCCAATGCGAGCCTCGCCAAGCGCGGGCGGCAGGTCTTCATCGCCACCATCGAGCGTGCGGTGCCGTTCGACATCTTCGCGTTCTATCGCGGCATGCATACGTACGTCGGAATCGATTCACTCGCCCTCAGTGTCACGGACTGCGCGCCGATCTTCGAAGCGCTCGCGCCCGGATTCGAGGACGGCTCGCTGAAGCCGTTTCCCGTCGAGGCGAGCGGCACGTTC